>Ga0075474_10000725_pt1 | contig 13067 bp, 16 predicted proteins | sample DEB08_DNA_2_FD_71485 | JGI IMG/M metagenome (GOLD analysis project Ga0075474, IMG submission 71485) | Aqueous microbial communities from the Delaware River and Bay under freshwater to marine salinity gradient to study organic matter... | ecosystem: Environmental > Aquatic > Marine > Coastal ...
TAGCTGCGTTAATTGTGTTAATAATAGAGCCAGTTATTTTACTTATGGCTCCATTCACCGTATTCAAAACAATATTGGAAATTGCACTAACGGTATTTCCTAATGTAGCCCCTAGTCCTGAAATTACATTACCTATAGTATTTGGTATATTTGTTAATATAGAAGGTAAGCATAAAGCAAATTTAGCCCCAGCTGTTAGCTGATCTGCTCTAGTATTAGCTGCATTTATAAACCTACCTACACTACTTATTAACGGCATATGATTATTTATGGTTGAAAATGTGGATAGGCTAGCCTATAATAAGGTATGCTTGTAAGTCATGAATCACCTATTTCTATCTTAGAACAATCGAAGTCTTACAATGACTACGATTACGCTCTCGTTCATCTATTTGAAACACACCCTGAATATTATAGCTTTTTTAAACGGTCTCTCTTAGCTGGTCGGGAAGTGTTGCTTGATAATTCAATATTTGAATTAGGGGAAGCTTTTGAACCTTCGAAATATATTAAGTATATTACTGAACTTAACCCTAGCTTTTATATTGTACCTGATGTTCTTGAGGATGCACAAGCAACTATGTCTTCATGGAAGAAGTTCTTTTTAAATTATAAGCAAGACTTAAATGGTAGAACAGCGATTGGTGTAGTGCAAGGTAATAGTTATCAGGAGCTTGTCGATTGTTATAAATTTATGTCTGAGCATGCAGACTATATTGCCATTTCTTTTGACTATAAGTGGTATGAATTAGTTACAACTTCGAAAAGGAAAGGTCGCCTTGGGAAGCTCGATCGTTGGGCAGCAGGTAGAAAGCATTTTATTCAACGCCTTCTAGATGATGGTTTATGGGCTGCAGAAAAACCACACCACCTGCTTGGAGCTTCTCTTGCTCGAGAATTTGCTTCATATGTATCTGTTGCAAGAGATTTAAATATTAGATCTATCGATACTTCAAACCCTGTGGTATCTGGGTTACTTGGCTACAGGTATATGGCTAATCAAGGGTTGAATCATAAACCATCTCAACTGCTCGCTGATATGATTGGTTCAGAAGTTAATGAGGATCAGATAAGTGACATTATGTACAACACTAAACAATTTAAGAAAATTATTGGACGATGAATAGGAATTGGGTGGCTCTCTTTTCACAAACTGGAAGCGAAATTGTTAGATTAAGGGAATATATAGGTCAATGGCCAGACACAATTTTTACAAACAATGGTAACATAAATAGTTGGCATCCAAAGATGTTAAAATTGTATAATAGTAGAAGCGGTAGATCGCGAATTAAAATTGTAACCAATCACCAAACAAAAACTTGCAACTTTATACATAGTATATGTAAGAGCTCCCTTATAACCTTACATGGATGGCTTCGTATTATACCAAAGGATATTTGCGAGCAATATGATATCGTAAATGGGCATCCCGGGTTGATCACTACATATCCACAACTTAAAGGAAAGGATCCGCAAATTCGAGCTTATAATGAAAACTATGGTGTAATTGGCTCTGTTGTTCATAAAGTAACACCTGAGGTTGATGATGGCGATGTTCTAACCTACACAGAAATTTACCGACAACATGAAGATACTTTAGATGATATATTTGAGAAATTAGCTTTTACATCATTTAAGTCATGGCAAAAATTTTTTGATAGTTTAAAATAGAATATGATCGTTTCATTCACAGGCGCGCAAAGTACTGGTAAAACTACTTTACTTAATACACTAAAAAGTAAAAATAAAAATGTTACATTTATTGATGAGGTAACGCGACGTATTAAACGCGAATATAATTTACCTATCAATGAGTCAGGTAATTCAATGACTCAGCTCATGATTATGGCTGACCATGTTGCTAACTTGCATAGAAATCATGATACTGATTTAGTAATTCTAGATCGTTGTGTTGTAGATGGTCTGGTATATAGTAAATGGTTATATGATAATCGAAAGATTAGTTCAGCTATGTATGACATAGCTGTAGAAGTTTATCATTCTTGCTATAAAAGGTACGATATTATATTCTATACTGAACCTGGGGATGTTGAGTTAATTGATGATGGTGAACGCTCTGTTAATATTGAATTTAGGAATAATATTATTAAGGGGTTCGAAGGTAGACTTAAAGATCTAGATAATGTTGTAACATTATGTGGTACGGTAGAAGAAAGGTTAACAAAGATAAAGAAAACATTTGAAAAATATAATTTAGACATTAACATATAATATAGCTATGGCATTACAAGAATTAGATAACAGTAATATTAGTAAACATCTCGGGCAATCTTCACAATACAAATCTACTTACGATCCCGATTTACTTGTTCGTGAGCCTCGTCAAAGTAACCGCACTCATTTAGGGCTTGATGATAATGATCTCCCTTTCATCGGTGGAGATACTTGGAATGCTTATGAGATCTCAGGGTTAACAAACTCAGGTCTGCCTGTCTTCGGCGTTGGGAAGATTTATTATCCTTGCACTGGTAAATATATTGTTGAATCCAAGTCCATTAAGTTATATTTCAATTCATTCAATATGACTAAGTTGGGTGATACACCTGAAGAAGTTCGTGAAGAGATTGCTCGTCGCGCTGCAAATGATCTTAGTAATCTTCTTGAGGTTGATGTTAAGGTTAAAATTTTTACTAATGAAGAAATTCTCAACGGGAGTATACCTGCAGAATATGAATATCATCATACTGACTTTATTACAATTGAAGATACATACATATATAAGGAAGAGTTTACTGTATATCAAGAAACTCCAGAGCTTCTTGAAGTAGTTGATAATCCTAATAGTGATAAGATTGTCCGCTACCATAGCGCTCTTCTCAAATCCAACTGCCGTGTTACATCACAACCTGATTGGGGAGATGTGTATATTGAGTATACTGGTAAAAAAACTGTAACACCTATTTCCCTTTTAAAGTATATTGTATCCTTTCGTGATGAGTGTCACTTCCATGAAGAGATTTGCGAGGCAATTACTAAACGTCTTATTGATGCTCTTAATCCTGAAACACTAGCTGTACGGTGTTTATACGCTCGTCGCGGGGGTATTGATATTAATCCGGAGCGACATCTTAAAGCCTCAGATAAGCATCCCACGTTAAGTAATATTAACGCTGTGTATATTAAAACTCCTAAGCAATAATATAACTACTAGTATACAATAAAAACTCCATACAATTGTATGGAGTTTTTTTATTTAGTGGATTAAATATGTTATATGATAACACTGTTTAGCGAAGAGGTAGAAACATCCTCAACTAATTCAGTTCATAACACCCTTTATGTTGAATCTTTTGAAGAAGCTTTCTTCGGTGTTTATGAATTTGAGATAAACAACACAACAGTTATCGCAGAGCAAGTTGATAAAATCGATGGAGCTCCTGTGGTAAGAGTACCAGTGGTTGAGAGTAATGGTACAAAGACTGAGTATAATTTTATACTTAGAAAAGGTTCACAGCTAGTCGAGTTGGGTATCATAAAGGAGTTAGGTACTGACGAAGTTGATGCAATTATTGAGAATGCATCTGATACTATTAAGGGTCGAAATACTCTCTATGTTGATTCTTTCAAAGAGACATTTTTCGGTGTATATGAATTTACTTTTAATGGTAAGAAGGTTGTTGCAGAGAAAACTGATGAGATATACTCACATCCGATTGTTAAGTTACCGGTAATAGAATCAAATGGTTCAACAGGCGAAGTGGAATTTATCCTCAAGGTTGGTGATAAAGATTCTAATATTGGAGACAGTAAAGCAGTATTGCTTGAAGACTCTATGTCACTTATCAAAGAGGAAGATCTTAAAGCTAGACTAAAGCAAGAGACAAAGACTCTTATTGAAGAAGGTGATAGCAAAAATATTAATGTCTCATACAGAATCGATAAAGAAGAAATTATCGAAGAGATTAAGACTGATAGTAAAGCTGCTTTAGAAAAACTTCGTGAAGAAACTAAGAACATTGTTGATGATGTTGAGCGTATTCGTGATAATATCTTCATCGAATTTGCATCTAATAGCGATACATATAGAGCTAAAGAATCCAAAAAGCTTAAACAGTTTGTTGATAAGAAGGTAGAAGAGCTTCGCGAAACTAATAAAGTATTAGCTGAAAAAGTTGAGCATGAAACTCGTAATTCATTGGAATCTACATACGGTAGTTTTATTAAAAAGCTTCGTGAAACGCAGCAAGAGCTTAAGGAGCGTAAGAAGGAACATCAAAAGGTTGCTAGTACAATTAATTTATTAGAGAAAACGCAAATTGAACTTCGTGATGAAGTAAATGTTAACAAGCGTGAGATTTTAGAAGCTACAGAAAAATCTGAAAAGTCGGTTAACAAGGCTCTAAGTCGTCTAGGTACAGTTAAGAAGGAGCTTACTGATAGTAAAGCAGAGTTTGATACAATAAAGGATGCTCTTGCGCATAGTATTGTGCTTGCTGAAGAGCGGGTTAAAGAATACTATCATAATAAGATTGAGGAGATTGAAAATACAATTTTTGATAATGTCCGTCGTGATGAGATTTTAAAAGTTGTTAAAGAAAGTAAAGCAAAAATTCTTACTGAGCTTAACGATACTAGTAACATCAAAGAACAGCTTCAGGTAATTGCATCAGAAAACTATGATCCAATATCGGGGAAAGAGTTTCAGCGCAAACTTAAAAAATCAATTGATGATAAGTTTGCTTCTGAGATGGTGAATATTCGCCGCATGCTCGAGTCATATGGTGGAGGTAGTGGTTGGGGTAGTGAAGCTCCGGATGATGGTCAACAATACGTTCGTCAAAATCGAAAGTGGACTGTCTCTACCAACAGTGCTATTAGTGCTATTGATGTTGCTTATGATAACACACTGCACACCGATGAAACACACGGGCTTGCTGCTACAGATGTTCAAAATGCTATTGATGAGCTTGAATATAAAAAACTGAATGTAGCAGACCTGAGAAGTAACTTGATGTTATTTCCAACAACTGCAACCTCCACCGTATCTGGTTACACAACTTATAGCAGATTGGTTACATCAACAGAAGACTCAGATTATGACGCTACTGCAGTAGATATTCCAACTGTTGAAATATCTGGTGATGATATACTTGTGGGTCAATTAATTAGCGATGCCGGCATATTAGAAGGCAATGTCGGTCTTGTTAACATTACCACAATTGGTAATATTAGAAAAACTGGTGTTAGAAATGCAACATTTTATTTTAAAGTATTTAAATATAATAGTATTGATGGTGAAGTAGAGATATGTGAAAGTGATCCTGTACCGGAAGTAACATCAACTGATTATGAGCAATTTAGTGAAAGTGCGTTAATACCTGCTGGAACTGCTTTTACTGCAGATGATCATATTATTATAAGGTATTACGGAAATCGCATTGGTAGCGGGAACACTTGCACTTACGATTTTCAATTTGGTGGTGATGATCCTGTAAGAACATTAGTGCCTGTTCCTGCATCTACTGTTGTTAAAAGTGTATGGTCAAAAGACACAAATGACATTTATTACAATGATGGTAATGTTGGTATAGGAACAACAACTCCAACCTCAAAACTCCACATCGAAGGATCTGGCGACGATGACGCAACCTCTTCCCTTAATGTTACGGATAGCGTAATGAACAGTTTGTTGTTCGTAAGGGATGATGGTAACGTAGGCATAGGAACAACGAGTCCTGATTATAGATTAGACATTGGTGGTGATACAGCAAGCACATCAAACACACTAAGGATGGTCCAAGCCGATGGTGGAACAGCTATTAGAATTGGAGCTGGTGGAGCAAATAATGATGTTACTCTTCTGAGGGTTGATGGAGAGTCTTCTGTTAATGAAGGAGAAAGTGATTCGAGTAATTTTGGATTTTCTTTAAAGTATAAAGGTTCAGGATCAGGAAACGGTAATTCACTGGCATTTTTTAGCGATAATCAACAAGCTGGCTCTCAAGTTGAGGCTCTTACTATTTTACAAGATGGTAAAGTTGGTATAGGAACAACTACCCCAGCTCGAAAGCTCCACGTTTCGGACGCGATGAGACTGGAGCCTACTACGACAGCTCCCGCATCTCCCTCGGCAGGAGACATCTATTTCGATTCCACGACTAACAAGCTACGGTGCTACGATGGCACTGCATGGCGAGACTGCTTTTAACATATAAAATTTAACCCAAAACACAAAAATGACACTAGACAACCCAAACCCAGTAACCGAACCAGCAATTGAAGAAAAATCTTTTCCTCATCTCTGGCTTTATAATATTCTTGTTCACGCGCCTTCTGTCGAATCAGGCCGAATCAAGATCGAAACACTACCTTACAATTCCGAAACCAAAGAAATTGGTGGCGGCAAAAACAAGGTAGTCATTGAAACGAGTGATCTTTGGGCGGCAGTAAATGAAGTCCCCGAAGTAGCGCAAGCAATGCAATCAATTTTTCAAGCTATTGAGCCTCTACGCACATGGATTGAAGAAAAACAAGCCGCAGATCAAGAATTAGTTGAAATTCCTACAGAATAAACTAAAATAAGACATGGTAACACTAGAATTAAACGAAAATCAATCACAAGTATTAGTCCAACTTCTTGATCTAGCTGTAAAAGCTGGCGGCCTCAATGTAGCCGAAGCAGCAACATTCTTTGCAAACAAAATCAAAGAATCCCAACCAGAAAGCTCAGAATCTGTTGAAGTGGAAGAGTGAAACTAGTTAACTATTGAGAGCTCTAAGCCTAAAAGCGGCTTTCAAAAAAACCGGTCATATTTATAAATATGACCGGTTTTTTGCTTATTGATATATGATATTAGTATCCGAGTAAATATTTACGACGATGTTCAGGACCCACGGCATTGACAGGTGTAGTAGAGGCGCTAGATGCAACAGCTGTTAATGTTGTATCACCCCACTCAGCGTAATTGTACGTAATAGTAAAGCCATTTGCATCAATAATAGCGTACTCTGTATTAGCTCCTGTAAGAGCTGTTCTAATTGTGGTGTCATCATCACCATTTGGATGTGATAAAGTAACAGCACTTAATGCATCCCCATAACCGTCTTGACCAGGATCATTATAGAGAAGACCAAATGTTTTCAACGAGGTAATATCACCTGTCGGTAAATTAAGAACTACGGATGGTTTGTCGTCCTGTGAATTGTTAGCACCAGATAAAGATAAAGAACTATTTACTGTTAACGTCGCAGAACTGTCATACACACCTGCATTAAATGTTTTTGTAGCCATATATATATTTATGCTGACTTACGTAAAATATGTTAAATATACACAAAAAAAAGCTCGCTGAGAATTCTCAGCGAGCTTAAGTAGTATAACTTTATAGTTAATTATCTATTAAAAATAGACGGAGCTTGAACCAGGTGTAAACTCAGTACCGAGGCCCTGAACGATAACAACGTGATAGTAAAGATTACTACCGAAGATGTTATCGACCACACCATAACGGGTAAGCAAGCCTACACGTGGTGCGAAGTCGTTAGGTCCAATTGTACGCTGCACCATGACAGGAATGTACGGGCAGTAGATAATACCAGTATCGTAGAACTCAGGTCCCTTATATCCAAGGAGCGCATACTCGATTCCAGTTGTACCACCAGCACCACCAGTTTGTCCGAAGCCAGTATTGTAACTAGCCTCTGTGCGTGTATCACGGTAAACGTTGAAACGACCACCGATAGAGCCAACCTTACCGATACCAACGGGCTGAGTATTGACGTCTCCGGAAACCGGGACCCACTGGAACTCAGGAAGCATCTCGAGGATAGCGCAAACACGAGGAGTTGCAACAATAAAGTTAGCAGCACCACGACGGTTACGAACAGCAATACGGTTAGCTTCGATAATTAAACGCTGGTAGAAATCACGGTTGCGTTCAACAAGCCAGCGACCATCTGCAGAAGCAGGTGACCAGACAGAGAAACCGGGACCAAATCCAGCACCGAGAGCAGCCTGAATCATACGCACAAGCATCTCACGGTCGATTTCAGCTTGGATCTCATAGCTCATTGCGTTAGTGATTTCAGCGTCAATATCGATACCGTTCATGTTCTTAAGGTCTTGCTCAAGCTCAACAGACCAACGAGCACCAAGGCGGCGTGTACCAGCCTCAACTGCTGTTTTCTCGAACTTAACTTCAACCTGAGGAATGTTACCTGTGATTTCAAACGCAGAAAGAATCTGTGCAACACCAGTATCAGTGTTGTTGAATTCGAAGTAACCAGTAGCACCGGAAAGTTGGTTATTACCAGAAGTACCGGTGAAGCGAGTATCAAGAAGTTGATAGCCAAGTTCATCACCTGGAAGACCAGCAGCACCGCTGTAACCGGGGACAGAACCGCCACCGCCGCCTGCGCTGCCGGAACCATCGTTGTTATCAGTACCATTACCAAGAGAATCGGACTGGTAAGCATATCGCAGAGCGAATGCAAGACCAACAGGACCACTCATGGGCTGAACACCAACGATATCGTTAGTGATAAGCTCAGGGAATGTCCGGCGAATCATCGGAATGAGGACCTTTGGAAGACGTGCATCTGCAGGAGCATATGTGTCACCAGAAGTAATTTGCGAAGCCGGGTTGAACTGAACACCACCTTGTGCGGCGCCACCAAGGACACCACCACCAACGGAGTTAGATTCTTCTAAGCACCATTTCTCTTGGTTCTCCAAGAGAACTGCCGTGTTTAAACGGGTATGAGCATCGTCGATTGCCTTAACGGAATCGGATGTATAATCAAGCACTGGTGCCCACTTTTCCAAGAGGGTATTAGCGCGATCTTTATCAATAAATGATTGTGGTTTATTCATAATCTTTAATTTGTTTTAATGTGTATATAATGGGAATTACCCAAGTGACTCAGGCACCTAATGCCTCAATGTTTATGAATCAAACTAAATTACTTCATCAAAGCCAGCCCTTCGAGATAGGGATTTGTTGGAGCTGATGGTTTAGCTTTCTCCGTAACAACTGTTTTTGGAGCATCAGCTTTCACAGTGCGATTGCTGATTGCTTCCTCACGAATAACTTCAAGTTGCTCCTTTTCCTTGCGGTCAAAGAGACGTGCAGTATATTCGAAATTCTCTTCGATAAATCTAGGTGATTTATCCGATAAAACTTTCTTAAGATAAGCAGCTTTCTTATCACTGAACTTAGCGCAACGATTCTCGAGGAATGCAGCAGACTTAGCCTGGTTGTAGCTCTCATTAAGTTTTTCATTAGCTTTCTTAAGCTTAGCGACTTCATGCTTAAGAGCATCCATTTCACTTTTACCATCAATGATTGCTGATTTGATAGACTCAGACATAAGTGTGGAGTCAACAGCAAGAGTAGAACGAAGATTCTTAAGAACTGTGATAGCTGTATTATTGCGAGTTGCTTCTACAATTGATTCAACAGGAATTGCTTCATCAATATATTCTTCAAGATAATTAGAAATAGATTCGACAAGTGTCTCTTTGAAATCAGAAGCCTTACTATTGAGTTCTGTTTCATATTTTCTAATAACTTTACCTAACTTAGCAGCGTTGTTTTTGTCAACTGCTTCAACAACTTGTCGCATTTTAACTGTGTGATCTTTATCGATTTGTTTGATAAGAGTTTCAAGCTTTCCAGCATAAAGTGCATCCTGACTTGCGAGCGCAGCTTCAACAGAAAGATCAACTTTCTCCTTAAGTGCCGTCTCAATTGTCTCTACTGATTCATTAGTAAGGACATCTTGTAATTCTGTTGGTAATTCTTTATTCATAATTAAAAGAGTGATTTTTGTGCTGCTTGACGAATTCTCGCTTCGAGCTTATCTTGAACAGCTGACTGTAAATATTTATTGGCTGTGGCGTAGTTTTTAGCGGAAATAGCATCAATAAATTTAATTATTTTACTTTTCGTAGAATCTGTATTGCTTTTTGTAGGCATATTATTATTTATTCTATATTCAATGTTATTCAAATTTTGTTAATAAAAGACATAATGCGCTCGAGTAGGTATTTTTCGACCTCTTTCTTAGGCAACTTCGCGACACTTTTTTCAAAGTTATCGTAGATTTCTTCATACTTACCATCTTCCGCTAAAACCCATTGTTTGGATTCTAGAATACCATTAACGAAAGCCTTTGGATAAGATGGGTCAGCAACACAATCGATAGCAACTAATCTCATATTACGAACTGTATTGTACTCACTACTTTCTTCTAGAGTACCTAACGCACGAGAGCTCATACCAACTTTAACACCGTCGTTAATTAAGGAGCGAACAATTTGACCGCAAGGTGTTGTAAGAACTTTCGACTTACCGTAGAAAACATTACCATCTTGAGTAAGCTCAGTCACCATATGACACGCTCTTTCAAGATCAACATCTGCAGATGATGGATGATTTAGCTCTCCCATGGCACGACCAGGTTTTACGAAATTTTCATTATAGGAAGCAACTTCACGTTCAAGTTCACTTAATGGGTAAAATCGATTATTACGATTTACTCCTTCAGCCATCATATAAGGGCCTTTAATAAATAAAGATTTTACACTATCCTTGTTAGTCTGTTCTTCGAAGACTTCAAACTGATCAACTACATCCGGGTTTTCACAAACAAGATTTAGTTTAACTGACATATATATATTTATGTCAGCCAGCTATGAAATTTCTCTTTCTGTTAAAATTAAAAATTTATAACTACGACCTTCACAATATTTCCTCGCAGCTGCCCATTTAGCTTGGTTAGTTACATATTGTTTTTGCTCATATAAGAGATGTTCACGCTTGCGATATTTCGTAGTTGGAGGCTTCGTTTGCTTGTAGGGTTTAATCTCAACGCAATATTTTGTAATTTTGTCACCTTCTTTAATAACGACATAGTTATCGACGTGATACCTATGTGTTCTTTTAGTTAAGGGGTTATAATATGGTATCTTAATATTTTCCGAACCCCATCTTAAAACTTTAGGATTATTATCACAAAATCTAAAGAATTTTAATTCTAAACCAGACCTATATACGGCCCGTTCTCCAATAAATTTGCCCTTATTATTAGGTACAAATATCCCTTGACGGTATTTTTTATTTTTATTCATTAACCAATCATAAAGCCAATAGGATCATTGCTACCGAATCCAGATGTAGCACCTGTCATAAGTTCCTCTTCAAGCTCAGCCTTACGTTGTTGACCTTCTTGTAATAAGTCGTAATTAAGAGCTCCACCACCGAGAAGGCTAACCTGCCCAAATTTACCTCTTATGCGACCAATATTAATCATTGATAATGCTAACGCGTATTCATACACCCATTGCTCTTTAATAATATCACGTATTGGTCGTTCTAAATAAGCAGAAATTACTCCATAATAACGTTCATTTTTTGGTTGTGGATAAATTTTAAGATATTGAGAGCGTTCATCAAAAACAAGGTCACGTTTAAGAGCAAGCATTTTTTCACGGGTATCAATCCACTCTTTAAGTGTATACCATGAAACTAAATCAAAACCATAATTGCCTAACGCGTATGAAAAATATGTTTGCTGTGCTAATGTTTGCTCTAATGTAAATAGTGTATTAATTCCTGTAGTTGAACCTTCTTCAAAGTCTGTAACGGAAATAACCTTTCTGTAATCCATTACATCATAATCATAAACGTTTTGATATGTAACTGCGTTACTAGCAGAACCAGCACGAGTTAACGTTTTTCTAACACTCGGTTCGAATGCTGATAGGGTGTTATCGAATGCAGTAATTGTTGAAACTAATGTATGATCAAATAATTCACCTTCACTGATACCATCCGCAAAAACAGCTGATAACTCAGATGAGCTAGCAAACGCAGAAGAAAGTACGTTATTTTGCGCAGTATAAACAATATCGGGTGTCTCACCGTAAAACTCTGAACTTGGACCTAATGGATTAGTACCTGCAACCTTTTTGGCATTAGTATCCAAATCCGTGTTTGCAAGGGTATAGAGTAAATCTAAACGTATACCCTTATTTGTCTCATACAGATTAGAATCAAATATCATATATTCGCGAGTATAGCCAGCAAATCGTGTAAAATATTCAACAGCAATTTGAATGTTTTCATTAAGTTGATCTGAGTGTATCTCAAGAGATACAACTGGATATCCTAACGCCCTTTTAATCCTATCACCTAATCTACTATATGTTTGAATTTGATTGTTGAGATTAGTTGACAAAAATGCTGAGAGAGGGGTAATTTCGCATGCTGATGCCATACAATTATTTAATCTGCTACACTAAAAGGTACCTAAAATTATTGTATATAAGGTACGAGTTATTAAATAATAGTATGGCTGATAACACTAATACACGTTCTGGTTATGTAAACTACAATAGATGTAGATCCTTTAATCAAAATATTGGCACCTCACTCACTATGTTAACTGGTGCAGAATTACCAGGATTTGCTTCTACAACTACTATACCAGCACTCACCGGTGGTATGCCCTGTTCAGAGGTTATCATTATTAATAAGACATCAGACAATCTTACAATATATGATTGCGATTATACTGATCCAACAAACGGACTTCTCATTGGTACAGGGGAAAGTGTAACAATACGTGGCCTTACTAATGTTGCTCAAGTATCAGCAATTGCAGCAGCTGCCGGAACTATTTACTATAGAACACAGTTCTATAGTGTAAATCCATCACGGTAAAGAAATTATTTTAAAGTATTTCTAAGCTTTCTCGAAGCTCGTCGAACTCCTCTTTGGTCAATTCCTCGATCAATCCGGCTTGAATCGCCGGGGCGATCAGTTCGTCGTCTTCAGGCGTAAATCGCCATTTATCAATCGCAATCAGTCCTCGTTCGCTGTCATCGTTAGCAAGAGTCAGCTCATCGAATGGCGGCAGGCCGCGCAATGTCACGGCTTTTGTGCCGACACCATGGGGGTAGCCTCTGGATTGGTCTACGGCGGCAGCGAGTTGAGTGTAGGTCGCGCCGTCGCACTTGAAGAATCTGTGTGTTTCGTTATTCATTGGTTGAGTGATTCAAGTGGTGGGAAAAAATCAGCGATAGAGTCAATGGTAGGAGCGTC
>Ga0075474_10000730_pt1 | contig 13051 bp, 12 predicted proteins | sample DEB08_DNA_2_FD_71485 | JGI IMG/M metagenome (GOLD analysis project Ga0075474, IMG submission 71485) | Aqueous microbial communities from the Delaware River and Bay under freshwater to marine salinity gradient to study organic matter... | ecosystem: Environmental > Aquatic > Marine > Coastal ...
ACGGTCGGAGACTCGGCCGGAACGACCTCGACCGGTTCCGCTACCGGTTCAGGCGCGTCTACCGGTTCGCTTTCGGCGGCCTTCGCCGGTGCCTTCTTGGCCGCCTTCTTCGCGACCTTCTTCGCTACCTTTTTGGCGGCTTTCTTAGCCGGTTTCTTTTCTGGTTCAGGTTCGGGGGGCTGCTCATCTCGAACCATGCCTTCGCGCTCAGCCTTACGGCGGACACGGTCGGCTTGCGCCTCAACAATGCTGGACGAGTGGCTACGTGCGCCGATCCCCAGAGACTCGGCGAGATCAAGGGTCTCTTTGTTGGTGAGGCCCAACTCTCGTGCGAGTTCATAGACGCGGATATTGGATGGCACGTGTGACGATTGCCCTTCTGGGTCCTTGCACCATCCGGTGCCCGGAACCGTTTAGGTGAACTGCGACACAAGATGCGTCACAGGTGGCCTCATACTCCCCCGTGCGGACACGCGGGCAACTCATGAGGCCACGAAACCACAAGCCTAGCGATTACCGAAGCATCTGCACCGGTTCTCAGCGCCCGTACCAGCGACCCGGTCTCCACTGCACGGTTGAGACAGCCCACCGCGGGGCCAACCCAGGCCCCACGGCCCGGGCCAGGACCAGTCTGGAACTCTCCATCAGCGACGCGAACCCGCACCAAATCGGCCGCATCGCGGCGCTGACGACACCCAACGCAGGTTCGGACCGGCACGCCCCGACAACTACTCCTCTTCGGAAGCGTCGTCCGACGATTCGCTGACCGGTTCGGCCTCATCGGCGGCGGCCTCATCGTTGACCACCTCAGCCGTGGGCTCTGAGGCAACCTCAGCCGCGTCGTCGCTGGCCGAACTGTCATTTTGCGAAGCCAGATAGTCAGCTTCGGAAATCGGGTCGCTGCCATCGGCGGGATGCCACATGTTCTGGCCGGTTTCGGTATCGACAACCCATTCACCGGCTGCCCATTCAATGTCGCCGTAAGCCTGCTCTTCGGCAAACTGCGTTTCCGACTTGATGTTGATGCCCCAACCGGTCAGACGGGAGGCAAGACGAGCGTTCTGGCCTTCCTTGCCGATCGCCAGCGACAACTGGAAATCGGGGACGATCACGTCACAATCACCGGTTTCGTGGTTGGGACGAACCTCGGTCACCTTGGCCGGGCTCAACGCCCGGGTGACGAATTCCTGAAGGTCCTCATCGAACGGGACGATGTCGATCTTTTCGCCCCGCAACTCGTTCACGACCTGACGGACTCGAGCCCCTCGAGCACCGACGCAGGCGCCAACCGGATCGACGTTCACATCGTTCGACCAGACAGCGATCTTGGTGCGGTGACCCGGTTCGCGGGCACAACCCTTGATTTCCACGATCCCATCCGCAATTTCAGGGACTTCCAGCTCGAACAGTCGTTTCACCAGACCCGGGTGGGTACGGCTAACCACGATCTGCGGCCCCTTGGCGGTTTTGCGAACCTCGACGATGTACGCCTTGATTCTGGCGTTGGAATCGGGACGTTCGAAGGGAACCTGCTCCGCCTGCGGCAGCAACGCCTCAACCCGCCCCAAATCAAGGAGGGTGTAGCGGGAATCGGTCTGCTGGATCATGCCGGTGACAATGTCACCTTCACGACCGGCGTATTCCTCGTATTTGAGTTCACGTTCCGCTTCACGAATGCGCTGCGTCATAACCTGACGAGCCGTTTGCGCGGCGATGCGGCCGAAGTTGTCGGGAGTTACCTCGTACTCTTCGCCAACCGGTTCACCATCTTCATAGTCCTGGGTGAAGACCCGGAACTCCATGGTGTCGGGATCAATCGTCACCCAAGCTTCTTCATGAGCGTCGGGCATCCGCTTGTAGGCATGCTCCAAGGCATCGGCCAACGCCGCGAACAGGGCGTCTACCGAAATGCCTCGATCCGCAGCCAATGCTTGCAGAGCTTCCATAATTTCCGGGTTCATCAGTGAGCCTCCTTCTTGGGGCGATTTGCACCCGACTTCGGTTTGGGATTGGGACCCCATTCGAAGACGGTGCGGGCCTTTGACACGTCGTCGTAGGCAAAGGATCTGGTTGCGCCATCGATTCCGAGGACGAATCCTCCCTCGTCGGCACCCACCAAGGTGCCGCTGAACCGGCGCTCACCGTCGACATCTACGACGGTTTTGACCGACACGAGCTTGCCGATGGCTTGCTCGAAATGGGCGGGGGTACGCAACGGGCGTTCCAGCCCCGGACTCGAAACCTCGAGGGTGTAGCGGCTCGAGATCGGGTCGGCCTCGTCGAGCACCCGACCGGTTGCTTTAGCGATCGTCCGGATCACTTCGATCGGGATCCCACCGGGCTGGTCGACCAGCAAGCGAAGCACTCCCCCGGTGAACTCAATGTCGTACAGTTCGGCGCCGGCGTCAGCCACGATCGGAGCAACCAGGTCACGAACTCGGTCAACAACGGCCATGGAAACTCCTTTCAAACGATCGAGAGCAGGAAAAACCTGCTCGTGGTCAAGCTCTCACCGGCAACAACCGGCCCAAAGAACTAAGAAAGGCGTGGCCAACGGCCACGCCTCATCCGAAACCGGCTGAAGAACGATACCCGAAGGCTAGCAGCGGGAACCCAGAAAGTGCGTTCGCTCAGCCGCCGGACCGACGAATCTCGCTGATGATCGCCTCGGATTCGTTCGCGTCATCGCCGCGTTCGTGAAGGTTGCGGTCACGATCCTCTTCGGCGGCTCGACGAGCAGCGTCCTTCGTTGACTTGGCCCGCTCAAGTGCGGCGTCGGCTCCGTGCTCATGAATGAACTCGGCCCATTCGACCAGCGTGTCCACCATCTCGTCTTCGGCCACCACCATGACGTTCTCACCTTTGACAAACAAATGCCCCCGGCGGTTCCCCGCGGCAATCCCCAGGTCCGCATCGCGGGCCTCACCTGGTCCGTTGACAACGCAGCCCATGACCGCCACCTGCAACGGAATCTCCCGCTCACCGAACGCCTCCATGGCCTGCTGAGCGACCGTGAAAACGTCAACTTCGGCCCGACCACAACTCGGGCACGCGATCAAATCAACGTTTTTGCGTTCACGCAGGCCAAGGATCTCCAACAGTTGCCGCCCGGCCCGAGCTTCCTCAACCGGGTCCGCGGTCAACGAATAACGGATCGTGTCGCCAATGCCTTCGGCCAGCAACGTGGCGATCCCCGCGGTGGCTTTCAACGTCCCCACCGGAGGAGGTCCCGCCTCGGTCACACCAAGGTGCAACGGGTGATCGGTGACTTCGGCTAGTTGACGGTACGCCTCGATCATCAACGGCACGCTGGAGGCTTTCACGGAGATTTTGATGAGGTCGAAATCGACTTCCTCAAAGTAGGCAATCTCCTGAAGGGCCGATTCGACGAGCGCTTCCGGGGTGACCCGCCCACCGTGACGCTTGTACAGGTCGGGATGCAGCGACCCGCCGTTGACCCCGATGCGGATCGGCACCTGCCGGTCTTTGGCTTCGCGGGCCACCAGCTTGATGTGTTCCGGGTTGCGAATATTGCCCGGGTTTAGACGCAGACAATGCACACCGGCTTCCAAAGCTTCCAACGCCCGGCGGTATTGGTGGTGAATGTCGGCAACGATCGGAACCGGAGACCGCGGAACGATCCGGGCCAGCCCCTCGGCCGCTTCGGGTTCGTTGCAGGTGCAGCGGACGATGTCGCACCCGGCCGCAGCTAACGCGTAGATCTGTTGCAGCGTCGCTTCATGGTCAGCGGTTTTGGTGATGGTCATGGACTGCACCGAAATCGGTGCTCCACCACCCACCGGAACGTTGCCCACCATGATCTGACGGGTCGGTCGGCGGGGAAAGCTATGCGAGAACTCCACGGTGACAACCTACCGCTGGTTGGTCTCGGTCGGATTAGCCGAGCGTGATCGGATCAAGAACATCGCGGACCAAAGCCAAGACACCGAGCATCATCAAGAACACGAACACTGCGTAGGTCAACGGAAGGATCCGGTTGTAGTCCACTTCGTAGCGGACACCACGACGCGACCGCAGACGTTCGTACGTACCAATCGCCACATGACCACCGTCAAGGGGTGGCAACGGCAACAGATTGAACACCCCGATAAAGACGTTCAACGCCGCCAGCAGCAGAATCTGCCCGTCGAACGAGGCGTTGGCCCCCAGCCGTGCCGCCCCATAGATCGACATGATCCGTCCCTCGTCGAGGTTGTCCGATCCCTGGTCGAGGCTGGCCGCTTGACGCTGTTGGGCATCTGAAGAAGCGGTCGTATTCTCCCCGCCTCGTAGCGAGTCCGACACGAAACTCCCCAGCGACGAGGGGCTGAAGAACCGCACCAGACCCTCACCGGACAACCGCAGGACATCAACGAACTGTTCACCACCCCAGCGAAGCGAAGCCAACGGGCCGAGGCGGGTCAACTGTGCTTGCCGTCCGATACCGAAAAAGCCGTCGAAAGAATCCGAACCTGGGAGCCTGGTGGCGGTCACGTCAGCGATGTCGCGAGTTGGTCCACCACCGACCGGGTCGATGGTCACCGTAAACGGTTGCTGGCCTTGGCCACTGACGAACGTTTCCACATCGGAGAAGGTGTCCATGCGGAGACCGTCGATCGCCAGGATCCGGTCACCGGGCAGCAAACCATCGAAACCTGCGGCCCCGAGTTCGTTGAGCCGCATCCCGATCGTTACGACATCGGAATACGTTTCGCCGTCGCGCTCCCAGGTAACGGCCACTGCCTCACCGGCGAGTTCTTTCACCGTTTCTCCGAACCGAGGGAACGCACGGGTTGACACCCCGGCCACGCTCACGATCTGGTCACCGGGTTCGATCCCGAGTTCCTCAGCAGCACTCATCGAGGAAACGGCCCGCACCGACCAGGCGTCAGGGTCGTCAACGACTCCGTAGACCAACCCGGACAAAGCAAACAGGCCGATCGCCATCAGAAAATGCATTAGTGAACCTGCCGAAACCACCAACATGCGACGCGGGTAGGACTTGGATCGGTAGGTAACACCTTCATCGCCGGGTGTGATCTCGTCGAGATTGTTCATACCGACGATACGGACATAGGCCCCGGCAGGAACCGCTTTCAGACCGTATTCGGTGTCACCTCGACGAATCGACCAGAGGCGGGGGCCAAACCCTAAGAAGAACTCGGTGACTTTCATTCCGGTGAGCCGAGCCGTGAGGTAATGGCCAAGTTCGTGCATGAAGATCATCACCAGCAACGCCAGAACAAAAACGGCCCAACCCCACCCGGCAAAGAGACCCAGAATGAGGATCAGCAACCCGAGTAGCAGCGGCCCGCCAACATCGGATGATCCGGACGCCTCCTCGGCGTCCGAAGCCAACTTGCCGCTTCGCTCTGACTCGGAGGTCATGTCCCCATTCTGGTCGAAACAATCGACGACGCGACCAGACGGGCTTCACGGTCGGCGTCAAGGACCGCCTCCACGCTGTCAGCAACCAGACCCGGCCACTGTTGGAGCGCCTCATCAACAACCGCAGCGATCTCCACCCAGCGAAGCGAACCGGCCAAAAAGGCTTCTACCGCGACCTCGTTGGCGGCACTCAACCAGGCCGGTGCCGTTTCACCGCTGCGGCCAGCGGCGTAGGCCAGTTCCAAACAAGGGAACGCTTCCCGGTCGGGAGGGTGGAAATCCAGCCGCGAAAGTGACGCCCAGTCGATGGCACCAAACGGCTCGTCAAGTCGGTTCGGGTAAGCCAAGGCGTAGCCGATACACAACCGCATGTCCGGCTGAGACAGTTGAGCGATGGTGGCGCCGTCGTCGAACGTGACCATCGAATGGATGATCGACTGTGGGTGCACCACGACCTCGATGTCGTCAAAGTCGACCCCGAACAACTCGTGAGCTTCGATGACTTCAAGCCCTTTGTTCATCAGCGTGCTGGAATCGACAGTGATTTTGGGACCCATCGCCCAGGTTGGGTGGGATAGTGCGTCCTCGACGGTCACGGCATGGAGTTCGTCGGTAGAACGGCCACGAAACGGACCTCCGCTCGCGGTCAACACCAGCGACGAAACCTGATCCTTGGACGTGACCCGACCGCGGATCTCGTTGGAACGCAGGCATTGGTGGATGGCGCAGTGTTCGCTATCGACCGGGATCAACTCAGCCCCGGACGCCTCCCATACTCGCCGAACCACCGGCCCCGCGGCGATCAACGATTCTTTGTTGGCTAACCCCAACCGGCGCCCTCCGCTGAGCGCGGCCAAGGTGACGGGCAGGCCCGCGAAACCAACCACCCCGTTGATGACAACATCACCGGACTCGGCCGCGGTAGCCATCGAATCGTCGCCGACCAGAAGCTCGACGCCGGAAGGCAGGTCGCTTCTGATTGCTTCAGCCGCGACCGGATCAGCAACTGCGACCACGTCCGGTCGGAACTCGATTGCCTGAGCTATGACCTCGCGGGAACTGCCGACCCCCAACGCCGAAATGCGGTAGCGGTCCGGGAAGCGGCGCACAATGTCAAGCGTCTGCGTCCCGATCGAGCCAGTCGACCCCAGAACCGCGACCGGAATGGTCATGGCGACGTTCAGTTCAACACAAGCGCGTTGGCGGCGTACCAGACCGTAGGCAACACAAACAGCATGCTGTCGAACCGATCAAGTAGGCCACCGTGGCCGGGGAGGATGGTTCCCATGTCTTTGATCTTGAGATCGCGTTTGAGCTGCGACTCGGCCAGATCACCGATCGGGGCGATGAGCGCCACCACCAGCCCGATCACAAACATGCTGCTGAACCCGCTTCCGGCGAAAACGTTACCGGCGATCGGGGCTGGTTGACCCATAATTCCAAGCAGGAGTGCCACACCAATGGTGCAGCCCATACCGCCCATCAGCCCTTCAATGGTTTTGTTGGGGCTGGCCGGGGACAGTGGGGTTCGACCGATCAATTTGCCAAACACCAGACCACCGGTGTCGTAGGCGACGGTCAAAATGATGGCGGTGGTCAGCAGACCCGTTCCGTAGGTATCGACCGAAAGCATCAGTGCGGCAAAGCTGCCCAAAACCCCGATGTAGACAACACCGAGGATGGTGGTCGCCAACCCTCGAAGCATTCCTTCCGCACCAACGCCGGTTACGTACCACAGCGAGCCAAAAACGATGGCCAGGATCGTCACCAATACCAATGCGGCCTCGCCACGCCAGTACACCGCCAACGGCATCATCAGCACCGTGGTCAAACCCAGCAGCACCGCCGGGTGGTTGCCGGCAACCCGAACCGCGGTGAAGAACTCCACCGCGGCCAACGTCAACGCCACCACAACCACGGCCAGCGCCAACGCCGGGCCGACCGCCATCGCCAGCAGGAACACCACGGCGAGGCCAACCCCGACCGCCACCGCGCTGGTCATGTCCCGGTCACTTCCGGCACCAACCAGCGGAGCAAGTTGACTCAAATCGGTTTCTCCTGACAGATCAGGTACCGCTTCTACCCGTCCAACCCGAAGCGGTTGCGACGGGGTCGAGGTTTCATCGAACTCAAAGAACCCGGCCGCGGCGTCCGATTCAGCATCGAACGAGGAGTCGGCTGGTGAGTCTTCGATGACGTGGTCCACCGGATCGTTGGCCCATCGCGGCGAGCCAGGATCGGCAGCCCAAGTGTCACCACCGGCTGGCGGTGCCGACACTTCAGGACCCGAGCTGGGTTCGAAGGCGATCCCCGCACCGGCCCCTACCTGAGGCACTGCCCCCGTTGCCGGTTCGCTCCAATGCGGGATGGCGTCGTCGTCATCATCGAACGACACATCATCACCGAACACCGAACGGCCAGGAGCAGAGAAATCTTCCGCGGGAGGACCGTCGAACCGTGGTGCACCGATCCCCTCGTTTTCGTTTGACTGATCACTCATTGATTTCGTCCTTCCACATCAGCAGGGGAACAGCAGCCAGAGATGGCTTTCCCCAACTCACACCTCGAGGAGTTCTTCTTCCTTCTCGGCCTGAACAACATCAATCATGCCAATGAACCGGTCCTTGAGCGCGTCAAGGCCACTTTCAGCCCTCGCCACGTCGTCTTTCGAGACGCCCCCGTCGTTAGCGAGATCATCGAGTTCTTTGCGCGATTGGCGGCGAACACCGTTCACCCGCTGCTTGCCATCTTCGGCCATCGAACCGACCACCCGAACCAAATCGCGGCGACGTTCTTCGGTCAGCGGAGGAAAATTGAGCCGGATGATCCGACCATCATTGCTGGGGCTCAGCCCCAAGTTGGAGTTGACAATCGCCTTCTCGATGACGTCCAGGTTGCCAGCGTCGTGCGGGGTGACGATCAACTGCCGGGCTTCAGGAACCGAAAAACTGGCCAGCTCCTGCATGCGCATCTCAACCCCATAGGCGGTAACCGACAGTCGCTCAACCAGCGCCGACGAGGCACGACCAGTCCGGACACTGGAGAACTCGCGGCGCGTGTGGGCAATCGCCGCTTCCATCTTCTCTTCCGCTTCGAGAAGTACCAGTTCGATGTCTTCGCTGCTCACGACCTAATCCTCGCCGTTAACTAGCGTGCCAACCGAGTCACCCCGGAGCAACGCCGCGAAACTACCTTCGCCCATCAGGTCAAAGACGACGATCGGCAGGTCGTTTTCCATGCAGAGGGTGATGGCGGTTGAGTCCATCACCCGTAGACCCTCGTTGAGTACCCGCATGTACGAGGTGTGCTCGAGCTTGGTGGCGTCAGGGTTCGTGCGCGGATCAGCGGTGTAGATCCCGTCCACACCACCATGGGTGCCTTTGAGAACGACACCCGCCTCAATTTCAACCGCCCGCAGCGCCGCGGTGGTGTCGGTCGTGAAAAACGGATTGCCGGTGCCCGCACCGAAGATCACCACTCGACCCTTTTCGAGGTGCCGGGTGGCCCGGCGACGAATGTAGGGCTCGGCGATCTGGTGCATTTGGATCGCCGACTGCACCCGGGTTGGTTGACCGAGTTGCTCGAGCGTGTCCTGCAAGGCCAGCGCGTTCATGACCGTGGCCAGCATCCCCATGTAGTCAGCCTGCGCCCGGTCCATGCCTTCACCCGCGCCGTGGATCCCACGCCAGATATTTCCGGCACCGACCACGACCGCAATGTCCACATCAAACTGGCGGGCGGCGGACACAATGTCTTCGGCGATCCGGCGGACCGTCGGACCATGGATTCCGTGCTCCAAGGGGCCAGCAAAGGCCTCACCGGACAACTTGAGGAGAACGCGGTCCCAGCGGGCCTTCTCACTCCCCCGGGTCGCTTGGCCGTTCTCCACCGGGTCAGCCGCCAATCACGACCTGGACGAAGCGGGCAATAGAACCACCGCTAAGACTGTCCTTGACCGCGGTCTTCTCACCGTTGAGTCCTTGTTCCAGAAGCACCCGCTCACTGAACCACCCACGGAGCCTGCCGTCAACGATCTTGTCCCAAGAAGCTTCCGGCTTGCCTTCGGCTTTGGTGATCTCCAGCAGCGCAACCCGTTCACGTTCAACTTCTTCAGCGGGAACCTGATCGGCGCTCAAGTACTCCGGTCGAGCAAAGGCAATGTGCAACGCCACTGCGTGAAGGTCTTCTTGGCTCACGCCTGCGGCCTCAACCACCACTGCGTTCACACCGCGACCGTCCTGGCGATGCAGGTAGGTGTCGAGAATGTTGCCGGGAGCGGCCTCGATGCGTTCGACCGTGCCGAGCGCAATGTTTTCTTTGATGGTGACCTGCAAGTCCTCTAGCGCGCTCTGGTGAGCGTCCACCGCCGACGGGCCGTCGGCGAGAACCGCCTGAGCCAGTGACTCCGCCAGCGACGTCACCGCCTCGTTTTTGGCCGAGAAGTCGGTTTCGGTCTTGATCTGGACAATCGCTGCGACACCGTCGCCTTCGACAACCGCGATCGTTCCTTCAGCGTTTTCACGATCAGAGCGCGCCGCAGCCTTGGCAAGACCCTTCTCGCGAAGCAGCTGGGTCGCCGCTTCCATGTCGCCGTCGCAATCGGTCAGGGCTTTCTTGGCGTCCATCATTCCGGCGCCGGTGGCGTCGCGCAGCGCCTTTACGTCTTTGGCAGTAATCGTCATCGGTTCTCTCCTTAGCGATCAGAGGTAGTTCAGGACTCGTCAGCTTCGTCGGTCGACGCGTCGCTGGCGACTTCTTCGCTCACCGCGGCTGGCTCGGTCTCGGCCGGAGCTTCGGTCATGCGAGCTTCGCGTGCAGCGGCTTCAACCGCAGCGGCAGCGCGGGCCTGGGCCTGCTGCTCGGCGACTTCGGCTTCTTCAAGCACGTTGCGTTGGGTCGGGGATTCGCCCGCGACCTCTGCCTTCTTGGAGCGGATAAAGCGCCCTTCAAGCACTGCGTCGGAGATGACACGGCTCATGAGTTCACCGGCGCGAATCGCGTCGTCGTTGCCGGGAATGGCGAAATCAACGAGGTCAGGGTCGCAGTTGGTGTCGACCACGGCCACGATCGGGATGCCGCACTTGCGTGCTTCGGTCACCGCGATGTGTTCCTTTTTGGTGTCCAAGATGAACACTGCGGAAGGAAGTTTGGTCATGTCGCGGATACCACCGAGGTTGCGCTCAAGCTTTTCGAGCTCCCGGCTGATCATCAACGCTTCTTTCTTCGGCATGGCTTCGAACTCACCGCTGTCACGCATCCGGCGATAGTCCTGCATCTTGCTGACACGCTTCGAGATGGTCTGGTGGTTGGTCAGCATGCCGCCGAGCCAGCGCTCGTTGATGTAGGGCATGTTGCAGCGTTCGGCGTACGACTGGATGGACTCCTGGGCCTGTTTCTTGGTGCCGATGAACAGCACCGTTCCACCGTCGGCGACCAGATCCCGCACAAACACATACGAGGCTTCAAGATGGGCCAACGTCTGGTGCAGGTCAACAATGTGGATGCCGCTGCGCTCACCATGGATGAAACGCTTCATCTTGGGGTTCCAGCGGCGGGTCTGGTGGCCGAAATGGACCCCAGCTTCCAACAGTTGCTTCATCGAAATGACAGCCATGAGTGTGTTCTCCCGGTTAGTGCGGTTCAGGCCGGACGCCGAAGCGACCGGGTAAGGCCGAACCCAACAACTTTCCACCGTGTCCGGTTTGGGCACGAGAGGGACCGCGAACGGCCATCGCAAAGCCTATCGGGGGCAGAGGATTGTTGTCGCGCCGACCCGTACCGAGAATTATCCCTACCCGACGACGACCATTCCCACCGTGGCGGCCCGCTCCAAGCCGACGATCAGTTCGGGAACGATCCGGTCAAGAACCCGGTCGCTCAGCGAACGACAGACCGGTGGTAAGCCAGCCAACGCCAACCGGATTGCCGTGTGGGTCTCAGACATTCTCGGAAGGTTTTGATGGCTGGCGGCATCAAACGTGTCGCCCACCATCACATGCTGGGCTCCCGGGGCATCGGCCAGGGTGCCCGGAACCACCAGATCGGATCGTCCACCGATCGTCAGCGCGTTGACCGTGTCGGGAAACGCAAGGTTTCGGGTCAAACCGGCGAAACCCACCTCGGAGAGATCGGCGACTACCGACGATGTCAGGAGTTTCCATCCGTCGGAGCTGATCAGTCCATCGACCAGCGAAACCTCGGAGGACGACAGCATCGCCTTCGCGAACGACGCGGCTGGCACACCAGAATGCGGGGAACCAATCGTGACCACTGCACCAAGATCCACCTCCGCTTCAACCTCGGCCACCGCGTGGCGAACCACAACGCCACCCAGGCTGTATCCATAAACGTCGATTACCACATCTGGGTGGGCAGCACGCAGCGCCCGCAGCAGGCGGCTGAGCTTCTCGCTGCTTTGGCCGATCGTTTGGAAGGTATCGAAGGAGCCGTAGTCGCGTTGCGGGACTGACTCGATGCCCGACGGTCCGGTTCGGTGATCGGTGGTTGCGCGCCTCGGTACAACCCCGCCGGCGTAGCTAAACCGAAAGACGTCGAACGGTTCGTAACCGAGCCGATCCAAACCGAGTTCCTGGTCGATACCCACACTGATCGAGTTCGAACCAAGCCCGTCAACCATCACCGCCAACCGGCGTTCGGCGGGTTCACCAACCACCGACGCCTCAGCCGGGCTGGTACACGTTTGCGTGAACACCAGCTGTTCGGCCGTAGCAACCACCCGGTCCAGCATCTCCGCAGCAGGAAGTTCACCTCCGAGAGCCACCGCGACCTGAGCGACCCGGTCGAGATCCTCGAAGGTGTTTCGCGGGTCAAGCGGGCCGGCGATTGCCCGCATCACGGTCGCCGCCAACGGCCAAGCCTGCCCCGAGTTGGGCTTTCGTCCGAACTCGATGTCGAACAGGGCCAGGCGCTCCCCTAGCGCCACCGCCGCCAGATGATGACGGTCGGTATCGAGGTCGTGCGGAGCAAGCCGCACGTCCACCCGGGGCGACCCAAACAGCGATGCCGGGTCAACGTAGACCCCGTCGATCCGTGTCGAGAAGTGCAACGCCGATGCCGCGGAGGCGATCTGCTGTCCGGCAACCACATGATCACCAACCGAGACCCGCACCCCAGCTACCGGCCCGTAGGCGCTACGCAACCCTCCGGCATGATCGACCGAGACGTAGACCGTTCCGGCCACCGCTCCGACAAACACCACCTGGCCAGCCCCTGCGGCGCGAACAGGATCACCGGTTTGTGTTGCGTATTCGATCCCCCGATTGCCGGGACCATAATCACCGTGGTCCATTCGAAACGGGTCAACCACCTCGGCATCAACCGGGGGCTGCAACCTAGATAAGTCCTCTGTCGTCCCGGCGCTTGCGGGTACCGCCAACAAACCAACCGTCAGCGACGCGACGCCTAATGGCAACACCGCGACAAGGACGGTTCGGATGTTGACCATCGTTGTCCGACCGACAACAGACACTGGCTTGATAACGAAACGCCGCACGTTTCACTCCGAAGATCGCATGGATGTCCGGGGAAGTTGCGGGTTGTCGTTGACCCTTTCGACGGTAGCGAACCCCACCCGGTTCGCAACCTCGCCAGAGGGTCAGGCTCGGGGGTGCGTTGACCGATGCACTTCGCGAAGGCGCTCGCG
>Ga0075474_10000736_pt1 | contig 13027 bp, 8 predicted proteins | sample DEB08_DNA_2_FD_71485 | JGI IMG/M metagenome (GOLD analysis project Ga0075474, IMG submission 71485) | Aqueous microbial communities from the Delaware River and Bay under freshwater to marine salinity gradient to study organic matter... | ecosystem: Environmental > Aquatic > Marine > Coastal ...
TTGCCAGAAAGTAGATTGTAAAACCTTACCTCCGTTTAATCCACCTGTTGCAGATAAGAAAGGAGTTCTTTGACCACCTACACGGAATAGCTCCCCAGAAAAGTTATTAATATTCTGAGAATAAATTGCGTTACCTGTCAGCGATATTGCTGCCATAAAACACCTCCGTATGTGTCGTATTAAATTCTTTTACTTATTTTTTTTGTTGGTCCATAATGTTTAGCTTGGCTCTCAAAGAATCTTTTACTGAAGCTCCTTTAAGTGCAGCAGCTAATTGCTCATTTATGTCCATAGGTACTTCTGAAGCAGAATTTGCATCAAGTGCAGCTACTCTAGACCTAGCATCATCTTGTACAACTGGTGCAGGTTGTGACTGTGGTGTAGTAACAACAGCTCCTGTTGGTTCAAAACCATACTCATCTTTAGCAAACTGTGCGATAGACTCTAAATCTACAGGTCCATCGTACACTTGTTTCAACGCTTTACCGAAACCTTTGTCAGTAGATAATCCTAATTTTCCAAAGACATTGCTAATTTCTTTATCTTTATAAGAAGCTAACTCTGCCTCTAGTTTCTTGATAGTATCATCTTTTCTATCAATTGTTTCTCTCATTTGTTTTACACCATGTTCTTGCGGTGCATCAAATTCTTCCATTTGTACCTCCACTATGTGTTAACCTATCTGACAAGACCATAGGCATCTTGCCGTGGTGCTACCTTTACCACTTGACTTATCTCTCTGGTAGCTAAAAGCTATAAGTCCATTACTCTACGGTTTTTAATACGAGCTTTCTACGTAGGCTGTGAAAGCTGAATGCAGGTCTATTTGTAGCGGACCACGCAACGCCTAATATTTATTATACACTAATCTGCTATAAGTCCAGTAATTTGTTTATCTTTTTTAGCAGCACCTAATTGTACACCTTGTGTAGATGCTAGTTCTGATTGTATTCTTTGTACACGTTTAGCAGCAGTAATATCACCAACTGCATAATCTTCTAATGTAGATAAGTCTAATTCTCTACCAATAGTTTTTGCTTGTTGCATCATAGCTCCAGCAGTTCTATATAATTCTCCAGCTTTATCTACACCTAATCCAAGTTTTCTTAATCTTTCAAAGTTTTGGAATGTACCTGTAAATCCTCTAGATGTAGCTTGTGCTTGTAATTGTAAAGTAGCTATGTCACCTTCTAATATTTTATCTTGTATTTTAGGATTAATTAATGCAGCAAATACAGTTCCACTATCTAATGGTATGTTATATCTTTCTTTAAATAATTTTTCTACTTCAGGTATTTGATTTTTAACACCAGCATAAACTAAATCTATTCTAGCTTGAAATTCTTCTGCAGATACTGGGTCACCAGTATTATAACCTACAGCCATATCAGTAAATTCATCTTCAAAATCTGTAAAATCTGTAACACCAACTTCAGCTAATGTTTGTTTATAAGATGCTTTAACACCCATAAAAGAAATTTCACTCATAATTAATGTTCCATCATCACGCATTAATTTACCAAAGTTATCTTTCCAAGCTTTAGTTTGTCTAGTTAATCCTACAGCTACATCTTTATCTCCAGTTTTAACCCAAGCTTTAGCATATTCTTGTAATACAGCTTCTGGTAAAAATGACATCATACCTTTAGCTACATCTAAACCTTGTGATAAAGTTCTACCATTATTAGATTCTGATGCTGTAGGTTGATAGCCACCATAATCTCCAGCATAAGTTTCATCTCGTACACCTTGTACTGATGCACCAGCAAATCCTTCTCTACCAGGTATTTTTCCTGATAATAAACGTTCTAATTCAGATTCACTTTCGCCAGGTCTAGCTGTATCATTAGCTGTTGTTCTAGCTCCACCTGGTCCTATAACTACTACTTGTGCCATTATCCTACAAAGCTCCTACTTGTAATAATACCTTCACCAAATGCTGAGAATGCAGCTTTAGCAAGGTCATTTTTAACTTTTGCATAACCACGATTTAAACCTTCTTCTCTCATCAACTCAAGTTCTTTACCATAATCATTAGTTTTAATTAACTTGTCTAGTAATGGGTCATCATCTTTAAGATTAACACCCATAGTTATTGCAGCATTTTCTTTTTTATTTGTCACAATACTAGCCCAATCAATTTCTCTATCATACATATCATAAAATTGATATCTTCTATCTTTAAGTTCATTAATAAAATTATCTTTAAATAAAGCATTGTTACGCATTTTACCTGCAAGTTCACCAATCTTTGAAGTGTATTGTCCTTGTAAATGTTTTGGTAAATAAGTATCTAATAAATTTTGAACTTCAGTTTCTTTATCTGTAGTAGTACTAATAGTTTGTCCACTTAAAGCATTAACTAATCCTGAATCTAATGTTACATCTGCGTATGGGTCAAACACTCCTTGCATCTGCATTATTGCTTCTTGTTGTGTAAAGTATCCACGTCTAGTCATATCAGCTAAATAATACACAGCATTTTCTGGTAATTTACTACCATAAGTTTTCATAGCTGTTTGATTAAATATATCTGTATATAAAGATAAATTCTTTTCAAACTGTACAGGGTCTGTAAATTCAGACCTTTCTGCTATAAGTTGTGATTGAGTTACTTGTAATCTTTCTAATATAGCTCCATACAAATCTGTTTCTTCAAAAGCTTCAACAGCTTTAGCCATATCACCGTTATTAGCAATGTAATATCCAGCTAAATTATTTATATATTCATCATCAGCTAATAATCTAGAAGTAATTTTTCTTCTATTATTTTCTGCAGCAGTTAAAAAATTATTTGCTATTTGGTATGCGTCACCTTCAATATCTAATATTCCTGCTGGTACGCTAACTAATTTATCTCCATTTAAAAATCCACTTTCAAAACTACCAATAGATATAGTAGGTATACCATAATCTTCTCTAGCATATTTTTCTTCATCATCTGTAGCTTTAGGTTCTTCTCTGCTATCGTAATAATTACTAATGTCTTTAAGTGTTAAATTTTTTGGTAAATCTAATGCATATGAATAACTACCAAGGTCAATAATAATTTTATATCCTTCACCTTCAACATAAATTATTTGTGTACCTTGCCAATCAGATTTTATACCACCTTGAAAACCAACATTTGTTTCTATTTCAGACATTATTTATCACCTCCAAATAAATTTTTAATTCCATTAATACCTTGACCAGCATATTTAAAAGCTGCTTCACCAATAACACCTTGGTCTTTTCCAAAAATAGGTTGTAAAATTCCTTTATCTACTATTAAATAAAAAGGGTCATATTCCATTTGTTTAGTAAACTTTTGTAATCCTTCTCCAAATGATTCTTGCACAGCTTCTTTAAAATTTTTTTCTGGTACTTCACCAGATAATATAGCATCCATAGCTTTAGTTGTATCTCCACCATATTCAGATGCAAATGTAGTAGCACCTTTAACAGCAGCTAAAGCAAGATTGCCTATTGACCAATAAGCTATACCTTGTAATAATAATCCACTTGCACCACCCATAACACCAGCTAATGCAGTTCCTGCAAATAATTTAGGTATTCCTTTACCTAAAGTGTAGGTTATAATTTCATCAACAGGTCCAAATATTTTTCCTACTACATCTAAAGATTTCCTTCCAAGACCTGGTGTACCTGTTTGTTTATCTATATTTTCTGCAATATTATTTTCATAAATAGGAATATCTCTATCCATTGTTTGTGCATCATATGCAGGTCCATTGTAACCTTCAAAAGGGTCAAACTCATCACCTGTAGGTCGCATGTTTACATCTTTTGGTGTATTTATAGATTCGTAATCTATTTTTTTATTATTAATTTTAAAATTACCATTATCAACAAAAGATAAACCATTACGATTTAATTTTAAAGTTAATCCTGTTTCATTATGTGTTATAAAAGATGCTCTATTTTCATTTTTAACAGTCCATGAATCTTTAGGAGCATAAGCACTGTTATCATCATAATATGCAACACTAATATTACCGTCAGGAAAAAGATTGTCATCAAAACCTTGTGTAGTTAATGCTTGTTTAATACTGTCTATTTCATTATTTCTTAAATTTTCTGCAACACCAATAACTGTTTTTTGAGATGCAGTTCCTAATTTTGCATTATTAATTACTTTAGATAATTGTTTTTTTAATTCATTAAAATCTCTCATAAAATTAATTCTTGTACTATTACGAGATTGACCAGTAGTAGGTATAGTAAGAATATTATCCATTAAATTTTTTTCAAAAACTGTTAATTGATTTCCTACTTTAATATCTAATAAATTTTTTTCATTAGACCACCATTTTTCCCAATCTAAATTTAAACTACCACGCTGATTATTTATAATCCAATCTGTTTCAGTACGTTTATAACCAGGTGCTTCTATTTCTTGTATTTTTTCAGCCATTACGCTCCAAACATATACAGTATCATATCTTGCTGCATCTTTCTAACATCTTTACCATTCTCTATAGCTTTAGTTACTTTGCCATATTCTTTTTCAAATTGTGCATCACGTATAGCTTCAGGTGAATCAATAGCAAACATAGATAAATCTACTTTACCAGTACCAGGTTGAAATGTTCCTGTTTCATCTCTACCTATTTGTTGTAATTGTTGGTAAGCATCAGTAGATAATGCAAAGTTATAGTTATTTAAAAACTCATTTTTAGCTCGTTGTTTAGCTGCAGTTAAACTATAAGAATCATAAAATTTATCTGACCAAGTACTAAGTTCTTCTTCTGTAGGAGGTCTATTTAACTTAGCTTCAAAATAATCGTTAACAAGTTCTTTCATTTCTAATGGACCAGGAATATCCATCTTAGCTATTATTTGTTTAGCTATTTCACCTTCTTGATATCTAGCGTTAGCATTAGTTACTTTAGCAAATTCTTTTAAACCATAATTAAATAACTGTCTTTCAAAACTAAATTCATTATTAAGTTCTTGTGTCTTTGTGAAAAATACAGATTGACCTGTTTCCATTTCTTTCATTAATTGTTTATATAAATCAGAACCTTCTGTTGCATCTAAGTTTCTATCAATCCAATCCATAACTAATTGAATAGATTGTCTTAATGGTTCACCATATTTACCTTCATAACCTACAAACCAATCTGGAGAAACTATTTTATTTTCTAATAAAAACTTTTGATATGAAGATATTTCTTGTGTACTAGCATAATTATCTATAATTCCAGCTATTGGTGCAGCAACAAAATAACCTGCATGTGGTTTTAAAACTACACTATTTCCTTGTACTGTAGGTCTTAATGGTGAATCTGCTGAAGCTGCTAATAAAAATTCTAAATCTTCTGCTGGTATAGTAATACCATTTTCTTGTGCATTAGAAATATAATTTTGAACTGCAATTTCGTTACCAATTAAACCTAACTTTGCGTATTTTTCATATGTAGAAAAATCTAATTGAGGTCCTATAGTTTGTTCAGAAGGTGTTATAGCTGTTTCACCTTCACGCCTTCTTCTAGATTTATCAATCCAACTTTCATCAGAAGTAGAAGTTACTACAGGAGAACCCATATTAGGACCAGAAGGTGCAGCAATTTTATTATTTTCTTGTACTTGTTGCTCTACTGGTTTTTCATTAAAAGCTGCAGAAAAATCATTTCTAAAACTTTCTAAAGGAACTGAATCATTTTTAATACTTTCTAAAGCTTCAGCTTTTAATTTACGTTCAGAATCTGTACTAGGTTCAAATGAATTAATAAAATTAATAAATGATTCTTTAGTAACTTCAGCAATACCAGTAGAAAAAGCATAAGTGCTATCTAATTTTACAAGTTCTGAATTTGGTTCTGCTTCTTTAAGTTTTCTAAACCATTCACCTAATCTTGTACCTAAACTTTTTTTTGCCATTAATTATCCTTCTGGTAAATAATCCAAGTATTCTTGGTCATCTCTATATAACTTTAACATAACACCTGTCCATACAGCCCAAAAATCTGGATAATTTTCAATAATACCATTAGCTTCATTATACATCCACAACCTAAGTGCTTTAGCTCTAACATCATCTGATGTTAACCACCAGTCTTTATTTCTTGTAGGTGAGTATTGTATAGACAATTGTTCAGCTTCTTCCCATTTAACTAATGCTTCAGCAAATCCTTGTGCAGCAGCAAATTCCATAATTTTAGGATTAGTTGTCCAGTATTCTCTCATTTCATTAAATATATCCATTGTTGCTGGTGGAGATAATAAACCATATTCATCAGCTTGAAATCCAGGTAAAGCTTCTTTTAATTGTTCTCTATATAATCTTTTAATAACAGTTTTCTTAACTGATGGTATTGTTGTTTTGTCTAAGTTCTTAGTAAATGTTTTATATCTAAAGAAACCAATTGTATCATTAACAGCTCTACGATATTGGTCAGGACTTAATAAATTCTTTTCACGAATAATATCATTATAATTTTTTTCTTCATAAGGATTGTCAATGTTTAAATAATAACCACTAACTTTTAGTGTACTAAAAATATCTGCGTTTTCTTTTTGAAATTGTTGTACTCTAACACTGTAAGGTTGTTTACCAGTTTCTGATTGTGTTCTAGGACTTAACAAATAAGGATGTTCTACTCCATATAATTCTAAAAATTCATTATATGTAGCTACATCATTACCTTCATTTTTTTCTTTAATACGTACATATTCTTCATACAATACAGCTTGACCCCATAAGTTTCCTTGTTTGTCATCAATAAAATATTCTGGTTGAAATCCTGTAGGACCAAAGAATTGATAAATAAATTGAAAACCAAACAAAGTTCCTGATTTAACTTTTGCATATTCTAAATATGCATTTTCTATTTCACCTTTATTTAATTCATTAACAGATAAACCTGGATACAATTTGTTAATATATTTATCTAACTTACCAGCTTTATATAATCTTTCAGGTTCACCAGCAGATACACCCCATCTATACAAATCAATAGTAGCTTTAGCTCTCATACGTTCTGCTTCTGTACTTGCATCAGATATAACATCAAACTCATCAGCACCAAGTAACCAAGCATTTAATTTTTTATATACAGGTGATATAGAAAATACATCAGTTAATTTTTCTGGTGGAGGAAACTCTCCAAATAAAGTTTTTTCTAAACTGTTAGCCCAACCATACTCTGCACCTAATTTAGTAGATGCAGTTTCAATTGGAGGTAAAACTTTATTTAAAGCAAAACCTACAAATGGGTTAGGTCCAGGTACAAATCCTTGTCCTAACAAGTTAACACCTTGTACATATCCTCTAGGTGATATTTGTACTTGTTGTTCTCCTCCTGATAATTCATCATCAAAAATTAAACTTGACATAAAACCACCAAATGGCATGACAAACATATCTTCTTGTGGGTCTTGTGGATTAGCTACAAAAAATCCATCATTAGAACTACTACCTAAAGCATCTGCAGCACTGCCACCTCTAAAACCTACATGCCCTTTACGTAATACATATGGATTTTGTGCAAGTAACTTACCCCATGTTTGAAATACTTCAAACCACACTTCAGCAAATGGAAAAACATTTACTAACTTGTCAGATATAGTATGTCTTTGTTTTGTATCATACAATAATTCTTTTACACCAGCTAATGCATAAGCTTTAGATTCTATATTCATAGCTTCGTAATCATCAATTTTTCCTGGTTTATACAATTTACTAGCACCTGTAAGTTCATCAATAATTTTTTTAGGAACTGCAGCATCTTTAGCTTCTTTAATAAATTGTTTTCTTAATCTTGGTGTAAAATCAGCAAATCTTTCACCAACATACATCCATCTAAATTGTTTAAATGTCGTAGACCTATTAAGAATACCAATAGGTTTTGTCATTAAATGGTCAAATACTGTTTGATAAAATATATCCATACCATCTTGAAACATTCCAAGAAAGTTTTTGTCAGTAGATTCATCAGCAAGATTTCTAGTAATTGTCATCATACCTGGGTCTAGTCCATCTTGTTTGTTGTAATATAACTTTAATTCATCTAGTACTTTTGATTTTTTAAATTTCTTTAACAAATTTTCTTCAGAACTAAAAAACTCAATTACATTTTTTTCATCAACACCATCAGTACCAAATTTAGCTAATGTACCTTCACCAATCATTTTTCTAATATTTTGATTACCAGTATTAGTATTTAGTCTTAATTTATATTGATAAGTACCATCAGCTTGTTTAAATATATCTTTACCTTCAGATATTTGACCACCAGCACTAATACGTATTCTTGATTCTAAAAATTGTAAATGTTGGTCTAAAGTAACAGAACCATCTCTTAAAATTTCTGACCATTTATTGCCACCGTATTTAATTAATTGTATTCTAGCTTCTCTACCTGCAGGAGATAATAACCATTCATTTAATTCTTTAGAGCCATAACCAAACTTAGCTACTTGTCTAGCAATAGGGTCATTTCTTAAATGTCTTAACTCTGCATACATTGATTCTGCTATTTGGTCTATTGTTAATTCAGATTTATCTTTTGCAAGATATTCTAAATATTTATTTTGTTTACGTCCTCTAGCATCAGCTATGTCATTAGGTCTAAATGTTTTTTGCATAGCTTCTATAACTTCTTCTTGCATTAAAAACTCTACAGCATCATTGTTTTGTTTAGCTTTTGTATATTTACCTAATGAAACTTTTTCTAACATAGCTCCAACTTTACTGTTTGGATTATGTGCAAAAACCCATTGCAAATATTCATGTGGTTTGTTATAAAATCCTGATAAACCTTTAACAGCTATACGTGCTTGTTCTTCTAAAAACACACGTGTAAAAAATGCAAATCTCATAAGTACTAATGGTTTAAATACATTTCTTGTATAAAAATTAGCTAAGTTAGTAAAGAAATTATTTTCTAATCTTTTAACAGATATAGCACCAGCTTCAAAAGGATTAGGTAAATCATCTGGGTTTTTAGCCCAAGGTGCATGATATTTTAACCATTGTTTAGTATCGTATGTGAAACTAGACCTAACATATACACCCTCCCCTATTTCTTTATACGGTTTAAACATTCTTCCCATAGCTTTATCTAATAATCTATAATCCAGTAGGGGAGCAATGTTATCTTGCATTTCATCAAATAAAGATGCAGTCATTGTTTGTACTACTTTTTTATTATTAAATATTGCTTCACCATCATCATTAATTTCATATCCATGAAAACCAGAACCTATGTTTGGAAGTATCTTTTTATTTTTACCTGTAGAATATATTTTCATTTTACTTTGACCTTCAAACATTTCTTTAGCAGCTTTAGCTACATATTCCCAGTTACCACCACGTGCTGCAATTAATTGGACATCTCTTTGTGCTTGTGTATTAGCAAAACTTCTTAAAGCTTGTTTATCCATTGCATCAATAGAAGAAAATTCTTTTAATATTTTTGATGCTTCTGTAGGGTCATATCCATTAATTTGTAAATGAGATGCAAGTTGTCTATAACCTACTTCAATATTACTTAAAGGTATTCCCATTTCAGGAACTACACCTAACATCTTTCTAAAGTAAGGATTGTATGTAGAGTTAAAGTTAGAACTAAAACCTAAATATCTTTCAAATTCAGGTAACTCTAATCCTTTTTCTACATCTACTTGTCTATATCTAGCTACGCTATCCATTTTATCTACTACTTCATCAACAGAATCTTCTACTCTTAATAATCTTGTAGGTTGTTTTCTATAAAGAACTTCACGTACACTTCTAGTTTTTTCACCAGCCCAGCTACCAAATGTTCTATAAGCAGCATTAGGATTAATACCAGATTGGCGTAATGCTTTGTTAACTACTAATGAACCTGTCTTAGGTAACATTTTTCCAGGTAATGTATAAGGAATTAATTGTCCAGCTTCATCTTTAATTGAATATCCTGACTTACTAATTAAATCACCAAACATACTTTGTATTTTTGTCCAGTCAGTTTCTGTTGCTATTTCATCTCTAATTTGATATGGAAGATGTTTAGTAATTGGATTAGTTGCTAAATAAAATAAATCATCTTCTGTTGTAGCAGCTAACGATTTAAAAAAAGCTACATTAGTAGGCTGGTTTAATATTTCGTCAGATGTTAATTGAAAAAATCTTGGTACTCTACCAAATAATGTACTTTCTTTTTTAATCTTTTTTAAACTCTTTTTAACAGCACGTCTATCTTTAACATATTCTTTATTTTTAATAAAACGTCCAGCATCATCTTGATATTTAGCTAAGTTACCTGTACCTGTTAATCCATCAATTTCATCAGCTACAGTTTCTAAAATATCATCAGCCATAGCTCTAGGATTTATTTTTATAGATTTACCTGTTTTTTTAATACGTCCCATTTGTACTAAGTCAAATGCTTGATTAGTTCCACGTAATCCACGTATTAAATTTTTAGCACCTTTAACACCTTTACCAGCAAATACTTCAGGTAAAATTTGATAACCAGCATCAGTTAATCCTGACAATACTTCAAATGCTTTTGTACCTGGTTCATAAAATTCAGAAGCTGTTACTTTACCTGGTGAGTATTCCATAAGAATATTTTTATTAGCCCAATCTGGTCTGTAATAATCTTGTTCTGTTTGTCCAGCCCAAAAATATCTTTGTCTTGCTCTACCTGCATAAAAGTTTATTTTGTTTGGGTTATATGCAGATGTGTAATGTATTTCACCATTTTCATCAAATTGTTTAATTGGTTCACCAATATGCTTGTAAATAAAATCACTAGCTTGTGTTGGTGTCATACCATAATTTTGTGTTAAATCTATGTAGTATGGTGTATTTTCAGCTTTAATACTTTCTAAAGTTATTTTTGTAGCTCTATCAAAGTTAAGTGGTTTACCTTGTATAACATTACGAAACATATTAGCTAATATTGGTTCTCCACCCATATCATGTGCTTCTTGTAACATATCAATAAATTTTCCTATATTACCTGCACCACCTAAATCTTTACCTAATCCTTCTACAGATGTATTACTTAAATCAATTTGCAACATACTTTGTGCTTTAGAAGGTGAATAACCATCTCTAAGTAATTTATCGTATGCACGTATATCTCTAAGATATGCTTGTGACCTACCAACTTTCATTGGTTGTCCAGGTGCTAATGCATTAACTGCACTAGATATAACAGACCATTTACCTGATGGACCTATTGTTTGAAATACAGCATCTAAAGCAGCAAATGCCCATACACCGTATTGAACATCTCCTGGTTTAGCTCCACCTGGAAATAAACCTGCTGTTAACAAATCACCAATACTCATTTTCATATTATCTTCTGTATGTTCGTATTGATATTGTTGTTGTAACTCTTGCCAAATTTTAGCTTCGTTATAAATACGATTATTTGATATTTCTTGTGCTATTACTTTATTAGCTTGAAAGTTAGGGTCTACTCCTGCTAATGATAATGATGCAATTACATCTGCAGGCATTTCAGGAAATCTTTCTGCATAAGTTTGTAGGTCCTGTTGTATTAAATTGTTTTGTTCTATTGCACCTTTGTATAAACCAACTTGTGCATCATCTCTATTAACACCACGTAAAATATCGTAGTATTGATTTCGGTCATATAAAATAAAACCCATTAGTAAACCTGTCTGTTATTAATAATTTCTAATATGACAGGTGATGGGTTTATTTGATATATTGCCTCCAGTATTGTATCTACGTTATCTTGTATTTTATTTGGACCTGGTCCTGGACCTATAGGTAATCCAGCTGTAGCTGGTTCTCCTGGTCTTTCGGTAGGTGCAAAAACATTTGGTGCAGGAATATTAGATTGTTGCATTGGTAATGGTGCAGCTTGTTGTTGTGCAACAAATGCTTTATTTTCACCGTAATCAGCGTCAGGAAGCCTTCTAAGAGGTTGTTTAGCACTTCCTGGACCTCCGTCAGTTCTTTGCCCACCTTGTGGTGTAGCTACTGCTGCAGGGTTATTTGGTTGTCTGTAACCACCTCGTCTACTCTTTGCCATAAAACTCCTTTGTAATCAAAATAATAATACCTGGCATAGGTGTTATGTATTCAACTACCGATTCAGATAATATATCTAATTCGTCTGTAACACCATATTCTGCATACACCATATCCCAAAAATCTACATCATATTTATCTTGCATGTTACATTCCAAAAGCTTGAGCCATTGTAGGTATACCGCCACCCATTTGTTGTTGCATCATTTGTTGTTGTATCATCATTTCTTCTTCAGGTGTCATCTGAGGTTCTTGTGGTGTATAAAACTGTTTCATAATATCTGTTATAGCTGAAGGATACTCGTAAATAGCTATAGCAGCCATTGTTGCTGCAGGGTCACCTTGAGCAGACCTAGCTAAAATAGAATCAAATAAAACTTGTTCAGCTTTATTTTTACGTATACGTTCTTGTACTTTAGCTATGTTTTCTAAACCATCAATGTTATCTTGTAATGTTTCTACGTCTATAACACCTGCTTGCAATAATTGCAACCCAGTTACAATTTTTTGTGGTTCATCAAATCCAGCCATAACACCATAGATACGTCTAGTTTTAAAGTCACCACCAATATCATTAAGTGGTTGATAGTTTTCAGAAAAAGCAGAACCATTTAAGAAACCAGCCATAGGTTTTTTACTAATACCCATAGAGTAAGAAAGTACTACATCCATTTCTAATCTCTTATGGTCCATCTCTACTAATGATTGTTTAAATATATCCCTATACTCAGAAATCATTAAAGACATAGTACTGTTAAGTTCTGATAGTCCAGCACCAGTAACAAAGCTATTAGGTGATTGGCTATCGTCAGTTACAGGATATCCACCAACCATACGCAATTGTCTTTCTAATCTATCTATCTGTTGGAATAATTGATATGGAATGTTATTCATTGGTTTAGAAACTTGTGTACCAGGAGCTAGATAATTGACCGCAAATCTACCTTTTCTGTATTGACCGGATTCTATCTCTCCTGATATGTTAGTTTCTGTAAACACAGAATCTTCCATGGCTATTGCCGACAT
>Ga0075474_10000738_pt1 | contig 13016 bp, 14 predicted proteins | sample DEB08_DNA_2_FD_71485 | JGI IMG/M metagenome (GOLD analysis project Ga0075474, IMG submission 71485) | Aqueous microbial communities from the Delaware River and Bay under freshwater to marine salinity gradient to study organic matter... | ecosystem: Environmental > Aquatic > Marine > Coastal ...
CTACGGTAATGGCCGCTAATTAAATAGTAGCGAAGGTGAATTGGTTCTACGATTTTTAAGACTTCCGATATTTTTGTTGAGTTTCCTAAACTCTTACTCATCTTTTCGCCAGCTTGAGTTACCCAAGCGTTATGCATCCATCTGCGAGCAAACTTGTGACCGGCTGCATTTGACTGCGCGATTTCATTTTCATGATGCGGAAACTGCAAATCAATTCCACCGCCATGGATATCAAACTCTTCACCCAAGTAAGCGTGGGCCATGGCTGAACATTCAATATGCCAACCTGGGCGACCTGGCCCCCAAGGGGTGTTCCAGTGTGGCTCATCTGTTTTGGCTGCTTTCCAAAGCGCAAAATCATGTGGATCTTTTTTGCCTTGATCTTTATCTTCTGCCGCAAGCATCTGCTCTATATCTTGACCAGAAAGCTTTCCATATTCATTAAATGCCCTTACTGAAAACCAAACTGTTCCTTGAGATTCATAGGCATAATCTTTCTCAATTAATTTTTGAATTAACTCAATCATTTGTGGAATATGGCCGGTCGCTCGTGGTTCAACTGTTGGGGCGAGGTTTCCAAGTGCTTCATGAGCTTTGGTAAATTCCTGCTCATATTTATAAGCTAAAGCCCACCATGGCATATCCTCATGATGTGCATTATGCAAAATTTTGTCATCAATATCTGTAACATTTCTAACTAAAGTTACCTTTAAACCAGAATCTTGCATCCATCTACGCAACACATCAAAAACAACTCCCGAGCGCAAGTGACCAATATGTGGTGAACTTTGCACTGTTGCACCACAAACATAGATTCCAACTTCACCTTGTCTAATAGGCACAAATTCATTTACACCTCTAGTTAAGGTGTTATAAAGTTTTAAACTCAAATCTGATCCTGATATACCAATGCAGTTGCAATAGCAGCGATCCCTTCGCCACGGCCAGTTAAACCTAATCCATCAGTTGTAGTTGCTGAAAGACTCACTGGGGCTTTTACAATTTTGCTCAACACTTCTTGCGCTTCAACTCGTCTTGAGCCCAATTTTGGTTCATTACCGATTAATTGCACGCTTAGATTAGATATCTTCCATCCAGCTTGAGTAACGATCCTTACCGCTTCGCTAAGTAATTTTTCGCCACTTGCACCTTGGTACTCTGGTCGGTCGGTACCAAAATTTGTTCCTAAGTCGCCTAAACCAACCGCAGAAAATAATGCGTCGCAACAAGCGTGAGCTACGACATCACCATCAGAATGACCAGATAAACCTGGGTAGTTTGGCCAATGTAATCCCGCTAAGTAGAGGGGTTTGCTTTCATCGATGGGATGAACATCAACGCCAACACCAACTCTAAAGGTAGACATTCAGCAACCACCTTTAATTAAGGCTGAGATTAAGAAACTAACACCTCGTCGAGCAAAGCTTCAGCATTGTCCTCATCGCAACGCTCTGCCAATGCCAACTCGCTTACTAAAATCTGTCTTGCCTTTGCCAACATTCGTTTCTCACCGGCAGAAAGGCCACGGTCTTGGTCACGGCGCCAAAGATCTCTAACGACTTCAGCAACCTTGATGACGTCACCGGAAGCTAGTTTTTCTAAATTTGCTTTGTAGCGTCTTGACCAGTTGGTTGGCTCTTCAGTGAACGGTTGGCGCAGTACATCAAAAACTCGCTCTAGCCCTTCAGCGTTAACCACATCGCGAACTCCAACGAGCTCTACGTTGTCTGCTGGAACTCTTACTGTTAAGTCGCCTTGTTGAACTCTTAATACAAAATATTTGCGCTCTACGCCTTTAATCTTTCTTTTTTCAATCGCTTCAATTACTGCCGCACCGTGATGGGGATAAACAACTGTTTCGCCAACTTTAAAGGCCATACACGCACCTCTCAATAAGAGCAATATTCTATCAGTAGGGGTTCAGTCTGCTTCACGCGAGGTTAAATCCCTTACAATATTCTTATGATCATGCGTAAAATTAATTTAATTTCATTAATTGTCGGAGCTTTATTAATTACTGGATGTGGAGTTGGCCCAAATGCATTCACAAATCAGCAAGGACCAACTGGTGACGGTACTTATGAAGAGATTAATAAGATTTACGCGCAAAATGTTGTTGTGGTAGTTGATGGAAACGAAAATGCAACTTTAGTTGCGACATTAATTAATAACTCTGGCCAAGAAGATTCACTTATTGATGTAATTGTTGGAAACCCTGGCCCACAAAGAATTAATTTCACTCCAGAAAAGCCAATCAGCCTTCCGCAAGGACAACGGCTCAATTTGGGTAATACTCCAGATGCACCCCATGTAGATTTACTTAATTTTCCGGTAAAAACTTCAAGTTATGTTTCGGTAACGCTTGTTTTTGAAAAAGCTGGAGCCTTGCCGCTAGATGTCTTAACAGTAACCCCGACTGACATTTATGAAGGAATCGGTCCAAAAACTACTCTGTAGTTTTGTTTTCAAATTTATAGCCCACGCCTCGAACTGTCTGCAAGTACTTGGGATTTGCTGGATCTTTTTCAATCCGTGAACGAATCCTCTTTACGTGCACATCAAGAGTTTTAGTATCACCAAAATAATCACTGCCCCAAATTCGATCGATTAACTGATTTCGAGTTAGGACTCTTCCGGAATTTTGAATTAAATAGAGCAATAGTTCAAATTCTTTTAGCGGCATTGCAACTTCTTCGCCCCTTATAAGAATTTGATGGCGCTCTTGATCAATTTCAACGGGCCCAACTTTTAGGGCACCTTCGCTGGCAAATGACTCACCTGTTCGCCGGAGTAATGCTTTAATTCTTGCCAATAACTCTCGGCCCGAAAACGGCTTTGTTACATAATCGTCTGCGCCAATTTCCAAGCCAAGTACTTTATCTAGTTCAGTATCTTTTGCGGTGAGCATAATTATTGGAGTTTGGGATTTTTGTCTGATTTTTTTTGTAATTTCTACTCCACTTAACCCCGGCAACATAATGTCTAACAACACTAAGTCAGGGTTAAATTTTTCAAATTCCAAAACCGCATCTTGACCACTTGCCAAAGTATGAACTTGATATCCCTCTTTGGTCAACAAAAAATCTAATGTCTCTCGGATTGATTCTTCATCTTCGACTACCAAAATTTTTGTCATAAAACTTCTTTTACTTTTTTTGACTCAGTTTCAGCACTAGCGCGATCGGGAAATCTCATCGTGAAAGTTGAGCCCTCCCCTGGAACAGACCATAAAGAAACTTCGCCACCATGATTTTCACAAACATGTTTAACAATTGAAAGCCCTAAGCCGCTTCCGCCAGTATCGCGAGACCTAGCCTGATCTACTCTAAAAAATCTTTCAAAAACTCGCGATTGATCTGCGATAGGGATTCCGATTCCTTGATCAGTCACGGTAACTTCAACTACACCTTGTTTTCGAGTTGTTCCTACAGTTATTTGAGATTTTTCAGGTGAATAAGCAATTGCATTTGTGAGTAGGTTTCTAATAGCAGCAACAATTTGTTTTTCTACACCCATGACATTTATTCCCTCAGATTTAACATGAGAAATCGTAATTTTTTTGCTTTCAGCAGCAATCTTTACTGAATCTATTGCCTCCAAAATCATCTTGTCGACAATCACATTTCTAGCTTTAGCTAATGGCTCATCAGCTTGTACTTGAGATAAATCAATAATATCTCGAATCACATTCGCCAAACGTTCTGTTTCTATAGTAATTTTTCCAGCAAATTTTTTAATTGCTTCAACATCATCTTCTGCAGAGGAGATTGCTTCTGCTAACAAACTAAGCGCACCAACAGGAGTTTTTAATTCATGACTTATGTTTGCCACAAAGTCTCGTCGCACCGCTTCAACTCTTCGCAAAAGGCTTAGATCTTGACCAAAAACCAGTGTTTCAGTTTGATTCAAAGGAATGATGCTCACTTCAAGTGTAGTTTGAGTTTTTCCTAGATTTTGCGAAATTGTAATTTGTAAGTTTTGGCTGCGTTGATCAAGTCGAGTATTTCTAATTGCCTCAGCTAGTTGAGGAACTTTGATGCGGGTATCAACAACTAAGCCTAAATTTTGAGCTAATTCAGACGAAAAGATTGCTTGATAATTACCATCTAATTTAATTACTACACCCGGTAGAACTTGTAATAATTTATCTAAATCACTTTGTTGAACTGCTGTATGACTAACTGGAGTCGTTTCATAACGCTCACGGGTTAAATACCAATACCCAAGAAATGCGCCCAATAGAATCCCCAGCGCTAGGCCAGCTATTGCTTCCATGCTCAAAGACTAAGCGCTCACTCAGTTGCTAACCCATTTAGATGACGATTTTTAGTGACACTTAACTATTCGTTAACCGAATATTCACCAAAAATGGGAACTCTCTATTAATGGTTTTAGATTTTTTTGCAAAGAAAGCGTATTATCTTGATAGCGAAGGGCTGACATGAGAAACAGTTTTGAAGAAGAGCTAAAAGCGATAAACAATGAACTTCAATACATAACGTCTTTAGTGCTTAAGTCCGTAACTCAAGCCACCGAAGCTTTGCTGTTTGCAGACCGAGAAATTGCTGAAAAAGTAATTGAGTCTGATGTGCTAATTAATGATTTAACTTCTGCGCTTGAAGAAAGATGTATTTTAGTAACCGCTTTACAAAATCCAGTTGCATCAGATCTACGTACCGTATTGGGTGCGCTAAAAATGGCCACCTCTTTAGAGCGAATGGGTGATCTTGCAGTGCACATTGCGAAATCGGCTAGATTGCGCTATCCCTCAAAAGCAATTCCCGAAGAATTAGTTAATACTTTTCGCTCAATGGGGCATTATGCTGAAAAAATTGTGGATCAAACCAGCAAAGTGCTCTCAACTCAAGATTTAAATGTTGCTAAAGAAATAGAAGAAAGTGATGACAAATTAGATGAGATTCACCGCGAATTATTCAGAGTAGTGCTATCACCAGAATGGAATTATGGCGTAGAAGCTGCAGTCGATGTAACTTTGCTATCTCGCTATTACGAAAGATTTGGCGACCATGCTGTGAGCATTGCTCGAAGAGTAATTCACGTAGTGACCGGAGAGCCTTATATTGAAACCATAATGCACTAAATAAAGTCTTTTGGTGCAGTTCGTTATTTCAGGGTAAACTCTCTCTTTAATGGTTAAAAAGTCAAAAGTAAAACGTGTTGCAGTTCTTTCTGTGCACACTTCTCCTCTAGATCAACCAGGCACTGGAGATGCTGGTGGCTTAAATGTCTATGTCGTAGAAACTGCAAAGCGTTTAGCTAAACGTGGAACGCAAGTTGATATTTTTACTAGAAGAACCGCAAGTACTCCAGATCATCAAGTTGAGTTATTCCCGGGCGTAAATGTAAAGCACATAACGGCTGGTCCTTTTGAAGGGTTGAATAAAAATTCACTCCCTGCACAACTTTGTGCTTTAACTGCTGGCGTCTTGCGCGAAGAAGCTTTCAAGCCAGAAGGCTGGTACGACTTAATTCATTCACACTACTGGTTAAGTGGACAAGTTGGTTGGGTTGCTTCTGAACGCTGGAACGTTCCCTTGGTTCACACCATGCACACTATGGCGCGAGTAAAAAACTTAAGTTTAGCTGCTGGTGATGCACCAGAACCTAAAGAAAGAGAAATTGGTGAACAGCAAGTAGTTAAAGCTGCACAAAAACTAGTTGCTAATACCCAGCAAGAAGCTTCAGAATTAATAAATCTCTATGGAGCAAACCCAAATCAAGTTTCAGTAGTAAACCCAGGTGTTGACTTAGATACTTTTCATCCAGCAGATCAAGTTGAAGCAAGAAGCGCGCTTGGCTTAAACCCTGACGCTTTTGTTTTAACTTTCGTAGGAAGAGTCCAGCCACTAAAAGCACCCGACTTATTACTTTTAGCGGTAAGTGAAATGTTAAAAGTAAAGCCTGAGTTAGCATCCAAACTGCAGATTGTCATCTGTGGTGGTTTGTCTGGCAGTGGCTTTGACAAACCAACTCAGCTAATTGATTTAGCTAAGTCATTAAAGCTAGAAAAAATAACTAAATTTTTAACTCCTATGAGTCGGCAAAATTTAGCCAAGGTTTATCAAGCATCAAATTTAGTGGTTGTGCCTTCTTACTCTGAATCTTTTGGTTTAGTTGCCATAGAAGCTCAGGCAGCTGGAGTGCCAGTAGTTGCCGCAAAAGTTGGTGGCTTAAAGACCGTTGTTGACCATGAGCAAAGTGGAATCTTGGTTGAGGATCATAATCCCCTGACTTGGGCTAAGGAGTTAGTCAAATTAATTGAAAGCCCAAGGCAATTAAGTAACTTGTCACAAGGCGCCCTAAATAAAGCAAAAGCATTTAGTTGGGATCGATCAGTCGAGCAGTTATTAGATATTTATCAAACTACCTTAGAAAAACAAAATCCTTCACCAGTTAGAATAAGTGCAGTTTAGGACGGTTGATTTTTAAATGACTAAAAGTTATGAATTAATTTTAGTGCGTCACGGTGAGAGTGAATGGAACGAAAAAAATCTATTTACTGGTTGGGTAGATGTTGACCTAACAGCCCAAGGTGTGAAAGAAGCAGAACGTGCTGGTGAATTAATTAAAGAGTCTGGATTAAAACCTGATGTCTTGCACACCTCAGTATTAAAGCGAGCAATTAGAACCGCCCAATTAGCTCTAGATAAAGCAGATTTAATGTGGTTGCCAGTGCAACGGAGCTGGCGATTAAATGAGCGCCATTACGGTGCCTTGCAAGGTTTAAATAAAACTGAAACTTTAGAAAAATACGGCGAAGAGCAATTTATGCTCTGGAGAAGATCTTTCGATGTTCCTCCTCCTGAAATTGATCCAAATAATCAATTCGCACAAAATCAAGACCTTCGCTATAAAGATTTACCGCCAGAAGCAATTCCTTTAACTGAATGTTTAAAAGATGTAATTGTAAGAATGATTCCTTATTGGTACGACAATGTTGTACCGCAACTACTTCAAGGTAAGCAAGTTTTGATTGTGGCGCACGGCAATTCACTTAGAGCTCTAATTAAACACTTAGATCAAATTTCTGATGCAGATATTGCTGGCCTAAATATCCCAACAGGCATCCCGTTGCATTACCAATTAGATAAAGACTTTAAGCCAATTAATCCAGGTGGAACTTATTTAGATCCTGAAGCTGCCAAAGCGGCAATAGAAAAAGTTGCTAATCAAGGAAAGAAATAGTTATTTCTTTAAGTCCTTTAATTTGGGTCGCATGTCTACCAAATAAACTAGCGCCAAAATTAAGCCCACTAAATTCAATAACCCGGTGCTAGACCAGCCAGTTGAAACTGAGGCGAATTGAATCAATACTGCCAAACCTAAGAAAACCAACCAAAAAGTCTTGTTCATTCTGCCAACAAATTCGAAAGCTGCTTTTGAGTTAGAAGCTGCATCAACTAGCGCCCAGATTTTAATTCCCGCAAAAACGTAACCCAAAATAATATTGAATGATGCAATCGTTGCTGGGATTCCCAAAACTGCTCCTTATTTATTTTTCTACTGTAACTATCTCTTGCAAACTACCAGCGATTGAGTCAATTTCTACTGCAACCGCATCAGGAGTTTTGCTTTTTACCATGGCTAGAGCTAAAGGCCCAAGTTCGAAATGACGTGTAGTTGAATATGAAACACCGACCGTTTCGCCATTCAACTTAACTTCGCTGCCATGGGTAGGCAAGCGCTCTGCTAAGCCATCTAGATGAATTAAAACTAATTTTCTTGGAGGTTTACCAAGATTATGAACTCGCGCCACAGTTTCTTGGCCGCGGTAACAGCCTTTTTCTAGATGAACTGCATTACCTATCAAGCCGACCTCATGAGGCAAAGTCTTATGATCAAAATCAAATCCTTCTCTGACTACACCTGCGGCAATTCGTAGCGCCTCTAGTGCCCAAGTACCTGCCAGGTGCTCTTGGGAATTTAAAAAATCATTCAATTGATTTCTTGGTATCAAAAAATTTCTTCCTTCAAAAATTCCAGGGCGTGTTTTTATATATTTATTTGGGTCTCCCCCGGCGCTAAACCCAGCATTAATTATCGGCTGATTAGCAAAATTTACTGGCGTGAGCCATGTTGGGTATTTGCCAACTTTGTGAATTGAGTCATGAATCACTGCATAGTCTTGAGTGCGATCTGTAATTTCAACGCGCGACATAAAAATCATAGAAGTTAAATACTTTAAAATCTGATCTTTAGCAAAATCCTCAACAATCAGCCATATTTGACTCTCATCAATAATTACTTTAAGCAGATGCTCGATATGACCATGCGGGGAAAGAATCAAAGTAAGAAGTGAGTCTTTCGGCTTAGTTTTTAAAAAATCTGCCGAAGTTAAAGAGTGTAAAAAATTGTGTCTATCTTCACCAGTGACTTCTAAAACTGCTAAGTGAGATAAATCCACTGCGGCTTGTTTTTCACTTAGCAACTTTTGCTCACGTAGCGGATCTCCATAATGCCAAGGCACACCTTGATCTAAAGAATTTTCATCTGGGCCAATTGCTCCAGGAAGGCTCAAACTTGGACTTTTATATGTCAAATTCATGATCTATTAATAACGGTTTGCCGTCAGCACAATTCTTACATAAACCATGCAAAGCCACATGTGCAATATTTATAACAAAACCTTTTTGACTTTGGATTTTTGAACTAAATTTTTGAAATTCTTGACTATCGATCGACTCCACTGCTTGGCAACGAGAACAAACTAAATGAATGTGCGGAGCATCTTCAACAACGTGATAAGTAGGTGAACCATGATCTATATGTGCATGGGTAACTAAACCAACTTGTTCTAGCACTTCTAAGGTTCGATAGACAGTTGATAAGTTCACGCCACTTGCGGTTTGTTGGACTTCTAACAGTATGTCTTCAGGAGTTGAGTGCCGCAAGGTTGTTACTGCTTCGAGCACCAACTGACGCTGCGGAGTAATTCGAAAACCTGCTGCACGCAGCCTGCGATCCCAAGCTTCAATTTTTTGGTTCATGATCCCTGGCCAGGTGGTCTTGGTAATTCATAACTTCTAATCGGTTTTTGCGTCTTTTGACTCTCTAGATAGTCAGCATACCCAATGGGGCTAAGTCGAGCCCAAAGATAATTTCTCATGGGTACTTCTTTAGTGCTCTTGTCGTACGTCCAAAGTAATTCACCATTCATTAACGCATATAACCGATCGCCTTTAAGAATGCCTTCGCTTGAAGGTGCTGCTGCTGATAGATCGGTTACTATCCTGGCCCTTGCTGAAGTAATTTTTGCATCGATAATTTGCAAAACTTCTACAACTCCAGTCCAGATTTCACTAACTTGCAAGGATTGCGAAAGCGCTACTTCTACATTCTCTTCAGCGTTAAGCTTCCAAAAACCAACTTCACTTAAAAATTTCTCACCAGCTTGTAGATCAGAATTTAAATTCCAGATAACACTAGAAAATTTAATAATTTCTGACCCATCGTTTTCAAATCTAACTTGCTGAACAAAATTAATATCTGCTTCTCCTGGAAAGGAAATTTGACCACTACCCTCCCAATTACCCAGCAACCACGAAAGTTTGAGAATTTCAGCAGGTAATTCTGAAGGTAGAAATTTTTGTTCGGCAAAATCTCTCATTTTGCTAACTTTACTTAACCTTTACTTAACGGGCTTTTTAGATGAGATATTCTTATCTTTTAACCGTTAGGGGTGAGCATGTCTAGCCTAATCCTCATCACTAATGCCCCGGGCGCCTCAAGCGATATTCTCCCGGCTTTAGCGCTATTAAATCACTCAGTGAAAATCCTTCCGGCTAATCCGACTGCTTTGATTGAAGCGCCTTCTTGTGATGTGGTTTTAATTGATGCAAGAAAAGACTTGCCGGCAGCTAAATCACTATGCAAATTGTTAAATTCAACAGGTTTAAGTTGTGGATTAATTCTAATAACTACTGAAGGTGGATTGATTGCTTTAAATCACGACTGGGGTATTGACGATGTGTTATTAGATAGCGCGGGACCTGCAGAGGTCGATACCCGAATTCGTCTGGTGATTGGAAAACTCAAAGGCGATGAGGAATCCGAAATTGAAGAAATTCAACGTGGAGATCTTTCTATTGATGAAGCCTCTTACACCGTTAAGTTACGTGGCGAGGTAGTTGACTTAACATTTAAAGAATTTGAACTACTTCGATTTTTAGCCCAACATCCAGGTCGGGTATTTAGTAGAGCTCAACTCTTGCAAGAAGTTTGGGGATTTGATTACTTTGGTGGTACCAGAACTGTTGATGTGCATGTAAGAAGATTGCGTGCCAAGTTAGGTTCTGAGTATGAAAATCTTATTGGAACAATTCGAAATGTTGGTTACCGGTTTGTTCAAAATAAAAATGAACAAGAGACGAAAGCTAGCAATCAGGTAAAAGCATGAGTTCTTCAGTGGAAGTTTCCACTGTTGATTCACTCACCCATGATCAGCAAGAACAAGTTTTTAAAATAGTTAAATATGCAACTCAAGTAGATTCGGTAAACCCACTAAATGAACATGCTGAACTACATTTAAAACATGGTGGCGATAAGCCAATTAGTCATATCTTGGCTACAAAAGCAGGTGTAGTGGTTGGCTACGGCCACTTAGATCAAACGGACTTAGTGGAAGGCCCAGCTGCTGAAATTGTTGTGAACCCAAATTTTCGAAATCAAGGAATAGCAAAATTAATTTTAAAAAAAATAGAAGAATTGTCCAAAACAAAGCCAGTTAGACTATGGGCGCATGGGAACGTTCCTGCGGCAAAACAATTTACAAGAAATCTAAATTATGAGCAGATTCGAGAAATAATTCAGCTTAAATTTTCTTTACTAAATATAATTTCAGATTTTAATTTTGCGAATAAATTTAAAGTAAGTACTTATCAAGGTGATGAAGATAATAAAACAATTCTTCAAATCAATAAAGATGCATTTTCAGAATTACCTGACCAAGCAGCCTGGAACAAACAAGATCTTCAATTACGCCTTAATGAGCACTGGTTTGACCCTGAAGGCTTATTAATCTTGCGAAAAGATGATTCACCGGTAGCTTTTTGTTGGACGAAAATTCATACCCATGATGAAGCAGAACACCAACCCTTAGGTGAAATCTATGTCTTGGCAGTCTTGCCAGAGTTTCAAAATCGTGGCCTAGGTAAACAATTAATGCTTTGGGCCTTGCAGCACCTGCGTAAAAAAGGGCTTAGCGAGGCGATTCTTTATGTTGATGCAAAAAATGTAAAAGCTATGAAGATTTACCAAGAGATAGGGTTTGTTCGTTCAGGTTCAGATACTCTTTACAAGTCGTTAACCTAAATCTGACATCCTGTAGTTATGCAATTAGCTCCTTCTGATGAACTGCTCGCCGACCGCTATTTAGAGCGCGAGTTATCTTGGCTTGCCTTTAACAAACGAGTTCTAGAACTGGCTCAAGATAGTGATGTTCCACTTTTAGAGCGAGCTAAATTCTTAGCAATTTTTTCTGGAAATTTAGATGAGTTTTTTATGGTTCGCGTTGCTGGCTTAAAGCGCAGAATTGCCGCAGGGATCGCCGTCCGTTCGATAAGTGGAATGCTCCCGCGTGAGGTTCATGAAGCAGTCTTGTTAGAAGCCAGAAATTTACAAGACTTACATACACAAATTTTTAACAGCGAGGTTTTACCACAATTAAATACCCACGAGATTGAGGTTTGTCGCTGGGAGAACCTAAGCACAGATGAAATCAATAAGCTCAATGAGCTTTATAACACCAATATCTTTCCGGTATTAACTCCGCTAGCCGTTGATCCAGCTCATCCCTTTCCTTACATTTCTGGACTCTCTTTAAATCTGGCAATTTTATTAAGAAACCCTAAAACAAATAATGAATTATTTGCCAGGGTAAAAGTCCCACCGTCTTTTCCTAGATTTATAAATACTTGGGGTCAGCGCTTTGTTCCTCTCGAAGATGTAATTGCCGCTAACTTGGATGCTTTGTTCCCAGGAATGGAAGTAATCCAGCATCACACGTTTCGGGTAACTAGAAATGAAGATGTTGAAGTCGAAGAGGACGACGCTGAAAACCTACTTGACGCCATGGAAAGGGAACTCTCTAGAAGAAAATTTGGTCCAGCGGTTCGTTTAGAAATTGAAGATACTATGGATGAGAAAGTTCTTGAGTTACTCAAAGATGAATTAGAAGTCAACGATAACGAAATTTTTAGATTAGCTTGGCCCTTAGATTTGCGAGGGCTAGCAGATATTCACGATTTAGACCGTGATGATCTCAAATTTAATAAATTTATTCCAAAGAGCATTCAGGTGCATCAAGATGTAGAAACTGCTTCAGCAGCTAATGTAATTGAGGCTATAAAAACCAAAGATATTTTGCTTCATCACCCATACGATTCATTTTCAACTACAGTACAAAGATTTCTAGAGCAAGCGGCAGAAGACCCTAAAGTATTAGCAATTAAGCAAACTCTCTACCGCACCTCAGGTGATTCACCAATAGTTGATGCGCTAATTGAAGCTGCTCGAAATGGTAAACAGGTTTTGGCATTAGTCGAAATCAAAGCACGCTTTGATGAGCAGGCCAATATTCGTTGGGCAAGAAAATTAGAAGAAGCCGGCGTTCACGTTGTATATGGTCTTGTTGGCTTAAAGACCCACGCCAAATTATCTTTAATTATTAGACAAGAAGCAGAAGGTATTAAGCGCTATTGCCACATAGGCACAGGAAACTACAATCCAAAAACCGCGCGTGGCTATGAAGATCTTGGTTTGCTCACCGATGACGCACAAATCGCAGATGATGTTGCATATCTCTTTAATTTACTTTCTGGCTATAGCTCAAATGAAGATTACGACCGTTTGTTAGTAGCTCCCCATAGCGTTAGAAAAGGCTTGATTGAACGAGTCGAACGCGAGATTCTAAATCACAAATCTGGGCTTGAGTCTGGAATTCGCTTTAAGTGTAATTCCATTGTGGATGAAGCAACTATTGATGCGCTATATCATGC
>Ga0075474_10000739_pt1 | contig 13015 bp, 19 predicted proteins | sample DEB08_DNA_2_FD_71485 | JGI IMG/M metagenome (GOLD analysis project Ga0075474, IMG submission 71485) | Aqueous microbial communities from the Delaware River and Bay under freshwater to marine salinity gradient to study organic matter... | ecosystem: Environmental > Aquatic > Marine > Coastal ...
TCGGCCTGTCCGTTGGTTACCGAATTCCGCAGCAGATTATGAATCTCGCGAATCGGGTGATGGCTGAGGCGGCTCCGGGGCTTCGTGCACCCGACTCAGTTCGTGAAGGTGACGCAGATCCTCAGATTGTGCACACAGACAACCTCGGTGCTGCTGTTGTTGAAGAGACACGCCGCCTCAACCAGGAGTTGGCTGGTGGCTCGGTGGCGGTTGTAGCCACCGATGATCGTTGCGATGAGATTTCATTGGCTCTCGATGAAGCAGGTGTCGAGCACGGCCGTGCAGCTGCGGGGCTCGGAAAAGGCATCACCGTGGTTCCGGTGAGCGTGGTAAAAGGTCTTGAACTTGATGGGGTCGTCGTAGTTGAGCCAGCGGACATTGTCGAGTCGAGCGATCGAGGCTTGCGTTCTCTCTTCGTGGCGTTGACTCGTTCAACCAAGCGACTCAGTGTTGTGCATTCGCGCCCGCTACCACAGTCGATGGTGGATGCGACTCCAAGTAGCAATTGATCGTGTCTCTGGCAGGCGAGCGAGGGTTACTGGATGCTCGCAGCAACATCGATAAAGAGTTTCCACGCCTTTGATGCATCGGCGGGACGCCGGCGTTCAACGGAGATCTCTGCGAGCGTGATTACTTCATAGAAGCCGAAGTGGCTCTCAGGAAAATCTGTTTTGATGTCGTCTTCGATGGCTTCCCAAGATTCGAGAAGCGACGCAAGAATTTGGTCACCCGATCCGTCGTTTTCGACAATTGCATCACTGAGCTGGTTTAACGATGTATCAATGATCCCTATGTGTTCAGCGAAGGTCAGATCTACGGTCTGTGTAACCGCGGACGCTGTTGCCACCGGTGACAAAGTCTCGACGAATGAGTCCTCGATGTAGGTGGCTCCACAGGCTGCGAGTAGCGGGCTTGCAGCAATCGCAAGAAGCGTTAGACGGTTGAGCATGAAGGTGTCTTACTTGGTGACGAGAATTCGCTCGCTAATAAACGCACTAATTTCGACAGTTGTTCCATCGAGGTCAACGACGAGTCCTCCATCATCGGAAGTCGACTTGACTAATCCATGACGTCCGGGGGTAAACCCGTTTTGTTCAAGGAATTCAAGCGTTCCGTCTTCGAACTCAAGTTCTTCTGGAATACGCACAACGACAAACTCTTCACCGACGGAATGGTCAATCAACGTTGTTGCATCGGGCGCCTCGTATCCGGATCCTGGAATCGGATTTCCGTGCGGGCATGTTGTTGGAGAATCAAGGAGTCGGTTCATTGCCGCTTCTACTGATTCGCTCATCACATGTTCCCAACGTCCGGCCTCGTGATGCGATTCAGCCCAAGAGAGTTGAAGGACATCGGTGAGGAAACGCTCTGCGAGTCGGTGACGCCGAACAACGCTTTGGGCAAGCGCCTCGCCGTCAGAAGTGAGTTCAATCGAGGGCGAGGTCTCAACAAGGCCCTCAGACTCAAGTCGCCGCATCATTTCGCTCACAGCGGGTCGGCTCACGTCAAGGCGTTCTGCAATGCGCGCCTGAATGACGTCAACTCCATCTTCACGCAGTTCGAAGATGCAGTTGCAATACTCCTCGAACGCAGGATGATGTTCGCCGGCGATCGCCATGCATGCGATCCTACGTCGGTTTATTGACGAGTGTGGAAATCAGCACAACGAAATCACTGGTGAATCAACTGGTTGTTGGTGCAAGAGCACGTAGACCGGCCCAGGCAAGCGCGCTCAGAACTGTTGCGATTGCATCTGGGTCGAATTCGAGGTTGCTATCGATGAGTCTGCGACTCGCTCCTTCAGCAAATCCGATCACCGCATGCGCAATGAGTGCCTGCTCCTCGCTGTCGACATCAGCCATGATCATTGACGCAACGGCAGAGGCAATCGAGGACGTGATCTGTCGAATCTGGATGGAGAACTCTTCGTCGTGTCTCGCTGCGCCACCAAATAGAAGTTGAAAGCCGTCGTGGTGTGTCGACCCAATGGAAGTACGCCTGGAATCCACGCTGAGTTTGTGCTTTCCCGTCTGTCGCAGCTTGGGTTGCCGTCTTCACTGTTTCGACCATGTCGTTGCCAACGGTGTCGATGAGGGCGGCGAACAACTTGCGTTTTGACCCAAAATGTTGGTAAATCACCGGCTTTGTCACTCCCACAGCCTCGGCAATGTCGTTCATTGAGGTGTCATGAAAGCCGTGCGCGCTAAACACCGGCAGGGCACCGTCGAGAATGTGCTGGCGACGAAGAGGGGCGGCGAGGCGAATCTGGCTCATGTGAAACGTGTCAATGACTTGGGGTTGACAACCTAAACGTTGTTCTCAAGGTCTTCGCGTTCTGCAGCCTTCACTGCGTACCCAAGCACGATTGATGGGGCAAGGAGTACGAATGAGACGACAAGACAGACAACAACTGTTGTGGCAAGCGTTGACGAGAACCCAATAGCAAACGCAATGATGAAGATGGCAACAGCGAGGGCAAGAACCAGATATCCGACGCGATTTGCGAGCAATGTCCATTTCGCCACCACTGCGCGTCGTTGACGAACGTGGTCGGTGTGATTGATAGGACTTGGTGTATCTGCCATAGGGTGCTCTCATGGTACGAGCAGAACGGCCACATCCCGAGATCCTTCTCCTGACTCTTGATCGTCCAGAGCGCAGAAATGCAGTAAACACCGAGACGTTGCAGCAACTCACCGCCGCCCTCACCGACGTGTCATTACCAGAAACCCGAGTTGTCATCCTGACCGGTGCACCTCCGGCATTTTGTGCGGGAGCAGACCTCTCGGGTGCTGAATCAGAGGTGTTTCACGCCGCATTGGGGGCGGCGCTGCGCGCTCTCGCCACTTGCGACGTGCCGGTTGTCGCTGCGATTGACGGGCCCGCGCTCGGGGCTGGAACGCAGTTGGTGATGTGCTGTGACCTCCGAATTGCGACTGAGCGAAGCGTGTTTGGAATCCCAGCAGCAAAACTTGGATTAGCCGTTGACCAATGGACGATCGATCGTATGACACGCGAGTTTGGTTGGGGTATTGCGCGAGGGATGTTGGTGGGAGCGGAGGTGTTTAGCGCTGATCGATTGTTGACTGCAGGTTCTATTCATCGGATCGGAGAGCTCAAGGATGCGATCGAGTGGGCGACCGTTCTCGTAGGCCAAGCTCCTCTTACTGTTGTTGCTCACAAAGCTGCACTCGATGAGTCAGCTCGGTCGCCGGATCCTGGTGGTCGTAGCGAAGAATTACGGCAGCAGGCTTGGGCATCTCGTGATGCCGAAGAGGGCCGGATTGCGTTTCTCGAAAAGCGGACGGCAATTTTCAGAGCCGAATAGGTTGCGAGTTCACACTCAGAGGTTGGGTGGCACGAGGTTGTTGACGTTGAGATAAAAGAAATACAACCCGATTGCTGCGGGGAGAAGACCAACCGGAAGCATTGGCCACCAACTTTTACGTCGCTGGCTAACTCGGATCACGATGGTTCGAATGCCAAGAAGCACGATCATCCAGATGATCGCCTGCACGAGAGCGGTTGAATCATGGAACCAGCCAGCTGAGAAGACTTGCTCACCCTGAGACTCGTTGGGTGCAGAACTATTGAGGTCAGCAGGTTCAGGCGGTGTGACCGCAGCAGTGGTGTCGGTTGTCGTCGAGGTGTCGGACAATGTCTCTGATGGCAACGACGTCGGGGGCAGAGTTGTTGCAGGGACATCAGGTGTTGCGGTGTTACTAATCGCTGTATCGGGAAGCATTGGGTCTGAACGAAGGTCGTCAAGTGTTGCGGTGACAATGAGCCGCTGGGCAGCTGACCACTTGGGATGGCATGTGGTGAGCGTCAATGTTGCGGTCGTCGGATCTGTGGTTGATACCACGGCGTACTCCGTTGGTTCAACAACACGGAGAGTGTTCACCTCGTAGGCGAAGGTGCCATACGCCGTCGTGATGATGATGTCGTCGCCAGCCCTGAGTTGGTCAAGATCGTGAAACGGTTGGCCGTAGGTGGTTCGGTGGCCTGCGATGGCACTGTTTCCGAGTTGACCAGGTAGCGGAGTGTCGGTGAAGTGGCCTGGCCCAAGTCGCAAGTCTTCGACCCCGACACCAGACACAACAAAGAAGTCAACATCGATTGAAGGAATCTGAAGTTGGGCAACAACGTCCCCGGGAACAAACGAGGGAACGACAGACGCCGGCACCACTGTCGTTGGAGATGGTTGGTCAGTCGCTGCTGTTGTTGAGATGTCGCTGATGGCGGGATTGGTAGGCGTTGTCACAACTTGTGATGTTGCTGGTTGCAGCGATACAGCGAATTGCGCTTCGAGATTTGCTTGAGCAGCGGCGGTGCTTAAGCCCGTTCCCCAGAGTTGATAACCGACAAAACCGAGCATGAGAAGACCAGCGGTCACGAGCGCACGGCCGGTTAGGCCGATGAGCCAACGCCAGTCGTGCGGTTCGGGTGGTCGTTCCCACCTTCGTGCACTCAACTCCCGTAGCCGTTGCCACTTAAGTCGATAGAACCGAGCCCAACGAGCGGTGGGACCTTGCCGATGCGCCCGACCGAGCACCTCTCGAACGCTGTACCCCTCCGAGGGTGAGCTGCGTTGCGGGCGTTGTGGCACGAATACACGATATCTGCCGCAATGAAATCGTTAGAGGAGGTGGAGAGGTGGCCTCTCCGCATAGCGTGGAGGTGTGGAACCTCACGTTCACGCCAGTGGGTCGCCTGCGGTAGAGCTCCGCAATGCCGTTGCCTTGATCAGTGATTTTCCCGCGCTCGCTGGCCTTGACCTCACGGTGGAGCGTGGCGAGATCGTCATGTTGACCGGCCCGAACGGGGCAGGAAAGACGACGTTGCTCAGGGTGTGCGCTGGTTTGACGCCTATCGCACGTGGATACGGGCGTGTCATGGGGGCAGATGTATCGATCGAGCGAGATGAGGTGCGTCGGCGGGTAGGGATGATCGCGCATAGCAACGGGTTGTACGACGAACTGACGGTTCAAGAGAATCTTGAGTTTTGGGGCGCACTCATCGGCGCAGGCGATGACGAGTTACACCAAGCGATGTCAATCATGGGTCTTGATGGTCGCCTCGCATCGGTACCGGTGCGTGGACTCTCAGCGGGACAGCGTCGCCGCACGGCTTTCGCAATTCTTGTGGTGAGGCGTGCCGGACTGTGGTTACTTGATGAACCTCACGCCGGACTCGACAGCAGTGCTCGAGATGAGGTGGACGGCATTCTCAGGAAAGCATCGGCGGCCGGGGCAACGGTGATGTTGTCAAGTCATGAACTCGACCGAGCGCAGCAACTCGCAACGCGCGAGGTACGCCTTGCCGGGGGCGTCGTTGTAGGTGATGAGCGATGAGTTCGTCAGGTCGTATCCAAGTTGCACGTGTCGTGCTGTCAAAAGACCTTCGAATTGAGCGCCGATCAAAGGTCTTGACCTCCCAAATCATTCCGTTCGCTGTGGTCACGCTTGTGTTGTTTGCGTTTGCCCTTGATGGTGACGCCATCCTTCAACGGACCGCCCCCGGACTTGTGTGGATCGCAATGCTGTTTTCGTCGATGATCATCGTTCAGCGAAACTTTGCCGTCGAAACTTCCGATGGTGCTCTTGATGCTCTCCGAGTCGCTGGGGCGGATATGTCGGCGGTGTTCTGGGGTAAATGGCTTGCACTCGTCATCCAACTTTTGGTTCTCGAAGTGGTTCTCCTCATTGGTGCGTTTGTAATGTACGGCATTGAATTTCGGGGTCCGGGTGTTGTGTTACTCGTCACTTCATCGATCTCGGCAACGTGCGGACTTTCTGCAGTGAGTACGATTTACGCAGGTCTTGCATCGGGTGTGCGGGGAAGGGAGTCGTTATTGCCGCTCCTCGTTCTGCCGGTTGCATCGCCTGTGCTCATCGGAGCGACAAGGGCGGCGGAAGCGGCGTTTGGAACTGGTGGGACGGTGGTTTCAGAGGGTTGGCCTTGGCTGGGAGTTCTCTCTGTATTTGCCGTTGTATTCAGTTTCGGGGGCTCGTTAGCGTTTGGCCCGTTAATTGATGACTGAGTACAACAACACACCATGACGATCGATACCCCCCCTATCACGGCAGCGACACAACGTCGAGGAACCTCGACTCCTGCGACTCGTGTCATTGGAATTCTGACCATTTCCATGACGATCTGGCTAGGGGTATTTGGATTGGTGTTGTCTCCTGCCGATCGTGATCAGGGCGACGCTGTTCGCATTATGTACGTGCACGTCCCCTCGGTTTGGCTGGCATATCTCGCCTTTATTGTCACGGCCCTCGCTTCTGGTGTGCATTTGTTTGGACGACGGCACTCCCTGCAGGCAGATCGTGTTGCCGGAGCGTCTGCTGAAATTGGTGTCGTCTTCATGGCAGTCACGTTGGTGACTGGCATGTTGTGGGGTCGAATCACGTGGGGTGTGTATTGGCAATGGGATGCTCGACTCACTACGACAGCGCTGCTGTTCATTAGCTACGTCGGCTATCTCGCGGTTCGAGGTCTTGAGGGGACTCGCGAACAGCGGGCACGCCGAAGTGCAATCGTTGGTCTTTTTGCAGTGCTCGAGGTGCCACTTGTGCACTGGAGCGTCAAGTTGTGGCGAAGCCTTCACCAAGAGGCGACGGTGCTTGGAACCGATCTTGATGTGTCGCTCGATGGATTGATGTTGTTCTCGCTGTTCGTCGGTGTTGTTGCCTTCACGCTGCTGTTCGTCTGGCTGCTACTGCATCGGTCGCGGATGCTGACAATGCTTGATTTGTCGGCAGAATCTGGCCTCGAATCGGCTCTTGCTCAACGCCGAGCGGAGGGTGGTGCGTCGGCATGACAAATGCAGGGTTCATTCTTGGTTCTTATGCGCTCACTTTTGGCTCGATCGTGATCTTTGCCTGGAGAACCGTAAAAGTTGGCAAACGGCTTTCTGCCGATCTCTCCGATGAGGACAAACCCTGGCTATGAGTTCACCAGACCTCACCCCGAGGCCAACCGAAACGCCACGTCGTTCCAAGCGACGAGTTCTGCCAATGGTGGTGCTTACTCTTGCAGTAGTTGCTGGTGGAGTTGTCATCACGCAGGCCTTGTCAACGGCAGTGGACTATTACTGCAATGTCGACGAGGTTGGTGTGCGCTCAGGGTGTGATATGGGTCGACGTCTCCGTATCCAGGGCACTGTCGGTGAGGGGTCCGTTGTCGTCACTACCGGTGCGACATTGTTTGACATTGAATTCAATGGTTCGTCGCTTCAAGTTGAGTACGCCGGTGAGCCTGGGGGCATCTTTAAAGAGTGTCTCCCGGTCGTTGTCCATGGGGTATTCAATGAGCCATCCGGGATGTTTCTTGGTGACCGCGTCGAGGTAAAGCACTCAGAGGACTATGTCGCAGTGAATGACGATCGATTGCAAGAGGCTGAGGCAGACTCAGCGGCTTGCGAAACTTCGGCATGAGTGCAGCGCTCGGTAACGCGGGCCTTCTCATTGTCTTAGTCGCTGCGTCGGTTGGGGCGCTCGCAACTGCCGTTGCGATTATTGGGGGAAACCTTCGGGCGTTGCGCCAAGCTCCGATATACGCAGCGGTCATCGTCGGGGGAGCTGTACTTGCCGTTATTTCGATGCAGTGGGCATTGTTCTCCCGGGATTACTCGATCGACTTTGTGCAGCGCGTCGGGTCGTCAACGACGCCGACTCTCTACAACATTGCTGCGATGTGGAGTGCTCTTGAGGGGTCGATCCTGCTGTGGGTGATCGTGCTTGCTTTGTTTACCGGTGGGGTGGCATTGAGGTTCGTTCGTCGCCGCGATGACGAACTCGTGGCCTGGGCACTTGTTGTCATGTACGTCGTGATGACGTTCTTTGCGTTGGTGAGTTTTGGTCCTGCATCACCGTTCGCACCTGGAGCAACCGTGCCGATTGGGTTCGATGGCCCTGGCCCGAATCCGTTGCTGCAGAACCACATCCTCGTGTTGTTTCATCCACCGCTGCTGTATCTCGGCTATGTCGGGTTCACCGTGCCGTTTGCGTTTGCGATTGCCGCACTTATTACCGGCCGTGTTGGAGAGGGCTGGTTGCTCGAAACGCGCCGCTGGGCACTGCTCTCGTGGGGATTTCTGACGATCGGCATTTTGCTGGGTGGCTGGTGGAGTTACGAAGTGCTGGGGTGGAGCGGTGTGTGGGCCTGGGACCCTGTCGAGAATGCGAGTTTCCTCCCATGGCTCACCGGCACGGCCTACATCCACTCGGTGCTTGTTCAGCAGCGGCGTGGGATGCTTCGTGTCTGGAATCTCAGTCTGCTGATTGCCACTTTCGCCCTGACAATCCTTGGAACCTTCCTCACTCGCTCGGGAGTCATTAACAGCGTCCATGCCTTCGCAGCGGGCGAAATCGATGGGTACCTGCTTGGGTTCTTTGGGATTGTTGTTCTCGTCTCGTTGGGTCTCATCGGTTGGCGTGGAGACGCGTTACGAGCCCCCGGCCGAATTGACTCACCAATGTCGCGTGAGGGTGCATTCCTCGCCAACAATGTTGTATTCGCATTATTTGCCTTCATCGTGCTTCTCGGTACGGTGTTTCCGCTTCTTGTTGAGGTCTTTCAAGATCGTCAGACGGTGGTTGGCGCTCCATATTTTGATCGGCTGTCGATGCCGATCGGGTTGGTGCTGTTGTTCCTGATGGCCGTTGCCCCCGTCTTGCCTTGGCGGAGAGCATCTACGGAAACACTGAGAGACCGTCTGTTCTGGCCAGCGTGGTGTGGAGTTGGAGCACTTGCGATCGCAGTTGCGGTCGGTGCCGACCGCCTTGCACCGTTACTCGCATTTCTATTGGGCGGATTTGCAGGTGGCGCAGCGGGTCGACAGTTACTCCTCGCTACCCGCCGTCAAGGACTTCGTGGTTTGGTTGGTCGTGCGAATGGCGGCATGTTGGTGCATATCGGGGTCATTCTCATTGCGGTGGCTCTTGCCGCATCAAACTCATACACCCATTCGGCGACTTTGACGATTGGGCGTGGTGAACGCGTGGAGTGGGCTGGTCATTCGTTCGAGTTTGTCGGTGTGTCAACCGAAGTGACAGCCCGGGCTGATGTCGTTATGGCAGATGTGTTACTCGATGACAAGAAGGTGTATGCCCCCGCGGTGACGACATATCTGCAACAAGGTATGACGGTGCCGACACCGAGCGTTCGCACAGGTCTGACGAGCGACGTGTACCTCACCATCGATGGCAATGACCCTCCTGCAACCGACGCAAGTGAGGTCGTGCTCCGAGTCTTCGTGAAGCCGATGGTGTTGTGGCTCTGGATAGGTGGCGCGGTGATGGCAATCGGCACCGTACTGTCTGCGCTGCCTTCAGGTCGTTCTCGACGCCCAACTGATCCAACCTCGGCGTTAGTTTCTGGCGGTCAGCATGGTTGAGACAACCATGCGTGCTCCCCGCAGGGTCGCTCCGTTGATTGCGGGAGCAGTTGCGTTGGTCATTGCGGTGCTCTTTGCGGTGCTGCTCCTCGCTGAACCGTCAAGTGATTCGGCTGAGACGGTGCTACTTGATCGGGCAGCACCTACGGCAATTGGTGAATATGGCGATGGCACGCCGTTTGAACTTTCCCGTCGACGCGGATCTTGGGTGGTTCTCAACTTCTTCACTTCGACATGTATTCCGTGTCGAAACGAGCACCCTGAACTCATCAAATTCGTTGAGCAGCAGCGGGGACTCGGAATTGACGGTGCAGAGTTTTACACCGTTGTCCAAAACGATGACCCTGACGATGTTGCAGCGTTCTTCGAAGAATTTGGGGGCGAATGGCCAGTCATATTTGATGTTGACTACTCATTTCAGAACGGTTTTGGTGTCGCTCAAGTTCCTGAAACATGGATTATCGATCCAAATGGAGTGGTGCGCGGCAGAGTGATTTCAGAAGTCTCAGCCGAATTTTTGTCAACAAGTATTCAAACTCTGCGAGAACGACTATGAACTCACGAAGCCGTTGGAAGGCTTGGCCATCGTGGGCGGCAATGTTTGTGGTGTTGGTTGCCCTCTTGGCGGTTGGATCAACTCGTGATTCAGGTCCGTTGAACCCAGGAGATCGGATCGATTCGATTTCACGGCGAGTGGCATGCCCGGTGTGTGATGGCGAAAGTGTGTTCGAGTCGCGCAACCCCGCGTCAGAGGCGATCCGGGCTGAAATCCGTGCATCCGTCTACGACGGAACCGCTACGGACAACGAAATTCTTGCTTCGATCGCAAATTCGTATGGTGGAAAGGTGCTGCTGGTACCAAGCTCGTCTGGTTTCGATGCTCTGATCTGGGCGCTTCCAGCAGCCGGGTTGATGGTAGGACTCGTCGGGTTGTGGTTCGCCTTCCGAAGATGGCGTGAGGAAGCTGCTGCACTTGGGCTGCCGTCAACCGAGGATTACAGCCTTGTTGAACAGGCCCGTCAAGCGCGCAGCGAGCATGTCGATGAGTGAGGATCGGGAGGCGCTGATAGTCGAGCGCGACTTTCTGCTGTCCTCGCTTGATGATCTCGATCGCGAACTTGCCGCTGGCGATATTTCACCTGAAGATCACGCTGAGTTGCGAGACGGGTATGTCGCTCGGGCGGCGGAAGTGCTGCGGTTAATCGAACAAGAGCGTCTCGAACCCTTACAGCGCATTCGACTGGGGTGGAAGAAAGCTGTAGGAGTTCTCGGTGTCGTCATCGTGATTGGTGCTGCACTCGCTGTTGTGCTCGCAAGCACTCTAGGCGAGCGCTTGTCAGGTCAGTCCATGACAGGCTTTGACCCGCGTGACACGGCAACTGCGCTTCTCGCTGAGGCACGCGCAGCAAATTTTTCAGACCCTGTAGGTGCTGCAGATTTATATGCGCTCGTGCTTGTTGAAGACCCGACAAATGTTGAGGCATTGACGTATCGAGGGTGGACATTGGCGTTGGCTGCTCGCCAAAATCTCGATGAAGATGCCAGTGCTGAGCAATTTGCTGAGGCAGTTGATCTTCTCGTTGAGGCGGTCACAGTTGACCCGTCGTATGCCGACCCGCTCTGCTTCTTAGGAATCATCCAATATCGATTTGTTGGTGATGCTGATGCTGCTCGGCCGTTTGTCGCCGCGTGCTTGGCAGCGAACCCACCAGCGGAGGTGAGAGATCTTGTGCAGAATCTTGCCGACGAATTGGGCGTCGGGAGTTAATCCCTCTTTGAACCACGTTTTGGTGGTGGCCACGCCTTGGCTTTCGAGAAACTCCCGAGCTTTGATCGCCTGATGACCCATACCGACGCTTTTCGCCACTCAGCCGCAGAGGTGATCTCCATGCCGCGGCGTTCGAGTGCCGCAATCGTCGAAGGGATGATGTCGCCGTGACTGCAGAGAACAGCATGATCGGGGACTTCTGCGAGTAGTTCCAACACTGGCTCAAATGGCTCGTATTCGCAGATTCGGTGTTCAACGGTGATCTCAAGACCAACGAGATCCGCAAGCGGTTCAAGTGTTTGCACACATCGGACGTATGGGCTTGAGAGCAACACACTCGGTTCATGTTTTGCGAGTCGCGTGGCAAGCATACGGGACTGTTCCCAGCCTGCTTTTGACAGCGGTCGATCAATGTCGTCGCCCGTCCATACGCGACGTTCGCCTGCCTTGGCATGTCGAACAACATAAATTGCCATCTCAGCTGATTCCTTTTGATTGCAGGAGTGCTTGGTGGCGTTGAGTGAGCCGGCGAGCAAGCGTGACGAACAATGCTGCTGCCGCAACGCTCGTGAGGGCAGAACCCCAGATAATGAAGCGCTGGTCTATCGCGGTCTCTGCCATGGCCGTTGCGCCAGAACCAAGCAGTGGAGACCGATCGAGCCACTGACGGATGGCGAGTCCAGTGGGTACCACACCAAAGGCGATAAACCAGCCGGTGATCAGCGGGCTGGCAGGAGCCTTCTTCCACGAATCTTGCTCGAGGTCAGTTGCTTTCCAAAGTTCTCGAAACATGAAGAACGGGATGATGTACAAAATGAGCGGTGGCACAAACCAACCTCCGATCGCCCAAGCCGGTCGCCAGGTTGCAACCCGACCAACTTGTTCGTGATGTGCAGCAAGCCGCCGCATCCACATGATCGCAGTGATGCCTGCGCCGAGCTGAGTGAGGGTTTGGGCAAGTTGCAGCGTTAGGCCGGGGCCATAGGAGGCGACAAAGTCTGTTTCGGACATCGCCCCACCCAGAAACATTTGTGCATCGTCCAAGGCAAGTTCGTTGAGCAATGCGAAGAGCAAACCCAAACCCGCAGTGATTGGCACGAGCACCGTGATTGAGGTGAGCAAGCCGTTGAGTGGCTTCGTGTTGTAGTTCTGTCCGACAAGTCCGGCGGGCGGTGGAGGAGGAAGGGGGGTTGACCCTTCGGTCGCTTCGTCCATATCGGCAAACTATCGCAGGTCGTCGACTAGCCCCACCCGAGCTCGTCAAGCCGTTCATCTTCGATGCCTGCGGCGTGAGCCAGTTCGTGGATTACGGTCACGACAACTTCATTGACGAGATCCTCATCGGTGTCAACCGAAGCACAAAGGGTGTGCCGGAAAATGGTGATCACCGATGGACCGTCAGAATCGAGGCTTTCAGTGATGGGGATCCCTTCAAAGAGACCGAGCAGATCAGGCTCTTCAGTCGAGTAGTCGTCAATGACGATTGCGACGTTGTCGAGAGCTGGCGCGAGTTCGTCAGGGATCAGGTCGATCGCATCTTTCACAATGCGTTCGAATCGGTATAGCGGAATCGGCTCCACCGAGGTTGTTAATCGACGATGCGCAGTTCGGGGCTAAAGACCTTGCGAGGGCGAAGGTCGACAGCGATTTGTTCAGCAATCTTCATGAATGCTTGGGCAGATTCAGACTCAGGATCAACGGCGGTAATTGGCCGACCATCGTCTCCGCCCTCTCGAAGCGCAGGTACGAGAGGAAGTTGCCCGAGCAGAGGCACTTCAAGTTCTTCGGAGAGTTCATGGCCACCGCCCGCACCAAAGAGTTCATAGCGCTTGCCATCATCA
>Ga0075474_10000746_pt1 | contig 12971 bp, 12 predicted proteins | sample DEB08_DNA_2_FD_71485 | JGI IMG/M metagenome (GOLD analysis project Ga0075474, IMG submission 71485) | Aqueous microbial communities from the Delaware River and Bay under freshwater to marine salinity gradient to study organic matter... | ecosystem: Environmental > Aquatic > Marine > Coastal ...
AGCGCACCTTCTCGTCGTTCGTGCACGGTTACACCAAGCTCCCGGTGACCGTCACTCGACGCTGACCGAAGCGAGTCGGTGTTTCGATGCCGGTGTTTAGACGAGGTGCCGCCTCGGCCGCTGAAAATGCAGGAGTGCGTGTGACGTTTCAAACCATCGACGATCTTGATCACGAGGGTTTGGCGCTGCTGGTCAAAGAGCATCTCCTTGCCGGTCACCTCATTGATCGGGCCGGGATGCCGGTGGTCGCCGCGCACGGGGTGGACGTGATGGCGGCGATCGCGATCGACGAATGGATGGGGGCCAGCCCGATCTACACCAAACGCACCCAGCGCCTGCTCGGCTTCGAGGGTGACACGGTGGAGGCCTGTTTCAAAGCAATGCAGTTGGAGATTGGTGCTCCGTTGGAGTTCATGGACTTCCGGCTTGAGGTGCTCGACGACCACAACGGGCTCTTTCATCTCGACCATTGCGGTGCGCTGATGGATGTCGAACCGATGGGTGACGAGTTCGTGCATGCCATGTGTGTCGAGATTGAGGATCCGACCTTCGACGCCACGGCGTGGGCGACCAACCCCAAGATGCGGTTCCGCCCGATCCACCGTCCGCCTCGGGTTCCCGCCGACCGGCATCCGCATTGTGCCTGGAAGGTGTTTATCGACGAGTCACTCGAACCCACCCCCGAGCCGCCGCAGATGGCCCGGATCGCCGCAACCTTGGCGGCCAACCTGCCGCTCACCAGGATCGACGCCCCCGACGACTCTGGGCCCGACGCTCCCGACGACTCCAGGCCCGAGGGGATGCGTGATTACGCCGGTGCGTTCAACCCGGATCTACAAACCCGGATGTTTACCGATCCGGTGCTGCGGGCCATCGATGCTGAGGTGTGCCTCCAAGGGCATTTGTTGTCGATGTCGTTTATGGCCGCAGTCGAGCAACGGTACGGTACCGAAGCAGCCGTCGATGCTGGCGTCAAACAGTTCACCGGGGTGGCGGGGGTGGCGGCGGCCCGGATCAAGCGAGCGTTCGGGTTAGGCAACGACATCGCGGCGCTGGCCACCGTGTTTCATCTCCATCCCGCATTTCGACCGTTGTCCTACGTGGACTGGCAGGTCACGATTGACGGGGACACGGTGCGGTTGGCGCTGTCGGAGTGTCCGGCGTTGGCTGAGGAAGGCATCGAAAATTGGGTCACGTTGTTGGCTGACGGACACGACCGTGCCCTGTCGGCCATCGCCTATGAAGTAGACCCGTCGTGGCGGGTGCGGGCCGACGGCATCGGGCGTTGGGTGGTGGAACGCAGCGACGAAATGGCCGAAGAAATGGCCGAAGTGATCCTCACGAAGTTCTCGACCGGAGCCAAGTTCGGCTTCGAGCGGTGACTTCGTCGACCCCGCCTGGCGTCGTTGCATCACTGCGACAATCGGGTTACGGATTTCATCGTTAGCAGCGGTGAATGCTATTCCGGCGGTATACGACGCAGCCCTGAGCTAAAAACGTATGCAGACATTCCGCCCCCGACGGCAAGGATTGGTTAGACGATGAAGATTCTCGTTACTGGCGCTACTGGCTTTGTGGGTTCGCATGCGGTTGCCGCGTTGGCCGCGGCTGGTCACGAACTTCGGGTGTTGGCCCGCAACCCGTCTCGGGTACCGGCCGCGTTGGATCCTTTCGGTGTGACCCCCGAGATTTTCGAGGGTGACATGACCGATCCGGTTGCGGTCGCCGCCGCGGTCGCCGGCTGTGATGCGGTCGTGCATGCTGCGGCTCAGATCGGTGTTGGTGGCGGCGATGGTGGCCCGGCTGGCGAAGTGAACGTCGAAGGGGTGCGGACGGTGATCGGCGCCGCGATCGAGGCCGGGGTCAAGCGGGTGGTGTACACCTCGTCGTTGACGGTGCATGTCCCCACCGACGATCCGGTCATCACGCTGGACAGTCCGCTGGCGAACCCGCTGTCGCCCTACGGCCATTCCAAAGTGCAATGCGAGGAGTTGGTGCGGGGCTGGCAGGCCGACGGGCATCCGGTTACCGCGCTGGTGCTTGGCGGGGTGTACGGCCCACAAAGTTTGGAGCTGTCAAACAGTTTTACGGCGATCTTGAGTGCCTTGGAGATGATGATGGTGGTTCCGCCGTCGGGCACTTGGGTGATTGATGTGCGTGACGTCGCCGAAATGATCGTGCGGATCGTTGAGGCCGACGACCCGCCGCTGCGGGTGCTGGCTGGCGGCTACTACGTCGAATGGGAAGAGTGGGTCGCCACCCTTGAGCAGGTTGTCGGTCGGGACATTCCGCGGCTGTTGATGACCGGTGACGAGCTGATGGCGATGGCGCTCGAAATTGAAGCGTCGGCGAGTTCTGATGATGCGCTGCCGCTCAACGAGGAAGCCGCGACGGTGATGCTCAGCGGCGTGCCGACCGATGAACGTTCGTCGCGTGAAGCGCTCGGGATCGAGCTGCGACCGTTGGCTGAGTCGTTTGCTGATGCGGTCGCCTATTTGCAGTCAATCGGTCGGCTCTGAGCGATGACGACCGGTTCCGAGTCACTGGTTTTTGACCCGTACGACTATCAGGTGCACGAGGATCCGTATCCGTTGTATGCCCGGTTGCGTGACGAAGCGCCGGTGTACCGCAACGACGATCGAGATTTCTTTGCCTTGTCGCACCACGGCGACGTGCTCGACGCGTTTCGGGATTCGACCCGGTTTTCTAACTCGTACGGGGTGACCTTGGATGAGTTGGCGTGGGGTCCTGATGCCTGGCGGGCCATGTCGTTTCTGGCCATGGACCCGCCGCAGCATGGCCGGATGCGGGGTTTGGTGTCGCGGGGGTTCACTCCGCGCCGGGTGGCCGAAATGGAGCCGCGCATCCGCGAACTCGCGGTCGAATATCTCGATCAGGTCATCGAGGCCGGTTCGTTTGATTTCGTCGCCGATTTCGCCGGCAAACTTCCGATGGATGTGATTTCGGAAATGGTGGGGGTTCCGGTTGCCGACCGGGCTGAGGTTCGGCGGCTGGCCGACTTGACGGTGCATCGTGAAGAAGGCGTGATTGGCATCCCGGAGGCGGGGATCGTGGCCGCGATCGAGCTGGCTGCGTACTACACCGAGATGGTCGCCGAACGTCGCAAACACCCGACCGATGATCTGACATCGGCTCTGGTAGAGGTTGAGGTTGATGGGGATCGTCTGTCCGATGAGGAAATCATCGGTTTTCTCACGTTGATGATCGTCGCCGGCAACGAGACCACCACCAAGTTGCTCGGCCATGCCTGGTATTGGGCGTGGCGCAACCCGGATCAGCGTCGGATCGTGCAGGACGACCCGGGAACCATTTTGGGCTGGATCGAAGAGACGTTGCGCTACGACACTTCGAGCCAGATGCTGGCCCGGTTGGCGACCGAAGATGTGGCGTTGCATGGTTCGGTGATTCCGGCGGGGAGCCGGGTGCTGCTGCTGGCGGGTTCAGCCAACCGTGACCCGCAAGCTTTTGAGCAGCCCGAGGAGTATCGGGTGCTTCGCTTTGGCCGTGACGGTGCCGAAAGTCGCGGGGCGATCGCCAGTTTCGGCGTGGGTCGGCATTTTTGCATGGGGGCGGCGTTGGCTCGGCTCGAAGCGCAGATCGCGTTGGAGGAACTGTTGGCCCGGGTGCAGACCTGGGATGTTGATCAGGACGGGTGCCGTCGGGTTCATTCGGTGAACGTTCGAGGGTTCGCGGCGCTTCCGACCACGGTGACGAGCCGCTGATCGGGTGAAAGGAACTCTATGACCAACGATCTGGCGACGGAAATCCCGAAGGTTTCGGGGTGGGATGCCGACAATGGTCATCTGGAGGATCTGCGCACCGACCCCATCGGGTTGATGAAACGGGCCCGGGCCGAATGCGGTGACGTGGCCGAGTTGCGTTTGGCGGACAAAGAGATCGTGTTGCTGACGGGCGCCGACGCCAACGAGACCTTCTTTCGGGCGTCTGACGACGATCTGGACCAGGCCGCGGCGTATCCGTTTATGAAACCGATCTTTGGGGCCGGGGTGGTGTTTGACGCGTCGCCGGAGGAACGCCGTGAGGCGTTGCGTAATCAGGCGCTTCGCGACAAGTACATGCGGGGTCACGCCGAAACGATCGCCCGTGAAGTGCACGAGATGATCGGTTCGTGGGGCGCCGACGGTGGCGAGATCGACCTGCTCGACTTTTTCGGTGAGTTGACGTTGTACACCTCGTCGTCGTGTCTGGTGGGTCGCAAGTTTCGTGAACAGCTCAGCCGCGAGGTCGCCCATCTGTTCCACGAGTTGGAGAAAGGCACCGACGCGCTGGCCTACGTCGATCCCTACATGGACATCGAATCGTTCCGGCGTCGAGACGCGGCTCGGGAAGTGTTAGTGGACCAGATCCAAACGATTATGGATTCTCGGGTGGATGGCACCGCCCCCGATGGTCCCGACGATCTGGTCGATGTGCTCATTTCGTTGCGCAACGACGACGGTTCGGAGCGGTATTCGGCCGACATCATCACCGGGATGTTTATCTCGATGATGTTCGCCGGGCATCACACCACGTCGGGGACTGCGGCCTGGACGCTGATCGAGTTGTTGCGCCATCCCGAATGGTTTCAGCGGGTGTTGGCTGAGCAAGACGAGATCGCGGCGGAAGCCGCCGAACATGGTGAGGAGCTGACCTATCAGGCCCTTCGTGAGATGCCCGTCACCGAAGCGGCGATCAAAGAGGCGTTGCGGTTGCATCCTCCGTTGATCCTTTTGATGCGGGTCGTGACGACCCCGTTCGCAGTCGGTGGGTATCTGGTTGAGCCCGGCAAGTTGGTGGCGACATCCACCATCGTTTCGGCGACGCTGCCGGAAGTGTTCGATAACGCCGACGGCTACGACCCGGGCCGGTATCTCGAACCACGCCAAGACGACCGGGACAATCCGTGGAACTGGATCCCGTTCGGGGCGGGCCGGCATCGCTGCGTCGGCGCGGCGTTCGCCATGATGCAGCTCAAATCGATCTTTTCGATCCTGCTACGGGAGTGGACTTTTGAGCCGTCGCAGGACCCGTCGACGTATCGCAACGACCATTCCAAGATGGTCGTGCAGTTGGCGCAGCCCTGCGGGGCACGGTTCAGTCGCCGCAGCGGAACGGCCCCGGCTGATCGGCGGGGAGCCGAGCAGGCCGCGCCGTTGGGGCAGCGAGACCGGCGTTGGCGCTTGGTGGTGGACCATGACCTGTGTCAGGGTCACGGGGTCTGCGAGTCCGAAGCGCCGGAGTTGTTCCGGGTCGGCCGTGACGCCGACGTGCAGCTGCTGCACGTCAACCCGCCCGATAGCCAACGAGTTCGTGCCGAAACGGCCGTGAAGTACTGCCCAACCCAAGCCCTATCCATCGTCGAGGAGGACGAAACACCATGAGCTGGTCACGTGAAGAAATGGAAGAAATGGTGGAGCGTTGGCTCCAGATAAACCAGAAAGCCGAAGAGCTCGGCGACTGGAGTGTCATGGCCGAGATGTACACCGAAGACGCCTCCTACGGCTGGAATTACGGTGCCAAAACCGAGTTCATGGCGGTCGGTCGTGACGAGATCCGTGAGTACGCGTTGGGGGTTGAGATGCAAGGGCTTGGCGGCTGGGAGTATCCCTACCTCGCCAAGATCATCGACCCAGAACAGGGCTACTTCGTTGGTTTCTGGAAGCAGGTCGCGGGAGGTGAACGCCCCGACGGCACCCCTTATGAGGTCGCTGGGATCGGCGGGTCGTGGTTTAAGTACGGTGGCGATTTCAAATGGTGTTGGCAGCGCGACTGGTTTGATCTCGGCAACGCCACATCGCTGTTTTTTGAGTTGATGGACAACGGCACGTTGAGCGAGGGGATGACGCAGCGCATGACCCGCCCGATGAAGATCGGGTCGAATGGTTTGTACGCGGTGCATAAGGCGCCGGTCGGCATCTGGGATCTTCCCGAGTGACATCCGTGTCGCCGCGCGTGGCCTACATCGGCCTGGGGAGCATGGGGGGAGCGATGGCTTCTCACCTGCTCAAGCAGGGTCGCGAACTGGTGGTGCACGACTTGTCGGCTGAGGTGGTGGCTCGGATGGTTGACAAAGGTGCGATCGAAGCACCCGACGCCGAAGCCGCGACCCGTGATGTTGACATCGTGTCGATCTGTGTTCCTGCCGCCCATCATGTGGATGCGGTGTTGGATGCGATGAGGGCGTCGCTTCGTCCGGGGTTGACGATTCTGGTTCATTCGACGATTGGCCCGAGCGAAGTGCGGGCGTTGGCCGACAAGGCCGCGGCGTCGGGGGCGGTGTTACGTGACGCCTGCATCGCCGGTGGCGGTTCGGCTGCGGCCCGCGGTGAGGTGGTCATGTTTGTTGGTGGGCTGGATGATCTTTCCGTTCCGGTTCGTGAATTGCTCGACCAGTACGCCCGGGTGGTGCTCGATGGGGGCACGGTGGGTGGTGGCGCCGCGTTGAAGGTGGCGATCAACGTGATGACCTACGCCCAGTTCGCGGCGGCGTCGATCGGTCACGATGTGGTGACCAGCGAGGGTGTCGATGTCGGGGTGCTGATCGAGGCATGGAAGCAGATGGGGATGTTTGGCGTGACGGTCGAACAGTTCTCGATGATCCTCGGGCTTCCCGCTGAGCACCTCGGTGGGATGCTTGACATGCTTCGGGTGCAGGCCGATAACGCCTACAAAGATTTGAGCCTGGCCGTCGAGACGGTTGATGTCAGCCCGGTGGAGGAGGAATGGGTGGCGGCGTTGCGGGCCGCAATCCCGACCTTCTACCGCTATGAGCAAGCCAAGGAGTTGCACCAGTGAGCGAAGATCCAGTGAGCGAAGATTCGGTGTCGGAGCAGGGGTTGTGGGAGCAGGGCGCCGACAAGATGCGCGAGGTGTATCACCAGCGGGTGCCGGTGATGCCGGAAGGCATGATCCCGTTTAGCGACGTGATGCTGCGGACCTTGTTTGCTCAGGTCTGGACTCGGCCCGAGTTAGAGATGCGTGATCGCCGGTTGCTGCTGATGGGGGTCATCGCGGCGATGGGGGAGCGGGACACGTTTTCGATTCAGGCTCGGGCCGCGTTGGACAACGGAGAACTCACGCCGGCTCAACTGCGCGAAACGTTGATCATGTTGGCGCCCTATGCCGGGTATCCCCGGGTGGCCGGTTTGTTGATGCCGGTCGAGGAAGTGATTGCGGCCTGGGAGAAAGAGCAGGCTTAGGCCGGGCGGGCGAACGACGTGATCTCGAGGTGTTCTTCAAACCCGGCCTGGCCCATTTCGCGTCCAAGCCCAGATTGTTTGTAACCGCCGAAAGGCACGTCGGGGGAATACCAGACGGCACCGTTGATCGACATGGTGCCGGTGCGGATGCGTCGGCTTAGGTCAATCGCTCGGGTTTCGTTGCCGGAGAACACGGCCCCGGACAGTCCGTAGATCGAGTCGTTGGCGATCGCGATGGCGTCGTCTTCGTGGTCGTAGGCGATCGCGACAAGCACCGGCCCAAATACTTCTTCGCGGGCGATTGCCATGTCGTTGGTGACGTCGGCGAGCAGCGTCATTTCGTAGTAGCTGCCGTGCGGATGGTCGGGGTGGTGGTAGGGCTTGCCGCCGCACACCACTCGGGCGCCGTCGCGCACCGCGTCTTGGACGTACTGGTCGACGCGTTGGCGTTGCGTCGGGTTGATGAGCGGACCCATCATGGCGTGCGGGTTGGTTCCCGGGTTGTCGGGGGTGACGCTGGCCATCATGGTGGCGATCGCGTCAACGCCTTCTTGGTAGCGGGAGCGAGGTAGCAGGATGCGGGTGGTCAACGCACAGCCTTGACCGGCCACGGTGGCGGTGCCGAAGGTGGCGACCGCGGCGGCCATCCCGAAGTCCTCAACGTCGTCGAGCACCAAACTGACCGATTTGCCGCCAAGTTCGAGAAACACTTTGGTCAGGTTCTGGCTGGCGGCTTCCATGACCCGCCGGCCGACCGCGGTCGAACCGGTGAAGCTCACCATGTCCACCCGAGGGTCGGTGGTGAGTAGTTCGCCGATGGTCGGGTCTTGAGCGGTGATGATGTTGACGACTCCGGCCGGGATGTCGGTGTGTTCGGCGATCATGCGGCCCAGCCACAGCGCGGTCCAGGGGGTGTCGGGGGCGGCTTTTAGGATGGTGGTGCAACCCGCGGCGAGGGCAGGAACGATTTTGGCCAAGTTGATCTGGTTGGGGACGTTCCAGGGGGTGATGGCGGCGACGACACCGATGGGTCGGCGTTCGATCCAGCGTTCGGCTGGCCCTCCGATGGTGTCGCGGGTGCCGAGGTCGGTCCGCCACGCATAGTTTTCGGCCAGATCGGCGTAGTAGCCGATGCCGTCGATGGGTGGATCGACTTGCACGGTGCTGCATGCGCCGCGGGGCGCACCGACTTCGGCCACGATGATGTCGGCGAGTTCGTCGGCGTGTTCGCGAAGGGCCTGGTGGAGTTGGCGCAGGCCACGCACCCGGGCGGTGACGTTGCGTGACCAGTCGGTGGTGTCGAACGCGTGGCGGGCTGCGACGATGGCTGCTTCGACGTCGGCGGGGGAGGCGTCGGCGGCGACACCGAGGGTGTCTCCGGTAGCCGGGTTGGTGTTCGGGTAGACCGCGCCGTGTTGGGCGTCGCGGAGTTCGCCGTTGATGAACAGGCGGGCTTCGTGGGTTGGGGTGGTCATGGGCGTTCAGATCCGGGTGATTTGTCCGCCGTCGACGGCGAGGATGTGTCCGGTGATCCAGCGGGCTTCGTCGGAGAGCAAAAACAGCACCGGGCCGACGTGATCGTCGGGGGTTCCGAGTCGTTTGATGGCCAGCGACGCCACGATCGGGTCTTGGAACTCGGTGGGGACTTGTTTGTTCATGGCGGCGGTGTCGGTTGGTCCGGGGGCGATGGCGTTGACCCGAATGTTGTGACCGGCGAGCTCGTGGGCGAGCGAGGCGGTGAGGGAGTTGATCCCGGCTTTGGCGAGTCCGTAAAACCCGGAGATCCCCATCCACGCCGCGGTTGATGACTGGTTGACGATGGAGCCGCCTCCACCTTTTCGCATGGGTCGCATTACCGACCGGGTGCAGTGCAGCGCCCCCATCAGGTTGACCTGCATAAACCGGTGCAGGTAGTCGTAGTCGACGTTGGTGAGCCCGGCGAGTTCCATGTCGCCGAAGATGGCGGCGTTGTTGACGAGGTGGTCGATCCCGCCGAACGCTTCGACGGTGGCTTCGGCCATGGCGTCGGTGCTGGCCGGGTCGGCGACGTCGGTGTGGATGAATTGTGCCCGCGCTCCGAGGTCGGCGGCGACTGCCGCTCCGGCGTCGGCGTTGAGTTCGGCGATGACCACGTTGGCGCCGGCGGCGTGAAGGGCTCGAGCGTAGGCTTCGCCGATTCCGCCGCCGGCTCCGGTAACGATGGCGGTTTTTCCCGTGAAGGTCATGGGGCGACTCCTTAGCTGTGATGGGTGATTTCTGAGCCTAGTGGGGTCAAATCGGCCGAACCGCATCACTTTTGGCCAGGGTCGGTTCGGCGTTGCGGGTGGTGGCACCCCGAGCTGCCAGCGGCTAAAACTTCGTTGTGCGTTCCCCCGCGTTGCTTCGTCGTCTGGTTGCCGAGTTCAGTGGCACCGCAATGCTGCTGATCGGCGTGCTGGGGTCGGGAATGATGGCCGAACGGTTGACCAGCGACGTCGGGGTGCAGTTGTTGGCCAACACCGCAGCGACGGTGGGGGTGCTGTACTGCATCATTGCCGTGTTTGGCCCGATTTCGGGTGGGCATTTCAACCCGGCGGTCACTCTCAGCGAGGGCTTGTTGGGGATGCGACCGTGGTCGGATCTGTTGCCGTACACCGCGGCGCAACTCGCGGGCGGGGCGGGTGGCGCGGTGCTGGCCAACCTGATGTTCGACCTCGACGCGATCAACTTCAGCACCAAGGTGCGCGACGGCGGCGGCCAGTATTTGGGTGAGGTGATCGCCACGTTCGGGTTGGTGGTCGTCATCTTTGGTTTGGTGCGGTCGGGTCGGTCGCAGATGGTGACCGCGGCGGTGCCGGCCTACATCGCGGGGGCCTACTGGTTCACGTCGTCGACGTCGTTTGCTAATCCGGCGGTGGCGGTGACCCGGTCCTTGTCCGACACGTTCGCCGGGATTGACCCGTCGTCGTCACCGATGTTTGTGGCGATGGAGTTGGTTGGGGCGCTGCTCGGCGTCGCATTTGTTCGCTACCTGTTTGTGGATTCGTGATCGTCTCGTGACTTGTCTGGTGCGGGCTGCGTTGGTTCGGTTGGGGTCGGTGCTGGTGGTGGCGTCGATTGCCGCGTCGGGTTTGGTTGGGGCACAACCCGTGGCTGCGGTTGCGGGGTTTGGCGATGTTGAAGACGCCCGCTTTTTCACCGCAGGGGTGCAGTGGATGGTGGACAACGACATCACGCAGGGCACGTCGGCGACCTGCTTTTCTCCACACGACCCGGTGACTCGCGGGCAGGCCGTGACGTTCCTGTGGCGCATGGAAGAAGAACCACCCGCTCCGGCGCATTCGTTTGGCGATGTGGTCAAAGCGTGGCAGCAGGGCCCGGTGTCGTGGGCCGCCGCGGCGGGGATCACCGAAGGCACCAGCGAGACGCTGTTTTCTCCGGATCGGGCCTTGACCCGCGGCGAGTTCGCGACGTTGCTGTTCCGGCTCGAAGGAGAACCAGAGGGGTCGTTCGATCATTCGTTTACGGATGTGGCCCGGTCGTGGCAGCAGGCCCCGGTGGCCTGGCTGAGCAGCGAGTCGATCACGTTCGGCGTGACTCCCACCACGTTCGCACCGGAGCGGGCGGTGACCCGCGGCGAGTTGGCGACTTTTCTGTACCGGTATAAAGATCAGCAACCGGTTTCGGTTGACCCGACCCATCCTCGGGCGCCGCGATGCGCCGGGCAGGTACCGAACCCAGGGGCATCATCCGGATACAACTCGTTGTTTATCGGGCACAGTTTCTTCATTCCGATCGCTCGGGATTTGCCGAACTATGCGCGGACGGCTGGCCTGGTTGATCATCAGCAGGAGACGGTGTTTTCTGGGGGCGGGTCAGGTGCTCCGCAGGCGTTGTGGGAGAACGAGGCCCGGCGGGCCGAAGCGCAAGCGGTGCTCGATGGCGGCGACATTGAACTGTTTGGGATGACCTATCACCCGGACTATCCGTCTCTGGAGGGCTACCGGAACTGGATTTCGTACGCGGTGGATCGCAACCCGGACGTGATCATCTTCATTGGGGTTCCGTGGCAGACCAACCCGACGCTGGTGTCGGGGGAGTCGTTTGCGCAAACTTGGCGCGGCCTGCATGTGGCGATCGGCCACGACTTGCTGGATGCGTTGCGGCTTGAGTTCCCGAACACCGAGTTTTTCGACATCCCTTACGGTCAGGGGGCGGGTGAGTTGTACACCCGTTTCGATGCCGGGCAGCTTCCCGATGTGCCGCAGCTGGTGCAGGGCCCGGGTGGAGGCTTGTTTGGCGATTCGTTTGGTCACGCCGGCCCGATCCTGCGGACGTTGTCGGTGTTGGTTTGGTTGCGGGCGATTTACGACGTGCCGCTGGCGTCGTTCCCGGACGACACCCGCTATGTCACCGACCTGCGGGCTATCGCCGACAGCATTCTGGACGACCACGACCCGGCCTACAGCCTTCCTTAACCCGAACACCAAGCGACCGGCCGCGGCAAGGAGTGCTTGCCCAGTGGGCGACGACAAACAGAGTGCGGAAAAGCTGCTCACACTGAGAGGGTACCTTCGATTGCGAGCGGAGTTAGGGGCAGTCTCGGGTGTCGTCGGGGGTGAGTCCCACTCCGCATCTCGTGGCCTGCTCCCCAAAACTTTTTGATGATTTGATCCAAAAGTGTCCACGGTTTCGTGCCGGTTGATCATGCCTGCTGAGCCCGCCACTACCGGGAGGCTCAGACCAGGAGCACACCATGAGCAAGCAACGCAAATTCGCCGCCGCCACCATCGTGGTTGGCCTACTCGCAAGCCTTCCGCTGGGCATTCCGTTTGGGTCAAACGACGAGGATGTTTCGCCTGCTGGAGCCAGTGAAACTGAGCCGAGGACCGCACCCTTGGTGGCGGAAGCGAACGTGCCCGAAGCAGACGATTTGGGAACGGGCGATTCGGACACATCCCAGGAAAGCGCGGATGCTCCGTCGATCGTGGGTGAGGTTGCCGAAGTGGTTGACGTACCGCTGCCGTCGGAGCCCGACTCGGTCGACATCGACGACGATCCGACCTCGTCGATCCCGGCTCCGGCTCCGGTTCCGGCTCCGGCAGAGACCGTTGCAGCGACACCCGAGGAGACCCCGAGCGACGAGCGAGATGTCGATAACGACCTGCCGGCCGATGACGGTGACGATGATCGCGACGGCGATCGTGATGATGACGGTGACGATGATCGCGACGGTTCTCGCGGGCACCGTGGCCGGTCGGCGGAGGCTCCGGGGCACACCGGTGAGGCTCCCGGTTTGTCGGGAGAAACCCCGGGTCAGTCGGGTCACGCCCCCGGCCGTCATGGTGGGACGCCGGAAGGGTCCGCCGAGGCCCCGGGTCGTGCCGTGTCACGAAACGACAACGCATGATCACCAGCCAGGGGGCCGACGGTCTCGGCCCCCTCGTCGAACGAGTCAACACACTGGTTGCCGCTAAGCCGCCAAGATCCCAAGGAAAGCATGAGGTTTTCACCACGGATAAGCCAAGTACTAATGTGGGGCTATGAGTCACTCTCGTTCCACCTTCACGAAACGGAAAACCCCTCAACTACGGGCCGCATTGCTTGCGGCGATGATCCTGGCCCTTGCCGCCTGTGGCGGTAGCGACGACAACGCCACATCAGTGGATACGTCCACGACCGAGGCGCCAGCCACGACCGAGGCGCCAGCCACGACCGAGGCGCCAGCCACGACCGAGGCGCCAGCCACGACCACTGAACCGCCTACCACCA
>Ga0075474_10000751_pt1 | contig 12952 bp, 8 predicted proteins | sample DEB08_DNA_2_FD_71485 | JGI IMG/M metagenome (GOLD analysis project Ga0075474, IMG submission 71485) | Aqueous microbial communities from the Delaware River and Bay under freshwater to marine salinity gradient to study organic matter... | ecosystem: Environmental > Aquatic > Marine > Coastal ...
GTCGCCCGCCGCCACGGCCTCGAGGGGACGCGCGTCGCGGTCGTGACCGGCGACGACGTCCATGCCACGATGCTCCGGCTGCACGCGGAGGGCCACCGGTTCCCGAACCTCGACACCGGCGAGGAGGACATCGGTCGCATCCTCGACCGGGTCGTCGCCGCGAACGCGTACATCGGGGCCGAGGGCATCGTCGAGGGCCTGCAGCGGGACGCGCACGTCGTGGTCACGGGGCGGGCCTCGGACAACGCGCTGTACGTCGGACCGCTGATGCACGAGTTCGGGTGGTCGTACGACGACCCCGAGCTGATCGGTGCCGCGGTCACCATCGGGCACCTCCTCGAGTGCGCCGCACTCGCGACGGGGTCGGTCTCGAACTTCTGGGCCGAGGCCGGCGCGACGTGGGACATCGGGTTCCCGATCGCGGAGGTCGAGGAGTCCGGCGAGGCCGAGTTCACGAAGCTCGACGGCACCGGCGGTCTCGTGACCGAGATGACCCTGAAGGAGCAGCTCGTCTACGAGATCTCGGACCCGCGCTCGTACCTCATGCCCGACGGCGTGGCGGACTTCACCGGTCCGGTGTTCCGTCAGGTCGGTCCGGACCGCGTCCGGGCGACGGGCATGACGGGCCGCGAGCGGCCGGACACGCTGAAGGTCTGCGTCGGGTTCGACGACGGCTGGATCGGCGAGGGCGTCGCGATGTTCTCCTGGCCGGACGCGCTGCCGAAGGCCCGCAAGGGCGCCGAGATCGTGCGTCGCCGCCTCGACGCGCTGGGCGTCCGGCCCCGCGAGATCGTGTTCGAGGAGCTCGGCGTCAACGCGCTGCACGGCCCGACCGCGCCGGACCCGACGGGTGACCTGAACGAGGTCGGGCTCCGCGTGGCCGCGCACTGCGACACCCGGGAGGAGGCAGAGGCGGTCCGCCGCGAGATCCTCCACCTCTGGACCCTCGGCGGCGTCGGGTCGGCGATCCTGCCCCCGGGTCGGCCGCGCCCGGTGACCTCGCTCTGGCCGACGCTGATCCCCCGGGACGCGGTCGAGACCGCGGTCGACGTCCTCGAGGTGTGACGTGCTGACCCACCGCCGCGACGGACGCGTCCTGACCCTGGTCCTCGACGACCCGGATCGTCGGAACGCGCTCGACTACGCGGCGGTCGGCGAGCTGCTCGACGCCCTCCACGCGGCCGACCGCGATCCCGCGATCGGCTGCGTCGTCATCACCGGGGCCGGGTCGGCGTTCTCGGCCGGGGGCGACCTGCGCCGTTTCCGTGCCGAGGTCGACGAGGCCTCCGCGACCGACGACTGGGACACGGGGACCGTCTGGGAGCGGCTGATGCGGGAGCCCCCGCGGTTGGGGACGCCGGTCGTGGCCGCGGTGAACGGCCCGGCCCTGGCCGGCGCCTGCGGGCTCGTGCTGGCCTGCGACCTCGCGATCGCCGCGCGCGGCGCGACCCTCGGGGTGACCGAGGTGCGGCTCGGGCTGTTCCCGATCGTCGTGCTCCCGACGCTCGTCCGGGCGGTCGGGTTCCGCGCCGCGCAGGAGCTCGCCCTGACGGGCCGCATCGTGGACGCCGAGGAGGCGCAGCGGCTGGGTCTGGTGCACCGGGTCGTCGACGACGAGGACCTGCCGGCCGCCGCGGCCGAGGCGGCCGCGGCCCTGGCCGCGTCACCTCCGACGGCGGTCGCGATGGGGAAGCGGCTGCTCGCCGACGTCGCCGAGCTGCCCCACGACGCCGGCGTCCGGCTCGGCCGGGCGATGCGCGGCGCGTTCCTGCACACCGACGACCTGCGGGAGGGGATCGACGCCTTCCTCGCCAAGCGACGACCGGACTGGACCGGCACGGAGGGGACGGCATGAGGCTCGTGGACGTGGCGTACGCGCGCTCGGGCGACAAGGGTGACGTGTCGAACATCGGGATCATCGCGAAGCGGCCCGAGGACTACGAGCGGATCGGTCGGGCGCTGACGCCCGAGCGCATCCGCGCGCACTTCGGCGACTGGGTCCGGGGCGCGGTGCACGTGCACCCCATGCCGAACATCCACTCGTACAACGTCGTCTGCGAGCGCGCCCTCGGCGGCGGGGCGACCTCCACGGTCCGGTTCGACCAGACGGGGAAGGCCATGAGCACCGCGCTGCTGCGGATGCCGCTCGAGGACGGGGACGCCGCCGGCGTTGCATGACGAACGAACGCTCGCTAGCGTCGATGGGGTCGTGAGGTCGGGCAGGGGGCCCGTCCGTCGGGACGTCCCAGGAGCGCCACGATGACCGGACCCAAGCCGCTCGACGGCGTCAAGGTGCTGAGCTTCGAGATCCAGGTCGCCGGCCCCTACTGCACCATGATGCTGGCCGACCAGGGCGCCGACGTCATCAAGGTCGAGCGTCCGGGCTCCGGTGACACCGCCCGCGGCGGTGCGCCGAAGGTGGCCGGCCCCGACGGCACCGAGCGCAGCGGCTACTTCCTCCGGTTCAACCGCAACAAGCGCAGCATCACGCTCGACCTGAAGGACGAGCGCGGCCGTGAGGTGTTCCGCGAGCTGGCGCTGGCCTCGGACGTCGTCGTCGAGAACTTCCGGCCGGGGCTCCTCGACGAGATGGGTCTCGGGTACGCCGAGCTCTCGCGCGACCACCCCGGCCTGATCATGGCCAGCATCTCGGGCTTCGGGTCGATGGAGGGGTTCACCGGCCCGTACAGCGGTCGGCCCTCCTACGACATCGTCGCTCAGGCGATGGGCGGGCTGATGCACACCTGCGGCCAGCAGGGCGGTCCGCCGACGTGGCTGGGTGTCGCCCTCGGCGACATCGTCAGCGGGATGAACGCGGCGCACGCGATCGCGCTGGCGCTGCTGCAGCGCGAGCGGACCGGCCTCGGTCAGTACGTCGACGTCTCGATGTACGACACCATCGTCGCGCTGGCCGAGCGCTCCGTCAGCGCACACTCGCTGGCCGGGGACGTCCTCGAGCGCGGCCGGGAGCTGTACATGGCGCCGTGGGGTCCGTTCGAGTGCTCGGACGGCTGGGTGGCGCTGATCGTCGCGACCGAGAAGGACTGGGCGAAGTTCTGCACCGCCATCGAGCGGCCGGACCTCGCCGGGGCCGAGGGCGCGCGGTCCGGTCCCGAGCGCGCGCGCGGCATGGACGGGCCGCTCGGCGACGCCATCCGGGCCTGGTTCGCCGGCCGGACCCGCGCCGAGGCGACCGAGGCGCTGCTCGCCGCCGGGCTGCCCGTCGGGCCGGTCCAGACCGCCGAGGACATCGCGGCCTGCCCCCACGTCGAGGCCCGCCAGCTGATGATCGACGTCCCGGACCCGGTCCTCGGGCAGGTCCGGCTGGTCGGTCCGCCCGTCAAGATGTCCGCCAGCACCGAGCCGATCGCGCGGCCCGCGCCGCTCCTCGGTGAGCACACCGACGAGGTGCTGGCGGGGCTCGGCCGCAGCCCCGAGCAGATCGGGGCGCTCCGGGAGGCCGGCGTCGTCTGAGGCGCCGGCGTCCCCCGACCACCGCAGGCGCGGACCCGGAGGGGGCCGCGAGGGAGGCAGCAGGATGAACGAGGTCGCCGTCGTCAGCTCGGTCCGGACGCCGTTCGGGTCGTTCGGGGGCACCCTCCGCGACCTCTCGCTCCCCGAGCTGGGCGGTCCCGTCTTCGCCGAGGCCGTGCGTCGGGCCGGCGTGGCGCCGGAGGACGTCGAGGAGGTCGCCGTCGGCGTCAACCTCCCCGGTGCGGACCGCTCCATCGCCCGTCAGGTGCTGATCGAGGCCGGGATCCCGCCCGAGCGGGTGGCGTACACCGTCGACCGCGCCTGCTGCTCGTCGATGGCGGCCGTGAACCTCTCGGCGCGCGCGATCCGGACCGGCGACGTCGGCGTCGCGCTGGCCGGCGGCACCGAGAACATGAGCCGCGTCCCGTACTTCCTGACGCAGGAGCGGTGGGGTGCCCGTCTCGGCGACGTCACCCTGAAGGACCAGCTGGTCATCGCCTGCCCGATGACCGGGAAGCCCCGCGCCGTCCAGGCCGGCGAGGAGGCGGTCGAGTTCGGTGTCACCCGCGAGGAGCAGGACGCCTGGGCCGTCCGGAGCCACGAGCGGTGGGCCGCCGCGCACGAGGCCGGTCGGTTCACGGAGGAGCTGCTCCCGGTCTCCGTCCCGCAGCGCAAGGGCGACCCGGTCGTCCTCGAGGCCGACGAGTCGCCGCGCCCGGGCACGACGCTCGAGAAGCTGGCCCGCCTGCCGCTCATCTACGGCAGCCCGACGGTGACCGCCGGCAACGCGCCGGGTCTGAGCACCGGCGCCTCCGCCCTGGTGCTGATGGACGTCGAGGAGGCGCGCCGCCGCGGCACCGCACCCCTCGCGACGATCGTCGGCTCGGCGATGGCCTCGGGTCACCCGGACCGCATCGCGTCGATCCCCGCCGAGTCGGCCCGGCTGGCGCTCGAGAAGGCCGGCCTGACCTACGACGACATCGACCTCATCGAGATCAACGAGGCGTTCGCGGCCGTCCCGCTGGTCACCACCCTGCGGATGGCCGACGGTGACCGCGACCGGGCCGAGGAGCTGCGCGCCCGGACGAACGTCAACGGCGGCGCGATCGCGCTGGGGCACCCGACCGGGGCGACCGGTGCGCGGCTGGTGCTGACCCTGATCAACGAGCTGCGGCGCCGCCGCGCCGAGGCCGGTGACACGCGGCCCTACTTCGGTCTGGCCACGCTCTGCGGTGGGCTCGGCGAGGCCGAGGCGACCGTCGTCCGCGTCGACGGCTGACGACGGTCACGGCGATGGCGACGGGGGCGGACGACGGGTGGACCACGGCGGGGGGTGACATCCCCGTCAGGGCCGCGTACGGCCCGGAGGACGTCGCGCCCGACGCCGCGGCGCGGGTCGGCGAGCCCGGCGCCCCGCCGTTCACCCGGGGCATCACGCCCGACGGGTACCGGACCGCCCCCTGGATCATGGGGCAGTACGGCGGGTTCGGCACCGCCGAGGAGACCAACCAGCGCTTCCGGCAGCTGATCGCCGCCGGCGTGACCGGGTTCAGCGTGGCGCTGGACCTCCCGACCCAGATGGGGCTGGACTCGGACCACCCGCTGGCGCTCGGCGAGGTCGGGAAGGTCGGCGTCGCCATCGACAGCCTCGAGGACATGGAGCGGCTGTTCGAGGGCATCGACCTCGGCGAGGTCCGCCAGATCCGCACCACCGCGAACGCCATCGGGCACATCTGGCTGGCGCTGGTGGTCGCGGTCTGCCGCCGCCGTGGCATCGACCCCGGCGGCATCCGCATCCTGATCCAGAACGACGTCCTGAAGGAGTACTTCGCCCGGGGGACCTACATCCACGAGCCGGCGGCGGGGCTCCGCATCGTCGCCGACGTCATCGAGCACTGCGCCGAGCACCTGCCGGCCTGGACCCCGGTCACCATCAGCGGCTACCACATCCGCGAGGCGGGGTCCGATCCCGTCGAGGAGATCGCGTTCAGCTTCGCGAACGGCATCGCCTACTGCGAGGCGGCGATGGCCCGTGGTCTCGACGTCGACCGGTTCGCGCCGTCGCTGTTCACCTTCCTCTCGGCGAACATGGACCTGCTGGAGGAGGTGGCGAAGTTCCGGGCCGCCCGGCGCGTCTGGGACCGCATCATGTCCGAGCGGCTCGGTGCGCAGCGGCCCGAGAGCCGGGCGCTGCGCATCTTCGCCTTCACCGCCGGGTCGCGCCTGACGGCGCAGCGGCCGCTGAACAACGTGGCCCGGACGACCCTCGAGGCCCTCTCGGCCGTCCTCGGCGGGGCGCAGACGCTGCACGTCTCGGCGTACGACGAGGCGCTCGGCGTCCCGACCGAGGACGCGGCGCTCACGGCGCTGCACACGCAGCAGATCCTGCTGCACGAGACCAGCCTCACCGCGGTCGCGGACCCCCTGGGCGGCAGCTGGTACGTCGAGCACCTCACCGACGAGCTCGAGCGCCGCATCGAGGCCACGCTGGCCGAGATCGAGGCCCAGGGCGGTGCGCTGGCCTGCATCGAGCAGGGCTGGTTCCACGCCCGGATCGAGGAGGGCGCGTACCGGCAGCAGCGGGACGTCGACACCGGACGGCGCCGGGTCATCGGCGTCGACGACCCGGGCGACGAGGACCTCCGCGTCTTCCGGGCCGATCCGGCCGCCGAGCAGCGCCAGCGCGACGCGGTCGCGGACCTGCGCGCCCGCCGCGACGCCGCCGCCCACGCCGCCGCGCTCGACCGCCTGCGCGAGGACGCGCGCGCCGGCCGCAGCATCGTCCCGGCCACCATCGAGGCCGTCGAGGCCCTGGCCACCGTCGGCGAGATCACCGACGCCCTCTCCGAGGTCGTGGGGCGGTACGGCGCGGACCGCGCCTGACCCCCGACCCGTGCGCACGACAGGAGCACCCATGACCGCAGCAGAGACCGCCCCCGCGACGCCGGGCGAGCGCATCCGGGAGGCCGTCGCCGCCGCGTCGCTCGGCGGCTCCGAGGCCGCCCGCGAGAAGCAGCACGCCGCCGGGAAGATGCTGGTGCGCGAGCGGCTCGCGCTCCTCTTCGACGACGACGTCGAGGTCGAGGACGGCCTGCTCGCCCGCAGCGCCGAGGGCCTGCCGGGGGACGCCGTCGTGACCTGCTTCGGCCGCGTCCACGGCCGGCCCGTCGCCGTCATCGCGAACGACTACACGGTGAAGGCCGGGACCTGGGGTCAGAAGACCTTCGTGAAGATCACGCGCCTGCAGGAGCAGGCCGTCGAGATGGGCGTGCCGATCGTCTACCTCGTCGACTCGGCCGGTGCCCGCATCACCGAGCAGTTCGAGTCCTACGTCGGACGCCGCGCCTGGGGCAACATCTTCGCCAACCAGATCCGCATCTCCGGCCGCGTCCCGCAGCTCTGCGCGATGTTCGGCCCGTCCCCGGCCGGCAGCGCCTACATCCCGGCCCTCTGCGACCTGATCGTGATGGTCGAGGGGCAGGCGACCGCGTACCTCGGCTCGCCGCGGCTGGCCGAGATGGCGACCGGCGAGAAGGTCAGCCTCGAGGAGATGGGCGGCGCCCGCATGCACTGCGCCGTCTCGGGCCTCGGGGACGTGCTGGTCCAGGACGAGGCGGCGGCGATCGCGGCCCTGCGCGACTACCTGTCCTTCGTCCCGTCGAAGTGGGACGAGCCGGTCCCGATGGCCGCCCCGCGCGAGCCGGCGGAGCACCGTCCGGTGGTCGAGATCGTCCCCGAGCGCGAGAACCTCGCGTTCGACGTCCACGAGCTGGTCGAGGCGATCGTCGACGAGGGCTCGTGGTACGAGATGAAGGCCCTCTGGGCGAAGGAGCTCGTGACCGGGTTCGCGCGCATCGAGGGGCGGGCCGTCGGCGTCGTCGCGAACAACTCGAAGTTCAAGGGCGGCGTCCTGTTCCCCGACTCCTCGGACAAGGCGGCCCGGTTCGTCTGGCTCTGCAACGCGTACGGCGTCCCCCTGCTGTTCCTGCAGGACATCTCGGGGTTCATGATCGGGTCGACCGTCGAGCGGCAGGGCATCATCCGCCACGGCGCGAAGATGCTGTACGCCGTCTGCGAGGCCCGTGTGCCGCGGATCTCGGTCATGGTCCGGAAGTCCTACGGCGGCGGGTACCTCGCGATGTCGGGCGCGCCGACCTGGCCGGACGCCCAGCTGGCGCTCCCGACCGCCCGCCCGGCCCTGATGGGTCCGGCCGCGGCCATCAACGCCATCTACGCCCGGAAGCTCGACGAGATGGAGGACCTCGACGAGCGCCGTCGCTTCGTGATGGAGAAGCAGGCCGAGTACGAGGAGGACATCGACATCCTCCAGGTGGCCTCGGACAACGCCGTCGAGGCCGTCGTCCAGGGCGACGAGCTGCGCGGTGAGCTGGCCCGTCGGTTCGCCCTGTACGCGCAGCGTCCGATGCCGCCGTACGAGCGGCGAAACGGCGTCTACCCCGTCTGACCCGTCCCCGAGCGGCCGGGCCCGGCGCCCGGTCGTCGCCAGCGCGCCCGGAGGTCCCGATGTTCCGCTCCCTGCTCGTCGCCAACCGCGGTGAGATCGCCTGCCGCGTCATCCGGACCGCGCGGGAGCTCGGCATCCGGACGATCGCCGTCCACTCCGAGGCCGACGCCGGGGCGCTGCACGTCGAGCTCGCGGACGAGGCGCACCTCATCGGCCCGCCGCCGGCGGCGCAGAGCTACCTCGACGCGGCCGCCCTGATCGACGTCGTGCGACGCACGGGCGCGGAGGCCGTCCACCCCGGCTACGGGTTCCTGTCGGAGAACGCCGGGTTCGCCCGTGCGGTCGGCGCCACGGGGGCGGTCTGGGTCGGTCCCGAGCCGGCGACGATCGAGGCGGTCGGCGACAAGCGGGCCGCGCGCGACGTCATGGCGGCTGCCGGCGTCCCGGTGAACGCCGGGGGGCCGGCCGCCGACGAGGCCGAGGCGCTGACGATCGGCGCGCGGGCGGGTGCGCCGCTCATCGTGAAGGCGGCGGCCGGTGGCGGCGGCATCGGCATGCGCATCGTCGAGGACCTCGACGGACTGGCGGCCGCGTTCACCGCGACCCGCGACCAGGCCGAGCGGTTCTTCGGGGACGGCAGCATCCTCATCGAGCGCTACCTCCCCGACGCGCGGCACGTCGAGGTCCAGGTCCTGGGCCTCGCGGACGGCCGCGTGGTCGTGCTCGGCGAGCGCGACTGCTCGGTCCAGCGGCGGTACCAGAAGGTCGTCGAGGAGAGCCCCTCCCCGGGTGTCGCGCCCGACCTGCGGGCGCGCATGACCGCGGCGATCGCCGGCGGCGCCGCCGCCATCGGGTACCGGAACGCCGGGACCTTCGAGTGCCTCGTGTCGGGTGACGAGTTCGTGTTCCTCGAGGTCAACGCCCGCATCCAGGTCGAGCACCCGGTCACCGAGATGGTCACGGGGCTGGACCTCGTCGCCGAGCAGCTGCGGGTCGCGGCCGGGGAGGCACCCGGCTTCGACCCGGACGCCGTGCTGCCGCAGGGGCATGCGATCGAGCTGCGCGTCTACGCCGAGGACCCCGTGAAGTTCCTGCCCCGCCCCGGCACGCTGACCCGGTGGCTCGAGCCGACGGGGGAGGGGGTGCGGGTCGACGCCGGCGTCCGGTCCGGCGACGTGGTCACGCCGTTCTACGACCCGATGCTGGCGAAGCTCGTCGTCCACGGGGCGGACCGGGCCGCGGCGCTGGACCGCGCCCGGGCGGCCGTCGCGGCGTTCGAGGTGGAGGGCGTGACCACGAACCTGCCGTTCCTGGCCGAGGTGCTGGACGACCCCGGGTTCGCGGCCGGGACGTACGACACGGGACTGGTCGCGCGGATGCGGTCCTGAGGCCTGACGGGTCGTGGCGGCGCACGGTTCGGCCCCGGACCGCGCCCCCGTTCCGTGAGCCAGAGGCCCAGTTCTCCCGTATTTGACGAACGGTCGTTTGTACATAGACTGAAGGTGGGAGTTGGGAGACTCCTCGGGAGCAGGGGGACGAGTGGGTTTCCGCATAGGTGTCGACATCGGTGGGACGTTCACTGACGCGGTCGCCATCTCGGACGAGGGTCGAATCCGGACCGCGAAGGCCCTGACGACGCCGGGACGCCTGTACGACGGGGTCCTCAACGCGGTCAGGGGACTCGAGGTCGCATGGTCCGAAGTCGATGAGTTCATCCACGGCACCACCGCCGGCCTGAACGCGTTCCTCGAGCGGCGCGGTGCCCGCGTCGCGATCCTGACGACAGCCGGTTTCCGGGATGTCTACGAGATCGGTCGCGCCAACAGGCCGAAGATGTATGACGTCCGTTACCGGCCGCCGACCCCCCTCGTTCCGAGACGTCACGTCTTCGAGGTGGACGAGAGGATGGGGCCGAAGGGCGAGGTCGTTCGGCCGATCGACGAGGCGGCCCTCGCCGAGACCCTCGACGGATTCTCCGACAACTTCGATGCCGTTGCCGTCTGCCTTCTCCATGCTTACGCGAACCCCGAGCACGAGCGCCGGGTCGAATCGCTGGTCCGTCGGCATGCCCCCGGGCTCTCCGTCGTCTGCTCGGCGGATGTCGCGCCCGAGTGGCGCGAGTACGAGCGGACGAGCACGACCGTCATCAGCGCGTACATCGCTCCGATCGTCGAGGAGTATCTCAGCGAGCTGGCGGCCCGGCTCGAGGATGAAGGCCTGAGGTCGTCGCTGCGGGTGATGCAGTCCAACGGCGGTGTCATGACAGCCTCCGTCGCTCTCCGACGGCCGATCCAGACGCTGTTCTCCGGACCCGTCGGCGGCACCATCGCGGGCGTGGCGGTGGCGAGGGACCTCGTCGACGTGATTCCGTCTGAGCGCCTGATCTGCGTCGACATGGGCGGAACTTCTTTCGACGTGAGTCTGGTGGTCGACGGCGAGGCCGAGGTCGAGTCCCAGACCGTTCTGGAAGGGCACCCGGTCCTAGCGCCGGCGGTCGCGATCCACACCATCGGTGCCGGCGGTGGGAGCATCGGTCATCTCGAGGCCGGAGGACTGCGCGTCGGTCCTCGGTCGGCCGGAGCCGAGCCCGGTCCGGCGTGCTACGGGCTCGGCGGCGCTGAGCCGGCCATCACCGACGCGAATCTCCGTCTCGGGCGGATCCCATCGGTCGCCCGACTCGGTGGCGATATGGCGTTGAACCGTGCGGCATCCGACGCGGCGTTGGCTGGGGTCGGGGAACCGTTGGGCCTCGACGCCGTCGGCCTGGCGGCTGGCATGGTGGCCGTCGCCGACGCGGCGATGGCGAACGCGATCCGCGAGATCACCGTCGTCCGTGGCATCGATCCTCGAGAATTCTCGCTGGTGGCCTTCGGCGGGGCTGGGCCCCTTCATGCCGTAGCCATCGCGGAGGAGTTGGAGATCGGTTCCGTCGTCGTGCCGGCGGATCCCGGGGTCCTCTCCGCGTACGGGATGCTCCAGTCGGACACTCGGCACGATGTCGTCCAGTCGTTCTTCGTGCGGGTGGACGATGTGACGGACGAGTCGATCACCGCGGTGCTGACGGACCTCGAGAGGCGTGCCCGCCAGTTGCTGAAGGAGGACGGGGTCCCGGATGACTCCGTTCGCCTCGAATCCTCGGCAGATCTTCGCTATCTCGGTCAGGAGTACTCCGTCACGATCCCGTTTGATGTCAGTGGCGGTGTGACCGAGGCGATCAACGCGATCCCGGACCGCTTCGCTCAGGCCCATGATGCTCGGTACGGACACAGCAATCCCGCCGAGGCCGTCGAGTTCGTCAACCTCCGGATGACGGCCATCGGCGTCATCCCACGACGCGAACGCGAGGAGCGGTCCGGCGGTTCCCTGCCGGATCCCCTCGGGGTCGAGCGGACCTGGTTCGGCGGTGAGTGGTTCGAGACGCCGGTCTACAGCCGATCCGATCTTCCGTCAGGCGTGGAGGTCGCGGGGCCCGCCATCCTCCTGGAGGACGCGTGCACCTCTCTGATCCCTCCGAACTGGATGGCCACGGTCGCGCCGCGCGGCCACCTGGTGATTGTCCGTGGCTGAGGGGGTGGATCCGGTCACGGTCGAAGTGATTCGAAACTCCTACATCTCAATAGCGGTGCAGATGAACAACAATCTTGCGCGGTCCGCCTACACGCCGGTGATCTATGAGATGAAGGACTGCTCTGTCGCCATCTTCGACCGTGAGGTGCGCCTCCTCGGGCAGGCGCCGGGCCTTCCGATCTTTCTCGGGGGACTCGATGTCGCGATCGAGACCGTTCTGGAGCACTTCGGTCAGGATTCGATGCGCCCCGGAGACGTGTACGCCGTCAACGACTCCTCGCTCGTCGGGAGCCATCTGAACGACGTCACCGTTCTTGGTCCGGCCTTCGTCGGGGACGAACTCGTCGGCTTTGCGGCCTCGAAGGCGCATTGGCGTGACATCGGTGCGAAGAGCCCGGGTCATGCGATGGATACGACGGAGATCCACCAGGAGGGCTATCGCCTCGGTCCGACGTGTCTCTACCGGGGCGGAATCGCGGAACTCGGCATCATCGATCTGCTCCTGCGCAACAGTCGTTTCCCCAGGGGGGTCTGGGGAGACCTCCAAGCCCAGATCGCGGCCTGTCGGACCGGCGAGCGTGGACTTCGGGCGCTCCATCGCCGCTACGGCGCAGAGATCCTGGCGGCCGTGGATGCCGAGATCATGCGGCAGAGCGAAGAGCTGGATCGTCGGGCCGTCGCCGCGCTCCCTGACGGATCGTGGTCGGCGCTCGGGGAACTGGACTCCTGGGGTCCGGGCGGTGATCCGGTCCCGGTCAAGGTCAGAGTGACCATCAGCGGGGACCGCATGACGCTCGATCTACGGGGTTCGAGTTCTCAGACCCCGGGCAGCGTCAACTGCGGGCGGGCCCAGACGGTGTCTGCGGCTCGACTCGCGTTCAAGTTTCTCATCAACCCCGACGCCGTGGTGAACGACGGAACTTTTCGGAATCTCGACGTGATCATCGACGAGGGTTCCGTCTTCGACGCTCGTCCACCTGCCGCATGCCAGTACTACTACCCCCATCTTGGCCTGATGATCGATCTCACCCTGCGTGCTCTCGCCCAGGCGTGTCCGCATCTCGTCGTCGCGGGGCAGCCGGCCGATGCCATGAACATCCTCTTCTCCGGCGTCGGTGGCGACGGATCCCGGTACGTCTGCGGCGAGGCGACCGCGATCGGATGGGGTGCATCTAGTGACGGGGACGGTGTCAATGCGATCGCGAACTACGGGGCCGGTGACCTGAAGAACCTGCCAGTGGAGGTCGTCGAGAGCAGATTCCCGCTGCGCATACATCGTTACGGGCTGAACATCGGATCCGGTGGTCGAGGAACTAACCGTGGAGGACTCGGGGTCGTCCGCGAGTACGAGACACTGGCGGACGACTCCGCGGTGTCGCTCTGGTGGGAGCGCACCCGCACGCCGGGTTGGGGTCTCGCCGGCGGAGACGCCGGCGCTCCCGGCTC
>Ga0075474_10000760_pt1 | contig 12892 bp, 18 predicted proteins | sample DEB08_DNA_2_FD_71485 | JGI IMG/M metagenome (GOLD analysis project Ga0075474, IMG submission 71485) | Aqueous microbial communities from the Delaware River and Bay under freshwater to marine salinity gradient to study organic matter... | ecosystem: Environmental > Aquatic > Marine > Coastal ...
GATATAATCAATATTAAGTAACACTGACGAGCTTTTAATAAGCGAAACTGAGCGGCGCAAATTTGCCGCTTAGTCTGTTACATAAGTAACTACAAACAACCAAAAACGAGGACACTATGCAAAAACATTATTTAAGAACTACAAAAAACCTTTATAGCTGCACTGACAACGGCGTAACAGTTTATTACTCATACGTCACACCGGTAGCAATTAGAGACCCGTTTGGCGTGTTACATGTTAGTCAGAATGGATGGAGCGTTACAACTGGACGCCATTTAACATGGATTGACGGCGGCAGCGCTGAAGCAAAAAAGAAGAGACTTAACGGCGAGGATTTTGTAAAACTTATGAAATTATACGGCGTTGAGCGTTCTTATGGTTTACAGTCAGGCTTTATACGTCCTAAGACTGACACGGTGCCGGACATCATTAAATTTGATGCGCAGTTACCGGACAGACTTCAACTGTTAAAAATATAATAATAAACACAGAGCGAAACAGGGCGCACCTCAGGCGCCTTGTCTCATGGTGTCGCCATGACTGATGAGCTCAGTAAGTTCAAACAATCAACATAGGAGCGTAGCTATATGAATATGCTATTTAAAATAATATACAAATACCTGCATAAAAAAATGCTAGAAGACGAGCAAGATTTTAGAAATAAAAGATTAGCCGTGAGAATGAAGTTAAACAACGGTTACAGCAAGGCGGGTCATTAATGCCTAATATCGTTGTATCTAATTTTATTAATGAGCGTTGGGTTGACCGGTTGTATCAGAATTTTAATAAATCAGTTTATTTGTTAAAACCTGATGGAACGGTTGACCCCTGTAAAGTTAAAAAAGTAAAGTCAAAATACTATTTAACTAGCACCGGTAAATGGTTCAATTCAGCAGGTTTAAGAATTGACGAGCCGGCAGGTCTTGATAAAAAACAGGAGCTTAACAAATTTCACGGCGAATTAAAACAAGCTGAGATTGATGCTAAGTTTCAAAAACTAAAACAAACAATAAGAGGTAATTAATATGTACGTAAGTAAATATGATATGGTTGTAATAGGTGACAAATGGAATGAAAAAAAAGAAAAGCATGAAAGTGGACACACATTGGTTCGTATGTTTAGTGATGAAGGTATAAATATTAAAAAATTTGTATCTTTAATGGATGAATTATCAGACGCACATGATGGGTGTGAAATTGAAGTAAGTGTCATTATGAAACAAAGAAATTACGACTAGTAACACTGATGAGCTCTCACGGAGCGAAACTAGAGCCGGTACTAGCCGGCTTTAGTCTGTTACAATTAACTTAACCAAAGGACAACATGATTGAACTTATATTAGACCTACCGTTTGAAGGACATGTGTTAATACTAGGGGCAGTAACAGCCGGTATAATACATGCAATACGTAAACCTAAAAGGGAGCGTAGCATTAACCCTTTTGAACAAACAACACAATTAACAGATAAACAAATCAAATCATTAGAGGAGCACAATGACAGATAAAGAACAAATACAACATTTAATTGATAATAATAATAAACTAGAGGCTGAGTTAATAGCACTTAAAACTAAATCTAAAGGATGGCTTGAAGATTTAAAAAATACCAAAGCAATTTTAATGGCTAGGAATGTAGATTTAAAAATACGTAAAGAAGTAGCTATTAACTGGGAGCTTAAAAAGAAAATCATATTGTTTTTACAGAAAACACAATCTGTTGAAGCATATGATGCACTGACACCAAACCAAATAGCACACAGAGCGGCTACTTTTATTGAGAAAATACTGAGCTCAAAAAAACCACCTTTATTAGCTATTATTAATGAGCTACAAGTTACTACTAGGGAGCCTGACTAAGGTTCCCATAGTAGATATTATAAACATAACCCACTGATAATTATAGGAGTTAGACACATGGCACGACTGATTGAAAGTATGCCTACTTATAAAGATGAAGTAGAGCACGAAAAAGAGATGAGGAATTTAGGTTCTAATAGAACTAATAAAAGACTTCAATCTCACATAGAACGAGAAGAAGAAAGTGTTACCAGTTATGGAAAAGTAATGGTAGCAAACACTATAAGACCTTTAGCAATGGCTATTGCTGAATGGACACAAGAACAATCTAAAAAGACAATAGGCAAACCTTCTATTGCCTTCTTAAAAATGTGTGAAGTTGAGCCTGAGATACTGGCACTAATTACTGGTAAACACATTATTAATACAATCACACAATACAAACCTTTGACTGCAACATGCATAAGTTTAGGTGGTAAAGTTGAGACTGAGATTAGTCTTAAAAACTTTAAACATTTAAATCCTGATTTGTACCAAACAGTTAAACAAGACTTAGATAAGCGTAGTTTTAATTATACTTACAAGCGTAGAAAACTAAGAGAGAGTGCTAAACGTGACGAAGTAATGAAATGGGAAGAGTGGACAACACCCGTTAAATTGCACGTAGGTCTTAGACTGGTTGAACTTATGATTTATGCAACAGGTATGATTGAAATAGGTACTGAGACTGTCAAACATAAAAAAGCAAAGATAATTAAACAGACTGATAAAACTAGAGAGTGGATTAAAAGTAGAAACAGTTTTAATGAATTGTTAAATCCGGAATACTTACCTACAGTTATGCCGCCAAAGTTATGGAGCAGTGTTGTAGGTGGCGGTTATTGGACTAAAGAGCTTCCTGAACTTGAGCTTGTTAAACAAAAAAACAAGAAATACAAAAAGGAACTTGAAAACTTTGACATGCCTGAAGTGTATGATGCTGTTAATACTATGCAAGCAACACCATTTAAGATTAATAATTTTATCTTAAAAGTTATGCAAGAAGCATGGGACAAAGGGTTAGCTGTTGGTGGTATGCCACCTAGTACTAACTTTGATATTCCAAACAAACCGCATGACATTGAAACTAATGTTGACAGTAGAAGAGAATGGAAGAAGAGAGCTGTTATGGCTCACACTGAAAATGCTAGAATGTTTTCTAAACGTTTGTTGTATGCTAAAATTATACACCTTGCACAAAAATTTAAAAATTATGCAACGTTGTATTTTCCCGTTCAATTAGACTTTAGAGGTAGAGCGTATGCAGTTCCGGCGTTTTTAAATTATCAGTCTATTGGTGGTGCCAAAGCTTTGTTGTCTTTTTCACAAGGCAAAGCAATCACAAAAGAAAACAAAGGTGATTATTGGTTGGCTATACATGGTGCTAATCAATACGGTGAAGATAAAATATCGTTTGCTGACAGAGTAAAGTGGACTAACGATAATGAGAGTTGGATTATTGATTGTGGAACTGACCCAATGTTACATAGACAATGGGAAAATGCATCTAATCCATTTCAATTCTTAGCATTTTGTGATGAATGGAAAAGATTTAAAGAACAAGGTTATGGATTTATTTCTAATATACCAGTTAACGTAGATGGTTCTTGTAATGGTCTTCAAATTTATTCTTTAATGTTAAGAGACGAAAAAGCAGGCAAGCTTGTTAATTGTTTGCCTAGTGCTACACCTCAAGACATTTATCAATTAGTTGCAAACGCAGTTAATGATAAATTAAAACAACATGCAGCTGAGAATAAACCGTATGCTCAGTTGTGGTTAGACTACGGAGTTAAACGTTCAACTACCAAAAGAAGTATTATGACTATCTGTTATGGTTCAACTAGATATTCATGCACTGACTTTGTAATTGAAGATTTAACAAAACGTAAAGACAAAGGAGAAAACCATCCATTTCAAGATGAGATATTCAGACCGGCTAGTTATTTAGCAAGTGTCATATGGGACAGTATCGGTGATAATCTGAAATCTGCTAGGATTGGTATGGACTATCTACAAACAATCGCACGTACGGTTGCGAAACAACAACTACCAGTGCATTGGGTAACGCCGGTTGGTTTTCCAGTGTATCAGTCATATCCAGAGATGAAGTCTAAAAGAGTTAAGGCTATGTTGATGGGTGAAGTTATTAAGCCTCGTATAAATACTGAGACTGACTTAACTGACAAACTACGAATGGGTAACGGAGTAGCACCCAACGTAGTTCATTCGGTGGACAGTGCAGCTATGATGAGTACAGTTAATATTGCTTATAAAAATGGCATTACTAATTTCTGTAACGTACATGATAGTTTTGGTACAACCGCAGGTGATGTTGAAACACTTAATAAATCTATTAGAGAAGCTTTTATTAAAATGTTTAGTGAGAATGATATTCTTGAAAATTTTAGGAATGACGTTCTTAGACAATTACCTGAAGAGCTACACGATAAATTACCTGAAGTTCCCGCCAAAGGTAATTTAGATATTCAACAATTGCGGGACAGTGAGTTCTTTTTTGCGTAGCATTAAAGTACCCATAGTAGAATGGAGAAACACATATGAAAAATAATTATGTTAAGATTGTAAGTCCTGAAGGCGTGTCGCAGTATGCATGGTTAACAAAACCAGATACTAAGTTTGACAAAGATGGACATTACAAAGTAAATCTTGTAGTGCCTACTGACAAGGCTTCTTCATTGATTAAACAGATTGATGAAGAAATTAAAAAGAGCGTAGAGATTGCCAAAGAAAAAAACAAAGGCAAAGCTGTAAAGCAAGCAAACGCTCCATACGAAGAACAACTTGATGATGAAGGTAAGCCTACTGGCAATACTGTATTCAAGTTTAAAAGAAAAGCACAAATAATATCTGCTGATGGAAAAGTCATTCCATTTAAAGTAGCATTGTTTGATAGCTCCGGTAAACCTTTAATTGATGCTAACGTTTGGTCTGGAAGTGAGATGAAAGTTAGTGCTGAGTTAGTACACTGGTTCACTGCAATGGCAGGCGCAGGCGTAAGTCTGAGATTAAGAGCAGTACAAATAACTAAGCTAGTTGAAGGTGGTGCCGGCAATGCTGAAGGCTACGGCTTTGACAAAGTTGAAGGTGGCTACGAAGCAACAGAAAGTGTGAACAATGTGGTACAAGAAGAAACCGCAGAAGCTGACTTCTAATCAAGTTGGTTTAAAATACGGCTTTAGGTCAGGCTTAGAAGAAGCAATTGCTTCTGAGCTTGACACTAAAAAAGTTAAGTACGAATTTGAACAATCTAAACTTAACTATACAAAGCCGCAAAAAGTTCACACTTATACCCCTGACTTTTATCTAACTGGGTCTGGCATTTATATTGAGACTAAAGGTTACTTTACTTCTCAAGACCGCCAGAAAATGCGTCTTATAAAAGAACAGCATCCTCAGTTAGATATTAGATTTATATTTTCTAATTCTAAAACAAGAATAAGTAAAAAATCAAAAACAACATATGGCATGTGGTGTGATAAGTATGGATTTAAATACGCAGACAAACATGTTCCAACGGAGTGGTTATGAGTAACATAAGAAAAGAAACAAAGTACATTGTTGTTCACTCAAGTAATACAAATCCAAAACAAAATTTAGATGTTAAAGATTTAGACAAGCAACATAGAAAAGAGGGTTTATTCTCATGTGCGTTCCATAAAATAATCAAAAGAGACGGTTCTATTCAGGATGGTCGTGATATTATGATAGCAGGCGCACACATTGAAACAGATGTTAACTTGTCTAATAAAAATTCTATTGGCATTTGTCTAATTGGCGGACAAAATGTTGATGGACAGCCTGACTGTAATTTTACTTTCAAACAATACCAAAGTTTAGTTAAACTGGTGGATGTTTTAAAAGACAGTTATGGTCAGGTTGAAATTGTTGGTCATAGAGATGTGACTAGCTCCTCGTGTCCGCAATTTGATGTAAAAGAATTGCTGACATAGTTTGTTTGTGCCTACTGGGTAGAAATATCCAGTAGGTTTTTATTAACCCAAATATTAAGGTAAAAAATTTTATGGAAAATACTAATAGTACGTTTTTATATCATTCAGCATGTGATGAGTGTGGCTCTTCAGATGCTAATTCGGTATATGATGATGGACATACTTACTGTTTTTCATGTAACACACACAAACAAGGAGAAAAAGAAATGCAAACAAACGTAAAAGAAAAATGTAAAGATTTTATAACAGGTACTGTATCTGCTTTGTCTAAAAGAAACATTGACTTTGATACAGCACAAAAATTTAATTATCAAACTGGTGCATGGTTTGGAAGACCTTGTCAGATTGCAAACTACTATGACAAAGATAAACAATTAGTAGCACAAAAACTAAGATACCCTGATAAAACATTTCAGTGGTTAGGTGACGCAAAGAAAGCAACACTATTTGGACAGCATTTATGGAGAGAAGGTGGACGAATGTGTATTGTAACAGAAGGCGAGATAGATGCCTTATCAATTTCCAGAACTAATCAAAATAAATTTCCAGTAGTAAGTATTAAAACAGGTGCACAAGGCGCTAAAAAAGATATTCAAAAAGAATTAGAATGGCTTGAAAAATTTGAGAGTGTAGTACTTTGTTTTGACCAAGATGAGCACGGAGAAAAAGCTGCTATTGAATGTGCAAAATTATTTACACCAAACAAAGCTAAGATTTGTACAATGCCATTAAAAGATGCAAACGAAATGTTACTTGCAAACAAAGTAAGAGAGTTAACAGATTGCATATGGTCAAGTAAACCATATAGACCTGATGGTATTGTAGTCGGGAAAGACTTGTGGAATGAAATACAAAAAGAAGATAATTATGTAACAGTTCCATATCCATTTGAATGTTTAAATGTTAAAACACATGGACTACGTAAAGGTGAGCTTGTTACAATTACTGCCGGAAGTGGTGTTGGTAAATCTAGTTTTTGTAGACACGTAGCATTAAACTTATTAAAAAATAATTACACCGTAGGTTACATTGCATTAGAAGAAAGTATTAAACGTAGTGCACTTGGTATTATGGGTGTTGAATTACAAAAACCATTACATTTAACAAGAGAGGGTATTAGTGAAGAAGACTTACTTAAGACGTTTAACAATACTGTGGGCAGTGGCAACTTTTATCTTTACAATCATTTTGGTTCAACAGTTGCAGATAACTTGCTCTCTAAAATAAGATACATGGCTAAAGCTTGTAATGTAGACTATGTAATATTAGACCATTTACACATGGCTTTGTCTGCATTAGGTGATGCTAATACAAATGATGAACGTAAACTTATAGATTATTTTGTATCAAAACTTAGAACGTTAGTAGAAGAAACTGGCATTGGTTTAATACTTGTTTCACATTTATCAAGAACTAAAGATGGTAATAAAGGTTATGAAGATGGCGTACAAGTATCTATGAATAGTTTAAGAGGTAGTCAAAGTATTGCTCAATTAAGTGACATGGTGTTGGCATTGTCTAGAGACTTACAAGCTGAAGATAATATTGCACAAGTTAATGTTTTAAAAAATAGATTTAGTGGTGAAACTGGCAAAGCTTGTAGTTTACGATATGATTTAGACACTGGTTGTTTAACTGAAGTACAAGCGGAGACTATTAATGACTTCTAAATTACCTATTAGAAATAGAAAAGAAAAACAAGACACAGTATCTTGGACATTTTATGTTTTATCTGCTGTTAAAAAAGCAAAAGAAAGTTCAACACCTGTAGTATTACATGTTGCTAAAGAAAGTTCTGCATCATTAATACAAGATGCATTGATGGCACTTGCTATGAATGGTGAAGATGCAGCATGGAACGTAGATATAAAAATACACAAACACATACATTAATTATGAAACTACCTACAATAACTAAAAAAACATTAGACGCTAAATTTGTTTTATGTCATTGGCTTGATATAAACTCTGATGCTTCGTGGATGTCATTAGAAAAAGCAAAAACAAGTACACCAACTATTTGTATAAGTACTGGTTGGTTAATAAAACAAGACAAGAATGTCCACATTTTATGTGGTGACATAAACTTTGAAGATGATGGTACACTAGGTGACGTTGGTAATGTGACTGTTATACCAACTATTAATGTTATTAAAAAGAAAGTATTAAAAATATGAGATACATATTTGACATAGAAACTGATGGATTTCTTAACGTCTGTACTAAAATACATTGTTTAGTTTTAAAAGATGTAGACACCAATAAGTTTTTGTCTTTATCAGTTGATGAAGCATTAGATAAATTATCTACAGCAAAAGAAATTATAGGACACAACATTATAAAATTTGATTTACCTGTAATAAAAAAATTATATCCTACCTTTAAAACTGAGGCAAAAATTTTTGACACACTTGTAGCAACAAGATTGTTATTTCCAGATGTAAAAGAAAAAGATTTTCAACGTAAAGATTTTCCTAAAGACTGTATAGGAAGACACAGTTTAAAAGCATGGGGTAATAGAATAGGAAATTACAAAGCACAGTTTGATACAGACTGGCAAACTTTCACACCTGAAATGCTAGAATATTGTAAGCAAGATGTAGAAGTAACTTATAATCTTCACAAAATGATACATGAAGATATGAAATATTCTCAGCAAGCTATGGATTTAGAACACTCAGTAGCACAATTAATTTACAATCAAGAAGTTCATGGTTTTAGTTTTAATACTGAAGAAGCTAAAAAACTTTATTCAGAATTAAATGGTAGAAGAATGGAAATAGAATATAAATTACAAGTAATGTTTCCACCTGAAAAAGAACACATACCTTTTATACCAAAAGTAAATAACAAAGCTAGAGGATATGTTAAAGGTGAGGTGTTTTACAAAGAAAAAACTATTATCTTTAATCCATCTAGCAGACAACATATTGCAGATAGATTAATTAAAATACACGGATGGAAACCTAAAGTTTATACTGATGATGGTAAGCCTAAGTTAGATGAAACTATTTTAGAAAGTTTACCATACCCTGAAGCTAAAATATTATGTGAGCATTTTCTATTAGATAAAAGAATAGGACAATTAGCAACTGGTGCTCAAGCTTGGTTAAAACATGAAAAGAATAATAAAATACATGGCACTTGCAATACTAATTCTACAGTAACAGCGCGTGCAACACACTCGTACCCGAACATGGCACAAATTCCAAGTGTGGGTGTGCAGTATGGTAAAGAATGTAGAGCATTATTCACGGTTCCAACTGGTAAAAAACTTGTAGGCATTGATGTCTCAGGTTTAGAGGTGAGAATGTTGGCTCACTACATGGCTAAGTATGATAATGGCGACTATGCTAAAGTTGTTTTAGATGGTGACATACACTCTGAAACAAAAACATTAGCAGGGTTAGATAGCAGAGACTTAGCCAAGCGTTTTTACTACTGTTTTCTTTACGGTGGTGGTGTTAAAAAGATTGCAGCAGTTACAAATAAAACTGTAGCAGAAGCATCTAAGATAAAGAAACGTTTCTTAAATAACTTACCTGCATTAAACAAACTAATTGAAAATGTACAGCAAGCAGCTGAACGTGGTTACTTAGTAGGTCTTGATAAGAGACGTGTTAAAGTACGTTCAAGTCATGCTGCATTAAATACTTTGCTTCAATCGTCCGGAGCCTTAGTTTGTAAACAATGGTTAGTAGAGTTTGATAAAGTAATTAAGAAAATACCTGAAGCACATCAAGTAGTGTGGGTACATGATGAAATACAAGTAGAGTGTCTTGCAAAAGATGCTGAGCAAGTCGGGCAATTAGCCGTAAAAGCAATAGAAGACACTGGTAAGTATTTTAATTTAAGACTTCCGCTAACTGGTGAATACAAGATAGGAGACAACTGGAGTGAAACACACTAATAAAACATGGACTAAAGAATATGATTCTAAAATTAATTTTAAATTTGATTTAGATAAAGGTAAACAAGGTGAAGATTATGTTGTAAAAGCCTATACAAATAAAGAAATAAAAGCAGAAACAAAAGTTGATTTTAGATGTCAAGAAACAGGAAATATTTTTGTTGAATTTAAAAGCAGAGGTAAAGAAAGTGGTATTCTAGTAACAACTGCTGATATTTGGAATTATGTGTTACCTAAAAAAGAAGATACATTTCCACTTATTATTACAATAGCTACTACAAAGTTAAAACAAATGATAAAAGATAAAAAATACAAAACAGTTTTAGGTGGGGACAATAAAAGTTCTGTAGGATATTTAATACCTAAAGAAGACTTAATTCAATTAAACAACTAGGAGAAACATGAAACTTAAAAGAGTATTATTAATTGATGGTGATATTTTATTATATAAGATAGCACTTAATAATGAAGTAGAAACAAACTGGGGTGACGGTTTATGGACATTACACTGTGATGAAACTTTATGTAAAGCTGATGTAGATGCAGTTATAGATGACTTAGGTGCAAGCTTAAAAGCTGATGACTATGTTATTGCTTTAACAGACAGCAGTAATTTTAGAAAAGATGTATTGCCTTCATACAAAAACAATAGAAAAGATAAACGTAAACCAATTACATTAAAAGCTTTGAGAGAATATGTGTTAGAAAAACATAACGGAGTTATATGGAAGAACTTAGAAGCAGATGATGTTATGGGTATTATGGCTACAGAACCTGTAGATGAAGAACGTATTGTTGTTAGTATAGATAAAGACTTACGAACAGTGCCTTGTAAATTATCACAAGATGCAGTGACCGTAGAACACATACCTGAGCGAATGGCTGACTATTGGTTTATGATACAGACTTTAACAGGTGATAAAGTTGATGGCTATGATGGTATAGAAGGTGTTGGAATTAAGACTGCTGAAAAGCTGATTAAAAAATACACTAACGTTCCCCTTTTAGACCTATGGAAGATAGTCAAAAAGATTTACGTAGATAAAGGATATACAGAGGCTGAAGCTTTACAACAAGCTAGAGTTGCACGTATACTAAGACATGGTGATTACAATAAGAAAACAGGAGAAGTAAAATTATGGACAATATAAAAAAACCGTTACACTATAATAAAGGTGGTATAGAACCTATAGATTATATTATACAAAATAACCTCACGTATTGCGAGGGCAACGTTGTAAAGTATATTTCTAGGTGGAGATACAAGGGACATGGTATTGAAGATTTAAAGAAAGCTAAACAATACATTGATTTTATTATAGAAAAAGAAGGACAACCAAGAGTAACGGAAACAAAAGAATGATAGATTACGAAAGAGATAACTTACTTACTGATTTTGGTAAGACAACATTAAAAGATAGATATTTATTACCAGAAGAAACATCACCGCAAGAAGGATTTATGAGAGCAGCAAAAGCTTTTTCTGATAATGATGAGATGGCACAGCGTATATATGATTATGCATCTAAACTTTGGTTTATGTATTCTACGCCTGTTTTGTCTAACGCCGGTAGTAAAAGAGGTATGCCTATTTCATGTTTCTTAAATTACGTAGGTGATAGTAGAGAAGGATTAACAGGACACTATACAGAAAACGCTTGGCTTGCTTCTGTTGGTGGTGGTATCGGTGGTTATTGGGGACATGTAAGAAGTGATGGAACACAAACTTCTGGTGGTTCACAGTCTTCAGGTTCAATACCTTTTTTACACGTAGTTGACAGTGAGATACTTGCGTTCTCTCAAGGTAAAACAAGACGTGGAAGTTATGCGGCATACATGGATATATCACATCCAGAGATAATAGAATTTTTAGAAATGAGAAAACCTAGTGGTGGTGATGTACATAGAAAATGTCTTAACCTACATCATGGTGTAAATATTTCTGATGACTTTATGCAGTTAATAGATAATTGTATTAAAGAACCTACGTATGATGACAGTTGGAATTTAATTGACCCTCATACAAAAGCTGTAGTACGTACAGTATCAGCTAGAGATTTGTGGTTAAAAATATTAGAAACAAGAGTTGCCACTGGTGAGCCTTATGTTTCATTTATTGATACAGTAAATGATGCATTACCTGAAACACAAAAGAAATTAGGATTAAAAGTTAATCATTCTAATTTATGTACAGAAATAACACTAGCTACTGATGAAAACAGAACAGCTGTTTGTTGTTTGTCTTCTGTTAATTTAGAAAAGTATGATGAGTGGAAGAACAATAGTTTATTTATACCTGACTTAGTTAGGTTCTTAGATAATGTACTACAATATTTTATTGACAAAGCACCTGATGAATTGTTTAGAGCTAAGTTTAGTGCAAACAGTGAAAGAAGTTTAGGCTTAGGTGCTATGGGTTTTCACGCTTATTTACAATCAAGAGGAATACCTTTTGAAGGTGCACTTGCTAAATCATTAAACATGAAAATATTTAAAACAATTAAAGAACAAGCTGTAGAAGAAAGTAAAAGACTAGCAGTAAAAAGAGGTGAAGCTCCAGACATGGAAGGAACTGGTATGCGTAATGCACACCTGTTAGCAATAGCACCTAATGCTTCTAGTTCTATTATTTGTGGTACAACATCACCATCTATAGAACCATACAGAGCAAATGCATATGTACAAAAAACAATGTCAGGTTCTTTTCTAGTTAAAAATAAATACTTAGAAAAATTATTAGATAAAAAAGGTATTAACAATGAAGAAACATGGACTTCTATTTTAGCAAACAGAGGTTCAGTATTACATTTAGATGCTCTTTCTGATAATGAAAAAGATATATTTAAAACAGCAATAGAAATAAATCAACAATGGATAGTTGAGCATGCGGCAGACAGACAAAAACATATTTGTCAAGGACAATCAGTAAATGTATTTGTACCTGCTGATGTAAACATTAAAGAATTACATGACATGCATATGTTGGCTTGGAAGAAAAAGTTAAAGACTTTGTATTATTGTCGTTCAGAAGCTATCAAACGTGCTGAATTAGTATCAAAAAAAGTAGAACGAACAATTATACCTGAAGCTGATTGTTTAGCATGTGAGGGATAAATGACAGACAGTAGTTTATTTGATGGTGTTAATTATAAACCATTAAAAAAGAAAAA
>Ga0075474_10000770_pt1 | contig 12845 bp, 11 predicted proteins | sample DEB08_DNA_2_FD_71485 | JGI IMG/M metagenome (GOLD analysis project Ga0075474, IMG submission 71485) | Aqueous microbial communities from the Delaware River and Bay under freshwater to marine salinity gradient to study organic matter... | ecosystem: Environmental > Aquatic > Marine > Coastal ...
ACCCTTGTGTCATAGTGCCGCGCGAAGTCGCCCTCGACTGGTCGCTCGACCTTGATCACCCGAGCCCCGAGGTCAGCGAGTTGACGGGTGGCGAACGGGACCGCCACGGCTTGCTCGAGGGCAAGAACGGTGATTCCGTTGAGTGCTGCCTTCACAATGCTTATTCGTAGCCAGGGGGTGGAACGAATCCTCCAAGTTCACGCTCGACAAGTTCAGCAAAGCGTATTGAGCGTCGGTCTTGTAGGTGCGGAGCCACGATCTGAATTCCTGCGGGCAACCCATCGGCGCATAGACCGACAGGGGCGACGGTTCCCGGCAAATACGAATTGCACGACCACCCCGCCCAGAACAGTTGATCGACCACGAGTTCTGTCCCGCCGTTGATGGGGATGCGCCGTGTCGCACGAGTACCCGTGTGGTCATGTGGGTAGGCGGTCGACGCAGCCGTCGGGCAGAGCAATAGGTCGTAGTCTCCGAAAAATTCCGCCCAGCGATTGCGGTAGCCCTCACGCCGATTGTGATGCTGGAACCATTCGCGATGCGACATCGACATGGCGTGGTCAACGAGCGCTTGATAGCTGCGATCGCCGTTGTCCCAAGCAGCTGAAGCCTCGACTGCCGCAGCAAACACTTCATCGTTTGACATTGCCCCCGTGGCGCCACGGAGCAACATCAGGTAATTCTCAAAATATTCGTGCTGGTTGATATCTGGGGTCGCTTCTTCGATGACACAACCCGCTGCAGCGAGTGCGTCGACGGCTCGCTGCAGTTGGTCAAGCATGACGGTGTCATTTTCGATGACTGGGGTGTCCAGCATGACTGCAACTTTGAACTCGCTGAGCCTCGTCTGACGCGCCTCAGGAAGAGCGACCTGATATCCCGTCGAGTTCAGACCGGTTGGGCCTGCGAGCACTGAAAGAGCCAGGTCGAGGTCTGCTGCCGATCGCGCCAACGGACCGCAGACGCTGATATCGACCTCAGGCAACATTCCTGGTACGACATGGCCTTCAAATGGAACGAGCGACATGGTGGGTTTGTGGCCAAACACACCGCAGTAGTGCGCCGGGTTGCGAATCGAAGCGCCAATATCGCTTCCTAGTTCAAGGGCTGCCATTCCTGTTGCAAGGGCAACGGCCGAACCTCCAGAGGATCCACCAGGCACCCGGCTGAGATCCCATGGGTTATTTGTCGTGCCGTAGATCTCGTTGAAACTCTGCCAGTCGCCGAGCATGAACGGCACATTTGTTTTGCCATAGATCACTGCTCCGGCGTCGATCAGCCGTTCAACAGTGACGGCATCGGTTCCAGGAACGTTGTCTCGCCACTCAACATTTCCCCATGTTGATGGAGTATCCGCCCAGTCATAGGCCTCTTTGATCGTCATTGGTACGCCGTGTAATGGGCCGCGGAACGTTCCGGCAGCAGCCTCGGCATCGAGCACGGCGGCATGGGCGCGTGCCTCGTCAATGCGGGTCACGATGACAGCGTTGACAGCCGGGTTGTGGCGTTCGTAGCGAGTGATCGCGTGTTCCAGTAGTTCGCTTGGGGCGATTTCACCCCGGCGAACCATCGCCGCAATTTCAGAAGCGGTGCGCAACATGATTGAGTCGTCTGCCATGTGCTGATCGTAGATCGCAAACAATTCTCTCGCCGATGTGGCGCAGTTCTTAAAACCCGACTATATTTGTCAAGAATCACACATCAGCTCAACAAAGGAGCCTTCATGAGCGTTCGAATTGGCGATACCGCCCCTAACTTCACAGCCCCCACCACTCAAGGTGATATCAACTTTCACGAGTGGCTTGGTGACTCCTGGGGCGTGCTGTTCAGCCACCCGAAGGACTTCACCCCGGTGTGCACCACCGAGCTTGGAACTGTTGCTCGGCTGAAGCCAGAGTTTGACCGCCGAAACGTCAAAGTCATCGGCCTATCGGTCGACCCGGTCGACAGCCACGTTGAGTGGGAGAACGACATCGCCGAAACCCAAGGCACCCCGGTCAACTTCCCAATGATTGGCGACAACGATCGGACAGTCTCAGATTTGTACGACATGATTCACCCGAACGCGAATGACACGTTGACAGTTCGTTCAGTGTTTGTCATCGGGCCGGACAAAAAGATCAAGTTGTCGCTCACCTACCCGGCATCGACCGGAAGAAACTTCGATGAGCTCCTCCGCGTCATCGACTCGCTACAACTGACTGCCAATTACAAAGTAGCGACCCCAGCAAACTGGACTGACGGCAACGATGTCATCATCGGTTCAGCTGTTTCAGATGAAGAAGCAGCCGAACTCTTCCCTGGAGGCTGGACCACTGTCAAGCCGTATCTCCGGGTCGTTCCACAACCTGGTAGCTAGATCCACTCGAAACGGACGATCTGTCGGCGTCAACTGCAGACAGGTCGTCCGTTTGCGCGTACGATCGACTGATGGGAACAAGTGACATCTCACGCAAGTCGGCGACCGACCAGTTAGCTGCTCTGCAGAGCAGAGAGATCTCAGCGGTCGAACTGCTCAACGAGCACCTCGAGCGTCATGAGATGCTGCATAGTCGTCTCAATGCAATCGTGACCACCGACATTGAGGGTGCCAGACAGCAAGCAGCCGAGATCGACGAAGCTCAACGCAACGGTAAGAACCTTGGGCCGCTTGCCGGCCTTCCAATGACCGTGAAAGATGCCCTTGCCACAAACGGAATGAGATCAACCGGTGGCGCAATTGAACTGACTGACCATGTCCCAGCCGAAGATGCAGCCGCAGTTGCTCACGCCCGCAACGCAGGCGCGATTATCTGGGGTAAATCGAACCTGCCGCGTTGGTCAGGTGACATTCAAGCGGTCAACGAAATGTTTGGCCGAACAGGTAACCCATGGGATCTCAGCAGAACACCAGGTGGGTCCTCAGGTGGCGCAGCTGCTGCAGTAGCAACTTGTATCTCCCCCGTCGAAATCGGCACCGACATCGGTGGTTCGGTTCGGCTGCCCGCTCACTTCTCGGGAGTTTGTGGCCACAAACCTTCATTCGGTGTTGTACCTCAGCGTGGATATATCGACCACGTGACGTACGGCGCTCTCGATGCTGATGTCAATGTCGTTGGCCCACTCGCACGCACTGTCGATGACCTTGAACTGATGATGAATGTCCTCGCAGATCACCCCGACCGACTGCTCGCAACACGTGGTAAAGGACGCGAACTACGAGTCGCTGCCTGGCTTGATGATCCTGCATGCCCCGTCTCAACCGAGGTAGCGGCCGTGCTCGACACCGCAATCAGCGCTCTTGAAGCTGAGGGCATCAAGGTCGACCGCAATGCACGACCCGCCCACGCATTCGACGACGTGTACTCAATTGGCATGCCACTGGTCTCCGCTGCAACCTCCCCAGGTCGCACCGATGAGGAATACGAACGACTCCTCGAACGCAGTAATGATGCCGACCCGACAATGGCGATGCGAGCACGGGCGAGCACCATTCGTCATCGTGACTGGTTACTCATGTCTGAGCAACGCGAGTTGCGTCGGCGAAATTGGGACAGATTCTTCAACGACTACGACGTTCTTCTCGCGCCAACGGCCTTTATTGCGGCGTTCGAACATGTTGATGGCGGCAACCTCTACACACGCACGCTCGAGGTAGACGGTTCCACTCGCCCCTACGCCGACCTCATCGCATGGACAACGCAGTTTGGATACGTCTACCTTCCCGCAACCGTTGTGCCGGCCGGGCGGACGCCGTCGGGTCTTCCTGTCGGCCTTCAGATTGTTGGACCATTCATGGGTGACCGGACGACGCTTGAGTTTGGGCGCCTCGTCGAGTCAGTCACGGGTGGGTACAAAGCCCCACCGCTATTGCCGTAACCGTCAGCTAATCGCCGGAGAATCTTCGCCCGCGAGCGTAATGCGGAGCTCACGCTTCAAGACCTTGCCCGTCGCATTACGCGGGAGCACATCAATGACATGCATCCGCGCAGGAACCTTGAACTTTGCGAGCCGTTCAACACAGTGCTGTATCAGCGTTGCTTGATCGAGTTCGGAATTCGGTTCAAGAACAACAACAGCGACGCCTGATTCACCCCACTTAGGGTCGGGAACCCCAACAACTGCTGCCTCAACAATTCCTGGCAATTGGTAGATCACGTTCTCAACTTCAGCTGGGTACACGTTCTCTCCACCAGAGATGTACATATCTTTCCAGCGATCGACGATGTAGTAGAAACCCTCGTCGTCTCGCTTGGCCGCATCACCTGTCCGCAACCAGTCATCTGAAAAAGCTTCAGCTGTGGCATCAGGTCTATTCCAGTAGCCAGGGGTGATGTGCGGTCCGCGAACCCACAGCTCTCCGACTTCGTTCGGGCCGGCTTCTTCACCGTCGTCATTGACGATTCGAGCTTCGGTATGCATGAGTTCTTTACCAGTCGACCCAATCTTGCGCATCGCATCCGCGGGGTCGAGGAAGATTGCCGCTGGGCTGGTCTCGGTCATTCCGAAACCCTGAGCAACTTCAATTCCACGTTCAGCCCACCGCTCCATGATCGGGAGCGCACATGGTGCTCCGCCAACACCAGCAACTTGAAGTCGCGTGAGGTCGGTTGTTTCGAAATCTGGATGCTGCATCATGAACTGGTAGGGAGCAGGGACCGCAAAGAAGTGAGTGACTTCGTACGACGGATCACCGATGATGCGAAGTGCTTCACCCGGATCAAAGGTACGAGCAATCACAATTCGCCCACCCGCATGTAACACAGGGTTGGCGTAACAGTTGAGCCCTCCGGTATGGAACAGCGGCAACACAACAAGCTGCACCGTGTTGGGGGTAATCAACGCTGGAATGCCCAGGTTGACACAGTTCCAAAAGGTCATTCCATGAGTGATGATTGCGCCCTTCGGGTGACCGGTGGTGCCCGAGGTGTACATGATGGTGCTCGGGTCATCGTGCTCAACGAGGCACGTTCCTGGTTGATCTCCTGAGCTAACAATGGCCTCATACCCATCATCAATCGGGATGAGAGTTTCGACACCGCAGCGAGCAGCAATTTCATTTGCCGTGTCGGCAAACTCGGGCGAGTAGATCAACACACTCGGCGAACAGTCACCCACAATGAACTCAAGTTCTGGCACCGTGAGCCGCCAGTTCAACAAGACCGCTATCGAGCCGATCCGCTGGCCTGCGAATTGAACGTCAAAGTATTCAGGACCGTTATGAGCCAGTAATGCGACACGGTCACCCTTCTTCACCCCGACTGACTGCAGGTGAGCTGCCAGCGCATCAATGCGATGGTGAAGATCGCCGTATGACAGTGTTCGACCCGAGTCAAGGTCAAGAATTGCTTGGCGCGAAGCTCGGTGAGCATTGTGGTGAGCGATCCAGTCGTATGCGGTGATTGTTGCGGGCATGTCGACAGATTACGAACTCAACCCCAACACGTCAGAAGCGTGGCCCTTCAGTCGCTTGTAATCAACTTTGCCATTCGCTGCGCGGCCAATCGTGTCGACTTCGATGACATGCTTCGGCGCTTTGTATGCGGCAAGCGTTTGCTTCACGTGGGCAATCAGCACGGGACCATCAACCACAGCCCCGTCACGTGGTTCGATTACCGCAGTTACCGCTTCACCGAACTTTTCATCTGGAACACCAACTGCAACCGCATCGAGCACCGAAGGGTGGGTCTTGAGTGCCTCTTCAACCTCTTCGGGAAACACCTTTTCTCCACCGGTATTGATGCACACCGATCCACGGCCGAGAAGGGTGATCGAACCATCATCTTCGACAATTGCGAAATCTCCCGGGCACGAATACCGCTTCCCTTCAATGATGAGGAATGTGCTGGCGGTCTTTGCTTCGTCTTTGTAGTAGCCGAGTGGTTGACGTCCACCCACTGCGAGCCTGCCCTGTGGGCGGCCGCCCGCTTTGAGAATGGTGTTCTCGTCACTAATCACCACACAGTGCTCACCAAGTTGGAACCGTGCAGTTTTTGCGGTTGACCCTCCCCCTGATTGAGAGGTTCCCATTCCAAGAGCCTCCGACGAAGAGAAAGCATCGTTGAGCACCATATTCGGGTGATGTTCGAGCATTCGTTGCTTGACCTCTTCTGACCACATCACCCCCGACGAAGTCACACCGACAAGGCTCGAAAGATTCCACTTGCCCGGCTGAGCGTCGAGTGCTTTCAGAATCGGCTTTCCAAACGCATCGCCAACCATCGACATGAGGTTGATGCCTTCACGCTCGATCGCATCAAGAAGTTCAGCCGCATCGAAACTGCGTTGGGTCAGGGTCACAATGGAACCACCAAGCGACATCGCTGACAGCCCGGGGAAGTTTCCGGTGCCATGCATTTGCGGGCATGCCGGACAGAACTTTGGTCCAGGGCCGGCGAACACAAGATCTGCCACATCACCTTCATCTGGGTACGGACTTGCGAGCGCAGCAGACAACACCACGATGAGATCGTCTTGACGCCACATCACACCTTTCGGCATTCCGGTAGTTCCACCGGTGTACAACATGTTGAGGTCGTCTCCGGTCCTACCCCACGGCGGTACGACTCGTGATGCGCCAGAGTTGGCGACCACTTGGTAATCCTCCGCCCAATCCGGACAAGGATTACTGCCATCGTCAACCCATAGCCAAACTTTGATCTTTGGGAGGGAATCTCGAATTGAGTCGATGAGGTCAACAAATGTTCCGTGAAACACCACAGCACCGGCATCCGCGTTGTCCCACAGGTAGCGAAGCTCGTCAGCGGTGTAGCGGTAATTCGTATTCACCGGAACGTAAGCCGCCTTGAACGCAGCGAACATCGACTCCATATATTCAGGGCCGTTGTAGAGGTATTGAGCAACCGCTTGTTGGCGTTCGAGCCCGGCATCAATGAGGTGCTGTGCGATGCCGTCGGCTCGCCGGTCAACTTCACCCCAAGTAAGACGCCGATCACCATGGATCAGGCAATCTTCATTAGGAATTTGATCGGCAACACGCTCCCAAATGTCGGCGTAGTTCCAATTACCCATGGCAAAACCCCCTCTTGCGGAGACGCCCCCCGACGTCGTTGAACCGGCGGGTCAAAGGTTATCGCTCAAGCATCACACGGTCGAGATCGAGACGTGGCCTCCGAACCCCGTACCCAGCGGGGTCAGGCACCCCGATGGTCATCACCATGGTGGAGACCAGCCCCAAACCCTTCAACATCGAGTCGTCGAGACCTGCAGCGTCGTATCCGAGCATCGGTCCGCAACCCAAGCCAAGTGCTCTGATCGCAAGGATGAGATACCCCGACTGCAACCAGGTCTGATGTCGAGCAGTTGCCTCACGCCGAGCATCATCCAAAAAAAATTCACGAGCATTTGCAATATGAGGGACTACTACATTGAGGGTGTCATGAAAATTTGTGTCAGCACAGACCACCGTGACGAGCGGTGCCGCTTCGGCCTGCTCCCGGTTCGATCCGCTGAGGTGTTGAAGAATTTGCGCACGCGCCTCCTCGCTCCGGCCAAGAATGAGGCGAAGAGGCTGGATATTCATCGTTGTTGGGGCCCACTTCAGCATCTCGTATATGGCCTCAATTTGGGCATCGGTCACCGGCTCATTGAGAAACGTCTTGGCAGTGTGGGCTTCTGCAAACAGTTGTGAGATGGCGCTTTCAGAAATTGGGCTCGACATGGCTCACATTGTTGCCGCGAGCCCGACCATAAGCGAAGCCGAGTCGAGATACGCCAGTTCGGTCAAGACCAACGCCTACTACTCGCAGAACAACCACTCCGCCTGCTACAACGGCATCGTGCCGCTTATTTCGTTTCCTCAACGACTTTCTGACCTCGCCGAGTCGCTTCCGGACCGTCCTGCCGTCGTGTGCAACGGTCGCTCAATTTCTCGGGCAGACCTTGAACGGGCCGGTAACCGGCTTGCCCGAGATCTCGCTGATCGAGGGGTCGGCTACGGCGACTTCGTGACCGTTGCCCTACCGAACTCAATCGACTGGTTCATCACCTATGTCGCAGTATGGAAGTTGGGTGCAACGCCACAACCGGTCTCAGCAAAGCTGCCGCCACGAGAACTGGCTGCGATTGTTGAGCTGGCATCTCCAAAGGTTGTTGTTGGCGTCGAACCCGACAGCGATATGGCCGCGCTGCTCCCTGACGGAGTGCACTGTTTGCCAAAGGGTTACGAGCCGTCAGATGAATACTCAGATGAGCCACTGCCCGATGCGACCTCACCTGCTTGGAAGGCCCCCACCTCGGGCGGTTCGACTGGAAGGCCAAAACTCATTGTCTCGGGCGACCCAGCGATCGTGGACACCGATGCTGACCCTGCGATGTTGATGAGCCACGACGGTTGCCTTGTCATGCCTGGGCCGTTGTACCACAACGGGCCGGCGGTTTGGTCGTGCCAAGCGTTGCTGTGTGGTTCGACGGTGGTGTTGCTTGAACGTTTTGATGCCGAAGCAACCCTTGCGGCAATTGAAGAACACAGCGCAGACGTCGTCTACATGGTGCCAACAATGATGAAGCGAATTCTTCGCCTTGATGACGATGTGCGTTTCAAGTACGACCTGTCAAGTTTGCGAGTCGTGTGGCACCTTGCTGAGCCGTGCCCGCAGTGGTTGAAGCAGGCCTGGATCGACTGGCTTGGACCAGAGCGAATTGTCGAGTTGTACGCCGGCACTGAAGCTCAGGCGGTGACCATCATCACCGGCAGCGAGTGGCTTGAACATCGCGGGTCGGTTGGGCGGGTCGACCAGGGCGAGATCAAGATCTGTGACGCTGATGGAAACGAATTGCCTGCCGGCGAGCAGGGAGAGGTGTGGATGCGATCAAGTCATCGCGACACCCCGACCTATCTGTATCTGGGTGCGGAGGCGAAGCAACTCGATGGTGGCTGGGAGTCACTTGGCGATGTCGGATGGTTCGACGCCGATGGGTATCTGTATCTTGGCGATCGCTTGGCCGACATGATTCTCACTGGTGGCTCGAATGTGTATCCAGCAGAAGTTGAGTCAGCGCTACAAGAACATCCCGATGTGAAGTCAGTTGTCGTTATCGGGCTGCCCGATGACGACCGAGGCAACTCGGTGCACGCGATCGTTGAGGCTGACCCGGCTGTCGTGAGCACCGAAGATCTGATGTCGTTTGCAGCTGAACGCCTCGCGAAATACAAGCTGCCTCGGACAGTCGAATACGTCGACGAACCTCTTCGAGATGATGCCGGCAAGGTACGGCGAAACGCACTTCGAGCCGATCGAGCTTCGTAGACAAGTTGGTGCCCGGGGCGGGACTTGAACCCGCACGGCTCTTACGAGCCAGGGGGGTTTAAGCCCCCCGCGTCTGCCAATTCCGCCACCCGGGCGCCACTTCAAGAATAGGCCACCGAGCGGGAATCACGACCTACGCAACGCGTCGATCTGCGACCGCACCCGATGTCACCAGCGGTTCGAGGTCAGCCCAGAGTTCACGGCGTACCCGGTCGGCCTCTGGGGAATCGAGAGAATGCACGACAACGGCTCCTTCGACGAGGTCGGCGACGACCGCAGGCCACGGACGATCTTTTACTCGCACAGAGATGACAGCAAATGCACCAGAACCCTCACGATCACGTCGGCGGATTGAGCGATCAACGCCGACTATTCGAGGAGGAGACCTAAACACTGGCGTAGAGAGACCCATGCGTTGCAAGGTCGACCCAATGACACGAACCGCGCTTGCAAGATCGAGAGCCGCTGAACGGTCGGACGGGATTGACGATGACATACCAACACCTTGCCAGCAGGGTGTAACAGCCAATCGCTAACGTCAGACCCGTGGAGAGCACGAGCGCAGCTTCGCGACTAAGCCCAACCCAAGAACGCACCCTTGACTTGCTTCGACGACCATCAGAGCCAGTCATCTTCGACAGCGACCAGATCGCCGCATTCACCTCAAACTTCTCTGACGCACTCGATCATTTCGTTGAACGACTCGACGCGATCGGAGAATCGATCTTCATCAGTAAGGGAATGCTGACCTCGGTGCTCGGTTGCGAAACCCACTTTCAACAAAAAGAGGAATTCAGGTGGAATGTCACCACAGCGATCGGCACCGTTGCTCACCGAGCAATTGAGTTGCTGACGGGCTGGCGTGGCGCGCCGTATCCCGCCACGCTCGTAGATGAATCAATCGCTCGGCTCAGTGAGAAGCCGAACAGCCTTGGCGACTTCCTCACATCAATGACCGATGGCGACCGGGCTGACCTCACCAACGCCGCAACAGATCGAGTCGTGAAATTCACCGAGAGTTTCCCACCACTGCAGCAAAGTTTCATCCCTGTTGCTGAGTCATCAATTCGCTGGCCTGAAAGCGGAACCATTGTTCTTGGAGGCAAAAGCGACCTTACGCTCGGCCGTGCCGAGCATGGTGAGAGCCGTAAGGTCATTATCGATCTCAAAACCGGTGGGGCTTGGCCTAACCACATGGACGAACTGCGCTTCTACGCCCTCCTCGAAACCCTGAGAACCGGTATTCCACCACGGCTGATCGCTGGCTTTTACCTCGACGCAGGACGAGCGGTACCCGAACACGTCACGATCGAGACACTCGGTGCGGCGATGCGAAGAACTCTTGACGGAATTGGACGCGCAGTTGAACTTCTCGAGGGCCGGCAGGCAGTGCGGCGGCCGCAGTCCTCGTGCAGATGGTGCCCGCTATCTAGCGAATGCGAGGAGGGTCGATCATGGCTAGAGGAGCAATTGGCGGAACGCGATTGACGGTTGCTCGCCTGCAACCTTGTTAGGAAATGACTCGGACGATCGCCCCAAAGCCAAGGTGATCCCACACCTTCTCGGCGTCTTCAGGTAACGCCCGGATACAACCGTTGGAGTCGCCGCGTAACTCTGGTGTGCCAACCGATTCGAGTGGTTGAACATATTCCCCGTCTGGGTAGATCGGCACTGAGTGGAACCCAACCCGTGCTCCTTGAAATTTGCCGTAAGTGAAGACAACGAAATGAGACATCTCAGAGTACGAACCGGTCAGGATTGATGAGGCCTCAAGGCTGCGCTGCTCAACCTCATAGTCGCCGGGGTCTGGCTGATCCCACGCCGTCGTTACCGGAAACACATGGATAATCGCGTCCTCTGAGCACAGCCACGCCCGCTGGAACTCGCGATCGAGTACCGCTGCGTCACCAAGGTCTTCGCACGTCGCCACGTCGGGTTCTGGGGGCGGTGGTTCGAGCCACAACCCCAGCATCTCAAGAGTTTGCTGGCCGGCAATGCCATCAATCACAATCTCGAGTTTTGGATCATGATGTGCTTGAAAGGTTCTCAGCGCAACCCGCGTTGCCTCGTCAAACTCTTCGTTCGGGCTTTCGCTCAGCCACCCTCGGTCGTTGAGATGGCGTTCGAGACACATAACTTCATCTGAGGTCGCTCCAACTTCAAGGATGGAGGAGACGGTGCAGTCACCTGGGACCACCGGCAGAGTTGTTGATGTGGTTGTCGTCAACGCTATTGATGTCGTCGTGATGACAACCTCGGCAACCGTTGTTGTCGCCGCAGTCTCACTCGTCGATTGGCTCGCGCAGCCGGCCACAGAAATAGCAGCCAGAGCAACCGCAAGCGATGATGGGCGCACAACTTTGGCAGGCATCGAGAAATAACGTAATGGCCGACGCAACGCAACATGAGGCAGCCGTGTCCACGTCATAGCCGCTTACACCGACATCAACGCAACAGCAACACCGAGCCCAGCGCTGTTCTTGACCGTGGAAATTCGACGGCCCGGCTGAACCGCTGCTTTCGGTGCAGTCACGAGATCGCCAGCGCGAGTGACAATGTCATCGAATGACTCTGTCGACAGCACAAGCCCCCATAACGACGTCTCCGAAACATCGACACGCTCAACTACTTCGAGAATCACGCCGCCCTCACCGATTCGATGAAACCCCTGACGGATCTCGCCAACCTCCCGAACCCGTTTCAACGGATATCCCGAGACCTCAGTGACCGCATCACAGGTTCGATCAAGGTCGTTCGTCATCAGAACAACGTGATCAACGTGGAAGCCACTTGACCCGGCCGCCTCCGGAAGTGCCACGTACCCGGCACACTGAATTCCATCGATGTCGGCTCCCGTCGGCACACCATCAATGGCAATAAGCAACTTCCCAGAGGGCAGTTCGTTCACCGGCCACACCAGCGAAGCATTAGAGGTATGGGCGTACGAGCACTCTCCAGAAGTCTGCACAGATACGCCAGTGAGACCCCACAGCGATGGGGATCCTCCGATGGTCAGTTGGACGGCACGCACCGAAATGCGTCAGCCACGACCCATGTTGGGACGCTTGCCGTGGTTCGCCTTTGAGCGACGCAGGCGAGCTTTGCGCTTCTTCGTCTTCTTTGACATAGGGCTGTGATCCTACGGCTGATGTTGAGAACTCCCACCCAATCCAACCCCAAAAACGCCGGGAACAAGGCCGAAACACTGAAGTTCTGTTTAAGAACACAACATATTCTTCGAAATGTCGGAATGAAATGCACGATGTCGGCGTTGTTTCTTCCGAGCGGCAACACAAGCCGAACGGAGTAGCTCATGTCGACAACCAACCTCACACTTGACTCTTTCGAAGGGACGGTCACCTCCGAGGGCATCACCATTGTCGACTTCTGGGCTGAATGGTGCGGTCCTTGCAAGATGTTCGGCCCGATCTTTGAAGAAGTTTCTGAAAGTAATCCCGACGTGACGTTTGCGAAAGTTGATACTGAGGCTGAACAGCAGCTTGCGGGTTCTCTTGGCATCATGTCGATTCCAACAGTCATGATCTTTCGAGACGGCATCCAGTTGTTCGCCCAGCCCGGAGCCCTCCCCAAGGCAGC
>Ga0075474_10000772_pt1 | contig 12818 bp, 11 predicted proteins | sample DEB08_DNA_2_FD_71485 | JGI IMG/M metagenome (GOLD analysis project Ga0075474, IMG submission 71485) | Aqueous microbial communities from the Delaware River and Bay under freshwater to marine salinity gradient to study organic matter... | ecosystem: Environmental > Aquatic > Marine > Coastal ...
ACGGCGGGGGCGTTCGTGCAGGCGTTCTTCCCGATCGTCGTGTTCTTCGCGCTCCAGAAGTACTTCGTCCGCGGCATCCTCGCCGGCAGCGTCAAGGGATGAGCATCGTGAGGGGCGGTCACGTCCGCCCGGGGAGGCACCATGGCTGAGATCGTCTTCGACGGCGTGAACAAGATCTACCCCGACGGGACGCAGGCGATCTTCGACCTGTCGTTCGAGGTCGCGGACAAGGAGTTCGTCATCCTCGTCGGCCCCTCGGGCTGCGGGAAGTCGACGGCGCTGCGCATGGTCGCCGGCCTTGAGGAGATCTCGAGCGGCCGCCTGCTCATCGGGGACCGGGTCGTGAACGACCTCTCCCCGAAGGAGCGGGACATCGCGATGGTGTTCCAGTCGTACGCGCTGTACCCGCACATGTCGGTCGCCGACAACATGGGGTTCGCGCTGAAGCTCGCGAAGGTCTCGAAGGAGGAGATCGACCGCCGCGTCCGCGACGCCGCCGAGATGCTCGGTCTGACCGAGTACCTCCACCGCAAGCCGAAGGCGCTCTCGGGGGGGCAGCGGCAGCGCGTCGCCATGGGCAGGGCCATCGTCCGCAGCCCCCAGGCCTACCTGATGGACGAGCCGCTCTCGAACCTCGACGCGAAGCTCCGTGTCGCGATGCGCGGCGAGATCGCGGCCCTCCAGGACCGGCTCGAGGTCACGACGCTGTACGTCACGCACGACCAGGTCGAGGCGATGACGATGGGCGACCGGGTCGCGGTCATGAAGCTCGGCGTGCTCCAGCAGGTCGCGTCGCCGACCGACCTGTACGAGCGTCCCCACAACCTCTTCGTCGCGGGCTTCATCGGCTCGCCGGCGATGAACCTGGCCGAGGCCGAGGTCGTCCGCCACGGCGACGGCATCGGCATCACGATCCAGGACGGCATGACGCTGGCGGTGGACCCCGCCGCGACCGATCGGTACCCGAAGGTCCGGGACCGGGTCGGACAGCGCGTCGCGGTCGGCATCCGCCCCGAGCACTTCGCCGCCCCGTCCGAGGTCGCCGACGACCGCGTCATGCGGGGGCTCCCCGTCGCGCTGGTCGAGGCGCTGGGGTCGGAGTCGCTGGTCCACGTCGACACGCGGACCCGCCCGATCGTCTCGGAGGACATGCGCGCGGCGATCGACGACGAGGACGCGTTCGAGGAGCTGAAGCGCCAGGCCGCGGCCGGCGGGCAGCCGTTCGTCGTCCGGTACGAGCCGTCGCGGGCCCCGCGTCACGGCGAGACCGTGGACGTCGGCGTCCGGACCGAGCGCATCCACTTCTTCGACGCGCAGTCGGGACTGGCCCTGCGCTGAGGCTCAGTCCCGCTCGGGGTCGCCCGGCGGGACGAGGCGGCGTTCGGCCAGGACGGCGGCCAGCCACCGGCCGCTGTCCTTGACCGTCCGCGTCCCCGTCGCGAAGTCGACGTGGACCAGGCCGAACCGCTGGGCGAAGCCCTGCGTCCACTCGAGGTTGTCGAGCAGGGACCAGACGAGGTGCGCGTCGACCGGCGCGCCGGCCTCCCGGGCCGCCAGCACCGCGTCGACGTGGTCGTGGACGTACCGGGTGCGGCGGAAGTCGCGGACGCGGCCGTCCGGGCCGGGCCCGTCCGACCAGCTCGCGCCGTTCTCTGTCACCGCCAGGCGGACCGGGCCCCGCGGGCCGCCGGCACGGCCGACGGGGGAGTCGGCGACCAGGTCGCCGAGATCCAGCAGCAGGTCCCGCAGCCCCTCGGGCCGGATCGCCCACCCCATCTCGGTGTACCCGGGGGGCTGGTCGCGGCCCTCGGGCCGCTCGGGCGCGTCGTCCTCGCGACGGGCCGCGTCGACGGGCAGCGTCGTGTAGTAGTTGACGCCGAGCACGTCGATCGGCGCGGCGATGAGCGCCAGGTCGCCCTCGCGGACGACGCCGTCACCCTCGGCCGCGTCGAACACACCGCGCTCGAGGTACTCGGCGGCGACGTCCTCGGGGTACCCGAGCCCGAGGATCGGGTGCAGGTACCAGCGGTTCCGGAACCCGTCGAAGTGCCGAGCGGCGTCGACGTCCTCCGGCCGGTCGGTCGCGGGGAACCCGGGCCGCACGTCCGGGGCGACGCCGACGCGGCCGGCCGGGGCGTCGTCGGCCAGCAGCCGGGCCGCGATCCCGTGGCCGAGCAGCAGGTGGTGGGCGACGGTCAGCGACTCGGTGACGTCGGTCCCGCCGGGGGCGAACTCGCCCTCGCGGTGGCCGAGGGTCGCTGCGACCCAGGGCTCGTTCTGCGTCAGCCAGACGTCGACGCGGTCGCCGAGAGCGTCCGCCAGGACCGCGGTGTAGTCGGCGAACCAGCCCACCGCATCACGGGTCCGCCATCCGCCGCGGTCCTCGAGGGCCTGCGGCAGGTCCCAGTGGTAGAGGGTCAGCCAGGGTCGGATGCCGCGCTCGAGCAGCCCGTCGACCAGCCGGTCGTAGAAGCCCAGCCCCTCCGCCGAGACCCGGCCGGTCCCCTCCGGCAGGACACGGGCCCATGACACCGAGAACCGGTACGCGTCGAGGCCGAGCTCGGCCATCAGGTCGAGGTCCTCGCGCCATCGCGTGACGTGGTCGCAGGCGACGCGGCCGTCGTCGCCACCACGCGCGGCGAGGAACCGGTCCCAGATCGTCTCGCCGCGGCCCGGGCCGAGGCCCTCGATCTGGAACGCGGACGTCGCCGCACCGAGCAGGAACCCGTCCGGCAGCGCGCGCATCGAGCGTCCCCCTGCGGTCGACCGGGGGTCGCCGCGACGGCGACGCTAGCCTCGCGTCATCGGCGGCCCCGCTCGACCGCTCCGCGGGCCGCCGACGAGGGTCCGGTGCGACTGCAGCTGACCGCGCGGACCGGTCACCCGGACTTCCTCGACCTCCCGTGGGACGTCCCGCTGGCGGCGTGGGACCATCCGCGCATCGTCGAGACACCGCTCGGCATCCACCGCCACGTCGTCCGGACCGTGCGGTACGAGGACCGGCTGTACCACCTGAAGGAGCTGCCCCGGCGGTACGCGCTGCGGGAGTGGTCCTTCCTGCGCCACCTCCGCGAGGAGGGCGTCCCGGTCGTCGAGGTCGTCGGGGTCGCGACCCTGCGCGACGACGCGGACGGGGACCGGCTGGACGCCTGCCTCATCACCCGGCACCTCGAGTTCAGCGTCCCGTACCGGCTGCTGTTCCTGCGTCGCGAGCACCAGGCGCTGCGCGACCCGCTGATCGACGCGCTGGCGCAGCTGCTCGTCCGCGTGCACCTCACCGGGTTCTTCTGGGGGGACTGCTCGCTGTCGAACACGCTGTTCCGTCGCGACGCCGGCAGCCTCGCGGCGTACCTCGTCGACACCGAGACGGGGGAGCTCCACGGCGAGCTCACGTCCGGCCAGCGCGGGGCCGACCTGGAGCTGGCGGCCGAGCGGGCCGCGGGCGAGCTGCTCGACCTGCAGGCGGCCGGGGTGCTCGACGACGCGTTCGACCCCGTCGCGTTCGGTGTGGACCTCCGCGACCGGTACGACCGGCTCTGGGCCGAGCTGACCCACGACGAGGTGTTCGGACCCGACGAGCAGCACCGCATCCACGACCGGCTGCGACGCATCAACGAGATCGGGTTCGACGTCGAGGAGCTGGAGCTGAGCCGTGGCGACGGCGACCGGACCCGGCTGCACCTCCGGACCTCGGTCCTCGAGCCCGGCCGGTACCAGCGGCTGCTCCGGGAGCTGACGGGGCTGGAGGCGCAGGACCACCAGGCGCGCGTCCTGCTGAACGACGTCCGGAACTTCGGCGCCTGGCTGACCCGGACCGAGGGGACGTCCCTCCCGGAGGCGCTGGTCGCGCGCCGGTGGCTCGAGCGGTCCTTCGAGCCGGTCCTGGCGCTCGTCCCGTCCGGACTGCGGGGGCGGCGCGAGCCGACGCAGGTCTTCGTCGAGGTCCTCGGCCTGTGGCAGCGGTGGTCGGCCGAACAGGGGAGCGACCTCGACCTGCTCGAGGCGGCCCGTCGGTACGTCGACGAGGTGCTCCCGCGCGCCGAGGAGGAGCAGCTCGTCACCGAGGACGAGGCCGGCGACGAGGACGTCGCCGGCTGGGTCCCCGACGCCCTCGCGACGACGGGTGCGCTCGACCGGGCCGAGGTCGCCCGCCGGGTCCGCGAGGGCTGACGCACCCGACCTCAGGCGCCGAGCACCTCGGCGAGGAACGGCCGGATCACCTCGACCAGCTGCGCCGGCCGCTCCTGGTGCGGGACGTGGCCGGCGTCGGGCAGCTCGACGAACCGGCCGTCGGGGATCCGCTCCGCCACCCACCGCCCCCACCGCGGGGCGATCGTCCGGTCGTGCGCGCCGGTCACCACCAGCGACGGCGCGGTGATGCGGCGCAGCGCGCCGCGGAGGTCGGGCGGCCGCTCGGCCGTCATCACCTCCCACAGCCCGCGCGACCAGCCCTCGGTCGCGAGCAGCTGGCGGTAGGGGGCGAGGTCGACGTCGTCGTCGGCCCGCGACGGATCGGCCCAGCTCCGGGTCGCGCGCTCGCGCGTGACCTCGCCGGCGAACCGCTCGGCCAGCCGCGGACCGATCCGACGCAGCGGCGCCGTGCGCAGCAGCGGTCGCAGGGGCGGTGGCGCGCCGACGTCGCCCGTGATCGCCGGCGCCAGCAGCACGACCGCACGGACGCGGTCCGGCGCACGGTCGGCCATCTCGATGACGTTCGAACCGCCGGCGGAGGCGCCGACGAGGGTCGCGTCGCGGACGCCGAGGTGGTCGAGCAGCGCCCAGCCCAGCTCGGCCGCGGCGGCGCGCGTGTAGGGGTTCGGGCCGCGCGGGTCGCGGAGCGGCCGCTCGGTGAGGCCGAAGCCCGGCCGGTCCCATGCGACGACGCGGTACCGGTCGGTCAGCAGCGGGACCAGCCGGTCCCAGACGCGGACGGCGCCGTAGAAGTGGTGGGCGAGCAGCAGGACCGGCGCGTCCTCCGGACCGTGGACCTCGTGGTGGACCTCGACGCCCTCGAGCCGGACGAACCGGCCGTCGGGCCCGGCGTACTCACGACGCGGCAGACGGTCGGCGGCGGTCCGCTCGGGCAGCAGCGTCGCGGCGGCGAGCGCGGCGCCGGTCAGCCGCAGGGCCGTCCTCGGTAGGCTGCTCGCATGGTCACCGCCGCGCCCGCCGCGTCGCCCGCGGGCCGCGAGTCGCGGCACGTGCTCGTCGCCGTCGCCTGGCCCTACGCCAACGGTCCGCTGCATCTCGGTCACCTCGCCGGTGCGTACCTGCCGGCCGACGTCTTCGCCCGCTACCACCGCATCGTCGGCGACCGGGTCCTGATGGTGTCGGGGTCGGACGGCCACGGCACCCCCATCACGGTACGCGCCGAGCAGGAGGGCATCACGCCGGCCGAGGTGGTCGATCGGTTCCACCCGGAGTTCCTGCGGTACTGGGAGGAGCTCGGCGTCTCGTTCGACCTGTTCACGACGACGCTGACGGAGAACCACCGCGAGACCACGCAGGAGATCCTCCGCGGCCTGCATCGCAACGGGTACCTCGAGGCCCGGACGACCCGGCAGCCCTACGACCCCGAGGCCGGGCGGTTCCTGCCCGACCGGTACGTCGAGGGGACCTGCCCCCGGTGCGGCTCGGAGGGCGCCAGGGGCGATCAGTGCGACGCCTGCGGGGCGACGCTCGACCCGGTCGACCTGGTCGCCCCCCGCTCGAAGGTGACCGGCGCGACCCCGGAGTTCCGCGAGACCGAGCACTGGTTCCTGCGCCTGCCGCTGCTGGCGGACCGACTCGAGGCCTGGCTGGCCAGCCGCGAGGGCTGGCGACCGCACGTCATCAACTGGGCGCTCGGGTTCGTGCGCGAGGGTCTGCAGGACCGCGCCATCACGCGGGACATCGACTGGGGCGTGCCGCTGCCCGACGACGTGATGCTCGAGGGCGGCGAGCGGAAGCGCGTCTACGTCTGGTTCGACGCGGTCATCGGGTACCTCTCGGCGTCCCGCGAGTGGGCGCAGCGGTCGGGCGACCCCGAGGCCTGGCGCGCCTGGTGGGAGGACCCCGCGGCCGAGTCCTACTACTTCATCGGGAAGGACAACGTCCCGTTCCACGCCGTGTTCTGGCCGGCGCAGCTGATGGGCTCGGGCGACCTGAACCTCCCGACCGACGTGCCGGCGAACCAGTACGTCACGTTCAAGGGGGCGAAGGCCTCGAAGTCGCTCGGGGTCGGGACGTCGATCCTCGACGCCCTCGAGCGGTTCACCCCCGACCAGCTGCGCTACGCGGTCGCCGCGTCGTTCCCCGAGCAGCAGGACGTCGACCTCACCGAGGACGACATGCTCCGACGGGTCAACGACGAGCTCGCGGCCGCCTGGGGCAACCTCGTGAACCGCGTGCTCGCGATGACCGCGAAGCAGTTCGACGGCCGGGTGCCCGAGCCGGGGCCGCGCGACGAGCGGGACTCGGCGCTGCTGGCCACCGTCGACGCGGCGCTGGCGGAGGCCGGGGCGGCGATCGCCCGCGTCGAGCTGCGGCGCGGACTGCGGGCGGCGCTGACCGGTGCGCAGGAGGTCAACGCCTACCTGAACGCGACCGAGCCGTGGCGGACCGCGAAGGTCGATCGCGAGCGGACGGCGACGACGCTCTGGACGGCGCTGCAGGCGATCGCCGGACTGGCCGTGGCGTTCGCCCCGTACGTCCCGTTCTCGTCGGCGACGATCCTCGGGTGGCTGGGGCTGGGCGAGGACGTCGTCGCCGTCGGGTGGCGCCGGCCCGAGGTCCCGGTCGGCACGGTGCTGGGTGCCGCGGTGCCGCTGTTCCCCCGCGTCGAGGCGGCCGAGGTCGACGGGGCGGCCTGAGCGCGAGGGCGGTCCCCGCGGGGCCGCCGCGCCCCGCCGCCGTCAGGCCGGTGCGACGCCCTCCGTGAGATGCGCCCAGGCGTCGCCGACGATCCGGTCGAGGTCGCGGGTGGGCGCCCAGCCGAGCAAGTCCCGGGCCCGGTCTGCCGACGCGATCAGCACCGCCGGATCGCCCGGACGACGGGGTTCGTCCGTGTGCGGCACCGGTCGGCCGGTCACCCGCTCCACCGCGTCGAGGACCTCGCGGACGCTGGACCCGCGACCGTTCCCGAGGTTCGCCCGGACGAGGCCCTCCCGCTCGAGGGCGTCGAGGGCGCGGACGTGCGCGTCGGCGAGGTCGGCGACGTGGATGTAGTCACGGATGCAGGTGCCGTCCGGCGTCGGCCAGTCGGTCCCGAACACCTTCAGCGGCGGACGTGCGCTGGTCACCGCCATCAGCGCCACGGGGATCAGGTGCGTCTGGTGGTCGTCGGCGCGCTCGCCGTGGCGGCCGACCGCCCCCGCGGCGTTGAAGTACCGGAGGGACGCGCTGCGCAGCCCCCGTCGCGCGTGGAGCCAGTCGAGCATCCGCTCGGTCATCAGCTTCGACTCGCCGTACGGGTTCGTCGGGCGCTGCGGGTGCTCCTCGTCGATCGGGGTCCGCTCCGGCTCGCCGTACGTCGCGGCCGTCGAGGAGAACACGAACCGGCCGACGTCGTGGCGCAGCAGTGCCTCCAGCAGCACCGCCGTGCCCGCGGTGTTCGTCCGGAAGTACGCCTCCGGGCGCTCCATCGAGTCGCCGACCTCGATCAGCGCCGCGAAGTGCAGGCAGGCGTCGAACCGTCCGGCGGCGAGCAGCGGCTCGAGCGCGGCGGCGTCGGTGACGTCGACGACCTCGAGCGGCACGCCGTCGGGGACCATGTCGGCCCGACCGCGGGAGAGGTCGTCGGCGGCGACGACGTCGTGCCCCGCGTCGCGAAGCGCCGCCGCGGTCGCCGAGCCGATGAACCCGGCGCCGCCGGTGACGAGGACGCGCATCAGGCCGTGCCGTCCCGCTGCGCGGTCCGGAGCCGGTGCAGTTCGGCGCGCAGGTCGTCGAGCCGCTCCTCGAGGGAGCGCCGCGTCCCCGCGCCGTGGTGCGGCGGGACGTCGACGAGCAGCCGCTCGAGGTCCGCGATGTCGGCGCGCAGCTCGGCTTCAGACCTGCTCACGCGAGCAGCGTCCGCACGTCGCCGACCACGACGACGACCAGCAGGGCGACGGCGGTCACGATGAACGCGGTGTACGGCCAGCGGTGGCGGTAGTCGGCCATCCAGACCCGGCGCAGGCTCGAGACGGCCAGCCCGATCGCGACGATCGACATCAGCAGCGAGAGCGGGGTGGCGAGGACCCCGAGCCAGCCCAGGACCGGCGCCCCCAGCGGGATCACGAGGTAGGTCAGCGTGCAGCGGACACCGGCCAGCAGCATCGAGCCCTTGAGGTCGAACAGGGCCCGGGGCGAGCTGTCCCCGATCAGCAGCAGCTGACGGACCACGCGGTCCAGGGTGGACCGCCGGGCCGTGGTCGGCTGCAGGTCGACGGGTGCGCTCACGGCGACTCCGCGGGTGTGCGAGGGCGGGGCCGCACGGTAGCGGTGGGGGGCGTCGGTAGCGTCCGGGGGGCCGCACGTGCCGCTCGGCACCCGGCCCGGAGCCGCCGTGCGCGACACGTTCGCCCCGCTGGCCGACGCGCGCGTCCGGCCGCTCCTCGTCGGTCACCTCCTCGGACGGCTGACGCCGGGGATGATGGTGCTGGCCATCGTCCTCGCCGTCCGCGAGGCGGGGTACGACTACGCGACCGCCGGGCTCGTCGCCGGCGGGCACCAGCTCGGCGTCGCGCTCGGGTCCCCGCTGCAGGGACGCGTCGCGGACGCCGTCGGGCATCGCCGCGTCCTGGTGCCGGACGGCGCGGTCTACCTCGCGGGCGCCGTCGGGCTCGCGATCGCGCTCGGCGCCGGGCTGGCCGGCCCCGTCCTCGCGGCGCTGGCCCTCGGTGTGGGGCTGGCCTCGCCGCCGATGACCGCCTGCACCCGCGCGGCGCTCGGCGCCACCTACGGGCCCGGCCGGGACCGCGAGCGCGCCTTCGTCCTGACCGTCGTGAACGTCGAGCTCGGGTTCATCGCGGGGCCGCTGCTGACGGGGCTGCTCGCCGCCGCCGCGGGGGGCGCCGCCGCCGTCGTCGGGGCCGGCGCGGCCGTCGCCGTCGGGACCCTGGTGTACGCCTCGGCGCCGCGCGACGGCGCCACGGCGGCCCAGGGGCGGCTCCGGGCGGCGCTGCGACCGCGGGGTCTCGTCGAGGTGCTCGGCGCACCCGGGCTGATCGCGGTGGTCGCGGCGTACATGGCGGTCGCGGCGACGTTCGGTGCGTTCGACCTGTTCGCGGCGGCCGTGGCCGAGGGGTTCGGACGGCCGTCGCTGGCCGGGACGTACATCGCGCTGATCGCCGTCGCGAGCCTGATCGGCGGGCTGTTCTACGGCGCCCGCGTCTGGGCCGGGACGCTGCGCGTGCGGATGCGGCGGCTGACCGCGTGGTTCGCGCTGGCGCTGGCCCCCGTGCCGTTCGTCGCCGGCGACCCGGTGCTGCTCGGCGTGGCGCTCGCGGTCAGCGGGGCGCTGATCGGGCCGCTGAACGTCTGCGGCTTCCAGCTGATCGACGACCTCTCCCCGCCGTCCGCCCGGGCCGAGGCGCAGTCCTGGATCCAGGCCTCGGTCTACCTCGGCGGCGCGGCGGGCGGCGCGCTCGGCGGCGTCGTCATCGACGTCGCCGGTCCGCGGCCCGCGATGCTCGTCGGGGTGGTCAGCAGCCTGATCGCCGTCGTCGTGCTGGGGCGCTCGCGCGTCCTGCGCCGGCTCGAGGCCTGAGCGGGGGTCCTCAGACGCCGACGGCGTCGAGGACGAGGCCGACCGCCGCCCCGAGCGGGACGAGCGCCAGCGGGGGCAGCCGGGTCAGGCGCAGCGCCGCGACCCCGGCCACCAGCAGCGCCGCCGACGGCACGTCCACCACGACGCGCAGGCCGATCCGCAGCGCCACCGCCAGCATCACGCCGACGACGGCCGCGCCGAGGCCGCGGACGACCGCGCGGGCCGCGGCCGAGCGCTTCACCCGCGGCATGATCCGGCCGAGCAGCATCGCGAGCGGGAACGACGGCAGGAAGATCGCGACGGTCGCGACGAGGGCTCCGGCGACGCCACCGAGCAGGTACCCGACCGCGGTCGACGTCGTGAACAGCGGGCCGGGGGTCAGCTCGCCGATGACGATCGCCTCGAGCAGCCGTGCGGTCGTCAGCAGGCCGAGGTCCTCGACCAGCCGGGACTGGAGGTACGCGACGAGGAGGTAGCCGCTGCCGAACAGCGTCGCGCCGAACCGGAGGAACTCCCACCAGAGGCGGGTCAGCATCCCGGGCGGCGCGACCGGCGCCGGCGCGGCGCCCGCGAGCAGGAGGGGTACGGCGGCCAGCGGCGGGACGACGGCCGCGGCCCCCCGCCGGACCCAGCGGTCCAGCAGCGGCGGCTCGTCGCCGCGCGTCAGCAGGACGGCCCCGGCCGCCGCGCCGAGGGCGAGGACGAGCACCTCGCCGACGCCGACGAGCGCCAGTCCGAGGGCGCCGACCAGCAGGAGGCGGGTGCGGAGCTCGTCGGCGGCCCGGGGCGCGAGCCCGAGCATCGCCGTGACGACGATCGCCAGCACGGTCGGCTGCAGACCGCGGAACGCGGCGTCGACCGCGGGCAGGGTCCGGAACGCCACCCAGGCCCAGGACAGCACCAGCGTGATCGCGGCGGCCGGCACGATGAACGCGAGACCGGCCGCCCAGAGGCCGCGGTCGCCCTTCTGGACGTACCCGACGTGCATCGTCATCTGCGTCGAGTTCGGCCCCGGGAGCAGGTTCGTCGCCGCGAGCAGGTCGAGGAAGTGCTGGCGGTCGACCCATCGCCGACGCTCGACGACCTCGCGGTCCATCATCGCGACGTGCGCGACCGGCCCTCCGAACGCGGCCACGCCGAGCCGGAGGAACATCCCGACGAGCTGCGGCCACGTCGCCGCGACCGGGGCGTACTCCGGCTGGTGCGCGAGGGGTCCGGCCGCGGCGTCCGGGCCCGTCGGCGCGGCGTCGCTCACCCCTCCGGCTCGGGGACGATGCGGGCCGCGGTCTGCACCGGGTCCCAGACCGGGGAGAACGGCGGGGCGTACGCGAGGTCGAGGTCGACCATCGCGGACGCGGTCATCCCGTGCCACAGCGCCACGGCGATCGTGTCGATGCGCTTGCCGGCCCCCGGCCCCCCGACGATCTGCCCGCCGAGCAGCCGCCCGGTACCGCGCTCGGTGATGAGCAGCACGGCGATCGGGGCGTGGTCGGGGTAGTAGTTGGCGCGGGTGCGGCTCTCGGCCGTCGTCGCGATCGCGTCGAGGCCGGCCGTCGCGGCCTCGCGCAGCGACAGGCCCGTCCGGGCGATCTCGAGGTCGTGGTACTTCGTGATCGCGGTGCCGAGCACCCCGGGGAACTCGGCCGGGATCCCACCGAGGTTCAGCCCGGCGACCCGGCCCTGCTTGTTCGCGACGGTGCCCAGCGCGAACGACACCGGTCCGCCGGTGACGCGGTGCACGGTCTCGGCGCAGTCGCCGGCCGCCCAGACGCCGTCGACCGGCGTGCGCATCCGCGGGTCGGTCACGATCCCGCCGCTGGGACCGACGGGGACGCCGGCCGCGGCGGCGAGGTCGCTGCCCGGTCGGACGCCCGTGCCGAGCACGACCAGGTCGGCGTCGATCGCGCCGTCGGGGGTGGAGACCGCCCGGACCCGGCCGTCGGCACCGGCCTCGACGCCCGTCAGCGGGGTGCCGAGCCGCAGGTCGATGCCGTCGGCGCGCAGCGCTGCGGCGACGCGGTCACCGAGCTCGGGTTCGAGGGTCGTCATCGGCTGCGGCGCCAGGTCGACGAGCGCGACGTCGAGGCCGCGGAGCCGCAGCGCCTCGGCCATCTCGATGCCGATGTACCCGCCGCCGACGACGACGGCCCGGCGCGGGGCGCGGTCGCTCAGCGCGTCCAGCACCGCCTGGCCGTCGTCGAGGGTCCGGACCGGCAGCACCCCGTCCGCGTCCAGCCCCGGTACGGGCGGCAGCACGGGCATCGTCCCGGTCGCGACGACGAGGTCGTCGTAGGCGTGCTCGGTCTCGGCGCCGGTCGCGAGGTCACGGGCGCGGACCGAGCGGGCGGCCGTGTCGATCGCGACGGCCTCGGTCCCGAGGTGGACGTCGATCGCCTGCCTCGTCCGGAACTCCTCGGCCCGACGCGCGACCAGCCGGGCGCGGGACTCGACGAGCCCGGCGACCCAGTACGGGATGCCGCAGGCGGCGTACGAGGTCGTCCCGCCCCGCTCGAGGACCGTGATCGCCAGCTCGTCGGGACCCCGGAGCCGCCGGGCCTGGGAGGCGGCCGACATCCCGGCCGCGTCGCCGCCGATGACCAGGAGGTGTCGCACGTCGGCCCTCGATCGCCCGGAACCCGAGGCTACGGGCCCCGGGGGACCCTCAGGTTGCGTTCTGGGAACATTCCCAATACCGTCGTCCTCGATCTTCCGGCCCGCCGTCCGGACCGGGACGCCCCTCGGGGCAGGGGGATGCCGTGCACGCACCCGATGGGTTCCTGACCGGACCGACCGCCATCGCCACGGGCGTCATGAGCGCCGGGGCCATCGCGGCCTCGCTGAAGGCCTCGCGGCCGGAGCTGGACGACGACCGCATCCCGCTGGCGGGGGTCACCGCCGCGTTCGTGTTCGCGGCCCAGATGGTGAACTTCCCCGTCGCGGCCGGGACGTCGGGCCACCTCCTCGGCGGCGCACTGGCGGCGGTGCTGCTCGGGCCGTCGCTCGGGCTGCTGGTCGTCGCGGTCGTCGTGATCGTCCAGGCCATCGGGTTCGCCGACGGGGGCCTCACGGCCCTCGGCTACAACGTCCT
>Ga0075474_10000773_pt1 | contig 12815 bp, 13 predicted proteins | sample DEB08_DNA_2_FD_71485 | JGI IMG/M metagenome (GOLD analysis project Ga0075474, IMG submission 71485) | Aqueous microbial communities from the Delaware River and Bay under freshwater to marine salinity gradient to study organic matter... | ecosystem: Environmental > Aquatic > Marine > Coastal ...
GCGATGACGACGGTCTCCTGCCGGCCGACGACGAGGTCGACGCCCGTCAGCGCCTGGAAGTCGTCGAACCACTTCTCGACGCCGCGCAGCTCGATCATGACCTCGCCGGTGCCGCCCGGCACCAGGCGCTTCCCGATCAGCTCGTCCTGCCCGTGCTGCGTGTCCACGAGGACCTCCTAGCGCGTGCCGACGCCGAGCCGGGCCTCGAGGCGCTGGCTCTCGCGCGACATCCAGTAGCTGATGACCCAGTACACGATCGCGACGAACGTCAGCGACTCGACGATGTACCCCTGCCCGAGGAACTGGTCCTGCTTGGTGACCGAGCGGGAGACGGCCAGCAGGTCGGACTGGCCGATGATGAGGACGAGCGTCGTGTCCTTGAAGAGGCTGATCGCCTGCCCGACGAGGCCCGGGATCACCGCGCGGAGGGCCTGGGGGAGGATGACCAGTCGGGTCTGCTTCCACGGGGTCAGCCCGAGCGCCTGGGCGGCCTCGCGCTGGCCCCGTCCGACGGCCTGGAGGCCGCCGCGGACGATCTCGGCGACGTACGCCGAGGTGAAGAACACGAAGATGATGAGGGCCCGCGTGACCAGTCCCGGCGTCGGGAAGTCCGGTGGGAGGAAGAACGGCAGGATCAGCCACCCGACGAAGAGCAGCGTGATCAGCGGCGAGCCGCGGAAGAACTCGACGTACGCGGTGCAGCCCCACCGGACCACCGGCAGCGTCGAGCGTCGGCCCAGCGCGAACAGGATGCCGATCGGGAACGCCAGCAGCAGCGCCCCGATCGTGTAGAACATCGTGATCAGCAGGCCGCCCCAGTCGGTGGCCGGCACCCCGCCGAACCGGCTGATGATCGCGAGCGACGCCCCGATCCCCAGCACCGTCAGGGCCGGGACCGCCCGACGCCCGCGCGGGGAGAGCCGCTGCGTGACCGCGGCCGCGGCGGCGCCGAGGCCGAGCGCCCCCACGGTCAGCAGCACGGGCTCGACGCCGGACGCGAACGCGAGGATGCCGACGACCAGCAGGACCGGCGGGCCGGCGCGGCGGATCCGCTCGCCCCAGCCGGCGTTCAGCGGGCGGCCGGCGGCCTCGGCGGTCTCACGGGCGGTCGCGGCGATGGCGCCGGCGCCGGCCCCGAGCGCCACGGCGAGGACGGCCAGCGCGATCCAGAGCCGCCCGACCTGGTCGCGGGGGAACGGACCGATCAGGTAGAGGGCGAGGTTGACGCGGACGATCTCCCACCGGGCGTCCACGACGAGGAACCGTACGAACCGGAACAGCGTGATCGCGACCGCCGGCGCGAGGACCAGCGTGGCGACGGCGCTGGGCCACGACGAGAACAGGTTCCGGCGCAGCCAGACGACGGGGTCGCGGGGCCGGACCGGCGGGACGGCGGCGGGGGCGTCGATCGCGGCGGCCATCAGCGCTCCACCAGCTGGAGGCGCCGGTTCGCGACGTTCACGACCAGCGAGATGATGATCGAGAGCGTGAGGTAGCCGAGCAGCACGAGGCTGAGCGACTGCGGCGCCGGCTGGCCGTTCCCCGTCGCGGTCTGCGCGACGCGGAGCAGCTCGGCGTACCCGACGGCGACGCCGAGGGAGACGTTCTTCGTCAGGTTCAGGAACTCGTTGCCCGTGGCCGGGGCCGCGATGCGCAGCGCCTGCGGCAGCGTGACCTGACGGAGCCGCTGCCCGGGGGAGAGGCCGAGCGCGTCGGCCGCCTCGGTCTGGCCCTTCGGGACCGCCTGGATCGAGCCGCGGACGATCTCGGCGATGAAGGAGGCGGTGTACAGGACCATCGCGAGCAGGAGCGAGAGGTACTCGGGGTACAGCGACGCGCCGCCCTCGACCAGCCGGCCGTCGAGGACGGGCAGCGACGGGGTGATCGGCGGGTCGAGGACCAGCCACCCGACGCCCGCGACGACGAGGAACGTCGCCGTCGCGAGCAGGCCGGCCCGGGCCGGTTCGCCGGTGCGCTCGAAGCGGGCGCGGCGGGCCCGGGCGACGACGATCGCGGCTGCGAGGCCGGCGAGCAGCACCGCGAGGTACGTCCGCGAGCCCTCGCCGAGGGTGACCCACGGGATCCAGACCCCGCGGTTCGAGAACAGGAACCCGTTGCTGACCGCCGCGTCCTGGATGCGCGGCAGCACCTCGAGGGTGACCTGGTAGAAGACGATGACGAGGACGAGCGGCGGCACGTTGCGCAGCAGCTCGACGAAGCCGCTGGCGACCCGGGCGATCAGCCAGTTCTGCGAGAGGCGGGCCACGCCGACCACGATCCCGAGCAGCAGCGCGAGGATCATGCCGATCACGGCGACGCGGATCGAGTTCGTGATCCCGACGATCAGCGCCTCGCGGATCGTCCCGGAGGCCTCGAAGTCCGAGCCGAGTATCCTGAAGCCGGCTGGCGCGCCGAGGAACTCGAAGTCGCTCCGGATGCCGAGGCGGTCGAGGTTCGTCGTCAGGTTCGAGACCAGCCAGACGCCGAGGGCGACGACGCCGACGACGAATCCGACCTGGAGCGCCCCGCGGAGGATGCGGACGTCGCGCCAGACGGCGACGCGCGGGGCGTCGGTGGCCGACAGGCCGACCCCTGCCATGTCCCCCCCGTGCGGTCCTGCGCGCACCCCCCGGTGCGCGGCGTCTGGAACCCTACCCCGACGACCGAGGGGCCGCGTCCGAAGACGCGGCCCCTCGGCGTTGGTGCGGGTGGATCAGCGGAACGGCGGGGCGTACAGCAGACCGCCCTCGGTCCAGAGCGAGTTCACGCCGCGCGGCAGGCCCAGGGCCGTGTCCGGGCCGACGTTGCGCTCGTAGATCTCGCTGTAGTTGCCGACCGCCTGGATCACGCGGACCGCCCACTCGGCGTCGAGCCCGAGGCCCGGGTCGAAGTCGGCGACGAGGCCCAGGAACCGGCCGATGCCGGGGTTGGCCTCGGGGTCGGTCGACGCGACGAGCGAGTCGACGTTGCCCTGCGTGATGCCGAACTCCTCGGCCTGGATGGTGGCGAAGGTCACCCACTGGACGACGTCGAACCACTCGGTGTCACCGTCGCTGGTGAGCGGGCCGAGGGGCTCCTTCGACATGACGTCCGAGAGGATCTTCACCGACTCGGTGCCGCCCTGCTCGGCCGGCCAGGTGCCACGGAAGGCGGCCAGCTGCGAGAGGTCGGACGTCCAGCCGTCGCAGCGGCCCGCGTAGTAGGCCTCCTGCAGCTGGTCGTTGTCCTCGAACACCAGGGGCTCGTAGGCGAGGCCCGCGGCGGCGAAGTACGTCTCGAGGTTCAGCTCGGTCGTGGTGCCGGCCTGGACGCAGACGGTCGTGCCGGCCATGTCCGAGATCGAGTCGAAGCCGCTGTCCGTGTCGACCAGCATGCCCTGACCGTCGTAGAACGTGGTGACGGCGAAGGACGCGCCCTCGCTGCCGTCACGGGTGGCGGTCCAGGTCGTGTTGCGGATCAGGACGTCGATCTCGCCGGACTGGAGGGCCGTGAACCGGGCGGACGCCGACAGCGGGATCCACTCGATCGCCTCGGCGTCGCCGAGCACGGCCGCCGCGATGGCGCGGCAGTAGTCGGCGTCGAAGCCGACGTAGGTGTCGCCCTCGGGGGCGGCGAAGCCCGGCAGACCGGTGTTGACGCCGCACTTCAGGGTGCCGCGCTCCTGCACGGCGGCGAGCAGGCTGCCGCCGTCCTGGGCGGGCTCGACGGTGACGGTCTCTTCGGAGCCGCTCTCGGTGGACTCGGCGGGCGCCTCCGCGGCCTCCTCCTCGCCGCCACAGGCGGCGAGGACCAGGCCGGCGGCGAGCGCGACCGACGCGAGTCGGACGTTGCGCTTCCTCACGGTGTCTCCTCGTTCCGGTTGCCGTGGGCGCGGGATCTCCGACGTCCACGGGTGGTGTGGTCGGTACCGGGAGGGCCCCTCGCGAACGACGGGACCGCCCCCCGGTCCTGCCCCCCGACGGCACGCCGACCTGCGCCGGGCAACTATCGGGGTCGCAGGGAGGCTAGCGCGTCGGGGCGACACCGGGGGCAGGCGCCCCCGTAGGCTCCGCCGCCGGTCCGACCGGGGGGTTCGAGATGGCGGAGCGGCACGGACGGGCCGGGGGTCGGGGCGGCGACGCCCTGCGGCCCGTGACGCTCGTCCCGGGGGTCCAGCGCAGCCCGGCCGGGTCGGTCCGCATCGACGCCGGGGGGACGTCGGTCCTGATCGCCGTCAGCGTCGAGGACCGCGGCCCACGCTGGCGCGACGGGCGGGGCTGGGTCACGGCCGAGTACGCGATGCTGCCCGGCGCGACCGACACCCGGGCCGCCCGCGACCGCCGGGGCGTCGGCGGCCGGGCCAAGGAGATCGAGCGCCTGATCGGCCGGTCGCTCCGGGCCGCGGTCGACCTCGACGCGCTGCCGGACGTGACGATCACCGTGGACTGCGACGTGCTCGCCGCCGACGGTGGGACGCGGACGGCGGCGATCACGGGCGGCTGGGTCGCCCTCGCGCTGGCGCTCGACGCCGTCGGCGCCCCGGCGGCGCTGACCGGGCAGGTCGGAGCGGTCTCGGTCGGCCTCGTCGACGGCGTCGCGCTGCTCGACCTCGACCAGGCCGAGGACAACCGGGCCGACGTCGACATGAACGTGGTCGCCACGGCCGACGGCGCGCTCGTCGAGGTCCAGGGCACGGCCGAGGGCGCACCCTTCACCCGCGGTCAGCACGATGAGCTGCTGGACCTGGCCCTGGCCGGGTGCGCCCGCCTGGGCGAGCTGCAGCGCGAGGCCCTCGCGGCGGCCCGCCGTGGATGACGTCGTCGTCGCGACGGCCAACCCGCACAAGCTGACCGAGATCGCGGCCATCCTCGCCGCCGCGACGGACGGTCCGGTGCCGCGGCTGGTCCCGATGTCCGAGCTCGGCCTGCCGTCGCCCGTCGAGGACGGCGCGACGTTCGCGGCGAACGCCCTGATCAAGGCCCGGGCCTGCGCGACGGCGACCGGCCTGCCGGCCGTGGCCGACGACTCGGGGATCGTCGTCGACGCGCTCGACGGGGCGCCCGGCGTCCGGTCCGCCCGGTTCGCCGGCGAGGACGCCGACGACGCCGCGAACAACGCGCTGCTGCTGGCGCGGCTCGCGGACCTCGGGGCGACGTCGCCGGCGGCGCGCCGGGCCGCGTTCGTCTGCGCGGCGGCGCTGGTGCGGCCCGGCGGCACCGAGCACGTCGTCGAGGGGCGGATGCCCGGCCATGTCGTCGCGGCGCCGCGTGGTCGCCACGGCTTCGGGTACGACCCGCTGTTCGTCGCGGACGCGACCGTCGACGGGCGGACGAACGGCGAGCTGACGCCGGCCGAGAAGGATGCGATCAGCCACCGCGGTGCGGCGTTCCGCGCCCTGGCGCCGGTCCTCCTGGCCGCCCCGACGGGCTGACGTCAGCCGGCGGCGACGAGGGCCGCGGCCAGCGCCGGCCAGCCGTCCGCGGCCCAGGCGTCGAAGTCGCGACCGGAGAGCGTCGCCAGCCCGAGTCCCGGACCCGGTGCCGCCCAGATCAGCGATCCCGACCGTCCGAAGTGGCCGACGGTGTCCGGCGGCAGCGGCCCGCCCCAGTGCGGGTCCTTCGCGCCCCGCCGCTCGAGGCCGAGCGTCCAGGGGTTGGGGCGCTGCCGGCCGAAGCCGGGCAGCACGCCGGCCAGGTCGGGGTACGCCGGGGTCGTGAGGGCGGCGTGGACGTCGGGGCCGAGCGCCCGCGGGGCGAGGAGCTCGCGGACGAACCGGCCGAGGTCCTCGGCGCTGGCCTCGGCCCCCCAGGCCGGCGAGCCCTCGAGGACGGTGGTGGTCATCCCGAGCGGGCCGGTGACCCGGTCGCGGAGCACGGCGGGGAACGGCCGGCCCTCCCGCGCGGCGACGAGGTCGCCGAGGACCTCGTACGCCCAGTTGCCGTAGGTCCGGCGCGTGCCCGGCGGGATGGTCCGGCTGCCCGCGTCGAAGCCGAGACCGGCGGTGTGCGCGAGCAGGTGCCGGACCGTCGCGCCCTCCGCGGCGGTCGGTCCGGCCGGCTCGTCGAGGTCGAGATGGCCGGCCGCGGCCGAGGCCAGGACCGCCGCGGCCGTCAGCGGCTTCGTGACGGAGGCCAGCGGGCGCGGCGTCGACGTGTCGCCGCGGACGGCCAGTTCGCCCTCGGAATCGACGACGACGGCCGCGGCGTGGGGGACCGGCCAGGCGTCGACGGCGGTCAGGGCGGCGGCGAGCCCGACGGCGCGGGCGGCGCGGTCCGGGCGGGCGGGCGCGGGCATCGGGGCTCCGGGGGGCGTCAGGCGGCGGGGGACGGTGCCGCACCGGGCGGCTGCTCGCCGTGCTGGACGGCGGCGATGCCGGCGACGAGGAGCAGGCCCCCGACCAGCTGCGGCGGACCCGGCCGCTCGGCCAGCACCGCCCAGGCGATCAGCACGGCGGCGAGGACCTCCGACAGGGCCACGAACGACGCGACCCGCTGCCCGAGCCGCGCGACGGCCGCGATGCCCGTGAGGTACGCGACGGCCGTCGCGACCAGCGCCAGCCAGACGGCGGGGACCAGCCACGACACGGTCCGTCCCACGACCTCGGTCGTGACCGCCGCGACCTCGAGCGGCACGACGCCGGCGAGACCGGCGACGAGGATCGTGAGCGCGCCGACGGTCGTGCCGCCGGCCGCGAGGACCATCACCGGCACGGTGTCGCGGGCCCGCTCGCCGAGCGTGAAGAACGTCGCGAGGAACACGGCCGCGAGCAGCCCCCATCCGACGCCGACGAGGTCGAGACCGCCGACGCCCCACGGCTCGAGGACCAGCATGAGGCCGGCGACGGCGACCACGGCGCCGAGCAGCGTCGCGGCGGCCGGCGCGCGCCGGGTCCGCAGCGACGACCAGCCGAGCAGCAGGACGGGGGCGGAGAACTCGAGCATCAGCGCGACGGCGACGTCCAGCCGCTCGACCGCGTTGAAGTAGGCCAGCTGGGTGCCGGCGGTCGCGACGACGCCGTACGCGAGCACCACGCGGGCGGCGCCCCGGGGCAGCGGCCACCACGTGCGCCGTCCGGCGGCGGCGATGGCGAGCAGCACGACCGCACCGCCGGAGAGCCGGACGAGGACCGCACCGGCCGGGCTCCAGCCGGCGGCGATCAGCGCCTTCGCCATCGTCCCCGAGCTGCCGAAGGTGACCGCGGAGGCCAGCGCGATCGCGATGCCGCCGCGGGCGGCGGCGGGCGTGCGCGCGGCGTCGAGCCGTGGCGTCGCCGTCATGGGGGCTCCGGCGCGGGGGAGGTCGGACGGGGTCCGGGGGAGGGGCGTGCGGGCGTCCGCGGTGCGGGCGTGCGAGCGGGGGGAGTCGAACCCCCACGGGCCAGGGCCCACTGGGACCTAAACCCAGCGCGTCTGCCGGTTCCGCCACGCTCGCCCGGCGCGCGACGGCCGGCCGCGAGGGCCGGCCGTCGTGCTGGTGCGCCGCCAGGGACTTGAACCCCGAACCTGCCGGTTAAGAGCCGGATGCTCTGCCAATTGAGCTAGCGGCGCGTGCTGGACCGCGGTCGGTGCCGGCCGCGGTCCCGGGGTGAGTGAGGGGACTTGAACCCCCGGCCTCCTGGACCACAACCAGGCGCTCTAACCAGGCTGAGCTACACCCACCGGGTCCGCACCCGGGCGGGTGCGTCGGCGGAGGATACGGCCTCCGTCGGTCCCGGGGTGGACGCGGGGGCCACGGACCCCGACGAAAGTGATACGCTCCGTGTCACTATGGTGACCCTCCGGCTCCCCGCCGACCCGGCCGACGCGGCCGGGCTGCCGCTGCACGCCCGGGTCGCGGCCGCGCTCCGGCGGGCCCTCGCCGAGGGGCAGGTCGCCCCCGGCGGACTGTTCCCGCCGGCCCGCGATCTCGCGGCCGCGCTCGACGTCCACCCGAACACCGTCCTCCGCGCGTACCGGGCGCTCCGCGACGAGGGGCTCGTCGACCTCCGGGCCGGTCGTGGCGCCCGGGTGCTGCCCGGCGCCGACGCCCCCGCGGCGCTCACCGGTCCGGTGGACGCGCTGCTCGCCGCGGCGGCCCGGGCCGGCGTCGACCTCGACGGCGTCCTCGCGCTCGTCCGGGCGCGCGCACGGCCCGGCACCACCTCCCGATCGTCCACCACCCCCCGTCCGAGCACCGAGGAGGCCCCGTCATGACCACCACCCGTCCGCCCCGACCGCCCGCCGTGCGGCCCCGCCCGGCCGAGCTCGTGCTGCCCGTCGCCGGCCTCGCCGTCGCCGCGGTGCTGCCGTTCGCGTACGGCGGTCGCCTGCCCGACCCCGTCGCGTCGCACTGGGGGTTCGGCGGCGTGCCGGACGGGAACCTCCCGATCCCGGTCGACCACCTGGTGCTGCTGGCCGCGACGCTGCTCGTCGCGCTCGGTCCGCTGCTGGCGGCGGCCCGGGCCGACCGGGCCGCCGCCCGCGTGCTGGTCGGCCTCGCGCACGGCGGCGCCGCCCTGTTCGCGCTCCTGCGGTGGTGGACGCTCGAGGCGAACGCCGACGCGGCGACCTGGCGCGACGCCGGACCGCTGCTCGCCGGCGACGTCCTCGTCGCGCTCGGGGTCGGGGTCGCCGCCGGCCTGCTCGGTGCGTGGCTGGCCCGGACGCGCCCGGAGCACCCGCCGGCGACGCGGACCGTCGCGCCCGTCCCGGTCGCCCCCGGCGATCACGTCGTCTGGATCGGTCGGCAGACCGCCGGACCCGCCCTCGTCGTGCCGGCCGTGGCCGTCGTCGTCGCCGCGGTCCTGGTCGCGATCGTCCCGGGCCCGGCCGCGGTCGTCGTCCCGGCGCTGGTCGTCGCAGCGGTCGCGCTCGCGACGTTCACACGGGTCGCGGTCGACGTCTCGGACCGGGGGCTGTCGGTCCGGCTGGGACCGTTCGGCTGGCCGCGGATCCGGGTGCCGCTCGCCGAGGTCACGTCGGTCGCGGTCCAGCACGTGGAGCCGATGGCCCACGGCGGCTGGGGCTACCGGGCGATGCCCGGGGTGCGCGCCGTCGTCGTGCGGCGGGGCGAGGGGCTGCGCGTCGGCCGCCGGGGTCGGGCCGACCTGGTCGTCACGGTCGACGGCGCCGAGGACGCCGCGGCCGTGCTGACCGCGCTCATCCCACCACGGTGACCGTGATCGTCTCGGTCGCTCCGAACGCCAGCTGGGTCCCGTCGCTGAGCTGCGCGCAGAGCGTGTGGGGCCCCGGCTCCAGCTCGATCGTGCGCCGGTCCGAGCCGTCGTTCAGCGCGACGACGCCGCGCCCGACGGCGTCGAGGGCGGCGGCCGGGACCAGGTCGCCCGCGGCGACGCAGGGCCGGTCGACGAGGATGTTGAGGTGTCCCTCGCACTCGGCCGCCGGACCGCAGGGGACGAGGTCGATCCCGTCGGCCTCGAGCACCACGAGGAGCGGCGAGGTGACCTCGTCGCCGTCCCGTGGCGAGACGAACCGGGCGGCGGCGTCGGCCGGCTGGTCGTCGACGCCGTAGGCGCCGGGGTCGCCGGCGCAGCCGGCGGTGAGGGCGAGGAGCAGGGCGGCCAGCACGGCGGTCACGCGGGCCGGACGATCGGGACGGTGGGAGCGGTCGTGCACGGTGCCTCGTGGTCGGGGACTCAGGTCGTCGCGCGCTCCCGGAGGAAGGCCAGCGCCTCGTCGGCGTGACGCTCCATGTCGACCTCGCTCGCGACCACGTGCCGCAGCGTCAGGTCGCGGTCGAGGACGTAGGTCGAGCGGCGGCTCGGGCTCGGCCCGATCCGCTTCGCGCCGAACGCCGACACGACGGCGCCGTCGCGGTCCCCGATCAGCGGGAAGTCGAACTCGTGCCGCTCGGCGAACCGGGCCTGCGTGTCACCACCGTCCCGGCTGACGCCGACGCGTGCCGCGCCGACCTCGGCGAACTCGGCCACGAGGTCGCGGAAGTGGCAGGCCTGGGCCGTGCAGCCCGGCGTGAACGCCTTCGGGTAGAAGAAGACGACCAGCGCCCGCTCGCCGGCCAGCGCCGAGAGGGTGGTCGCCGTGCCGTCGTGGGTCGTCACGGCGAGGTCCGGGATGCGGTCGCCGAGCTCGACACGGGCCATGGGGCACTCCTGGGGTCGCGGCTGCCGACGACGTCGGTCGCCCCGACGTCCGGCGGGACCGTAGCGACGACGCTCCGGCTGGGGTCCGCCACCAGTCGGTCGACGGTCACCGTCACCGTCTGCGTCGCGCCGAACGCGAGGCGGGTGCCGTCGGCCAGCTGCGCGCAGAGCGTGTGCGTCCCGAGCGCGAGGTGCAGCAGGGCCACGCGTCCGCCGTCGGTCAGTCCGTGCACCCCCAGCTCGTCGGCGCGGAGCGCGCCCGACGGGACGAGCTCGCCCGCCGGCAGGCAGGGGCGGTCGACGACGACGGTGAGATGTCCCTCGCACGGGGCGGGGACGTCGCAGGGCCGCAGCGTGACCCCGTCGGCGGCGAGGACCACGGGGACCGGCGAGCCGAGGACCGCGCCGTCGGGGGGATGGAGGATGCGGGCCGCCGGGGCGGGCCCGTGGGAGGGGAGCGCCACGACCAGGCCGACCGCGCCGACGAGCAGCACCGCACGCCCCGGCCGGCGCGGTCGCCGGGTCCCGGTGCGACGCGTCCGCAGCGGACCGGTCCGCATCGGCCCCTCCCGGCTCGTGCGGACCCCGACGGGTCCGCACGGCGGAGGCTCGGCGCTCCGCCTCGCGGCGGGGGCACGCCACGCTCACGGGCGGCCTGCGCTTAGGCTCCCGCCGCCCGAGGGGGGAGCCCGGTGATGACCGTCCGCGCACGCGTCGCCGCGACGCAGGCCACGACCGCGTACCAGCTGGTGTTCGGCGCGCTGGCCCTGCTCGCCGTCGTGCTGCTGATCCTGCCCGAGACCCGGGCCGCCGAGGCCGTGAACCTCGTCGTCTGGGCCGTGTTCGTCGTCGACTACGCGGCCGCCCTCTGGGTCGCCCCCGAGAAGGGTCGGTTCGTCCGCGGGCACCTGCTCGAGCTGGTCGCGATCCTGCCGGTCGACTTCCTGCGGGCCGCGCGGGCGCTGCGCATCGTCCGCCTCGTCCGCGTCCTGCGGCTCGGCATCGTGTTCGGCCGGGCCTACCGGACCCTCGGCGGCGTGCTCGGCACCAACGGGCTCGGCCGGGCCGTCGTCGTGGTCGTGGTCGTCATCCTGCTGGCGGGGCTCTCGATCCAGACCGTCGAACCCGAGATCGGGACCGTCGGCGACGGGCTGTGGTGGGCGTTCGTCACCGCGACGACCGTCGGGTACGGGGACATCTCCCCGGCCACCCCCGGGGGCCGGCTGATCGCCCTGGTGCTGATGACGGTCGGCATCGGGCTGATCGGCCTGATCACCGGGAGCGTCGCGACGTTCTTCCTCCGCGGCGCCGAGCCCGAGCCGGCGCCCGAGTCCCCGCACCTCGCGCACCTGCGGGCCCTGCTCGACCGGTGGCACGAGCTGGGGGCGGCCGACCGTCGGGCCGCGGCCGCGCTGCTCGCGGGGCTGGCCGAGGGGACGACCGACGCGGCCGGGCCGGCCGCGGACGTCACAGGATGAAGGTGAACCGCGCCACGATGGCGAACGTGACCGCGCCGCCGGCGGGGACCAGCCATCGCCCGTGACGTCCGGCGGCGATCCGCCGCCACCCGCCGTCGGGGCCGTCGCGCCCGAGCACGCCGAGCAGGCCGAGCAGCGCCAGCAGCGTGAACAGCGCGCAGACGAAGATGACCGAGAAGTCCGGGTGCTCGCCGAGGATCGCGACGAGCGACCCCTCCAGCAGGATCTCGAGCCCGAGGACCATCGCCAGCGCCGGCGTCCCCGTCGGGAGCCAGTGCCAGACCGGGGTCAGGGTCGGCAGGCGCTCGCCGACCGCGTCGATGACGTTCGGCAGCAGGTACAGCGCGGTCGCGAGCCAGAGCGCCGGGCCGGTCCCCATGAACGCGCTCGCGACGAACAGGAACGCGCCGACGCGCACGACCGTCGCGAGCCGCGGCTGCCAGCCGTAGGGGTCGGGCAGCTCGTCGGGGGAGAGCAGCTCGACGCGCGCGGGGAACCACCGGCCGGCCGCCAGCTCGAGCAGGACGCGCACGACGACCGCGGCCGTCGCGACGACCCGCACGGTCGCGACGTGGTCGCCGGCCGGCAGCGCCAGGCCGGTCAGCGCCGGGAGGGCGCGGAACACGAGGCTCGCGACCCAGCCGCCGAGCAGCGCCGCGAACGCGAGGTCGCCGACGCGCTCGGTCCACGCGACCCGGACGCCGGGCTCGCGGCGGAACTCCCGCGTGGAGCGCGCGATGACGATCGGGCCGAACCCGGCGACGACGACGCCGGCCAGCAGCCGCAGGTCGGTCACCCCGGCGCCGTCCAGCCCCGCGAGCGTCCCCGCCGCGAACACGAGCACGCCGACCGCGCCGCCGAGCGCGTCGACGATCCCGAGCGCGACCAGCGCGATGAACAGCGGGACCGGCGGGTGGTCCGACGCGCCCCCGGTCTGCGCGAGGGCCGCGAGCCCGAGCCCGACGCCGACCAGCGCCGGCAGGAACCCGAGCGTCCCGAGCATCGCGCGCAGGTGGATCCCGTCGCCGAGCAGCTTCGCGAGCAGGGGGGAGGGTCGGGCGGCGCGACGGATCAGCCGCTCGGAGGGCCGGTCGAGGGCGACGAGCGGGCGCAGTGCGAACCAGCCCAGCCGGTCGCCGGCGCCCGGCTCGACGACGACGCTGGTCCGCAGGTCGTACTCGGCCCCGGCCAGCGCGTCGAGGACGTCCTCGCTGATCTCCGCGCTGCCGGGGCCCGCGCCCCCGCCGCCGCCACCGCCC
>Ga0075474_10000774_pt1 | contig 12805 bp, 9 predicted proteins | sample DEB08_DNA_2_FD_71485 | JGI IMG/M metagenome (GOLD analysis project Ga0075474, IMG submission 71485) | Aqueous microbial communities from the Delaware River and Bay under freshwater to marine salinity gradient to study organic matter... | ecosystem: Environmental > Aquatic > Marine > Coastal ...
GGTGCTCATCGACCGTCGAGAGAACCGGCATGTTGCGTTCGGGGCCGGAATCCACCGCTGCGCCGGATCGAACCTGGCTCGAATGGAACTACGCGTCTCCATCGAGACGTTCATCACACGGATTCCAGAGTTCTCCCTCGCCGACCCGTCGGCGGTCACGTGGGCCGGCGGCCAAGTGCGTGGTCCTCGATCGGCCGTGGTGACGTTCACGTCACGATGAGTTTGCTGCGCGCTCCGCTGCAGGGGACGGTCTCGTGGGTGCCCGATATCGGATCGAAGATCCCGGCGGGGCGACCAGTGATCGTGATCGAGTCCATGAAGATGGAACATGATGTGACGCACGATGAGTCGATCGAAGTGGTCGACCTGCATGTGGCGGTTGGAGCAACCGTGGCCGAGGGTCAGGCCCTCATCGAAGTTCGCCCGGCGGACGTCGAATCGACTACGGCCGACACCAGCAAGGACGTCGCCCGGTTGGATCTGAGCGAAGTGGTCGAGCGGCACGAACGTGGTCTCGACGAAAGTCGATCGAATGCGATAGCGCGCCGACGGGAGACTGGCCGGCGATCGGCTCGAGAGAACCTGTCCGCTCTCGTCGAGCCGGGTTCATTCGTCGAATACGGGCCTCTCGTCGTCGCCGCTCAGCGTCGGCGTCGTTCACTCGACGAGTTGATCGACAAAACACCGGCTGACGGTCTCGTCGGAGGTATCGGAGAGATCAACGGAAGGAGCGACGATCGTGTGAATCGTCGCGCAGTCGTGATGTCGTACGACTACACGGTTCTGGCCGGCACTCAGGGGCAACAGAATCATCGCAAGAAGGATCGGCTCTTCGACGTGGCCGAACGCCTTCGCCTTCCGGTCGTCTTGTTCGCCGAAGGGGGCGGAGGTCGTCCAGGTGACACCGACGGACTCGGAGTGTCCGGGCTCGATTGCTGGGCCTTTCACGACTTCGCTCGATTGTCCGGACTGGTGCCGCTCGTCGGAATCACCGGAGGCTTCTGTTTCGCCGGCAACGCAGCTCTGCTCGGCTGTTGCGACGTGGTGATCGCTCTCGAAGGATCCAATATCGGCATGGGTGGTCCGGCCATGATCGAAGGGGGAGGACTCGGCGTGCACGCGCCGGAGGCCATCGGGCCAACTGCCGTACAGTTCGCGAACGGTGTGGTCGACGTCGTCGTCGAGGACGATGCCGAGGCGGTGGCGATTGCCAAGAAATATCTCGACTTCTTTCAATGTCGGCGATCGTCTTTCGCAGCACCGCCAGTCGAGGCTTTGCGAGACGCCGTCCCGGTCGACCGCAAGAAGCCGTACGACATCCGACGTGTCGTGGACGGACTTTTCGACGTGGGCTCGGTTCTCGAACTTCGACGGGGCTTCGGGGCCGGAATGCTGACAGCCCTGGCGCGACTCGAGGGGATGACCGTCGGAGTGGTGGCCAACGATCCGCGCCATCTGGCTGGTGCCATCGACAGCGACGGTGCCGACAAGGCGGCCCGGTTCATGCAGTTGTGCGATGCCTTCGACGTGCCCATCGTGACCCTTGTCGACACGCCCGGCATGATGGTCGGCCCCGATGTCGAAGAGACCGCTCTCGTGCGGCACTGCAGTCGACTTTTCGTGACGGGTGTGAACGTCTCAGTGCCAGTGGTAAGTGTCGTCATTCGAAAGTCGTATGGTCTCGGAGCACAAGCGATGATGGCCGGTTCGACCAAGGCGCCACTGGCGTGCGTGGCCTGGCCGACCGGCGAATTCGGAGGGATGGGCCTCGAAGGAGCGGTGAGACTGGGGTACCGACGAGAGCTTGCTGCGATCGTCGACGCCGACGAACGCGAAGCCACCTTTCAGCAGATGGTCGACCGCATGTACGAACACGGAAAAGCCGTGTCGGTGGCCACCCACTTCGAAATCGACGACGTCATCGATCCGGCAGACAGTCGTCGTTGGCTCGTCACGATCCTCGGTTCTTGGGATCCGCCTCCTCGAATGGATCGGAAGCGTCCCAATATCGACACCTGGTGATTCAGGGAAGTCTGGTGTTGAGCGCCTCGACGTTGTCGTGCAAAATTCGCCGGCGGTCGGCCTCGTCGAAGGCCTTCAACTCGGGAAGGTAGTCGAGCGGGTTGGGCATACCCTCGATGTGGGGCCAATCCGAGCCGAAGAGCACTCGATCGGTGCCCATGAGCTCAGCGACCGTGTGGACGTCGTCTTCCCAGAACGGGTTGATCCACCAATGGTTTCGGAAGGTCTCGATCGGGTCATCCGAGAAGTAGCCGGGCATTTTCTTGGCCGTCGACGTCATCTTCTTCATCGCATCGGCGAGGAAGTCGGATCCGTTCTCGACACTGGCCATACGTAGACGCGGGAAACGGTCGAAGATCTTCTCGAAGATCGACGTGATGACGAAGTCTTGTGCGGCACGTTCGATGGCGAAACTCTTGATGGAGGGTTTCCACGACCCTCCGGAGAACTGGGCCGAAAAAGAATCGTCGGCGTACCCCTGACTCGAATAGCCGCTGTCACCGGCGTGAATCACCACGGTCGCCCCAGATTCAGCCGCCAGTGACCAGAACGGATCGAAAGATTCGTGGAAGGGTGAGCGAACTCCGTGGATGGTGTGAACAGCAGCAGGCCGCATCACGACGACGCGTGCCCCGGCCGAAAGCACCCGGTCGAGCTCGGCGACCGCCCAGTCGACATCGGCGAGAGACAGGTACGGGCCGGCGAAGATGCGCTCGCGATAGGCGAAACCCCAGTCCTCGTCGAGCCATCGATTGAAAGCTGAGAACGTTTGACACACTGCGTACGGGTCATGCTTCAACAGTTCCTCGTAGAGCATTCCGAGGGTGGGGAAGAGCCAGATTCGACCCACGCCTTGGTCGTCCATTGTCGAGAGACGGGCATTGCGATCGCGGTACTCGGGTCGGATCGGTTCGCGTCGGGTGAGAAACTCGAGTGGGCTCTTCTTCTCAGGATTGCCGCGGAAGTAGTCGTGCATCGCGCCGGCCGGAGCGATCGGATCGAAAGTCGGATTGGTGACGACTCTGCTGACTCGCCCGCCGACGACCTGGTATTTGCGCCCGTCGATCTCGGCCCACTGCACGCATCGCGCCCCGAGTTTCGGATCGAGATGACGGGTGAAGGCGTCGAGAGCCTCGTAGTAATGATTGTCGCAGTCGAAGGGCAAAAATCCGAGATCGTTCTCCGTCGCGCTCATGGGCACAGGGTACGGCACGGCCGCCGGCGACGTGTCGTCGGAGGTCAGAGACAGATGTCAGACGGTCGGACCGGCACTCGGGGCAGGCCACGACCGGTCGCCTGCCGAATGGCGTTGACGATGGCGGGCGTGACACTGATACACGGGGGTTCCCCGACGCCTTTGGCGCCGAGCGGCGATTTGGGCTCGAATTCCTCGATGAAGGTGGCGACGACCTCGGGGGCGTCGAGGAATGTGGGCAACAGGTAGTCGGTGAAGCTCGGATTTCGGACCAAACCGTCGGCCACGACGATCTCTTCCATGACGGCCAATCCCAATCCTTGGGCGATTCCGCCCTCCACCTGTCCGACACACGACAACGGGTTGAGAACGCGTCCGACGTCTTGCGCAGTCGCCACCTGAACGACCTTCACGAGTCCGAGGTCGACGTCGACATCGACGACGGCCCGATGGGCGACGAAAGCGAATGCCACATGGCAATTTCCCTGACCGTTCTGATCGAGATCCTCGGTCGGAGGGTGCCGGTATTCGGCCGTTTCGTCGATGTGCAGCCCAACAGCGGCGTCGACCACTGACCGCCGGTACGAGAGTCCGTCGGTGATGTCGAGATCGTCGATCGTCAGAGACGATCGATCGAGGCCATCGCGATCGGCAACGAGATCGAGGAGTCGTTCCCTCACCGCTCGGCACGCCGCATCCACGGCTCCACCGCTCATCCAGGTCTGGCGGCTCGCCGAGGTCGAACCAGCCGATCCGATCTGTGTGTCGATGGTGTCGAGAAGGACCTCGTCGACACCGAGAACTGAGCGGGCGATCTGCTGGGCGAGCATCACGAATCCTTGACCGACTTCGGCGGTGGCGAATTTGACCGTCACGACGCCGTCGTCCATGCGGCAGCGGGCCGTCGAATAGTCGTCGAATCCCTCGGAATACATGAGATTTTTGATGCTGACGCCCCAACCGACTCCTCGACGAATGTGTCGTCGATCGGCGGTGAGGCCGCTTCCTCCGGGAATATCGCGGTAATCGTCACTGTCGGGTGACAGGGGAGGCATGGGAAGGGCTGCCGTCTCTCGGATGCAACGTTCCACCGGGGCCACGTCGTCGACGATCTGGCCGGTCACGAGCACGTCACCCGTTTCCATGGCATTTCGCAAGCGGATCTCGACCGGGTCGACACCTATTGCGGCCGCCAGTTTGTCCATCTGACTCTCATGGGCGAAGCATGCTTGCACCACTCCGAAACCTCGCATGGCTCCACACGGAGGGTTGTTGGTGCGGACCGCCCAACTTTCGACGAGAGCACTTGGGCATTTGTACGGGCCCTGAATCTGGGAGATTCCATTCACCAGAACGGCCGGCGAGGTGCTGCAGTAAGCACCGCCATCGAAGACGACGCGGGCCTCGACGCGTCGGATACGACCATCACGGTCGGCATGGTGCCGCATCCAGATGCTGGCCGGGTGCCGATGAACGTGGCCGTAGAAGCTCTCTTCGCGGTCATAGGCGATGCGGACCGGCCGTCCCGTTCGCAGCGCGAGGAGGCAGGTGTGAACTTGCAGACTGATGTCTTCGCGTGCGCCGAATGCTCCACCAACACCACCAAGGACCAGACGCACCTTTTCTTCGGGAAGGCCGAGACAGGCCGCGATCTGTTTACGGTCTTCGTGTAGCCACTGCGTGGCGATGTACAGCTCGACACCCGATCCATCGTGATCTGGTAGGGCGAGAGCCGCTTCGAGGCCGAGAAATGCCTGATCCTGCATTCCGATCACGTACGTGCCTTCGACGACGACCTCACCGGTGATGCTCTGGTCGCCGTGCACGACACGCTGCTCGCGAAAGATGTTTCCGTCAGGATGCAAGAGATCCTCAGTGCCGGCGATACAAACTTCCGGGTCGGTGATCGGATCGAGGACCTCGTAGTCGACTCGTATGGCGGCCAGCGCACGTCGACAGGTTTCTGGATGGTCAGCGGCAACTGCCGCAACTGGTTCACCCACGTAGCGAACTTCGTCTCCGATACGAGCGAAGACCGGCTGATCCTGGGCGATGAGGCCGTAGGTGAGCTGACCCGGTACATCGTCGGCTGTGATCACGCACGACACTCCGTCGATCGCCAGAGCCGCTGACACGTCGATGGACACGACTCGAGCTCTCGGATGCGGAGAACGAAGTGTGGCTCCCCACAGCATTCCGTCGGCCCACATGTCGCTGCTGAAGGCGAAGCTTCCGGACACCTTGGCGTTGGCGTCAGGGCGCACTGCGCTCGTCCCGAGAGTTCCCTGACGGAGACGAGTCGACACTGCTGTGGTCATGACGACCTCCGTCGCACGACGACCTCGCGAACTGCTTCCAGAATTCTTCCGTATCCCGTGCAGCGGCAGATGTTGCCCGACAGCGCTTCTCTGATCTCGTTGTCCGACGGGTCGTGATGATTCGACAAGAGATGGTGGACGGCAACGACGAAACCGGGTGTGCAAAAACCGCATTGAACGCCGCCGGCGTCGATGAAGGCTTGCTGAACATCGCTCAATGCCTGATCAGCACCCAGACCTTCGATGGTGGTGATCTCGGAATCGACTGCTGACGCGGCAAGAACCAGGCACGAACACACGGCTCGGCCATCGACGACGACCGTGCAACTGCCGCATTCTCCTTGTTCGCAGGCCCCTTTCGATCCGGGTAGACCGAGCCGCTCGCGCAAGACGTACAGGAGACTTTCGCCGATCCACGAGTCCTGAACCTCATGTGGTCGTCCGTTGACGGTCAGTCTGTAATCGAGTGACGGAGGAGACGATTTCGTCATGATTCGGACCTTTCGAGAAGTCGTCGAGCCAGGACTCGTACGGCATGCCGACGATAAGCCGCGGTCGAACGGTGGTCGTCGATGGGTCGCGCCGAGGCCGCGACCCGATCAGCGAATTCGGATGCCACGTCGGAGGGGACTTTCAGCGAGAGGTCGCACGCGTCGGCGAGCCAACTCTCGGCGTCGATGGCACGGATGATCGTGGGACCGACCGCGCCGAGAGCGACAGTGACCGATGAGGATGAACGACTGAGACAGAGCGATGCCGTGGCGATGACCATGGCATTGCGGCTTCCGACCTTGGCGTAGCCCTGCCAGCAGTCCGACCGCGGGATGGAGACCGATCGAATGATCTCGCCGCCAGCCAGCGAATTGCGTTTGACACCGACCATGAAGTCATTGAAGGGAATGTGACGATCTCCGTCCGGACCGACCACGTCGACCACGGCATCGAGAGCGGCGAGAACGGGTAGGCCGTCGCCAGCCGGCGAACAGGTGCCGAGATTCCCGCCCAGAGTGCCAGCCGCCCTGATCTGAGGAGAGCCGACAGTCCGCGCTGCTTGAGCGAGAGCGGGAAGAGCTTCGGCGAGCGTTCCGTGTTCCATGTCGGCGTAGGGGACAGCGGCACCGATCGTGACGACGTCATCACCGACGTGGAACGTCTTCAATTCGTCGATTCGCGACAGTGAGACAACAGACCTCGGGCGACGATCGTGGAGATTGATCTCGACCATGAGATCGGTACCTCCAGCGAGAAGCGTGGCCGAAGGGTCGGAGCGCAACAGGTCGAGGGCTTCGCTCAGCGACCGAGGGACGAGAACACTCATGTGGCTCGACCGTCCCATCCGGCAAAAGCGTCGATCATGGCCTTTACGTCGCCGAGCGGATAAAGGATCGGACACGTACAACCGTGATCGATGTAGTGCGCCACTTTGGCCCGAGCTTCGGCAGGGGTTCCGCTCGCCGTCAACATGTGGACGATCTCATCGGGAACGAGCTTGCTCGCGGCCACGACCTGTTCGTGGGTCGCTGGCCACGTGAGAACCTCACCGACCGCATCCAGCAGCGACTGGGGAACACCAGAAGCCTTCATGATGTGCGGTTGTTGTCCCAGGTACTGGGTGACCATGAGGCGAGCCATGTCGATTGCCGTATCGCGGTCCTCGTGTACCGAGCAGACCACCAGCTGGGGTCGATCGATGTCGTCGAGAGATCGACCGGCCCGGGCCGCCCCACGAGTCAGGGCGTCGATGGCCTGGTCGTTGTACTCGGGGGAAACGAGGTAGTTGAGGACCGCGCCATCAGCGATCTCGCCGGTCAGCTCCATCATCTGCATACCGGTCGCACCGATGTAGATCGGAACGTCCTTGGGTCGTCGTTCCTGATAGACGTAATCGAGTTCGACACCGTCGAGGTGTACGTACTCGCCGTGGAAGGTCACGTTCTCGTTGTTCAAGAGTGATCGCACTGACGTCACGATCTCTCGCATGACCCTCAGAGGTTTGGCGCGATCGATCCCGACCTTCTGGGCGAGGGGATCCCACCACGCTCCGATTCCGAGGATGACACGACCTGGTGCGAGATCGTCGAGCGTGGAGAAGGTGGCAGCCAGTCGAGCAGGATTACGACTCCAGCAGTCGACGACGCCACTTCCGACTTTGATCGTCGATGTCGATGTGGCGAAGGCCGCCATAGGAACGGTGGCTTCCCGTACGAGCCGACTTTCGGCTTGCCAGACAGCATCGAATCCTTTGGCTTCGGCGTAGGTCACGAAATCGATTCCTTCTCGAATCGAATGAGCGTCTTGGAGGTACAGAGCGACAGGTTGGGTCATCGTGGGTTCCTCGTGGTGTCCTTGGGTCGGGCTTCGGTCGTCGTCATGATGTGATCGGTCAGAGTCGGGCGAAGAGTTTGGCTGCCGATTCGGCAGCTTTGGCGCGGACTTCGTCGACGTCGACCCTCGTCGGGCAACCGCCCTCGAGAAGGGTTTCGCCGGTGGACGAGGTCACGGTGATCGGGCGCGTGCCGGGTGTGAAAGCCACGTGCCATGGAGATTCGGCGTGGTCGTAGTTCCAGACGACGACGTCGTCGCGACATTCGGGCAGCAGAACGTAACCGTTCTCGAGCCATGTCCAACTCGTCTCAGGGGAAGCGGTGACGTCATCGGCCCGATGGGCAACGTACCCGAGCCGGAATTCTTCGAGCATGTCAGCACCGATCCCGTCGGAGCCGAGCACGACCGTGTTGGGTCGCGTGGCTGGACGGGCGTAGCCGACGGCGTTGTTCATGTTGCTACGCGGGTTGTGGGCGATCAGACCCGGTAGATCGCGGTCGAGATGCACGCAATGGACGAGAAGCCACGTCTCGTCGGTGAGACCTTCGAGACGTGCGCCAGCCTCGTGGTCATCAGGGCCTTCGGCGACATGGATGTGAACTCCCGTCCCGTGCTTCTTGGCGAGATCGGCCGCTTGGTGCAGGGTGTCGTCGGAGCAGGTGAAGGCGGCATGGACGCCAACCATGCCACGCCCTCCTGATGACAGATAGCGATCGTTCTCGGCGAGACCGCGCCGCGAGCCCTCGGATCCGTGACGGTCGGTGACTCCGTACGAACATGAGACCCGAACACCGACCTCCGCGCACGCGTCGGCGATGACATCGAGACTTCCGTCGATGGACGAGGGACTTTCGTGGTGATCGACGATTCCCGTGGTTCCCGACATCAAGGCTTCGACGGCACCGAGTTTGGCCGACCAGTGGATGATGTCGAGATCGAGGGCGACGTCGAGACGCCACCAGATCTGTTGAAGGATCGACAAGAAGTCAGTCGGCTGGGCGGGGGGTGCAGGCATGCCGCGCGCCAGCGTCGAGTAGAGGTGATGATGGGCGCACACGAGCCCGGGAGTCGTGACCGTCATGTGTCCGAATCGCCCTTCGACGGACGCATGGGCAATTTGGTCCTCCAGACGCCATCCGCATGATGGAGGGCGGCCGCCACTGCGCCGGCGGTGGGGACGAGGCCGATCTCCCCGACTCCCTTGATCCCGTACGGTGACGAAGGTTCGGGGGATTCGACCAGAATCGTCTGCACCGGCGGCATGTCTTTGGCGCGGATGATGCCGAGCGAGCGCAAAGTCGTCGGAATCGGGAATCCGGTGTCGGGGTCGGAAGGGAAGTCCTCGGACAGGGCATAGCCCAGTCCCATGTGGACGCTTCCTTCGATTTGGCCTTCGCAGAGAGTCGGATTCACGGCTCGGCCGACATCGTGGGCCGCGACCACTCGCTCGATCGAACCATCGGCTGGATCGGCCACGACCATCTGACACGCGTAACCGAACGTCGAATGAATCGTCGGATTTTCGACGTCTCCGAGCTTGTCGGTCCAGTCGACCCGATACTCGCCCACATGATCGACGTCGACCGCACATCCTGCTCTGCGTGCGACGTCGCAAGCGTCCTTCACGGCGCCAGCGCCCATGAGAGTTCCGCGTGATCCGGTTGTCTGACCGAATCCGAGTTCACGAGTCGTATCGACGATCACGCGGATTCGGTCGGGGTCGATTCCGAGCTCGTGAACCACCACCTGTTGAGCGACTGTGTTCACGCCCTGTCCCATTTCGGTCCAACCGTGACGAACTTCGACGATCCCGTCGGATCGAAAACGAACCACGGCGCGTGTGATCTCTTTGAATCCGTTGCCGAGACCGCTGTTCTTGAGTCCGAGCGCAACTCCGACGGCTCGGCCCGAAGCGACCGCTTCATCGAAGTGAGGCTTCATTTCGTCGAGACAACGTTCGGCGCCGAGGCATCCGTCATCCATGATCTGCCCAGGCCCCCACACCATGCCGGGACGAATGACGTTGAGTTTGCGGATCTCCCACCCGCTGATGCCCACCGCCTCGGCAAGTCGATCGAGGACACCCTCCATGGCGAATTGCGCCTGATTGGCGCCGAAACCGCGGAATGCTCCGCACACGGGGTTGTTGGTTCGCACGGCCACTGCTTCGACGTCCACGGCGGGAAGGTGATACGGCCCCGATGCGTGACCGGCCATGCGCTCCAGAACTTTCATGCCAACGCTCGCGTAGGCCCCGCTGTCGCCGATTGCTCGTACGTGTAAGGCGGTGAGACGACCCTCGGCATCGCATCCGATGTCGTATTTCATACGAATCGGGTGTCGCTTGGCGTGAATACGGAACGACTCCTCCCTGGACAGCGTGCACTTGACCGGACGATCGAGAAGCCAGGCTGCGAGTGCCGTTTGAGCCTGGTTGCTCATGTCCTCCTTGCCGCCGAATGCCCCTCCATTGGTCACCAACTCGACAGTGACCGAATCGTTGTCGACTCCGAGTACCCGCGCGATGTCGTTGCGATCGTCCCAGACCCCTTGGCCGCCCGAGTACACGTGGAGTCGACGATTGTTGCCGTCCCGATGAGGGACGGCCAGGGTACTTTCCGGTTCGAGGAACGCATGCTCGATGCGCTGAGTCTCGAACGTCTCGGTCACTCGATACGCCGACGTAGCTAGAGCTGCCTCGACATCTCCCCGTCGGTACGAACTCGTACTGAGCCGATTGGTGTCAGTTTCCCAGACAGCGATCTCACGATCGTCGAGAGCGGCGACGGGATCGGTGACGACGGGGAGCGGTCGATACTGGACGTCGACGAGTTCGGCCGCCTCACGGGCCGCTCGTCGACTATCGGCCACGACAACGGCGAGCACGTCACCCGCATAGCTGGTACGACCACCCTCGGGAATCATGACGGGCCAGTCCTTGTGGATGAGCCCAACCTTCATGTCGCCAGGTATGTCGGAGGCGGTGAAGACGGCCACGACTCCGGGCGCAGTCTGAGCCCGGGCGATGTCGATGGAGGTCACGTCAGCACGCGCGTACGACGTGAGATGAAGGGCGGCGTGCAGCATGCCGTCGGGGCGAAGATCGTCGACGTAGCCACGATCGCCAAGAGCCAACTCACGTGCTTCGTATTTCACACCTCGGCTGCCCACGCCACCGACTGGTTCGGGATCGGGGATGTGACCCTTCGCTACGGCGTCGATCGCATCGAGAACCTTTACGTATCCGGTACAGCGACACAGGTTGGCTCCGAGGTGGCGGCTCATGTCGGCACGCGTGAGCGACGCGCCCTTTTTGTCGATCTGACCCTTGGCCCGCATCACAATCCCGGGGATGCAAAATCCACACTGCAGGCCCCCGCAGGCAGCGAACGCAGTCGCATATCTGTCCCGTTCGTCATCAGGGAGACCCTCGAGAGTGACGATGTCCTTGCCGGCCACTTTGCTCAGCGGCTGTTGGCAACTGACGACGGGTTTGCCGTCGATCAGAACGGTGCAGCAACCACACTGTCCGGAAGGTGAACACCCGTCCTTGGGCGACGTGATGTCGAGCTCCTCGCGGAGTGCTTCGAGAAGATGGGCGTGACTTGCGGAAACGGTGACGTCGTTTCCGTTGACGCGTAGCGAGACTCTGGTTTCGTTCATGACGGACGTACGACTCCTCTCTGGCTGGTCAGTCGCGTGTAGACCTCTGGACGTCGGTATCGATCGAAGTCGAACAGGGTTTCCTTGTACCGTGCGCACCAGTCGAGATCGCATTCGGCCGAGATCAATTCGTCGTCGGAAGTCAGAGCCTGAGCGACGACCTGCCCACTCGGAGCGATGATGCACGACTGGGCCAGCGAGTCGACGCCCTCTTCGACTCCTCCCTTGGCGACTCCGATGACCCAGGTGCCGTTCTGATAGGCGCCGGCCTGCATGACGAGAGCGTTATGGAAACCTTGCAGCGCGTCCTGACTCGGATCGGGAACGTAGTGAATCGGCGTGTTGTAACCACACAGGATGATTTCCACCCCCTGCAAGCCCATCTCGCGGTACGTCTCCGGCCACCGGCGGTCGTTGCAGATCATCATGCCGACGATGCCCCCGAAGGCTCGCCAGACAGGAAACCCTTCGTCGCTCGGCTCGAAGTAATAGCGCTCGGCGTGCTGGAAGGGTCGATCGGGTTCGTTGGTTTCGTGGCCCGGGATGTGCACTTTGCGGTACTTGCCGACGACCGAGCCATCGCGTTCGACGAGGATCTGTGTGTTGAATCGGTGTCTCGAGCCATTGGAATCGGGTTCGGTCAGTTCGGCGTAGCCGAGGCAGAAGCCGATGCCAAGCCGTTTCGCCTCGTCGAAGAGGGGCGCAGTGGACGAATTCGGCATCGACGTCTCGTACCAGTGGTCGGTGAGGGAGATGTCGGTTTCGAACCAACGGGGAAAGAAGGTCGTCAACGCCAATTCGGGATAGACGACGAGTTCAACGCCTCGCCGGTGCGCCTGGTGGAGAAGTTCGATCAGGCGAGCCACCACCTCGTCGCGTGAATCGTCACGCTGAATGGGCCCGAGCTGCGCAGCTCCGACGACCACGGGACGACGCGACTCGCCGTGATGGGCAAATACTCGACTCACGTCAGGCTCCTCGTCGGGGATTCGACACTCGATGGTGTGAACTCGGTGTCGAGAAGATCGAGCATGACGTCGAGCAGCAATTGCGTTCCCTCCACGAGATCGGCGTCATCGGTGTGTTCGGCGGGGTTATGGCTGATGCCGAGATGGGACGGTGTGAAGATCATTGCCGTCGGACAGACGCGAGCGAGCATCTGTGCGTCGTGCCCGGCACCTGACGGAAGTCGACGAACCGAGTGGCCCCGGCCGGTGATGGCTCGTTCGACCGAGTCGACGACTCGCGGGTCGAACTCGACCGGTTCGAATCGGGCCAATTG
>Ga0075474_10000787_pt1 | contig 12694 bp, 10 predicted proteins | sample DEB08_DNA_2_FD_71485 | JGI IMG/M metagenome (GOLD analysis project Ga0075474, IMG submission 71485) | Aqueous microbial communities from the Delaware River and Bay under freshwater to marine salinity gradient to study organic matter... | ecosystem: Environmental > Aquatic > Marine > Coastal ...
CGAGCACCGCTCCGAAGCAGCGCTGACGCGCTACATGCACCACCTTTCGACCAAGGATCTTTCCTTGACCACGAGCATGATCCCGCTGGGCTCATGCACGATGAAATTGAATGCGGTAGCAGAGCTTACGCCCATCACGATGCCGGCCTTCAACAGCCTGCATCCGTTTGCCCCCATGGAACAGGCGCAGGGCTACCATGAGATGATGGACGAACTGCGTACGTGGCTCAACGAAATTACCGGATTTGCTGCGACGTCGCTTCAGCCCAACTCGGGTGCCTCAGGCGAATATGCAGGTCTGATGGTCATCCGGGCCTACCAGGAGAGCATGGGCGAAGAGCACCGGAATGTGTGCCTGATACCGAGCTCGGCACATGGTACGAATCCTGCCAGCGCCGTGATGGCCGGGCTGGACGTCGTCGTTGTGGCATGCGACGGAAATGGGAATATCGACGTGGAAGACCTTCGCCAGAAAGCGGATGCTGCTGGAGAGAATCTTTCCTCACTCATGATCACCTATCCGTCCACCCACGGGGTATTCGAGGAAGACATCAAGGAAATCTGCCAGATCGTTCATGATCGGGGCGGACAGGTCTACATGGATGGCGCCAACATGAACGCCCAGGTCGGCATCTGTCGCCCCGGCGACATCGGTGCCGATGTATGCCACCTTAATCTGCACAAGACCTTCGCCATTCCGCACGGCGGTGGTGGTCCGGGTATCGGCCCCATCTGTGTGGCTGGACACCTGGCCCCCTACCTCCCCGGCCACCCCATCGTGGATGCCGGCGGAAGCATCGGTCCGGTGGCTGCGGCTCCCTTCGGAAGCGCCTCGATCCTGCTCATTTCATGGGCCTACATTGCCATGCTCGGTGCCGAAGGCCTCAAAAAATCGACACAGGTTGCCATCCTCAATGCCAACTACATGGCCCACCGCCTGGCCGGACAGTACGACGTGCTCTACACCGGCAAGACGGGGCGGGTAGCGCATGAGTACATCCTGGATCTGCGCTCGCTGCGCCAGAATACCCAGCTGACGGAAGTAGACGTGGCCAAGCGCCTGATGGATTATGGATTCCATGCGCCCACCATGTCCTGGCCTGTCGTGGGTACGGTCATGGTCGAGCCCACCGAGAGCGAAAACAAAGCCGAGTTGGATCGTTTCGTCGAAGCGATGACCTCCATCCGGGCAGAAATACAGGAAGTCGAACTCGGGCTGGTCGAGGACAAGGAAAGTGTACTGGCCCATGCCCCACACACGGCTGCCATGGTTACAGCCGATGAGTGGAATCAATCCTACACGCGCGAAAAAGCAGCCTGGCCGGCCTCCTGGTCACTGAGCCACAAGTTTTGGCCGACTGTGCGCCGGGTCAACGACGCTCACGGGGATCGGAACCTGGTGTGCTCCTGCTTGCCGCTGGAGGCCTACGAGGGATAAGGGGGTAACGACCAGGGCGCGATTCAGGCTGCCTGAGCTGCGGAGGCCGTCCGGAGGAAGCTGTTCAGGTCGCCGGCTGCCCTGCGGTCCGTTCGGCCCGCGGGACCTTCGGTCAGGACTTCGTTTACAAACCAGGCGAGGGCCAGGCGCTCATCCATGGTGGCACCCTCGGCATCCAACACGGCTGTCAGTTGCGCCCATTGGTCGCGTGTGATACGACCCGTGACATACCAGGCCAGTAACCGGGTGAAGGCTGTTTGACGGGTCGAAGACGTACGAAAGCGTGCCATGCGGGTTTTCCTCCGGGGAATGGGTGCCAGCGGACGGAAGGGGTTTCTTCCGTATCCGGGTACCCGAGAGACACGTAAGACGTCGAACGTAACCTGAGGAGCGGTTCTCAGGCCGGCAGCGCTACGGCGCCCATCTCGAACCATCCGCTCACATCGACGCCATCCTCCCCCTGCTTGTGGGCATACTCATTCGTCGATGGATCGTAGACATAGTCATCGGCCCACAGCCCGGCATTGGCTGCAATGTCCTCCAGCGCTTCCAGCACCAGATCCAGCTCGGCGTCCGTCATGGTCGGGTGGAGCGAGACGCGAACCCAACCCGGCTTGTTGGCCAGATACCCACCATTTATCTGGTCTGTAATGCGCTTGGAGTGCTCGCGGTCGACACTGAGCAGATAATGTCCGTAGGTCCCGGCACATGAGCAACCACCGCGGGTCTGGATGCCGTAGCGATCGTTGAGCAGCTTGACGATCAGGTTGTAATGGATATTCTCGATATAGAACGAGATGACGCCCAGACGATCCTCGATACCATCGGCCAGAATGTGCAGGCCCGGAATGGCCCGCATGCGCGGGAAGGCTTTCGCCAGCAGTTCATGCTCACGCGCCGCAATGGCCTGCGTGCCCATCTCCTCCTTCAACTTGATGGCCATAGCCGCCCGGATGGTCTGCAGGAAGGCCGGCGTGCCACCATCTTCACGGTCCTCAAGGTTCTCCACGAAGCGGTGTTCGCCCCATGGATTGGTCCAGTCCACAGTCCCCCCACCCGGATGATCCGGGACACGGTTCTGATCCAGCTCGGCATTGATCACCATGATACCCGTCGACCCGGGGCCACCCAGGAATTTGTGGGGCGAAAAGAAGATGGCGTCCAGGCGGGCCATCTCATCCTCCGGATGCATGTCGATGTCATCGTAGGGCGCATTGGCGGCAAAGTCCACAAAACACCAACCGCCATGCTCATGCATGACACGCGATAGGGCATGATAGGGCGTACGCACGCCTGTCACGTTTGAGCATGCCGTGAAGGAGCCGATCAGGGGCCGGCCTTCGTATTTGACGATCTCCTGCTTCAGGTTTTCCACCACACACAGGCCATCCTGATCCGGGTCAATCCAGACCAGATCAGCCAACGATTCAATCCAGGAGGTGTGATTGGAGTGGTGCTCCATGTGGGTGATGAACACGACAGGTCGGTGCTCATCGGGGACCTCCAGAAAGGGCTCGATCTTTTCCGGAACACGAACGCCTATGATGCGCTGCAACTTGTTGATGACATCGGTCATGCCCGACCCGGCAGCAATGAGTATGTCGTTGGGGCCCGCGTTGACGTGGCGCTTGATGATGTCGCGCGCGTGGCGGTAGGCGCGGGTCATGGAAGTGCCCGTCACACTCGTCTCCGTGTGGGTGTTACCCACGAAAGGACCAATGATATCCGAGAGCCGCTCTTCGATGGGTCCATACAGCCGACCGCTCGCAATCCAGTCCGCGTAGATGATGGGCTTTTGTCCGTAGGGGCCCGAGAAGGTCTGCCCGATACCTACGATCTGACTGCGGAACGGCTCAAAATACTGCTCTAGCGTAGACATGGTGGACCGGGACGATTGACTGGATCGATGGACGCGAAACAGACTGGAATGGCAGGAGCATACCTTCAGGTTGAGCGCTCAAAATACGGAATTCCGGGGCATCAAGACAGGACGATTTCCTTACGCAGGCGAGCCACGGGAATACCTTGTTGCTCCCGATACTTGGTCACGGTTCGCCGGGCAATCCGGAAACCCTTTTTCTCCAGCATGTCAGCAATTCGCTGATCGGATAGGGGCTTCATCTTGTTCTCGTCCGATATGATCCGCTCGATGAGTGCCTTCACTTCCTTGTTCGAGACATCTTCTCCCGACTCCGTCGTCAGGCCCTCGGAGAAGAAGTGCTTGAGCTCGTAGACACCGAATTCCGTCTGTACATACTTGCCGTTGACCACACGGGATATCGTTGAGATGTCCATGGATATCATTTCCGCGACATCCTTGAGAATCATCGGCTTGAGATGTCCTTCTCCCATGCGGAAAAAGTCCTCCTGCCGCTCCACGATGGCGCGCATGACAGCCAGCATGGTCTGGCGCCGCTGATTGATGGAGCTGATGAACCAGCGAGCCGATTCGAATTTGGACTTCAGGAAGTGCTGCGTTTCGCTATCGTACGATGTACGTCCCTTCTTCTTGTCCGCTACGACCTTCTCCAACATCTGCTGGTAATGACGGGATACCCGCAATTCCGGCGCATTCCCGGCGTTGAGGGTAATGACGAACGTGTCTTCCTCGGCCTGCACCGTGAAATCCGGTGTGATATAGTTCTCCGAGGCAGAGAACTCGCCTTCGCCCGGTTTTGGATTGAGGCGCTGGACCAGATCATACGCTTCCTTCAATGCAGCCCCATCGACACCGAGACGACGCATGATCTGCTCGTAATGCTTCATCGTGAACGCCTTGTAGGCGCGCGAAAGCATATCAATGGCGACGTCGCGGCCCGGGATGTGCTCAGGCAGCATGTCGAGTTGAACCAGCAGGCATTCTTTCAAATCCCGGGCCGCGACACCAACGGGCTCGAGGCGCTGAACACGGTAGAGCATCTCCTCCACGTCCTGCTCGGACAGTAAGACGCCCTGGTTGAAGGCCACATCATCGACAATGGACTCAAGGGAACGCCTCAGGTATCCATCTTCGTCGATCGATCCGATGATTTGATCGGCAATGAGCATCTCTTGTTCGGTCAGCTCCAGGAAGGAGAGCTGGTCCCGCAAGGATTCGACCATGCTGCTCACAGACACAATCGGGGTTTCACGCTCCTCCTCTTCTGCACTGTGGTCCACAGCCGCCTTGTATCCGTAGAGGTCGTCTTCGGTATCGAGGAACTCGTCCCAGTCGTAGTCCTCCTCAGCCTGGTCGTCAGCCTCTTCCAGCACATCGTCGTACTGGTCCTCCTCGCTCTGCTCGTCGAGGCGTTCCTCTTCTTGAATGTCTTCCCCCTCTTCAAGGAGCGGATTGATTTCCATCTCCTGCTTGATCCGTTGCTCCAGAGCCAGGGTTGGCAGCTGCAGCAGTTTGACGTATTGGATCTGCTGCGGCGAGAGCCGCTGCTGAAGGGACTGCTTCTGCTGGAGATTCAGCACGCGTCAGCCCTCCTCTTTCTCCCGGAATGAGGTGCCAATCACCGAGCGTCGCTCCTTGACCATGAGCAGGAACTGGGCATACCAGTCCTGACCGTACTTTCGGGTCAGAGGCCCCTGAAGCATCTCTGCCAGTCCGATACCCATGTCCTTTCCGTTAACGCGACCCGGCGCGCAAATATCGATCTGCTCGTAGTTGAGCGCCTCGAATTCCCCCAGACGCTGTACGCGGATGGGGTACAGATGACACGAAATGGGCTTCTCGAAATCGACCTTCCCCTCATGGTAGGCCTCCTGGATGGCACACTTGGCCACGGGCCCGTCGTAGCGTACGAAGACGCACTCGGCGTCGCCCACGCAGGTCGTGGCATAGTGACCTGGCGCGATTTCCTCCCACACTCCTTCCTGATCGATGACGTCGAGCGCTTCGGGGCGCAGTCGGTCCCGAACTGCATCCAGCACGGAATCAACCTTTGCCAACTCGGACGTCTCCAAGGGAGCGCCAGAGGCTCCCTGCACACAGCAAGCCCCCCTACATGCCGTCAGATTGCAACTGAAAGCGGCCTGCACAACATCGTCCGATATGAGTACATCGTCCACTACAAACATAGTGCCGTATTCTATCGTCTGATGGGGCAAGAAGCAATATTGACAGTGTCAGGGGATGATACAGGTCATATGAAATGTTGTCGCACAACGAAGGGAAGCCGTGGCCGTCGTGCCCACGCATCCTGCAAACGAGAAGACCAAAGCATGTGGAGAGGTTCTTTTTCTGGTGAACCCAGGGGCAATCGCTTCGTCAAAAGGCTACATTGTCGGTACTGCTTCGCTGGGATGATTATCCCAACAACAGCCCGACCCAGCCGCTCCATCGACTTGCCTCGCTGCCATGATTGAACGTTCCGGTCAGTTCGCTCCCCGTCCGTCGGGCACGGAGGAAGACGTTGAGAAGGCGCTGCGGCCCAAATCCCTGGATGACTTCATCGGCCAGCAGAAGATCAAGGAGAACCTGCAGGTTTTCATGACGGCGGCGCAGCGCCGGGGGGAATCATTGGATCATGTGCTTCTTTCGGGGCCTCCAGGCCTGGGAAAGACCACATTGGCTTACATCATCGCGGCCGAGATGGGGGCACAGGTCAAGACGACGTCCGGTCCGGTCCTGGACAAGCCTGCCTCCATTGCCGGTCTGCTCACCAATCTGAATGAGGGTGATATCCTCTTCATTGACGAGATCCATCGTCTGTCGCCTGTCGTGGAGGAATACCTCTATGCGGCGATGGAAGATTATCATATCGACATCCTCATTGACTCGGGTCCGAGTGCGCGCAGCGTCAAGATCTCACTGCCTCCCTTTACGCTGGTCGGAGCTACGACAAGGAAAGGGTTGTTGACCGCTCCACTGCGAGCCCGCTTCGGCATAGATTTCCGCTACGATTACTACCCTGCCTCCACACTTACGCGTATCGTGGACCGTTCGGCGGGCCTGCTGGATGTGGCCTTGACGCCGGAGGGCGCCGCCGAGATTGCGCGGCGTTCCCGTGGAACGCCGCGCATCGCCAACCGGCTGCTTCGGCGGACACGTGACTACGCAGAGGTCGAAGGAGATGGGAGGATTACGAGGGAGCTGGCAGATCGTGCACTCAATGCCCTGAACGTAGATGTTGAGGGTCTCGACGACATGGATACCCGCATCCTCATGACACTTATTGAAAAGTTCGGCGGAGGTCCAACGGGGCTTGCCAACCTGGCTGTATCGGTGGGCGAGGAAGCTGGTACCATCGAGGAAGTCTACGAACCCTACCTGATCCAGGAGGGATACATCGAGCGCACCCCCCGCGGCCGTATGGCTACGGCGGCCGCCTATCGACATTTCGGTCTTCAGCAACCGGGCAGACCGGGGCACCTCTTCGATGGGTGAGTGCTGAGATGGTCCGTATGCCCAACGCTCGTCCCTGGCGCCTCCTATGGATCGTCATACTCCTGGCAGGCCTGATGGCATGGGCTGGATACCGCGCCTCCTTACCCGAGCTTATCGAAGCGCAGGCATCCGAGAGGTCCACATGGACTCCTGCCATCCTCGCGGATACATCGTCTGTCTTCCTGCCCGATTACTCGTACGCGGGTTATCGATGGGGCGAGGAGGAACGACCCGAGCCCCCCGTCACCCACCATGCAACGGCTTTCGGTGTCGTTCCCGATGACGGCCTCGATGACACCGCTGCGCTGCGCTCGGCCCTTGACAGCATGCGCGGGCAGCGTGGCTGGGCCGTTTTGGGCCTGCCGCCTGGCCGCATTGATATCAGCGGCGTCCTCTTCCTGGAACAGGACAGCCTGATCATCCGTGGGTCGCACGCTGCTGACGGTTCGGCCGGGACGGCCTTGGTCATTTCCGGCTCGCTTACCTCATGGGCCGATCCAAAGGCAGACTCCCTCCTCTCAGGCATTGCCGCCTATCAACAGGAGAACAACCTGAATAATCTGTTCCGGCCATTCTCTGCCTACACGTGGGCCGGTGGTGTCCTTTGGTCCCGACAAGCCGGCATCGCCCATCCCATCCCTCCCATGGGCGCCTTGCCCGTGGCCGGGGGGTGGGACGTGCTATCCGGTCATCAGGCTGAGCGACAGGTCCGTATCTCTGCTGGGGCGCCGCCGCCAGCGCCTGGCGCCCTTCTTGAAGTCCACTGGTTCAATCAGGATGGCGAAGAAGGAAGCTTCCTCAAACACGTACTTGGACCCTACGACCTGCCCATCGGGAAACGACTGACCGAGGACCCGAATCGGCCGCTCATTACCCAACCGGTCACGGTGCTGTCCACAACGGCTGTATCCGATGGATGGCTCCTGACCCTTCAGCAGCCCCTGCTGCACGACGTCCGGCCTGAGTGGGGTACCAGGCTCGTGGCCTTGAAGCGGACCACGCACATCGGTATTGAGCATCTGAGTCTGCACTTCGAACCGGCTGATACGGCGCCACATCACCTGGACAAGGGATACAACGGGATCTATCTGACCGACACCCGACACAGTTGGGTCTACAACGTACACATCCACGATGCGGATACAGCGGTGCTGACCAATCGCACCCACAACATCACGGTCTCCCGGCTGTGGACGAGCGGCCGCGAAGGACACCATTCCATATACCCGAGCAACTCCTACGGCGTGCTGGTCCGTGATTTCCGGCTCGACGCCCCGGCGCTGCACCACCCTACTTTTTCAACCAGAAGCGTTCTCAGCGTCTACACAGATGGCCATATACGTGCAGCACGCCTGGACCAACACGGCGGACTGAACCAGCAGAATCTCTACGACCGGTTGACGCTGCAAGCTGGCAGCGCGTGGCTGGACGGAGGAGGAGCTGGATACTGGAATCCGGTAGCGGGCCGCTACAATACTTTCTGGAATGTTGAGGTCACTTCGGAGGACGCATGGGCAGGACAGGTACGGGACGCTCCGGATGCGCGCCTGATTGGCATTACCTCGAACCTGCCGGAACTCCGGTTGCGATATGGACCCAACGCCTACGTGGAAGGGCTGCAGCAGCCCGGCATTTCAGTGCCATCGCTCTACGAGTGGCAGCGGGAGCGCCGCCTCAGAGGACACGACTCTGACCATCCACGGTGATGGTTTCAATGACCTCGTTGCCGTCAACCAGGTGCAATGCCGACTGCGTATTGACCACGACACAGGCGTGGTTCGGAACAACACGAACACGGTCTCCCACCGCCACCTCGACATCCGCTGCGGCCCGCACCCAGCCATGCTCTTCCGAGAGCCCGTTGATGAGCGTACCCTCGAGCGCACGCATCGGGTCCATGGACGCCAGGATCTGCCCATACCCTTCGGCGCTATACGCCCCATCTGATGTCAGCACCTTCTTGCCTGCATCCAGGAAGAATCGCTGGGATCCATCCTGATTGTCATGACGGGAGATGACGGTTGTCCAAACCGTCAAGGCACATCGGTCAATCGGGGCCACGCCCAGACCGACTTGTGTCATATCCAGATAGAGGTAGTTGCCCGGCCGGATCTCGGTAATGCGAAAGCCTTGACGCTCGGCGTTCGTGAAGGCGCTGATCGAGGGCGTGGATCCGATGCTGATCTCAAGGGTGCCCGCTACCGCGGCCTCGAGACCGGCATCCCGAAGCGATATGGCAGTATCCAACATGCGATCCCGCTCCTCGGCAGAGACGCGCTCCAGCGCCTCACGAAGCTGTTCCGAAGCATCCTGTGGACCACTGTAGGCATGTCCCGCGTGCGTCAGGATCCCGACGACGTGAAGGCCAGGTTTCTGATCCAGGCTGGCTGCCCAGCGAATCGATGACGGATCATCCCAGCGGATACCACAGCGACCATAGCCGATATCCATTTCGATCAGAACGTCGGCCTCCAATCCTTGCGAAGCAAAGAAGGCCGAGGCTGCGTCGGCTCCCGAAGCCGTATCCACACAGAAGCTTATCCGAACTCCGGAGCGCATCAAACGGGCTACCCGCTCCAGCTTATCCCGCCCCACGAGAGCGTATGCAATCCGGATATCACGGAAACCGGCTTCGGCAAACACCTCTGCCTCGGCTACCTTGGCCACCGTCAGTCCGGCGGCTCCCAGGGCCTCCTGCCGACGCGCCATCCTGATGGATTTATGGGTTTTGGTGTGGGGCCGTAGCTGGACGCTTTCCCGCTCAGCCAAGGCCTGCATATCAGCCAGATTGGCCTCCAGGCGCTGCCGATCGACGATAATAGCCGGTGTAGAAAGGTCGTTGAGCATCATGGCAAATAGGGAGTGATCCACACAGGATACGGCAGGGCAGAAGAAAACAGGGCGGCGCGTGCTTCCTATTCAATGGAGGTGCTGATCCATCCCTCGGGTCCTTCAATGGGAAGATCGGCCAGCGCAATACGGGCGATATCGGTCTGACCGGCACGGTGCGTGGTGAAATACAGGGTGGCACCGTCACGCGAAACCCACGCACCATACTCGTCACCCGCAGAATTGACCTCCGGTCCGAGAAGGATGGGTGCCGACCAGCCTGTGCCCTCTGCAAAGACAATCCAGAGGTCACTGCCTCCCAGTCCACTCGTTTCATCGGTACGGGAGATGATCAGGTAGCGTTCGCCCGGATCAACCCACACATCCGTCTCAGGAAGGGACGTGCTTACGGGAGCTCCGATCGCTTCCACCTCATATCCCATCGATCCCAAACGGGCACGATAGATATCTTCTTGGCCCTCTCCACCATCGCGGTTGCTGGCAAAGTAAACCGTCCCACTGCCCGAAACTGCTCCGTTGGACTCATCAGCCTCCGTGACACTTATCATGAAAGGCTCCGGATCCATCCATGCCTCGCCGTCGTGCGCTACAACCCATAGGTTGAAGTCGCCAGCCTCGTTCTCTCCCGGAAGGGGTCGATTGGAGGAGAAGAGCAGGACATTCAACGCCGGATAGTAGCGGGGGGCCCGATCGTCCCACGCGCCAGAAAATGGCAGCGGTACAGCACTGCCCCATTCAGAGCCCCTCTTCTCCATGGCCATGAGGATGCCCTGGTCACCTTCTGATTGACCATACACGATCAGGTTTCCTTCGGGACTTTCGGAATACCACCGTTCATCCGCAGGGCCTGACATCGGCAGGATAGAGGTCGTTACAGATACATCGCCACGCTCTTGATTATCGTCCGGCGTGCACGCAGCTGCGAAAACAAACAGAGGTATGAGGAGGGCGCGGATGTGAGGGGGAAGGGACATGGGATGCCACACAATTGGTGCTCAGGGAACGCCGCCTTAGACGCTGATGGACCAGGTGGGTTGCCGCATACTGCAGGAACCGGTGTGAGGACGAAAACATATTCTCAGCTCGTTCAAATCCCTACCAGACGATATGTCATGAAACGGCCTGCTTGGTCATTCCCCGCCCTTTTTGGACGTGTGACCATGGTCCTCCTCTCGGCCATGGCTCCCCTTCATTCTGCAGCCCAGGAGCATTCATCCCTGCCCGATTCGATCTATCACCAGGTCGTGCGGTTTTCTCCAGATGGCTCCCTCATGGCATGGTCCGAGCGGAAAACGCATACCGGTGCCAAGGACTCCTGGACCATCTGGTTGGCTCCGACCGACGGAAGTCAGCGCCTGCGCGTGACAGAGGGCGACCCCTTCTTTGTTTTCCATCCCGACGGCAGCCGAATCGTGTATTCAAAGAGTGTGAAAGACCGCTCCGAGCTGTTCCACATTCGCATCGATGGTCAGGACGATCGGCCTATCACATCGGACGGGTTCAGGAGTTCGCACCCGTGGGTTGCACCGGACGGCCGAACAATCTATTTCGTGACCCGGGAAAAGGGTTCAGGCGACATTGCCCGAATCGATATCAGCGGCTCGGACCGCAGGGTGCTGACACGCAGTGCAGCCGACGACCTCTTGCCATCGCTCTCACCCGACGGGCGCCTGATAACCTTCTATCGAAGCAGCGGCAGCGGGAGGGATCAGATCCACCTCATGAATCCAGACGGCACGCAGGAACGCGCCCTGACAGATGGGACAGGGCATCATTTCTTTCCCGCCTGGACGCCCGATGACTACGTCTCGTGGATCACTGACTCTGACAAAGGGCAGCGCCTGATCAGAACTTCCCCAACCACGCTCCTGCGCCCGCTCGACAAGGAGGCCAGCGGCGTTCAGTGGCAGGTGTTTTCTCCGGATGGTCGGCGCATGGCAACCATCCGCGGGCAATGGCCGGTAACGTGGATCGAGATCAGCGAGGCCAGTGGACAGAACACCCGTCGCATCGTCAACTGACCCATTCGAGCCGCAGGACAAACAAAAAAGCGCGCCCGGCCTGATGGCCGGGCGCGCTTCACGTTCTTGCACAGTGCTGATCTCAGCGGCTGGTGCCGACAGATCCCATGGCCACACGTACACGGTTACGGGCGCGCTCGAGAGCGGCTTCCATCGTGGCTTTGACCTGAGGATCGGCATTGGCCAGAGCCTCGACGGCACGCTGCTCGGCCGCCTTGGCACGTTCCACATCGATCTCCGAGGCCAGCTCGGCCGTTTCCGCCACCACACTGACCGTGTTGTTCTGTACCTCCACGAAGCCACCCGAGGTGGCAATCGTGATGGGGTTTCCATCGACGCCGGTCACCACAATGGTTCCTACCTCAATGGCAGCAATCATCGGAGCGTGGTTCTTGAGCACCTCAAACGAACCTTCCACGCCGGGTGCCTTGACCCGAGTGGCTTCGCCATTGAAGACGCGGCCCGAGGGCGATACGATATCTACGATCATGGTGCCTCTACCTTGGAGTGGAATCAGGTGGCCTTGGCTCAGGCTTCGACAGCCGCTTCAGCAAGCATCTTTTCGCCCGCCTCAATGACCTCCTCGATGGCACCCTTGTAGGTGAAGGCGCCTTCCGGAAGGTGATCCAGCTCGCCGTCGAGGATCATGCGGAAACCGCGGATGGTGTCGTCGATCTTGACGTACTTGCCGGGGTTACCCGTGAACTGCTCAGCCACGAAGAACGGCTGCGACATGAAGCGCTGTGCACGACGGGCACGGCCCACGACCAGCTTGTCTTCGTCGGAGAGTTCGTCCATACCGAGGATGGCGATGATGTCCTGCAGCTCTTTGTAGCGCTGCAGCAGGTTCTTGACATCCTGTGCCGTGTTGTAGTGCTCATCACCCAGGATGCGGGGATCCAGGATGCGGGACGTGGAGTCCAGCGGGTCGATGGCTGGGTACAGACCCAGGGATGCAATCTGACGGGAAAGCACCGTCGTGGCATCGAGGTGGGCAAACGTCGTTGCCGG
>Ga0075474_10000793_pt1 | contig 12659 bp, 11 predicted proteins | sample DEB08_DNA_2_FD_71485 | JGI IMG/M metagenome (GOLD analysis project Ga0075474, IMG submission 71485) | Aqueous microbial communities from the Delaware River and Bay under freshwater to marine salinity gradient to study organic matter... | ecosystem: Environmental > Aquatic > Marine > Coastal ...
CGCCTTCGGACTCGGGCGGTGGCGGTTACCCGCGGTACCCGCACCCATCCCGACGTCCGGGTCGGTTCCTCGGTGCGCGGTGCGATCGATCTGGTTGAGGTGGCGACCCAGCTGGCGAAAATGCGGGGGTTGGAACCAACCGATCCGACCACGGGTCTCGACGCGGCGTTGACCGCACTTTCGGGACGGATCCGGCTTCACGAAGGCGGGTCGTCAACTCCCGAGTCGGTCATTACCGACCTGTGGGAGGCGGTGCTGGCCCGCGAAGATCCTCAGCCTGATGACCATAACGAGGGAAAAGGGAACGCCCCGCAGGGGGCGACGGCGGACCCCCACTAACGCTGGAAGGCGACGACGCCCGTCAGGCCATCGACGATGAAAGCCGCCGGACCACCCCCCGTCCGCAACTGGCCCGCGATCCCCGGTTCGAAGAGATCAGTCCTGAGGTCGGTGACATTGATCAGGATGCGTTAGCGGACCTGATCGACGAAGACCCTGACCACGCCATGACGTTGTTGGCTCAAATGCGCAACGCCACCGACCAGCAGATGGCCTCGTTAGCGGCCCGGTTGGCAGGACAGTTGGTTTTGGATGTGGCCCGGGTTGGGCCCATACAGGCCCGAGGGGTGGGTTCAATCACCAGTTCGCCGGCTGATCGAGCCGACGGTGACCTTGACCTTGACGCCAGCCTCGACGGGTTGGTCCGGGCTCGAGCCAGCCGGGAGTTGGTGGACCCGTCAGAGCTGCGGGTTCGCCACTGGACGCAGCCAGCTACGGCGCTGGTGTTGGTGATCGACCGTAGTGGTTCGATGAGCGGTCGGCGGTTGGCGATCGCCGCGGTGGCGGCGGCTGCGTGCGCGCATCGTGCTCCGGTCGACTGGTCGGTGTTGGCATTCGCCGACCGGGTAATCGCGCTCAAAAGCCAGCAGGAGCAGCGGGACCCGCTGGCGGTGGTTGATGACCTGCTACGTCTCCGAGGCCAAGGGGTCACGGATTTGGCCGGGGCTTTGCAAGCTGCAGCTCGACAGCTGGAACGGTCGCGGGCCAAACGTCGGGTGACGGTGCTGCTTTCGGATTGCCGTTCGACCTTTGGTGCCGATCCGATCGATTCGGCGCGCCGACTCGACGAGCTCTGTGTGATCGCCCCCGCTGACGACGCGGAAGATGCCGAAACGTTCGCCCGCCAGATCGGCGCCCGCTGGGCAGTCGTTGGCGAACCCACCGACATCCCCGACGCGTTCGGTCAGGTTCTCGACCGGTGAACCGGTGAGTTGCGGCCAACCGACCTCTGCGTGCTCGGGCGGTAGTATCAGACAATGAGCACACCAGTAGGGCCCTACACACCGGTCGTTCGCACCGGCGACCTTCTTTATACGTCCGGTCAGATCGGGATCGTTGACGGCGCCATCGTCCCTGGTGGCCTAGAACCAGAACTCCGGCAGGTGTTTGCCAACCTTCGAGCGGTGCTTGAATCAGCGGGTGCGTCGCTCGACAACGTGGTGAAAACCACCGTCTTTCTCACCGATATGGCCCACTTTGCTGCGATGAACGCCATCTACGTTGAAGAGTTTGGCGATCATCGCCCGGCTCGATCCGCGGTAGCGGTTGCCAGCCTTCCGCTCGGCGCAACGATCGAGATCGAAGCAGTAGCGAACGCGTAACCAACTCGGCGGGCCAACTCGGCGCCAACCCCGTCAGATCTGGCAGACTCTCCAGATGGACTTGGGAACAATCGTGTTCGTTGTTGTACTGCTGGTACTCATGCCGGTCGGCGTGCTGATGAGCATGGCCGGTCTCGCCGGCGTGTTGGGTGGACTGATCGGACGCGACCGTGACCTCGCCAACCGTGACGACGAAGGACAGCCCAACGAGCATCTGGTGCTGTCCGACGCCAACCCCTACCGCTAGCGGGACGCTCGGTCAGCCCCAGCGGGAACTGCCGAAGCTGTAACCCACCGAACGCACCGTCTGGATCAAGTTGGCGTGCTCTTCGCCGAGTTTTGACCGCAGGCGACGGATGTGCACGTCAACCGTTCGGGCGCCGCCGTAATAGTCGTAACCCCAGACCCGACTCAGCAGCGTTTCGCGGGTAAAGACCTTGCCCGGGTGAGAAGCGAGGAACTTCAGCAGTTCGTATTCCATGAACGTGAGGTCAAGCGGGCGACCGTCGATTGCCGCCTGGTAGGTCTCGAGGTTCATGGCGAGCGCGTCGTATTCGATGACTTCGGCCCGGGCCAGTTGACGGCTTCGTCGGAACAGGTGCTTGAGCCGAGCTTCGAGCTCCACCGGATGAAACGGGGTCAAACAGAAATCGTCGAAGAGATCTTCTCGGAAATCCAAGCTGGCGAGATGGCCGCCATTGATGAGCAGCAGGATTGACCCGACGTGGATGTCTCCGCTGCGGATCGACCGGCAAATCCGAAACGCCTCTTCCGGGTCGGTGTCGGCAAACACGACCGCACCAACCCAGCCGTCAGCGGGCTGGTCAGCGCGGGCCTCGTTGAGGCCGCTGGCGCCTTTCCAAGCCCAACCGCCCAGGTCAAGAGCCTGAGCAAGTTCAGCGGGTGGCGGGTTGGGAAAGACGAGCAGAGGTTCCATGAGCAGGGTTACCAGCTTCCAAGGTACCGCTCTAGCTCGAAGGGAGTGACCCGAGACTGGAACTCAGACCACTCGGCTCGCTTGTTACGCAGGAACCATTCGAAGACATGGTCCCCTAGCGTGTCGCGTACGAGTTCGGATTCCTCCATCACGTCCAGTGCTTCTTGAAGCGAACGGGGGAGTGCAGCCACCCCGAGGCGTTTCCGTTCGTTGTCATCAATCTCGAAAAGGTTCAGGTTGGTCTCGTCAGGGAGCGGATACTGCTCGTCAATCCCGCGGAGTCCGGCGGCCAGAATCAGTGAGAAGGCCAGGTAGGGGTTGGCGGTTCCATCTAGGGCCCGGTACTCGATACGGGCCGACGTCGGTTTGCCTTGTTTACGGACCGGGACCCGGACCAGAGCCGACCGGTTGTTGCGGGCCCACACCACGTAAGGCGGAGCTTCGGACGACTCGGTGAGGCGTTTGTAACTGTTCACCAACTGGTTCGTGACGGCAGTGATTTCGCGAGCGTGGTGGAGCAACCCGGCCGTGAAATGTTTAGCGATCTCGGACATCCCTAACTCGTCGTCTGGGTCGTGGAAGACGTTGGTGTCTCCTTCAAATAGGGACAAATGGGTGTGCATCCCCGAGCCCTGCACTCCGTTGAGCGGTTTGGGTAGGAACGTGGCGTGCGCCCCTCGGTCAAGCGCGATCTTTTTGACGACCAGACGCAGGGTCATCAGGTTGTCGGCCATGCTCAACGCTTCGGTGTATCGCAAGTCGATCTCGTGCTGGCTGGGGCTGTCTTCGTGGAACGAATACTCAACTGGGATGCCCATCGCCTCCAGCGTGTGGATCGTGGTCTTGCGGAGATCGCTGGAAATGTCGGCGGTAGTCAGATCGAAATACGACGCGTTGTCGAGCGGCACCGGCCGGCCTTCGGAGGCGCTGCTTGAATCGAAATAGAAAAACTCCACTTCCGGTGCGGCGTAAAGGGTGAAACCCCGTTCCCGGGCGGAGCGAAGGTTCCGCTGCAAGATCTGTCGCGGATCACCATCGAAGGGGTGGCCGTCAAGGGTGGCGATGTTGCAGAACATCCGTCCCGAGGGTTCGTCGGCTTTGGCCCACGGCAACAACTCGAAGGTGGTGGCATCGGGTCGGGCTAGCACGTCCGCTTCGTGGACCCGACTAAACCCGTCGATAGCCGTGCCGTCGAACTGCACACCCTCTTCGAACACCGTGTCGAGTTCGGCGGGGGAGATAGCAACCGATTTGAGCTGCCCGAGTACGTCGGTGAACCAGAGGCGAATAAGTCGCACTCCTCGCTCTTCTACCGTTCGAAGCACGTATTCCTGATCTGGAGTCATTGCCGTTCCTTGCGTTTCTCAGTTCGACGACTTTGCCTCTCAAGGTTGCCGGGTCCAAACCGAACCGACCAGCGCAACGGTGTGGCGTTCATACTCCGTTCACAATCAAGCAATGGCATTGAAACCACGATCAGTGATACTGATACCGCGGTAAACCACCGCACCGTCGTCCAGAAGGGGCGACCAAGCAGGCCGGCACGGTCTGCATCCGCAACTACCAAGAGGAACTGACTATGGCCTACCGGGCTGAATACCTTTGGATCGATGGCAGCGAGCCAACTCGTGAGATTCGTTCCAAGACCAAGATCCTGGCCGACGGCGAGGTCCCCGGACTGTGGGGCTTCGATGGCTCCAGCACCGGTCAGGCCACCGGCGACAACTCTGACGTCGTGCTGCGTCCGGTCTTTGAGACCCCAGATCCGATCCGTGGCGGCAACGACATCATCGTCTTGTGCGACACCTTGTTGACCGGCGACCTTTCGCCTCATCCGTCCAACACCCGCGCCGCGGCGGTGGCCGCCATGGAAAAGTACGGCGATCAGGAACCGTGGTTTGGTCTGGAGCAGGAATACACCCTCCTCGATCCGATCACTGGTTGGCCCGCAGGCTTCCCGGCCGGTGGCTTCCCCGCCCCGCAGGGCCCCTACTACTGCGGTGTCGGCGCCGTGAAGATCCATGGCCGCACCCTGATCGAGGCCCATACCTCGGCCTGCATGGCCGCCGGGTTGAAGATCTCCGGCACCAACGCTGAAGTTATGCCCGGCCAGTGGGAGTTCCAGATTGGCCCGGCGGACACCGTCGAGGTGGCCGACCACCTGTGGGTCGCCCGTTACCTGCTGTTCCGTCTCGCCGAAGAACACGGTGTCGAAGTCTCGATCGAGGCCAAGCCGATGAAGGGCGACTGGAACGGTGCCGGTATGCACACCAACTTCTCCACCAAGGCCATGCGCGAGAACTACGACGCCGTGGTTGCCGCCTGTGAGGCGATGGGTCAGCCCGGGATTCCGGAAGCGCACCTCGCCGGTTACGGCGTCGGTATCGAAGATCGCCTCACCGGCGAGCACGAAACCCAGCGTTACGACCAGTTCAGCTACGGCGTCTCTGACCGTGGAGCGTCGATTCGTATCCCGTGGCAGGTCGCTCAGGAGCAGAAGGGCTACATCGAGGATCGTCGCCCCAACGCCAACGCTGACCCGTACGTGGTTTCCACGTTGTTGACCAACACTATCTGTTCAGCCCTCGCAGGCTGATCGGAGCGGTTGATCACCGATCAGGCCCCTCTTCTGTGCGAGGGGCACGGTCGTCTTCCCCCCGAGAACGACCGCGCGAAAGCGGCGCCATTCGGCGTCGCTTTTTCGCGTCGGGGGAGCAGGTCGAGTAGCCCGGATGGCTTCACCGGTGTCGAGCCGTAGGATTCTGCCGTGGTCGACTCGCTGCGAATCGCACTTGCTCAGATGAACCCCACGGTTGGCGATCTGCATGGCAACGTCGACAAAGCCATCGACGCGCTTGGCGATGCCGAACGCCGGGGGGCCGATCTGGTGGTGTTCCCGGAGATGATGATCCCGGGCTATCCGGTAGAGGATCTGCTGTTCAAGCCGGGTTTCCTCGCCGATGTCCGGGTGCAACTGGACCGGTTTGCCGCCGCGACCTCCACGGTGGCGGCGGTGATTGGTTTCTGTGACGGGCAGGACACGGCATGGAACACGTTGGCGTTGTGCGCCGATGGTGAGGTCAAAGGGACCTATCACAAGCGTCACCTTCCCAACTATGAGGTCTTTGATGAGCTGCGGCACTTTCGCGCCGGGCAAGACCCGCTGAACCTGTTCGAGATCGCGGGCATCCCGGTGGGGGTGACGATCTGTGAGGACTCCTGGGTTGATGATGGTCCGGTCTGCCAGTTGGGTCAGGGCGGAGCCCGGCTCATACTCAACGTCAACGGGTCACCGTTTCGGATCGGCAAACAAGAACTTCGAGAATCGATCATTGCCCGACGGGTGAACGAGACTGGAGTTCCGGTGGTGTACGCCAATCTGGTTGGCGGGCAGGACGAGTTGGTGTTCGATGGTGGATCGTTCGTAGTGACACCCACCGCAGAAGGTCCCGAATTGGTGGCCCGCTGCTGCTCGTTCGTGGAAGACCTGACCGTGTTCGATTTGGAGATCCCGGCTGGCCCGGAGGTCAACGAACGTTTCCCGCTAGTTCCGGTCACCGGGGTTGGTGTCGGTCACGACGAACGGATCGAACCGCCGTTGGTTGACCGGCTCGGGCGGTTGGAGGAGATCTGGTTGGCGTTGGTTACTGCGACTCGGGATTATGTCCGCAAGTCGGGTTTCACGAAGGTGTGTCTTGGGCTGTCCGGAGGGGTGGACAGTGCGCTGGTCGCCGCGATTGCGGCCGATGCACTGGGTGCGGAGAACGTGGTCGGGGTGTTGATGCCGTCTCGGTACTCCAGCGACCATTCAGTAAGCGACGCGCGGGCACTGGCCGCCAACCTCGGTATTGCCACTCGCACCGTCGAGATCGAACCGGCTCACGCCGCCTTGGTAGGCGTCGTCGGTCCAACGTTGAGCGACGGGCGGGTCGACCCGGGTGACCTAACCGATCAGAACCTGCAATCTCGCATTCGCGGGACCATTCTGATGGCGACCGCGAACGAACACGGCTGGTTGGTGCTTACCACCGGCAACAAGAGCGAAGCCGCAGTCGGGTACTCAACGCTGTACGGAGATACCGCCGGGGCGTACGCGGTCATCCGGGACCTCTGGAAGTTGGTGGTCTACGAACTCTGCGCTTGGCGAAACGCTCGAGACGCGGTGGAGGTGATCCCGTCGACGATCTTGACCAAACCGCCGTCGGCTGAGCTTCGCCCTGATCAACGTGACGACCAATCGTTGCCGGCCTACGAGATCCTCGACCCAATCCTGCAGGCTTACGTTGAACGAGACATGACGGTGACCCAGATCGTGGCTTCGGGGGAGGTCGACGCTGACGTCGAGACGGTGCAGCGAATCTGCCACCTTGTCGACGTGGCCGAATTCAAACGGCGGCAAACACCGGTGGGGCCGCGCCTGACTGGTAAGGCCTTTGGCCGTGATCGACGAATGCCGATCGTCAACCGCTATCGCGGTTAGTTCCGGTGACTCATCACGATTCAACCACCGGTCAGAAATGTTTGTCTGGGGCCTGACGGTTGCGCGCGCCCGCGCGGTCGCTACCATTCGGCGTACGTAGCGAGGAGGGGCTTGGTGGCAAAGGAACGAGTCGAACGAGACGAAGAAGACCTGGTCCGGCTCTACCTGACCGACATTGGCCAATACCCGCTGCTCACCAAAGATGACGAGGTCACCCTCGCGCAGGCCATTGAGCTTGGGGCCGAGGCCCGGGCCGAGTACGAAGCCGCCGAAGGCTCGCTCACCCCGGCCCGTCGTCGAGAACTGCGCAACGCCATGCGCAAAGGCGAAGACGCCGAGCGCACGTTCGTGCAGTCCAACCTTCGTTTGGTTGTGTCGATCGCCAAGAAGTACCAGGCGTCGGGCCTGCCGCTGCTCGACCTGATCCAGGAAGGCAACCTGGGGTTGATGCACGCCGTCGAGAAGTTCGACTGGCGGAAAGGCTTCAAGTTCTCGACGTACGCCACCTGGTGGATCCGGCAGGCCATAACCCGTGGTATCGCCAACACGGGCCGCACAATCCGGCTCCCAGTGCACGCCGGTGACACGCTGGCTCGACTCCAAAAGGCGCGGGCCCGGCTCGAACTCAAATATGGTCGGCCGGCCACGCTCAGCGAGCTCGCCTTGGAAGTTGAGATGCCAGAGGACAAGGTCACTGAAGCTCTTCGGTTTGCCGCCGAGCCGCTGTCGTTGTCCGAACCGTTGCGCGAAGACGGCGACGCGGAACTTGGCGACGTGGTTGAGGATCGCGGTGCCGACTCGCCATTCGAAGTGGCCGCCACTGCGTTGCTCCCCGATGAGATTTCTCGACTACTGGGCCCGCTCGACGAACGGGAACGAGAAATTCTCAAGCTCCGCTTCGGTCTAGACCGTGGTGAACCCCGCACCCTTGAAGAAGTTGGCGAACACTTCAACCTGACCCGGGAACGGATCCGTCAGATCGAGGCTCGGGCCATGTCCAAGTTGCGGCACCCGTCGTCGGACACCGGCGCCCGAGACTTGCTGAGCGTCTAGTTCCGCCCGACGAGGCCCACAACGAGCAGTCACCCGAAGGTGACGCTGGTTGCTGCTGGCGGAGGTGGACGGGAATCGAACCCGCCGGAGAGGGATCACCCCTCCCACCCGCTTTGAAGGCGGGGGAGCCCACCAGGCGCTCAGACACCTCCGTGGCTGACGCTACCGGTAAACCCGTCGATGACGAACCACGACGAGGTAAATCTGGCCCGAACGTTTCTCGGATACGGCTCGCGGCTCGGCTAACGAGATGCGGCGTCGCCGTCGGCGTGGGGCACCTGCTGAGAACGCCGTGAGGAGTCTTGTCGCAGGATCAGCTCGCCAAAGCTAAGGCTGATCATCTGCTCCCAGCACGGGCTGGGAGCAAGAGTGGGTGAAATCGTGATGATCGACTCCACAGAGAAATTCCCAAGCAAGAACGTTGCCAGCACTTGGGGGTCAAATGAATTGCTCAAGTACGACGACGCTTGAAGATTGAAGAAGACCGACCGCAGACGGTCAGTCAGATCAACAAAACTGATTGAAAATCGAGATTTGTTTCTTGGATGATCGAGGCGAGCGCCACGAGTACCACTTGTCGCTCTTGCCTGAGAGGCGAGCACAGATAGTCCCTAATCCAATCTCCGACGAAAGCCTCGATTTCACTCTGGTCGGTGAGAGCGCTGACGCGGGACAGTTTCGTAATCTGAGCGTCGAGAATTCCGTAGCAGGCAGAAACGAGAGCTAGGCGTGTCAAGGTTTCGAGATCTTCGAAGGCGGAGTAGATGCTGTTCGTCGAGATCTTCATCGAGTCCATCAGCTCTTGAACCGTGAAGGTGGAGGTTGGCGACTGCAACACGAGACGAACTGCGCCAGCGCAGATGGTTGCTGCTTCGGGTCCGGCCTCTGGAAGGGCGGTGGGTAGGACGTACGCCACCGACCGATCAATGTCGAATTCGATTCTGGAGAAATCCCCTTGTTCTGCCGGAGGAGCATACGTAGCGTCGAAGAGCAACGTCGGCTCCTCGTGGAGGCACCAGTTGCTATGAAATTGACCGAGGAGTTCGGTCCAAGCTCCGTCGGCGACCAATTGAGGAACGAGGTCAGAAAGGACGCGGCTTCCAAATCGGGTGAACATAAATGCCGCAACCGAGTGTGGATCAACCGCATCCGAGATGAGGCTCTGGGCATGCAATTTGCGATGAATCACAGCCAAATCGGAGACGCACCGTCGAAAGGTCTCGGCGAGAATTTCGGTGTCTCTCGCCCGTGTCGTCACGTAGGCCAACGAACGGTACAGATTGAGGCGGGCCCGAAGCGCTCTTGGGTGGTCGCCGTTGCGAGACCACTCGGTTAACGCAGCGGCGGTTTCTTCTCTCGACGAAACTGCCGCAAGGTACTCCGAAAGGAGGACCACGTCCGCTCGAGCCACAGCCTCCATGTCGATTACCCGAGCAACCCACTCAACTTCGTCAATACCGTTGAAATATCGATAGATCGTGGAGACGGAAGATTTCTGTCCATCGGCGAGATCTGAGAGCGTCAGTTCCTGAATTGGGTTGAGGCTCAATTCCTCAAGGGCGTGGTCAATCGTCGATTCGCAACGGTCGATGATTCGGCGCCCAGCGATGCGTCCGGCCCATTCTTTCTTGAGGGCAGAACTGAGAGCCGAGTAGCGAGCCGATCGAGAGGACACCACCTAACGATCGTAGGCACCCAACGACGGGAACATCAGTCGGCAAAAATAAACCATTTGTTTTACCGATGGGGTACTTGCCGCGGACCATGGTGAGGTAGATCTGGGCCGAACGATCGCTATCTTGTCAACCATGTCGAAGAAGCGTGTGATCATCGTGTTGCTGGTTGTTGGCCTACTCGTGGTGGCGATCAAACGAGTTCGCGACGCTAACGACAACGCCTAAGCCGACCCGGCTTCGCGCCGCGGTTTTCTTAGCGGGTGAGCGGGGACCGCCAACGGCCCTTCGGAGTTTTGCGGAGCAGGCGGCGGCTACGCCACCAGAGCGCAGCTCCAACCCCCGCCACCGACGCAACGAGACCCAACGCGGCCGGGGTTGAAGGCCGCAACGACCGTCGATCGCTGAGCGGTTCCGGGTGTTCAAAAACTTGAATCTCCCAGTCTCGTTCAACCGCAACCTTGAGCAGTGCCTTGTCGGGGTTGACCGCGGTGGGGTGACCGACTCGTTCCAGCAACGGAAGGTCAGTGATCGAATCCGAATAGGCGTAGGAAGAATCAAGGTCGAGTTGGTGGAGTTCGGCTTCCGCTTCGATGGCGGCCACCTTGTTGGCGCCGGCTGCGAAAAACTCGATCTCTCCGGTGTAGCGACCGGAGTCATCTACTCGAGCCCGGCTAGCAATCGCCCCTTGCACACCGAGATAGTTGGCGAGTGGTCGAACGATTTCCTCAGGTGAGGCCGAAACGAGATACACCCTTCGGCCCGCCAACTGATGAAACTCGATCAGGTCGAGCGCTTCGCGGTAGACGATCGGGTCGATGACGTCGGTGATGGCACTGGCCACCAGTTCGGCGATCCGGTCCCGTTCCCATCCGGCAGCAACCTTGAGCCCCGCCTTTCGCATCTTTTCCATGCGCGACTCGTCGGCTCCGAGATACCGAAAAACAATCTGTCCCCACAGCGCTCGGGCAACCAGCCAGCGGCTCAACAACCCTTCGCTTCGGAGGCGGGGACCGAAAGCGAGCATGGCGGCCTTAGCGATCACGGTCTTGTCCAGATCGAAGAAGGCGGCCTGCGTCATACCTGCATCGTAGGTCGGACGATACGACAGGGGACGGCGAACCGGCGATCGACGTTGGCAACGGACCTCACGATGCCTAGGGTCAGAGCACGGCTTCCCCGTCGAGCACTTGATCCGGGAGAAGGTTGTGTTTGCAGTGTGTCGTTCACCCAAAGGTGGGGTGGGGACGTCGGTGGTTGCGGCGGCGCTGGCGTTACGTCGGGCCGCTGCCGGGCATGAGACGCTCCTCGTTGATCTCGCAGGCGACCAAGTGGCGTTGCTTGGTTTGCCCGACGGCGAGGCGTTGGGGGTAGGAGATTGGCTGGCAGTAGGTGAGGACGCCCCGGTTGATGGTTTGGCCGCGTTAGAAGTGCCGGTGGTTCCCGGCCTTCGGTTGTTGCCTCGCGGCACGCAGCAGTGCCGAACTCGCCTCGACGTGTTGGCGGGGGTTCTCGCTACTGGACATCGCTCCGTGGTTGTCGATGCCGGATTGGCGTCTGGGGTTGGTTGGGCAGCCGGGCGAGCCAGCGAAGTGGTGGTGATGCGACTCTGCTATCTGGCGCTTCGACGGGCCGGTGTGCTTGAGTCGACGACTCGGGTGGTCCTGGTCGAAGAACCAGGTCGAGCGCTGATGGCCAGCGATGCCAGCGCGGTGCTCGGTGTAGCGATCTGGCGTCGGCTGGCCATCGATCCGGCCGTGGCCCGAACGATCGATGCCGGTCTCCTCGCCCACCGCTTCCCCCGAGCGTTGCGAGGGTTGGAGTGGGATCAATGAGCGTGGTGGTAACCGAACTCGTCGAAGGGGTTCAGCGTCACCTTCTCAACCATCCTGACGACGACCCAGCCGAGGTACTGAGCGGGTTTCCCCCGTTGCTGTCGCGGGCCGATCGGGCCGATGTGCTTCGCCGGCTACAGAGCCGAAGGGAAGGGCTCGGCGCTCTCGACGAGTTGCTGGCGGATCCGCGGGTCAGCGAGGTGATGGTCAACGGGCCGGGACCGGTGTGGGTGGAACGCTACGGCCAACTGTCGCGGTCGGAACTGGCGCTGGACCGGTCAGCGATCGACCATCTGATCGAACGCTTGCTGGCTCCGATCGGTCGGCGGGTTGATCAATCCAGTCCCTACGTGGATGGGCGACTAGCCGACGGAAGCCGCGTGCACGTCGTGGTGCCGCCGATCGCGCTCGACGGCCCGTATGTCACCATTCGACGGTTTGTGCTCGCCGACGTGGACCTTGGGGCGTTTCTTCCCGACGAGGGGGCCACGGAACTGGCGGCCGCAGTGCGTCGCCGCGAAAACATCATCGTCAGCGGGGGTACGGGCAGCGGCAAGACCACGCTGCTCAACGCCATGGCCGCGCTGGTTGCTCCCAGCGAGCGCGTGGTGACCGTGGAGGACGCAGCCGAGTTGCGGCTTCCGCATCCTCACGTGGTGCGAATGGAGACCAGAACAGCGTCGGCTGAAGGGGTGGGTCTGGTGACGATGCGGGATCTGGTTCGCAACGCGCTGCGAATGCGCCCCGACCGTCTCATCATCGGTGAGGTTCGCGGTGGCGAAGCGTTCGACTTGATGCAGGCCCTCAACACCGGGCATCGGGGCTGCCTGTCGACGGTGCACGCGAACTCGCCGAGAGGCGCACTTCACCGGTTGGAAAGCCTGGCGGTGGTGGGTGGCGACGGGGTGCCGCTCGATTCGGTACGCCGCCAGATCGCGGAGGCAATTGATCTGATCGTGCAGGTTGAGCGGGGCTGCGGTGGTGACCGGCGGGTGGTCAACATGGCCGCGGTGGCATCGG
>Ga0075474_10000794_pt1 | contig 12642 bp, 12 predicted proteins | sample DEB08_DNA_2_FD_71485 | JGI IMG/M metagenome (GOLD analysis project Ga0075474, IMG submission 71485) | Aqueous microbial communities from the Delaware River and Bay under freshwater to marine salinity gradient to study organic matter... | ecosystem: Environmental > Aquatic > Marine > Coastal ...
GAAGTCGACCGTGCGGCCCTGGCCGTCGGTCAGCCGGCCGTCGTCGAGCACCTGGAGCAGCACGTTGAACACGTCCGGGTGCGCCTTCTCGACCTCGTCGAGCAGCACGACGCGGTAGGGGCGGCGGCGGACGGCCTCGGTCAGCTGCCCCGCGTCCTCGTATCCGACGTACCCGGGGGGCGCGCCGATCAGGCGCGAGACGGTGTGCTTCTCCTGGTACTCGCCCATGTCGATGCGGACCAGCGCCTGCTCGTCGTCGAACAGGAACGCGGCCAGCGTCCGGGCCAGCTCGGTCTTCCCGACGCCGGTCGGGCCGAGGAACAGGAACGACCCGAGCGGCCGGTCGGGGTCCGACAGGCCGGCGCGGGCGCGGCGGACCGCGTTCGCGACGGCCGAGACGGCGGCGTCCTGCCCGATGACGCGGCGGTGCAGCTCGTCCTCGAGCCGCGCCAGCTTCGCCGACTCGGACTCGACCAGCCGGGCGACGGGGATGCCGGTCCACCGGCCGACGACCTCGGCGATCTCGGTCTCGGTGACCTCCTCCTCGAGCAGGGCCTGGCCCGAGGCCCGGACCTCCTCGATCGCGGTCTCGGCCGCGGCCAGCCGCCGCTCGAGGTCGGGGACGGTGCCGTACCGCAGCTCGGCGGCCCGCTCGAGGTCGCCGTCCCGCTCGGCGGCGGCGGCGTCCTCGCGGGCGCGCTCGAGCTCCTCGCGCAGACCCTGCAGGGCGACGATGGCGTCCTTCTCCTGCTGCCACCGCGCGCGCAGTCCGTCCAGCCGCTCGCGCAGCTCGGCCAGCTCGGCGTCGAGGTCGGCGAGGCGCGCCCGGGCCGAGGCCGAGTCCTCCTTCGCGAGCCCGACCCGCTCGATCTCGAGCTGGCGGCGACGGCGGTCGACCTCGTCGATCTCGGGCGGCATCGAGTCGATCGCGATGCGCAGCCCGGCGGCCGCCTCGTCGAGCAGGTCGATGGCCTTGTCCGGGAGGAACCGCTCGGTGAGGTAGCGGTGGCTCAGCGTCGCCGCCGCGATCAGCGCGTCGTCGGTGATCCGCACCCCGTGGTGGACCTCGTACCGCTCCTTCAGCCCGCGGAGGATGCCGACGGTGTCGGCGACGGACGGCTCCTCGACGTGGACCGGCTGGAACCGGCGTTCGAGCGCGGCGTCCTTCTCGATGGACCGGTACTCCGACAGGGTCGTCGCGCCGATCATGCGCAGCCGGCCGCGTGCGAGCAGCGGCTTCAGCATGTTCGCCGCGTCCATCGCGCCCTCGGCGCCGCCGGCCCCGACGACGGTGTGCAGCTCGTCGATGAAGGTGATGATGCGGCCCTCGGAGGCCTCGATCTCCTTCAGCACGGCCTTCAGCCGCTCCTCGAACTCGCCGCGGTACTTCGCGCCGGCGACCATCGCGGAGAGGTCCAGCTCGACGAGGGTCTTGTCCTCGAGCAGCGTCGGCACGTCGCCCTCGACGATGCGGCGGGCCAGGCCCTCGACGATCGCGGTCTTCCCGACGCCGGGCTCGCCGATCAGGACCGGGTTGTTCTTCGTCCGGCGCACGAGGACCTGGATGGTGCGGCGGATCTCCTCGTCGCGGCCGATGACCGGGTCGAGCCGGCCCTCGCGGGCGGCCTGGGTCAGGTCACGGGAGTACTTCGCCAGCGCCTCGTACGTCGCCTCGGGATCGGCGGACGTCACGCGCTGCGCGCCGCGGATCGTCCGAAGCGCCGCGAGGAGCCCGTCGCGGTCGAGGCCGGCCTCGGCGAGCAGCCGGCCGGCGCGGTCCGCCGGCGCGGCGGCCAGCATCGCGAGCACGAGGTGCTCGGTCGAGACGTACTCGTCGCCGAGCTCCTCGGCCTCGCGGGCGGCGGCGTCGAGCAGCCGGACGGCCGGATCGCTGAGCCGCGGCTCGCCCGTCGCGCCGTACGCGGCGGGCAGCCCGGACAGCAGCTCCTCGAGGTGACGGCGGAGGTCCGCCGGGTTCACGCCGGCGCGCTGCAGCAGCGGCAGGGTGACGCCCTCGGGCTGGTCGACGAGGGCGCGGAGCAGGTGGGCGGTGCCGGCCTCCGGGTGGTTCCGGTCGCGCGCGAGGTCGACCGCGGCGCGCAGGGCCTCGCGGGAGCGGCTGGTCAGGCGCTCGAGGTCCATCGGGTCCTCCTTCCGGTCGGGCGGGTCGGGGTCGCGGGCGGGTCGGTCAGGCGGTGCCGGAGCGGAGCTCGGGCGGGGGGAGCACCCGGGCCCGCTGCACCGGCGGGGCGGCCCGGCCGGCACCGCCGCGCGAGGCGGTGCGCCGACGCGAGCGGTGCACCTCCAGCCCGGTCGGCGGGGCCTTCACCAGGTCGAACCGGGCGGTCGGGGGTCGCGCCTCGAGCCGCGTCGCCAGCGTCCGGACCATCTCCTCCAGCTCGCCGATGCGGCGACGGGACCGCTCGAGCCGCTCGCCCATCTCCAGCACCAGCCGGACGCCGGCCAGGTTCAGCCCCTCCTCCTGGGTGAGGCGGCGGATCAGGCGGAGGCGCTCGACGTCGCGGCGCGAGTACCGCCGCGTCCCACCGGGCGTCCGGTACGGCGCGAGCAGCCCGTCGCGCTCGTAGGCGCGCAGCGTCTGGGGGTGCAGCTCGGAGAGCTCGGCCGCGACCGAGATGACGTAGACCGGCGCGTCGGGGTCGTCCTTCGGGAGCGCCGTCGGGTCGCCGGGCCCGGTCGGGCCGAACGGGTCGGGCCGGACGTCGTCCCGCTCCTCGCGTTCGTCGGGGTCGAGGAAGCGCTGGTCGGTCGCCATGGTCACGCCCCCGCCGCGTCGGCGCCGGCGACCGCGTCGTCCGCCGCGACGTCCGGTCCGGTGGCGTCACCGTCGGGGGTCGCCGCCGCGGTCCCCTCGAACAGCGCCCGGTCGCGGGCCGCGCGGTCGTCCCGCTCGCCGAGCTCGGTCAGCAGCCGCTTCTCCTCGCGGCCCAGCCGCTCGGGGACGCGGACGCGGACCGTGACCAGCAGGTCCCCGCGACCGCGCCCACCGGACCGCGGCGCACCCTCGTCGCGGACGCGGAGCACCCGGCCGGCCTGCGTGCCGGGCCGGATGCGGATGCGCCGGCGCCCGCCGGTCGGCGTCGGGACGGCGACGATCGTGCCGAGCGCCGCCTCGGCGTAGGTCAGGGGCAGGTCCAGCGTGACGTCGTCACCACGGCGCCCGAACCGCGGGTGCGGTGCGACGCGGACGCGGACCAGCACGTCCCCGGCGGGACCCCCGTCCCGGCCCGGCGCCCCGCGGCCGGCGACCCGGACCACGGCGCCGTCGCGCACGCCGGCGGGGATCCGGACCTGGAGCCGGCGCTGCCGGACGGTGCGGCCGGTGCCACGGCAGGTCCGGCAGGGCGACTCGACGACGCTGCCGGCCCCGCCGCACCGGGCGCAGGGCTGGGCGAACGAGAACAGGCCCTGATCGACGACGTTCTCGCCGCGGCCGCCGCAGGCCTGGCAGGGGGCCCGCCGTCCGTCGGCCGCGCCGGTGCCGCGGCAGTCCTCGCACGGGGCGTCGCCCGTCAGCGAGATGGTGGTCGAGACGCCCTCGAGGGCGTCCTCGAACGCGAGGTGGACGTCGGTCTCGACGTCCGCGCCGCGCCGCGGCCGGGCGCGGCCGCGCGCGCGACCGGCGGCGCCACCGCCACCGAACATCTGGCCGAGCAGGTCGCCGAGGTCCGCGCCGCCGAACCCGCCCGGGAACCCGCCGGCCCCGCCGGGGAAGCCCCCGGGGAACCCGCCTCCGCCGAACCCGGCCGCGCCGAGACGGCGGAGCTCGTCGTACTCGCGGCGGCGCTCGGCGTCGCCGACGACGGCGTACGCCTCACCGACCTCCTTGAACCGGCGCTCGGCGTCGGCGTCGGCGGGGTTGGCGTCGGGGTGCAGCTCGCGGGCGAGGCGGCGGTACGCGCGCTTGATCTCGTCGGCGGTGGCCTCCCTGGACACGCCGAGCGTCGCGTAGTAGTCCCGCTCGAGCCACTCCCGCTGCGGCGCCATCCCCACCTCCTCTAGCGCTGGGCCACGACGACCATCGCCGCCCGGAGCACCCGGTCGCCCTGGCGGTAGCCGGGGCGGAGCACCTGGTGCACGGTCGGCTCGGACGCGTCGGCGTCCTCGACCTGCTGGACCGCGTCGTGGACCGACGGGTCGAACGCGACGCCGTCGGTGTCGACGCGCGTGACGCCGAGGCCCTCGAGGGCCCGGCGCGACTTCTCGGCGATCGCGCCCACGGCCCCGCCGAGCGCGGCGGCGTCGACGCCGTCCGCGGCGGCGGCGACCACCCGGTCGAGGTCGTCGAGCACGTCGAGCAGCGCGGTGACCGCGTCGGCCCGACCGAGCTCGCGCTGGGCCGCGCCGTCGCGGGTCACGCGCTTGCGGTAGTTCTCGAAGTCGGCCAGCGCCCGGCGGAGGTCGTCGAGGTACTCGTCACGGGCGTGCTCGGCCGCCTCGAGGTCGCCGAGCAGCTGTGCCCGGTCGCGCGGGTCGGCCTCGGCGCGCAGGACCAGGTCGGCCCCGTCGTCCGCCGGCACGGCCTCCCCGACCGGCGGCGCGGTCGTGGTGTCGTCGGCGGACGCCGCGTCGGCCGCGGCCACGTCCCCGGTGCGCTCCCCGTCGTCCACCTGCGGCTCCTCGCTCCTCATCGCTCCCCTCCGTCCGCGTCCCCGGCCGCGGCCGGTGCGCGGGCCCCGGTCCGGACCCGGGGGGAGGTCCGGACCGGGGTCGCGCCGGTCAGGCGGCCGAGACCGCGATGCGCCGCGGCTTGGCCTCCTCGGCCTTCGGCACGGTGATCGTCAGCACCCCGTCGCGGTGGACGGCGTGCACCCGACCGGCGTCGACGCGGTCGGGCAGGCGCACGGCGCGGTGGAACCGGCCGAAGCTCCGCTCGATGCGCCGGAAGCCGTCGGCCTCCCTGTCGGCGTAGAACGAGCGCTCGCCCGAGACCGTCAGCACGTTCTCCTCGAGGGAGACCTCGACGTCCTCGGCGCTGACACCGGGCAGCTCGACGTGCAGCGTGAACGCGTCGGCGTCCTCCTCGACGTCGAGCGCCGGGCCGAACGCGCCGGCGTTCGTCGCCATCGGGGCGCCGTCGCCGCGCAGCAGCGTCCGGGGCCGCCCGAACGTCTCGCGCAGCATCCGGTCGAACTCGTCGTGGATCGAGGCCGCGGTGAACGGCTCGAACCTGGTGATCCCGGCCATGTGGCCACCTCCTCGTGTCGTCCGCGGGCTGGCCGCGATGTCCTCGGGGCCGGCGGCCCCCGGGGAGGGTCTCCCCGGCGGTCGGCCGGCCGGTCTCGTACGGGTCCCGGTCGGCTCGCGACCGGCTCAGGCGGCCCCGGCCGCCTGCTGGTCGTCGCCCTCGTCGACCACCTCGGCGTCCACGACCGCGTCGTCGTCCGCCGGGGCGGCGTCGGCGGAGGACTCGTCGGCGCCCGCCGCGTAGATCGCCTCGGCGAGGCGCTGGCTCAGGCCCCCGAGCGTCTCGGTCGCCGCGCGGATCGCGTCGGCGTCCTCGCCCTTCAGGGCCTCGCGGACGCCGGTGACCGCCTCCTCGACCTCGGCCCGGAGCGTGGCGTCGAGCTTCTCGCCAGAGTCCTTCAGGGTCTTCTCGGTCTGGTACGCGAGCTGGTCGGCCTGGTTGCGCACCTCGGCCGCCTCGCGACGCCGGCGGTCCTCCTCGGCGTGCTGCTCGGCGTCCTCGACCATGCGCTGGATGTCGTCCTTGGGCAGGGCCGAGCCGCCGGTGATCGTCATCGACTGCTCCTTCCCGGTCCCGAGGTCCTTCGCCGAGACGTGGACGATGCCGTTCGCGTCGATGTCGAACGCGACCTCGATCTGCGGCACGCCGCGGGGCGCCGGCGGCAGGTCGGTCAGCATGAACTTCCCGAGCGTCTTGTTGTCCCCGACCATCTGGCGCTCGCCCTGGAGGACGTGGATCTCGACCGACGGCTGGTTGTCGTCGGCGGTCGTGAACGTCTCGGACCGGCGGGTCGGGATGGTGGTGTTCCGCTCGATGAGCTTGTGGGTGATCCCGCCCTTGGTCTCGATGCCGAGCGAGAGCGGCGTGACGTCGAGGAGCAGGACGTCCTTGACGTCGCCCTTCAGGACGCCGGCCTGCAGCGCCGCGCCGACGGCGACGACCTCGTCGGGGTTCACGCCCTTGTTCGGCTCCTTGCCGCCGGTCAGTCGGGCGACCAGCTCCTGGACGGCGGGGATGCGCGTCGAGCCGCCGACGAGGATGACGTGGTCGATGTCCCCGAGCGCCACCCCGGCGTCGGCGACGGCCCGCTTGAACGGCGCCTCGCACCGCGCGAGCAGGTCGGCGGTCAGCTCGTTGAACTTCGCGCGCGACAGGGTCGCCTCGAAGTGGAGCGGGCCGGCGTCGGTCGCGGTGAGGAACGGCAGGTTGACCGAGGTCTCCTGCGAGCTCGACAGCTCGATCTTCGCCTTCTCGGCGGCCTCCTTCAGGCGCTGCATCGCCATGCGGTCCTTCGAGAGGTCGACGCCGTGGTCGTTGCGGAACGACGTGACCATCCACTCGATGAGCGCGTCGTCCCAGTCGTCACCGCCGAGGCGGGAGTCGCCGGCGGTCGACTTCACGTCGAAGACGCCCTCGGCGATCTCGAGCACCGAGACGTCGAACGTCCCGCCACCGAGGTCGAAGACGAGGATCGTCTGCTCGTCCGACTTCTCGAGGCCGTAGGCCAGGGCGGCGGCGGTCGGCTCGGCGACGAGGCGCAGGACCTCGAGGCCCGCGATCTCGCCGGCCTCCTTGGTGGCCTGGCGCTGGGCGTCGTCGAAGTAGGCGGGGACGGTGATGACGGCCTGGGTGACGTCCTCGCCGAGGTACGCCTCGGCGTCCCGCTTCAGCTTCATCAGGACCCGGGCGCTGATCTCCTGGGGCGTGTACGCCTTCCCCTCGATGTCGGTCGTCCAGTCGGTGCCGATGTGGCGCTTCACCGAGCGGACGGTCCGGTCCGGGTTGGTCACGGCCTGCCGCTTCGCGACCTCGCCGACGAGGACCTCGCCGGACTTCGACCACGCGACGACCGACGGGGTCGTGCGCGCGCCCTCGGCGTTCGCGATGACGGTGGGCTCGCCGCCCTCCATGACGGAGACGACGGAGTTGGTCGTCCCGAGGTCGATGCCGACTGCCTTGGCCATGTCCTGGTCCTCCTGGGTCGCCGGGTCCCGCCGGCCGGTCCGGGCGGGGCCGACCGGGCGGGGTCGTCCGGGGCGCGCCGGGGGCCGTGGGAGGGCCGGCCGGGGCGCTGTCGGCGAGGGTACGGAGCCGATCGGCGCCCGGACCGGATGTGAGTCGGTCCGACGCAGGAAAGGTGCGGCGCTTCCTCAGGGACGGCGCACGACCCCCTCAGGGGCCGTTCTCGGGCGGTGGGTCGTCAGCGCGGGCGGTCGTCCCAGCGGCGCCGAAGGGGCCGGCCGGCGGCGTCGAGGCGCTCGCGGTGGGGGTGCAGGTCCAGCAGCAGCGTCACCGGGAGCAGGACGAGGAACCCCGCCACGACCAGCTGCCAGCCCACGGCCGCCCTCCCGGTCCGGTCCGCGGCGGCGTCCGCCGCGGGTTCCGCCGACGCTACTCCGGCCCGACGAGCCGGGTCCCGGGACCGATCCCCCGCGCCGCGAGCCATCCGGCCGGGACCTCGAGGGCGGCGTCGTACGGCCGCCCGGGGTCGGTGATCGGGCAGGGATCCGCCGCACAGGGCGTCATCGTCGCGACGGCGACGACCTCGCCGGCCGCGAGGAACGCGATGTCCAGCGGCACGAGCGTGTCCCGCATCCAGAAGCCGCCGTGGGCCGCGAGCTCCGGGAACCGGAACAGCATCCCGGTCCCGTCGGGCAGGTCCGCGACCCCCATCAGGCCCCGGCGCCGCGCGTCCGGCGTGGCGGCGACGCGGACCGCGACGGGGACCTCGCCGCCGTCGGAGCGGACCAGTCGGACCGCAGCCGCCGGGAGGTCGTCCGCCGCCGTGCCGAGCGCCGGCACGACGACCGGCGCCGGGGCCGGTGCTGGCTCCGCTCGAGGCGCCGGCGTCCGCCCGGGCCCCGGCGCGCAGGCCGCGAGCAGGACCGCGACGGCCACCGCGACCGCGCGCGTCCTCACCGCGGCCGGCACCCGGTCAGCCCGTCCAGCTCGAGCGTCCCGGCGTCCTCCGCCAGCGAGATCGAGAGCCCGTCGCGCTGCCCGAGCAACGTGTCGGGGATGCCGGGGTCGACGACGAGGAACCCCTCGGCGACCAGCGCCGCCGCCGCGGTCTCGAGGACCTCCGGCGCGATCGTCCCGGGCGCGCGCACGTCGACGCGGCTGCGCAGTCCGGCCTCGCCCGTCGCCAGGGTGCAGGGCTCGCGCAGACCGGGGGTCGGCGCGGGGACGTCGAGGCCGAGCGCCGCGACGACCGCCGCGGCGGCCGCGGACAGCTCGTCCTCGCCCTCGGCGATGCGCAGCGTCCCGGACCCGACCCCGCAGCCGGCGAGGAGCACCGCGACGACGGCCGCGGCCGCGCGGGCCCGCCGCGCGCCGTCCCCGGGAGCCGTCCGTCGCCGCATCGGGCGAGCCTACGGAGCCGCGGTCCTCGTAGACTCCCGCGGAGCCGACGCGGAGGGGACGTGTGGACGCCCACCTCGCCCTGGACCTGTTCCGGATCGTCGCGGGGACCGCCGTCATCGGCGTCGTCGGGTGGTTCGCCGTCCGTCGGGTCCGGGCGCTCGTCGCCCTGGTCCGGGCGGCCCGCCCGAACCCCGAGCGGGACATGCGGGCGAACCTCGGCCGGCTGCTCGGCCGGTCGCTGGCCAACATCCTCGGCGGCCGCCGGCTGTTCCGGTGGACCGTCCCCGGCATCGCGCACTTCTGGGTGATGTGGGCGTTCTTCGTCCTGCAGACCACGCTGATCGAGGCGGCCGGCGAGCTGTACGTCGGCCCCGAGTTCACGCTCCCGCTCCTCGGCGCGATCTCCGTCGGCGGCGTCACCGCCTACGACGTGCTCGGGTTCCTCCAGGACGTGTTCGCGCTGCTCTCGCTGACCGGGATCCTGATCTTCGCCGCGATCCGGACGGTCCAGGCCCCGCAGCGCCTCGGGCGGGACTCGCGGTTCGCCGGCTCGAACCTGACGCAGGGCTGGTGGGTGCTCGGCGCCGAGGTCCTCGTCGTCTGGACCCTCTGGGTCGCGCACGGCGTCCGGTTCGCCGAGGGCCACGCCCCGACCGAGGCGGCGTTCGTCTCGCGGTGGTTCGGCGAGCGGCTGGTCGGCATCGAGCCGCTGCTGCTCGAGTGGATCGGCGCGGTGAACCTGGTCGTGCACCTCGCCATCGTCGGCGCGTTCCTGCTGTTCACGCTGCACTCGAAGCACCTGCACATCCTGACGATCCCGTTCCAGGAGCTCAGCCGCGACCCGGACCGCGAGCGCGCGCTCGGGAAGCTCTCGACCGAGCTGATCGATCTCGAGGCGATGGACGAGGACACGGTCCTCGGCGTCGGGAAGGTCGAGCACCTGACCTACGACCGGTTCCTCGACCTGATGACCTGCACCGAGTGCGGCCGGTGCCAGTCGCAGTGCCCGGCCTGGACGACGGGGAAGCCGCTCTCACCGAAGATGCTGATCATGGACCTGCGCGACCACATGTTCGCGAAGGGGCCGTACCTCGACGGCCACCGCGGCCCCGAGGACGGCGTCGACATCCTCGGCATGATGCTGGTCGGCGACACGCCCGGGCAGGACGGTGCGGTGATCGACGCGGACGTGCTGTGGTCCTGCACGACCTGCGGCGCCTGCGTCGAGGAGTGCCCCGTCGACATCCAGCACGTCGACACCATCGTCGACCTCCGTCGCTACAAGGCGATGATGGAGTCGAGCTTCCCGCCCGAGGCCGGGGGGATGCTGCGCAACCTCGAGAACTCCGGCGACCCGTGGGGCGTCGGCCAGGCGAAGCGGCTCGAGTGGGCGCAGGGCCTCGACTTCGAGGTCACGGTCGCGCAGCCCGGCGTGCCGCTGGCGGACGAGGTCGAGTACGTGTTCTGGGTCGGGTGCGCCGGCGCGGTCGACGACCGCTCGAAGCGCATCACCCGGACGACCGCGCAGCTGCTCCACGACGCCGGCGTGCGGTTCGCGGTGCTCGGCACCGCCGAGACCTGCACCGGCGACCCGGCCCGACGCCTCGGCATGGAGTACCTGTTCCAGGCGCTCGCGAAGCAGAACGTCGAGACGCTGAACTCCGTCGGGGCCGGCGATCCCCGTCGGAAGATCGTCGCGTGGTGCCCGCACTGCTTCAACACGATCCGCAACGAGTACCCGGACTTCGACGGGCACTTCACGGTGCTGCACCACTCGGAGGTGCTGGCGCAGCTGGTCGCGGACGGCCGGCTCGAGGCGACGCAGCCGCTCGACGCGACGGTCACCTACCACGACCCCTGCTACCTCGGCCGGCACAACGAGGTGTACTCCGCGCCCCGCGCCGTCGTCGACGCCGTCCCCGGCGTGCGACCGACCGAGATGCACCGCTGCCGGTCCAACGGCTTCTGCTGCGGCGCCGGCGGCGCCCGCATGTGGATGGAGGAGTCGATCGGGAAGCGCGTCAACATGGAGCGCATCGACGAGGCGCTCGCGCTCGAGCCGGACCTCATCTCGACGGCCTGCCCGTTCTGCACGACGATGCTCTCGGACGCGGTCGCGCAGAAGGTCCAGCAGGGCGAGCTCCGCGACGGCCAGGTCGAGGTCCTCGACGTCTCCGAGGTGCTGCAGCGCGGCCGGATGCTGCCGGTCGCCACGCAGGGCGTCGTGCCGGTCGGGGCGACGCCCGGCGCGCCGGCGGCGCCGACGACCGACGCGCACTGACCGGGGGCCGGCCATGACCCGGGCACCGGCGATCGACCCGTCGGAGCGGTACGTCCTGCTCACGACGTTCCGTCGGGACGGCAGCCCCGTCGCGACCCCGGTCTGGTTCGCGCCGCTGCCGGACGACCCCGACACGCTGGCGATGATCACCGACCGCGAGGCCGGGAAGGTCAAGCGGCTGCGGCGCACGTCGCGGTGCACGCTGGCGCCGTGCGACGTCCGCGGCCGCCCGCACGGCGACGCCGTCGAGGCGGAGGGCCGGGTCGCCGACGACCCGGGCGAGGTCGCGGCCGCGACGGCGGCGCTGGCGGGGCGGTACGGCTGGCAGTGGCGGCTGCTGGGGTTCGGCGCGCGGCTGCGCGGTCGTGACCCGGCGGCGTCACGGGCGGTGCTGCTGGTGCGACCGACCGCGCCGACCTGACCGTCAGCGGGACCCGGCCGTCCCCGTCCGGACCGCCGCCAGGGTCGTGACGGCCGTCAGCGCCACGCCGAGTCCGACGTGGATCGACGACGCGACCAGCAGGCCGGTCCGGTGCCCGACGTACCCGAGGCCGGTCTGCGCGAACAGCAGCAGCGCGCCGACGAACAGCGGCAGCACCACGCGCCCCGGTCGCCGCGCCACCAGCGCCGCGCCGAGCGCGACGGCGGCCGCGAGGAACGTGACGTTCCCGACGATGCCGTGCGTGGTGATCAGCCCGGCCGCCCCGCCGTACAGCGCCTGCCCGATCAGCACGGCCTGCACGACGACGAGCACCGGCACCGCCCAGGCGGCGGCCGGCAGCACGCGGCCCGCCAGCGCCCTCACGCCGGCTGGTCCGGCGGCGGCACCAGGTTCAGGTGGTAGCGGGACGCCGTCGGCCCGCGCTGCCCCTGGTACTTCGACCCGACCTTGCGCGACCCGTACGGGTTCTGCGCCGGCGCGTCGAGCTGGAAGAACGCGAGCTGCGCCACACGCATCCCCGGGTGGAGCAGGATCGGCAGCGTCGCGACGTTCGACAGCTCGAGCGTCACGTCGCCGTCGAACCCGGCGTCGATGAACCCGGCGGTCGAGTGGACGACCAGCCCCAGCCGCGCCAGCGAGCTCTTCCCCTCGAGGCGGGCGACGACGTCGTCCGGCAGGGTGATGTGCTCGAGCGTCGAGCCGAGGACGAACTCGCCCGGGTGCAGGACGAACGGGGTGTCGTCGGCCTTCTCGACGAGGTCGGTCAGGTCGGGCTGGACGGCGTGCGGGTCGATCGCGAGGTGCCGGTGGTTCGCGAAGACGCGGAACTGATGCCCGAGCCGGACATCGACGCTGGACGGCTGGACGGCGCCCTCGTCGAGGGGGTCGATGCCGATGCGGCCGTCGGCGAGGGCGGCCCGGATCGTCCCGTCGGAGAGGATCACGGTGCCGCTCCCGTCAGTATCCTCGCGGCCGCCCCGACCGCCGGCAGCGCCGGCGAGGGGGCCTGCGGGTGTAGTTCAATGGTAGAACACGAGCTTCCCAAGCTCGGAACGGGGGTTCGATTCCCCTCACCCGCTCCGCGCCGGCCGTCCTCCGGTGGCGCGCGGCGGCCGGGGACGCGGGTCACTCCCCCTCGGTGCGCTGCTCCTCGATCTGGCGCCGGACGTCGTCCATGTCCAGGGCCTTCACCTGCCCGACGAGGTCCTGGAGCGCGGCCTGCGGCAGGGCACCCGCCTCGCGGTACAGCAGGATCCCGTCCCGGAACGCCATCAGCGTCGGGATGGACTGGATGCCGAGCTGGCCGGCCAGCTGCTGCTCGGCCTCGGTGTCGACCTTCGCGAACAC
>Ga0075474_10000797_pt1 | contig 12614 bp, 12 predicted proteins | sample DEB08_DNA_2_FD_71485 | JGI IMG/M metagenome (GOLD analysis project Ga0075474, IMG submission 71485) | Aqueous microbial communities from the Delaware River and Bay under freshwater to marine salinity gradient to study organic matter... | ecosystem: Environmental > Aquatic > Marine > Coastal ...
GCCGAGGTCGTCGTCTACACGACCCGACCCGACACGCTGTACGGCGCGACCTACTTCGTGTTCGCCCCGGAGCACCCGCTGGTCCTGGCGCGCATGGGTGACGATCCCGAGTACGCGGCGTTCCGCACCGAGGTCTCCCGTCGCAGCGAGATCGAGCGGCTCTCCGGCCTCGACGGCGCGGGTGACGACGACGAGGCCGGTGCGGGCCGGGCGAAGCGCGGCGTCCGGCTGCCGTTCGACATGGTGAACCCGGTCGACGGTCGGACCATCCCGGCCTTCGCCGCCGACTACGTCCTGATGGAGTACGGCACCGGCGCGATCATGGCGGTCCCGGCCCACGACCAGCGCGACCTCGACTTCGCCCGGCAGTACGGGGCCGACGTCCGCGTCGTGGTCCGGCCCGACGACGGCACGGTCCTGGACCCTGCGACGATGACCGAGGCCTGGGCCGGTGACGGCACGACCGTGAACTCGGGGGAGTACGACGGGCTGCCCTGGCAGGAGACGAAGCGCCGGGTCATCGCCGACCTCGAGACGCGCGGCCTCGGGTCCGGGCGGGTCAACTACCGGCTCCGGGACTGGCTGATCTCGCGCCAGCGGTCCTGGGGCGCCCCGATCCCGGTCGTGCACTGCCCGGACTGCGGCGAGGTCGGCGTCCCCCGCGACCAGCTGCCCGTCCGGCTGCCCGACGACCTGGACTTCACCGTGCAGGGCTCGCCGCTCGAGGCGCACCCGACGTTCAAGGACGACGTCGTCTGCCCCCGGTGCGGCAGCGCCGACGCGGTCCGCGACACCGACACGATGGACACGTTCGTCGACTCGTCCTGGTACTTCCTGCGGTACCTCGACCCGACCTCCGAGGACCACGCCTGGCCGGTCGCGGCGGCGGGGCGGTGGCTGCCGGTCGACCAGTACACCGGCGGCATCGAGCACGCCATCCTGCACCTGCTGTACAGCCGCTTCTTCGTGAAGGCCCTGCGTGACCTCGGCCACGTCGCGGCCGACGAGCCGTTCGCCCGCCTCCTGAACCAGGGCCAGGTCATCATGGGCGGGGCCGCGATGTCGAAGAGCCTCGGGAACCTCGTCGCCCCGAAGGAGGTGTACGAGCGCTTCGGCGTCGACACCCTCCGCGCCACGATGCTGTTCGCCTCGGCGCCCGAGGACGACATCGACTGGGCCGACGTCTCGCCGACCGGGATGCACAAGTGGCTCTCCCGCGTCTGGCGGCTGGGCGTCGAGCACGTCGCCCGGGGCGGGTCGGCCGCGGGTGACGCGGCCGGTGACGACGCGGACGGGCGCGCGCTGGCGCTGCGCCGCGCGGCCGCCGTGGCGGTCGAGGCCGCCGGGCGGGAGTACGCGGCCCGGAAGTACAACACGGCCATCGCCCGCATGATGGAGCTGACGAACGCGGTCAACGAGGCGCTCCGCACCCCACCGACGCCGGCCGTCGAGGCGGCGGTCGCCGAGGCGCTGCGCGACCTGCTGCTGCTGCTCGCGCCGATCGCGCCGTTCATCACCGAGGAGCTGTGGGGCCGGCTCGGCCATGACGGCTCGGTCCACGACCAGCGCTGGCCCGAGGCCGACCCCGCCCTGCTCGTCCTCGACGAGGTCGAGGTCCCCGTCCAGGTCGACGGGAAGCTGCGCGGCCGGGTCACCGTCCCGGTCGGCACCTCCCGGGAGGACCTCGAGGCCGCGGCCCGGGCCGAGCCCGCCGTCGCCGCGCACCTCACGGGCGAGGTCGTGAAGGTCGTCGTCGTCCCCGACCGGATGGTCAACCTGGTGGTCAAGGGCTGAGAGGAGCCCCCGTGCGCGTCCGACCCCTGCTCGTCGCGGCCACCACGGCGCTCCTGCTCGCCGCCTGCGGCGGCGCGGACGACGTGGCCCGCAGCCTCGAGCCGCTCCCCGGCCTCGACCCGTACCTCGACCGGCTGCTGGCCCAGTGCGAGGACGGCGACGCCGAGTCCTGCGCCCGCCTGGTCCTCGAGGACGGGGACGCGGTCTACGCCGAGCGGGCCCTCGCGGCCCTGCGCGGCGGGTCCGACGTCGGCGGGGACGAGGGGTCGCGCCTCGCCGCCTGCGAGGCCGGCGACGTCGAGGTCTGCGCCGAGCTGTACCTCGAGGCGCCCGTCGGATCGGAGCTCGAGCAGCGGGCCCTGGACGGGATGCTCGGTGGGATCGCGCCCGGGGGCGCGGGTGGCGGCGACGGATCCGGGATCGACCCGGACGGCGAGGCGTTCTTCGGTGACGTCGTGCTCGAGGGGGGCTTCGCCCCGGACCCGTACCTCCTCGACCTCACGGCCGGCGGTGCGGCGGACGCCGCCGACCTCGCCATCGGGTGCGCCGGCGGCATCGGGACCCGGCCGGACGTCCGCCTCGAGTTCACGGCCGGCGCGCTCCCGCTGAACATCTACGCGTACGCCGACGGCGAGGACCTGACGCTGGTCGTCCGGGACCCGTCCGGGCGGTACCGGTGCGACGACGACACCGAGGGGCTGTGGCCGGCCGTGACCATCGACCGCCCCGCCTCCGGCACCTACGAGATCTGGGTGGGGGTCTTCGGGGGCCCCGGCGGCTACGGCCGGGCCGTCCTCGCGATCTCCGAGCTGGACCCGGCCTTCCCGTAGTCCGCGGGGACGTCCGGCGGGCATCGCTCGCCGCGCGGTCGTCCACAGGCCCGCGATCGCCCCTCGCGCACGGCCGTCCCCGGCCGCAGGCTGCGGGACATGACCGCACCCGAGCGTCTCGACCCCACGGCGTGGGACGTCGCTGCGGGGTGGCCGGCGGTCGACGCCCCGGCGCCCGACGGGCTGCGCGGTCGCCTGCTGCGGCCCTGGTTCGCACCCCGACCCGGTGAGCTGCGCGGCGCGGTCGTGCTGCTCACCGGGGCGCTGGCGCTGACCGCCGCCCTCTGGTTCGACGCGTCCCGCCGGCCCGACCCGTCTCCGCCACCCGCCCCCGTCGTCGAGGTGACGGCCGGTCCCGCGTCCGCGACCGCGACCGGACCCGACCGCGGTGCACCCCCGGCCGTTGACCCGTTCGCACCCGGCGGTCCGCTCGGGCCGGCGGCCGGGCCGACGGTCCACGTGACGGGGGCGGTCGCGGCCCCGGGGCTGCGGACGCTGCCGCCCGGCGCCCGGGTCGGTGACGCAGTCGCGGCCGCCGGCGGGGCGCTGCCCGACGCCACGCTCGAGCGGGTGAACCTCGCACGGCCGGTCGCCGACGGCGAGCAGGTCCACGTGCCGCGCGTCGGCGAGGACGCCCCACCGCCCTCGGCCACCGGCGCCACCTCGCAGGGCGTCCTGCCGGACGGACGGATCGACCTGAACCGCGCCAGCCCGGAGGAGCTCGCGACGCTGCCGGGCATCGGCCCGGCCCGGGCCGCCGCCATCGTCGCCGCCCGGGAGGAGCGGCCGTTCGCCGCGCCGGGCGACCTCCGCCGCGTCCCCGGCATCGGGGAGGCGACGTTCCAGCGGCTCGCCCCGTTGATCGCGGTCCGCTGATGTCCGCCTCGACCCGCGGCGGGGGTCCGGGGGAGGCCCCGCACGGCCGGTCGGCCCGCCACGGCGTGCGGACGGCGCTGGTGCTCGGCCCGATCGTGCCGATCACGTTCACGGCGCTCCTGGCCGGTCAGGCCGCCCGCCCCGTCGCGGGGTCCGCCGGGCTGGCGGTCGCGGTCGTCGCGGCCGCCGCCGCCCTGCTCCTGGTCGCCGTCGTCCACACCGCCCGCCGTGGCGCCACGTTCCTCGCCGCGCTGCTGCTGGTGCCCGCGACCTTCGCCGTGACGCTGGCCGGCGTCGTCGTCCGCGTCGCGACCCATGACGAGGGCCTGCTGCCGGCGCTCGCGGCCCGTGGCGGGGCGGCCATGATGGAGGCCACCGTGGCGACCGAGCCGCGCCGCACGACCCGCGGGTTCCGCACGGTCCTGCGGGTGACGGCCGTCGACGGGGTCCCGACCCGGGAACGGGCGGCGGCCGTCCTCGAGACCTCCCCGGTGCTCGGCACGCACCTGCGCCTGCGCGCCACGGCCCGTCCGCTCCCCGAGGACGGGTTCGGCCGGTGGCTCGCGCAGAAGCACGCCGCCGTCGTCCTCGACGTCCGGCGCGCCGACGTCACGGCCCCGCCCGGGCTCCTCGGCGCGTCCAGCGAGTGGGTCCGCGCCCGCATCCGCACCGCCGCGACCCGCCACGCCGCCGCGGACGCCGGTGGGCTCCTGGTCGGGTTCGTGACCGGCGACACCCGCCTGTTGCCGGAGGAGGACGTCGGGGCCATGCGGGCGACGGGACTCAGTCATCTCACCGCCGTCTCGGGCTCGAACGTCGCCGTGCTGCTCGGGGGCATCGCGGCGCTGCTGCTGGCGGCGCGGGTCGGCGCGCGGACGCGGTGGGCGGTGCTGGCGGCGACCGTGCCGTGGTTCGCGTTCCTGACCCGCCTCGAGCCCAGCGTCCTGCGGGCCGGGGTGATGGCGCTGCTCGTGATCGGGGCGTCGGTCCGCGGGGTGGCCCGGGACGCCCGTCATCTGCTGGCGGGGGCCGTCCTGCTCCTGCTGGCGCTCGACCCGCTGCTGTCGTGGTCGCTGGGACTGCTGCTCTCGGCGGGCGCGACGCTCGGGTGCTGGTGCTGGCGCCGGCGCTGGCGGGACGGCTGGAGGGCCGGCTGCCCCGGTCGGTCGCCCAGCTGCTCGGGGTGACGCTCGGCGCGCAGTTCGCGGTCGCACCGATCCTGATCGCGGGGTTCGGGACGGTCGAGCTGATCACCGTGCCGGCGAACATGCTGGCGGTCCCGCTGGCGGCGGTCGGCTCGGCACTGGCCTTCGTCGGCAGCGCCGTCGCGCTGGTCTCGGTCGATGCCGCGAGCACCGCGTTCCTCGTCGCGAGCCCCGCCGCCCACGGGGTGCTGTGGGTCGCGCGGCTGGGGGAGACGCTGCCGGTCGCGGTCGCGCTGCCCGAGGGGACCGGGTGGACGATCGTCGGGGTCGCGGTCAGCGCCGTCCTGATGGTCCTGATCGGGCGGCTCGGGCGTCCGGCGGAGGATCCCGGGCGATGAGGGGGTTCGGCCGGCCGGATCGACCCCACGGGGTCATACTGGTGGGTATGACTCATCGCGTCGGTCCCAAGGGCCAGGTGGTGACCCCGAGGGCGCTCCGGGACGCCCTCGGCCTGCGGCCCGGCGACGGCGTGGTCTTCGACCGCGACGGCGACGCCGTCCGCGCGGAGGCCGCGACGGAGGAGCGGACCCTCGCGGCGGCGCGGCTCAAGGTCGAGCACGGCTGCCCCGACGCCGACGCGTTCGCCGCCGCCACGGCCATGGCGCACGACGGCGTCCTCCTGACGGGGGATCCCGGCCTCCTCGTCGCCGATGCGCCGTGGCGGTGGGAGGACCTCCGGACGTGACCCGTGCCGTCCCGGTCCCATGCACTGGCTGCGGTGCGCCGCTGCCGCCCTCCGACGCACCCGGGCACCGGTACGTGAACGCCTCCCCGGCCTGCTGGGAGCGGTACGGGCTGGTCCTCGCCGCGGAGTACTCGGATCCCGTCCTGTTCGGCACCTGCCACGAGCTGTCGGTCGACGCCTACATCGCGCAGCATCCCGGCGGGGCGCACCCGACCCGCTCGGTCGTGGTGCATCTCGCCGGGCTGCACCTCGCGCTCGACCGGGAGGTCGCCCCGGCGCGGATCCCGGCAGAGCGCGCGCGGCTGGTGCAGCGGGTCTGGGACGGCCCGGATCCGCACCCGCCGGTGGCATGGGGGCCGCTGACGGTCCTCGACCTCGTCGCGGCGGCGGGGACCGACCGGCACGACGCGGTCGTGCGCGCCTACGCGACCGAGGTCTGGCACGCCTGGGCGCACGAGCACGCACGCGTGGCCGCGTTCGTCGGCAGGCTCTGAGCCCGCGTCGGGACGGCGTCCTCCACAGGTGCTCGAAGCGGCCGGCACGATCCGCGTCGGCGCGGGCAGGCTCCCGAGATGCGCATCGTCACCTTCGCCTTCGTGCTGCTGTTCGCCGGGTGCACCCCCGGCGTGGTGGCATCCGACGGATTCCCGACCGCGGACGCGCCGTTCACGCTGACCGCGCTCGACGTCGGCCAGGGTGACGCGATCCTCCTCGAGACCCCGAAGGCCCGCGTCCTCGTCGACGGGGGCGCCGACGCGACGGCGTCGCGGCATCTGGCCGCGCGTCGCATCCGGCGCCTGGACCTCGTGATCGCGACCCACGGGGACCTCGACCACGTCGGCGGACTCCCCGACGTGCTGGGCGATGTCGAGGTGGGGGAGCTGTGGCTCCATCCGTCCCCGGTCGGGAAGGCGGCCGTGGACCGCCTCGTCGGAGCCGCACGCACGGCGGGGGTCCCGATCCGCGGCCCGCTGGCCGGCGCGGTGCTCCGGGTGGGGGACCTGACCCTCGAGGTCCTCGCGCCGTGGCCGGCGCTGCTCGAGGGGGCGGGGGAGGACGCCTCGAACGACGCCTCGATCGTGGTGCGCGCCAGCGCCGGGGGCGCGGCCGTGCTGCTCGGCGGCGACAGCGGAGCGGCCGTCCACGCCCGGCTCCTGTCGGCCGCCGCGGAGCGCCTCCGGGCCGAGGTCCTGGTCCTGCCCCACCACGGCTCCTCGACGTCCGACCTGCGGCTCATCGCGGCCGTGGCGCCGACCGTCGCGGTCGTCAGCGCCGGCTGGGACAACCCCTACGGCCACCCCCACCGCGAGGTCGTGGCCGAGCTGGCCCGGCTCGGCATCCCGCTGCGCCGCACGGACGAGGAGGGCACCGTCACCGTTAGGCTGCCGACGCGCCTCCCGGCAGCTGCCGGCGTGGGCGGCTGACGGAGGGGTCATGGGCGCGGTCGTCCTGGTCGTCGGCCCCGACCCGCTGCTCTGCGACCGCGAGGTCGAGCGGCGGCTCGACGACGTCCGCGCCGACGGCACACCGACGACCGTCGTGCGCCTGGAGGCCGCCGAGCTCGACGGGCTTCCGGACCTCCGGACGGCATCCCTCCTCGGGGACCGGACCTGCGTCGTGATCCGTGGTGCCGAGGACCTCGCCGGCGAGGCCCGTCGTGACGTCCGCGAGGCCCTCGAGGCCTACGCCGCCGCACCGGACCCGGTGAACGCCCTCCTCGTCGTCGCCCGCTCGACCGGTCGCATCCCGACGCTGGCGAAGGCGCTGGCCGCGGCGGGGGAGAAGGTCGACGTGAAGCCGCCGGCCGACCACGACGACCGCGGCTGGGACCGGCTGGTCGCCGACGAGTTCCGGCGGCTCGGCCGGAGGGCCGACCCCTCGGCGATCGCGGCCGTGCGCGCCCACGCCGGGACCGACGCCGGGGTCATCGCCTCGCAGGTCGCGACCGTCCACCACACCGCCGAGCCGAAGCGGACGGTCACCGCCGAGGACGTCGAGGCGGTGCTGGCCGGGCAGGGCCGGGTCTCGGCGTTCGCCATCGCCGACGCGATCACGGCCCGCGACCCGCAGGCGGCCCTGATGGCGCTGCGCGGGGCGATGGGGGCCGGGGAGGCCCCGCTGCGCATCGTCGGGGCGCTGACGTTCCGGCTCCGTCAGCTGCTGCTGGCCCGCGGTGGTGCCGACGCACGGGACATCGGCGGCCCGCCGGGGCGCGTCGCGCACCTGAAGCGCGAGGCGCAGGCGTTCAACGCCGGCGAGCTGGCCTGGTGCCACGACCGGCTGGCCCGACTGGACCTCGACCTGAAGGGCAGCGATCTGCCGGACGACGTCCTGATGGACGTCGCGGTGATGGAGCTGGCGACGTCACGCCGACCCGGCGCCCCGTTCGACCCGACCGCACCGCGCTAGACGGCCGGCGCGGTCCTCGGAGGGACCGCTCAGCGCGTCCGCAGGCGCGCGAGCTCCCCGGCCATCCCCGACTTGCGGTTCGCGGCCTGGTTGCGGTGGATGACACCCTTGGCGGCCGCGACGTCCAGCTGGCGCGACGCGTCACGGAACGCCGTCTCGGCCGCCGACACGTCGCCCTCGGCGACGGCCGAGCGGAAGCGCCGGATGAAGGTCCGGGTCCGGGAGCGGACGGCGACGTTGCGGACGCGGGCCGCCTCGTTCTGGCGGTTGCGCTTGATCTGGGAGGCGATGTTGGCCATCGGTGCGGTGCGGCTCCGTGCGCGGACGACCGGGACGGCCGTCGGGAAGGGGACGCGCCGCCCGTGGGCGGCGCCGGGTGGAGGCTAGCGGGGCCCGGCCGTGCTCGCCAGCGCCCGGTCCGGACGGTCCCGCGGGCCCCGAACGGCCCCGGACATGCGACGAGCCCCGCCTGAGCGGGGCTCGTGCCGACCGGCAGCCTTGCGAACCACGGGTGGAGCGGAGGGACGCCGGTCCGGGGAAGGGTCAGGCGTTGCGGACGTCCGACGCCTGCAGGCCCTTCTGGCCCTGGACCACCTCGAAGGCGACCTTCTGGCCCTCGTCGAGGGACTTGTAGCCCTCCATCTGGATGGCGGAGAAGTGGACGAACACGTCGTCCCCGCCGTCGTCGGGCTGGATGAAGCCGAAGCCCTTGTCGGCGTTGAACCACTTTACGGTGCCAGTCGGCATTGATCTGTTCCTACGTGACCGCAGTCCGGGCGGATGGTCACCGGGAGTTCGGTGACGCGACACCCCGTCCGGGCGCGGACCCGTGACGCTATCCGACGCCCTCCCCGGCCGCCACCGCCGCGCCCCGCCCTGTGGACGGCCGTACCCTCCCCCTCCCGTCGCGCACGTGCGCGCACGGCGATCCGAGGGCCACCGCCGCCGTGACCTACGCCCAGGGGCGCATCCGGAACTTCTGCATCGTGGCCCACGTGGACCACGGGAAGTCCACGCTGGCCGACCGCATGCTCCAGGTCACGGGCCTCGTCGACCCGCGCAAGATGCGGGACCAGTACCTCGACCGCATGGACATCGAGCGCGAGCGCGGCATCACCATCAAGGCCCAGACCGTCCGCATGCCGTACCGGCCGCTCGGGGACGAGGGCGAGGAGTACCTCCTCAACCTCATCGACACCCCGGGCCACGTCGACTTCTCGTACGAGGTCTCCCGTGCGATCGCGTCCTGCGAGGGCGCGGTGCTGCTGATCGACGCCGCCCAGGGGCTCGAGGCCCAGACGCTGGCGAACCTCTACCTCGCGCTCGACGCCGACCTCGAGATCATCCCCGTCCTGAACAAGATCGATCTGCCGGCGGCCCGGCCCGACGAGGTCGCGGCCGAGATCGGCGCGGTCCTCGGCGTCGAGCCGTCCGAGATCATCCGCATCAGCGCGAAGGACGGCACCAACGTCGACCGCGTCCTCGACGCGATCGTCGACCGCGTCCCGCCGCCGCAGGGCGACCCCGACGGCGCGACCCGAGCTCGGGTCTTCGACTCGATGTACGACCCCTACCGCGGGGCGCTCGTGTACTTCCGCGTCGTCGACGGGCGGCTCCGGGCAGGGGACCGCGTCCGGATGCTCGCCACCGGGTTCGAGGGGGACGTCGACACGCTCGCCGTGCAGGCCCCGGAGGAGGTCGCCATCGACGAGCTCGGCGTCGGCGAGGTCGGGCTGCTCTCGGCCGCGATCAAGTCGGTCGAGGACGCGAAGGTCGGTGACACGATCACCGTCTCGGGCCGCGGCGCCGCGTCCGTGCCGCCGCTCGGCGGGTACCGCGAGCCGCTCCCGATGGTGTTCAGCGGCCTGTTCCCGCTGGACAGCGACGACTTCCCGATGCTCCGCGACGCCCTCGACAAGCTGCGGCTCAACGACGCATCCTTCGTGTTCGAGCCCGAGTCCTCGGCCGCGCTGGGGTTCGGGTTCCGGTGCGGGTTCCTCGGCCTGCTCCACCTCGAGATCGTCACCGAACGCATCGACCGCGAGTTCGGCATCCCGCTGGTCACGACCGCACCGTCGGTGCGGTACCGGGTCACGCTCGAGGGGCCGCCCGGTCCCGACGGCGCGCCGCAGGTCGTCGAGGTCGCGAACCCGCAGGAGCTGCCCGAGGCCAACCGCGTCCGCTCCATCGCCGAGCCGACCGTCGAGGCCCGCATCCTGACGCCGACGACGTCGCTGGGCCCGATCATGCAGCTCTGCGAGGGGCGCCGCGGTGTCATGCTCGCGATGGACTACCTCACGCCCGAGCGCGTCGAGCTGCGGTACCGCATGCCGCTGGCCGCGACGATCACCGACTTCTTCGACCAGCTGAAGTCGCTGTCCCGCGGGTACGCCTCGATGGACTACGACCTCTCCGACTACGTCGAGGCCGAGCTGGTCCGCGTCGACCTGCTGCTGAACGGCGAGCCGGTCGACGCGTTCAGCGCCATCGTGCACCGCGACGACGCCTACGGCTTCGGTCGCGCGATGGTCGAGCGGCTCAAGGAGCTGATCCCGCGGCAGCTGTTCGACATCCCGGTCCAGGCCGCGATCGGCGCGAAGGTCATCGCCCGCGAGACGATCAAGGCGAAGCGCAAGGACGTCCTCGCGAAGTGCTACGGCGGGGACATCACCCGGAAGCGCAAGCTCCTCGAGAAGCAGAAGGAGGGGAAGCGCCGGATGAAGGCCGTCGGTTCGGTCGAGATCCCGCCCGAGGCGTTCGTCTCGGCCCTCCGGGTCGCGCGGGATGGCTGAGCGATGACCGACGTCGAGCCGCCCCCGCCGCCCCGTGACCCCGGTCCGTCGGACGACGCGTCCCGGCGTCCGGACCCGACGGTGCCGCCGCCGTCCGTCGCGCCCGCGCGGCCCGACCCCGGCGATCCGGACGGTGCCGACGTGCCCACCGGCGTCGACGAGGTCCGGCGCGGCATCCCCGAGGACAGCGACTCGGACCTCTGGGTGTTCTCGCTGGACTCCCCGGTCCGCGCGCAGGAGGCGATGCTGGCCTGCGCCCGTCTGGCCGCGCGGAAGCACCTCGACCTCGAGGATGCCGCGATCGTCACCGTCCGGAACGGACGCGTCCGGATCCAGCAGACGCGGGACGTGAACCCGTCGCAGGGGGCGCTCGGCGGGGCGTGGCTCGGGACGCTGGCCGGCCTGTTCTTCGGCGTGCCGCTGGTCGGAGCGGCCCTCGGTGCCGCCGCCGGCGGGGTGTACGCCCGGATCCGCGACCTCGGCATCGACGACGACGAGATGCGGGCCTTCGGTGCGGGACTGGAGGGCGAGCGGGCGGCGCTGTTCCTGCTCGTCCGCGACTGCCACCGGATGCGGGCGCTCCACGAGGTCTCGCGGTTCCCGGCCCGCCTCGAGCGGACCAGCGCGGACCCCGACCTGGCCGCGCAGGTCCGGGCGCGGCTGGCCCGCGACCCCTGGGACGGGTGACGCCCGGATGAGGGTCGGATGAGCGACGAGCGGCGCTGGCTCGACCGGCCGCTCGAGTCCGGGGCCGCCGCGGGGTTCGGCGTCTACCTCCACGTCCCGTTCTGCCATCACCGCTGCGGCTACTGCGACTTCGCGACCGAGGCGGTCGGGGGGCTCGGCGACGACGACCGCGACGCCCTCATGCGGCGGTACGTCGCGGCGCTGCGCACCGACCTCGCGGCGCAGGCCGCGACGCGGGCGTGGCCGCGCGTCACCTCGGTGTTCGTCGGTGGGGGGACGCCGACGCTGCTGCCCCCGGACCTGCTCGCCGAGGTCGTCGGCGCGGTCGGCGTCGAGCTCGACCTCACTCCGGACGTCGAGGTCACCGTCGAGTGCAACCCCGAGACGGCCGAGCCGGCGACCTTCGCGGCGCTCGCCGCCGCCGGGGCGGACCGGGTCTCGCTCGGGGCGCAGTCCTTCGACGCCGGCGTCCTCGCCACCCTCGAGCGACGTCACCGTCCCGAGCGGACCGCCGCCGCGGTCGCGGCCGCCCGGGACGCCGGTGTCGGCCGCGTCAGCCTCGACCTGATCTACGGCACGCCGGGGGAGGATCGGGCGGCCTGGCTCGGCAGCCTCGCCGCCGTCGTCGGGCTCGGCGTGGACCACGTCTCGGCGTACGCGCTCGGGGTGCACGCGAACACGCCCCTCGGTCGGGCGGTGGCGGCCGGGACGGTCCCGGCGCCCGACGACGACGTCCAGCGGGAGCGGTACGACGAGGCGCGCGAGGTCCTGAGCGCGGCCGGGTTCGTGCAGTACGAGGTCGCGAACTTCGCCCGTGGCGACGCCGAGCGGTCCCGCCACAACGTCCTGTACTGGCGGCACGGCGACTACCTCGGCGTCGGCGTGGGGGCCCACGCCCACCGCGACGGCCGGCGGTGGTGGACGACGCGGTCGACCGACCGCTACCTCGCCGCCCATGCGCCGGGTGCGTCGGCGCCGCGGGACCGGGACGGACGGATCCCCGACCTGACCGGCGAGGAGGTCCTGGGCGACGACGCGAGGGCGCTGGAGCGGCTGCTGCTCGGGCTGCGCCTGCGGGAGGGACTGCACCCCGTCGACGTGCCCCCGCTGGACGCGGCCGCGGTCGAGGGCGCGGTCGCCGCGGGGCTGGTCACCGCGGCCTGCGGGCGGCTGCAGGCGACGGAGGCCGGGTGGTTCCTGCTCGACGACGCGGTCGGTCGCCTGCGGGGGACCGGCGCCGTCGTCGCGGGCGGAGCGGACTGAGCCGGCTGCGCCGGCCGGACCGTCGGAGGGGGACGGTCAGGCGGCCACGCCGCAGTGGGCCAGCGCCCGGCGG
>Ga0075474_10000799_pt1 | contig 12610 bp, 13 predicted proteins | sample DEB08_DNA_2_FD_71485 | JGI IMG/M metagenome (GOLD analysis project Ga0075474, IMG submission 71485) | Aqueous microbial communities from the Delaware River and Bay under freshwater to marine salinity gradient to study organic matter... | ecosystem: Environmental > Aquatic > Marine > Coastal ...
TCAGGTGAAAATGAACAAAATAGGTATTGAACAACCTATTTACATGTCTGATTCTGCGCGTCATGGAGAAAACTGCTACATCGGGGCTTTTGTCTACATTGGCGACAACGCGGTCATTGGTAATAATGTAAAAATTTATCCCAACGTTTACATCGGGGATAATGTTCATATTAAGGACAATGCTGTAATTTTTTCGGGAGCAAAGATTTATTCAGAAACTCAGATCGGAGCAAATACAGTAATTCACAGTGGCGCGATTATAGGAGCAGATGGCTTTGGTTTTTCGCCTAACGAAGAAGGCACTTATGATAAAGTTCCTCAGATCGGCAATGTCATTATCGAGTCCAATGTTGATGTTGGCGCAGGAACCACCATCGATAGAGCAACGCTTGGTTCAACCATCATCCGAGAAGGGGTGAAACTCGATAATCAAATTCAAATTGCGCACAATGTCGAGATTGGAAAAAATACAGTAATTGCTGCCCAAACCGGAATTGCCGGTTCGACCAAGATTGGTGAAAACTGCATGATTGGTGGTCAAGTAGGCATCGTCGGGCATATTACCATCGGAAATAATGTCAAAATTCAGGCGCAAAGTGGTATTGGACGCTCAATAAAAGATAATGAAGTGCTTCAAGGTTCTCCAGCCTTTAATTATGGAGACTACAGCAAGAGCTACGTTCATTTTAAAAATTTACCAAAAATTGTCCGGGCGTTCAATGCTTTGGAAAAAAAAGTCAATGATGACAAACAGTAATGGCAAGCAAACAACCATCGCCTCTGAGGTTTCTTTAACAGGCGTTGGCTTACATACAGGAAAAAACGTAACCCTAACCCTTAAGCCTGCACCAGAAAACTACGGTTATAAATTTATACGCGTGGATTTAGAGGACGCTCCAATTATTGAGGCTGATGCTAACTATGTCGTGAATACCCAGCGAGGAACTAATCTTGAAAAGTCTGGGGTAAAAATTCAAACTTCAGAACATATTCTAGCCGCTTTGGTGGGCATGGAAGTGGATAACTGCATTTTAGAGTTAGACGCTCCGGAGCCCCCCATTATGGACGGTTCTTCAAAATTCTTTGTCGAAGCTATTGAAAAGGCCGGTATCGTAGTTCAAGAAGCAGATCGAGAAGAGTTTGTGGTTGACGAGGTGATTTCGTTTTTAGATGAAGAAACGGGAAGTGAAATTACCATCATTCCAGCCAAAGAATATCAAGTGACGACCATGGTTGATTTTGGGACAAAAATTTTAGGGACTCAAAATGCCAGTTTAAATACTTTAAGTGATTTTAAAGACGAAATATCGAACTCAAGAACATTTAGTTTTCTTCATGAAATCGAAATGTTACTCGAACATGGTCTTATCAAAGGAGGGGATTTAAACAATGCCATCGTTTATGTAGATAAGGAATTGTCATCCGGAACTATGGATAAATTGCGTGCGGCGTTCAAAAAGGACAAAATTTCCGTCAAGCCTAATGGAATATTGGATAATCTGACCTTACATCATCCTAATGAAGCAGCGCGACATAAATTATTAGACGTATTAGGTGATCTAGCACTAGTAGGTACGCGTATTCGCGGAAAAGTGATTGCCAATAAGCCTGGGCACTATGTAAATACCCAGTTCGCTAAAAAGCTCAGTAAAATTATGAAAGATCGAAAAAGACACGCTGTACCTAAATTCGATGTCCATAAAACGCCTGTAAAGGACGTAAATCAAATCATGGCGATGTTGCCGCATAGACCGCCCTTTTTGTTGGTAGACAAGATATTAGAGCTTGGCTCAGATCGTGTGGTGGGTCTTAAAAATGTAACCATGAATGAACCATTTTTTGTGGGGCATTTTCCGGGAGCTCCTGTAATGCCAGGGGTTTTAATAGTGGAGGCTATGGCACAAACAGGAGGTATTTTAGCCTTAAGTACGGTTCCAGATCCTGAAAATTATTTAACCTTCTTTATGAAGATTGACAATGTAAAGTTTAAACATCAAGTGAATCCTGGAGATACCTTGGTTTTTACGCTCGATTTAATCACTCCAATTCGCCGAGGTATCGTTCATATGGCTGGAAAAGCATACGCAAATGATCGTATGGTTACCGAAGCCGAGCTTATGGCGCAAATTGTAAAAACTAAGTAGCCTATGAATCAACCACTTGCATACGTTCATCCTGGCGCGAAAATCGCCAAAAATGTGGTCATAGAGCCATTTACAACCATTCACAACAACGTTGTTATTGGAGAAGGGACATGGATTGGCTCTAATGTAACCATTATGGAAGGGGCTAGAATTGGTAAGAATTGTAATATTTTCCCAGGATCGGTCATCTCCGCTATTCCTCAAGATTTAAAGTTTAAGGGAGAGGAAACCACGGCTGAGATCGGTGATAACACAACAATTCGCGAATATGTCACCATTAACCGGGGCACTATCGACCGCGGAAAAACTGTTGTTGGAAATAATTGTTTAATCATGGCTTATTGTCATATCGCTCACGATTGTATCGTTGGGAACAATTGTATTTTCTCAAACAACAGTACACTTGCTGGGCATATTAACGTTGGGGATTATGTCGTCCTCGCCGGAATGACTGCAGTACATCAGTTCTGTATGATTGGAAACCACGCTTTTGTCACAGGAGGGTCTCTTGTGCGTAAAGATGTTCCACCCTTTGTTAAGGCAGCACGTGAACCACTCTCTTATGTGGGTATAAACTCTGTTGGACTGAGACGACGCGGTTACACCTCTGAGCAAATCCGTGAAATTCAGAGTATATATCGAATTTTATATCAAAAAAACTATAACAATACCCAGGCTGCTCAAATTATAGAAGCAGAGCTTGAAGCAACGCCTGAGCGCGATGAAATATTACAGTTCATCAAGGACTCAAAACGTGGCATCATGAAGGGCTACTTTCAAAATTAACAAACACTTTATATGGCAACGACTTCAGACATTCGAAAAGGACTATGCATTAGGTTTAACCACGATATTTATAAAATCATCGAATTCTTACACGTAAAACCTGGAAAAGGCCCGGCTTTTGTGCGGACCAAGTTAAAAAGCGTCACGACCGGTAAAGTTGTGGACAATACATTTTCTGCGGGTCATAAAATCGAAGATGTTCGCGTGGAGACGCATAAGTTTCAATATCTGTATAGTGAAGGCGAGGCCTATCATTTTATGAATACTGAGGATTACAATCAGATTCAGCTTCCTGAAAGTGCTTTGGACCGACCAGATTTAATTAAAGAAGGCGAAGTGGTTACTGTCATTATCAATTCAGAAGATCAAATGCCATTGTCTGTAGAAATGCCTGCGCACGTGGTACTAACGGTTACGGAGACTGAACCTGGATTAAAAGGCAATACGGCCACAAATGCCACTAAGCCAGCTACATTGGAAACTGGGGCGCGTGTTAATGTACCTTTGTTTATCAACGAAGGGGATAAGATTAAAATTGACACAGAAAAAGGCCAATATCAAGAGCGTATGAAGGATTAATTTCTTGAAATCCTTTAAAATTAATCCCGTTTTGGACCAGCCAAGGCGGGATTTTTTTTATTTTAGTGTGAAATAATTGCTGTGAAATTACCACATGTCCATTCGCTCAAATTCATTGCACAATTAATTAATTGTCAATATGTTGGGCCTGATGATTTTCCTGTAGAGGGCTTTAATGAGATTCATGTTGTTCGCCCTGGGGATATCGTTTTTGTCGATCACCCAAAGTATTATGACAAGGCCTTAAATTCTGCGGCGACCGTTATTTTGATTAATAAAAAAGTGGATTGTCCAGAAGGAAAGGCGCTTTTAATTTCAGATGATCCCTTTCGGGATTTTAACAAGCTTAAAGCGTATTTTAGGCCCTTTGTGCCAGCCACTGCTATGGTTTCTGAATCGGCAAGAATCGGGCCCAATACAATAATTCAACCAGGCTGTTTTATCGGTAACAATGTGAGCATCGGTAAGGATTGTTTGATCCATGCCAATGTGGTTCTTTACGATCACACGGTCATCGGAGACCGGGTCGTAATTCACTCAGGAAGTATTTTGGGTGCAGACGCATTTTATTATAAAAAGCGACCAGAAGGCTTTGATCCACTTCAAAGTAGTGGCCGCGTCCTCATTGAGGATGATGTCCATATAGGTGCTGCTTGCACTATAGACAAAGGGGTGAGTGGTGACACCACGATTAAAAAAGGCGCAAAAATAGATAATCAAGTACATATCGGTCACGACTCCGTGGTCGGTAGGGATTGTTTGATTGCTTCTCAAGTAGGCGTAGCAGGCTGTGTGATTATTGAAGATGGGGTTACGATTTGGGGTCAAGCAGGAGTTACGAGTGCGATTACCATAGGTGCAGGGTCCATAATTTCAGCACAAAGTGGGGTCAGTAAATCTTTGGAAGGGGGTAAATCCTATTTTGGCACTCCAGCCGAAGAGTTTAGAAAAAAGTATAAAGAATTGGCAGCTCTACGTCAGTTGCCAGAAGTTGTTGAACAATTAAAAAAGAAATAATGGGACCAAAAAAACTGGTCAAAGCATTTTATAATGCACATGTTGTTGAGGAGGCTAATATAGTTTCAAGATTTTTTCATCCTGACCTAAAGCTAACTTGGTTTAGCAGTCACGGCAAGGTGGTTATGGGATTTGACCAACTAGACGCCTTTTTTAAAGAAATAAACAAGACGTATTACGACCTAAGAGTCTCCCTTCATCATATTGTCAAAGAGGGAAATACCGTTGCGGTGCGCTGTACTTATTACGCCCGGACCATTGAAAACCCTGAAGAGGAAATGGCCATCTCACATTTCAATACCTTCTGGGAAGTGGCCGATGGAATTATAGTCAAAGGACACATGATGAGTCAGCCGGCAAGTGCCCCAGATTGGCAGCCTGTGTAATTAACTTTAGCCTCTATTTTATGGCCAAAGAAGCAATAAATTCCTTTTTTAAACGAGGGTAAAAGATTAATTTTGCGGCTCATTAACCTTCAAAAATTTCACGCACCATGAGTGTATTGGTAAATAAGAATTCAAAAATTATTGTTCAAGGATTTACAGGGAGTGAAGGGACTTTTCACGCCAGTCAAATGATCGAATATGGAACCAATGTGGTCGGTGGTGTTACCCCGGGTAAAGGGGGACAGACGCATTTAGATCGTCCGGTATTCAATACTGTTGCTGAGGCTGTGGATAAGGTTGGTGCCGATACCAGCATTATTTTTGTTCCGCCAGCATTCGCTGCCGATGCAATTATGGAAGCAGCAGAGGCGGGCATCAAAGTGATTATTACCATTACAGAAGGAATTCCTGTTGCAGATATGATTAAAGCGGCTGATTATATAAAAGACCGTGATTGCCGTTTGATTGGCCCAAACTGTCCAGGTGTCATAACTCCAGAAGAAGCTAAAGTTGGCATCATGCCCGGTTTTGTTTTCAAAAAAGGGCCAGTAGGAATCGTTTCGAAATCGGGAACCTTAACTTATGAAGCAGCGGACCAGGTAGTGCGTCAGGGCCTTGGCGTAACTACTGCCATTGGTATTGGTGGAGACCCGATCATTGGGACCACCACAAAAGAAGCTTTGTCTTTACTTATAAACGACCCTGAAACTCAGGCCGTCGTAATGATTGGTGAGATTGGCGGTCAGTTAGAGGCTGATGCAGCACAATGGTATGCCCAAAGTGGTAGTACGAAACCTGTAGTTGGTTTTATTGCTGGAGAAACGGCCCCTGCAGGACGAACTATGGGTCATGCGGGAGCAATTGTCGGAGGAAGCGACGATACGGCTCAAGCGAAAAAGAAAATCATGCGTTCATGTGGAATTCACGTGGTTGATTCACCGGCTGAAATTGGTAAGAAAGTAGCAGAACTGCTGAAGTAAACGATATCGACACGCAACAACTAAAACAAAATAGTATGAAGTTACTCGAAAACAAAGTGGCCCTAATTACTGGTGGAAGCCGTGGTATTGGGAAAGGTATTGTGGAAGTTTTTGCCGCTCAAGGAGCGCATGTAGCCTTTACATATAATTCATCAGCAGAGGCGGCCAATGCTATGGCTGATGAACTTTCACAAAATGGGGTTATAGTAAAAGCGTATCAAAGTGATGCAGCCCAATTTGATCAAGCGGAGTCATTGGTGGCTCAGGTTTTGGCTGATTTTGGGAGTATCGACATCTTAATTAATAACGCAGGGATTACCAAAGACAATCTTCTAATGCGCATCAGCGAAGAAGATTTCGATCGAGTAATCGAAGTCAATCTCAAGTCTGTCTTTAATATGACCAAGGCTGTCCAAAGAACAATGCTAAAGCAAAGACACGGAAGTATTATTAACATGAGTTCGATTGTCGGGGTTCAAGGAAACGCAGGTCAAACCAATTATGCCGCTTCCAAGGCCGGAATTATTGGTTTTTCTAAATCGGTTGCCCTGGAGCTTGGATCACGAAATATTCGGTGTAATGTAATTGCCCCTGGATTTATTGAAACAGAAATGACACAGAAACTCGATGAGGCAACAGTTCAATCCTGGCGTGACGGAATTCCGTTGAAGCGCGGAGGAAACCCTCAGGATATTGCCAATACTTGTCTTTATTTGGCCAGTGAATTGTCCTCTTATGTAACGGGTCAAGTCATTCATGTAGACGGAGGTATGTACACCTAATACGGCCTTAACGGGTCCTTAACATGGAACCATTTATACAAAATCAATGGCTGTGGATGATCATATTGATCCCCGGGTCGTTGATTTTGTCCTATTATATCTACGCTAAACAAAAGTTTCCAAATTTTTGGACCAAGCCTTTGCTGGTGTTTTTACGGGCCAGTGCGCTTTCACTGCTTGTAATTTTGCTTTTGAACCCTCAGATAAAGCAAAAAACAGTAAATATCGTATATCCAGAACTCAGTATTTTATTGGATCAATCGACCTCTATTCAAGACAGCGTGTTGATACAAACGTTTTATGATCAATGGCGAGAGGATAGGGTGTTGAATGATAAGTTTCATGTGAATTGGTATGGTTTTGATCTTAATGTAAACCCTCTGAAAAAACTAGAATTCAAAGGCACTGAAACCAATATTGGCAGTGCTGTAGAAAACCTTGATCGAATCCTAGGGCAGGACCAAGGTCCTTTGGTGGTGGTTACAGACGGACAACAAACTTTAGGTCCGTCTTATGTCTATTATACGGCACAAAATAGACCAATCTACCCCGTTGTTGTAGGGGATACTATTTGGCCGGAGGATATTTCGATACAACGGGTAACGTCAAATCCAGTTGTACGAAAGGACCAGGCCTTCGAGGTTGAATTGGTATTAAATCGCACTGGTTCAGTCCTAGTAATGACAACCCAACTTGAGGCCTATCAAGAGGGTAAAAAGATCAAATCTATTCCTATCAATTTTCCTTATGGCACGACGAAACAACTCATAAAAACTGATTTGTTGACGCGCAATTTGGGGCCACAGTCCTTCCGATGGGTTTTAAAATCAGTTCCAGGGGAACGAATTCTCGAGAACAATAATGCCGTACTTTCTGTTGAGGGCGTTGATGAGCAAAGGCGTATTTTATTGGTTTATAATAATATGCATCCTGATATTGGTGCCTTGACTCGTGGATTAAGCGCAGATGAACGAACCGAAATAATTTCTGTCACTACTGAAAAGGCGCTAGAATTATTAAACGAAATTGATGCGGTTATCCTTTATCAACCCAATAAAGATTTTGCCCCATTAATGGCTAAAATAGTTCAAGAGCAAATCAATGTATGGCTTATTTCCGGTCCACAAACCAATTGGACGGAGATCAGCAAGATTCAGCCCGTATTACAAAAAGAATTTTTAGGGGTGAGCGATGATTTGTTTTCATTGGCCAATCAAGAATTTTCTCTATTTCAGAGCCCCTATAATCAATGGAGTCAAATGCCGCCTTTGGTTTCCGATATTGGCCAGCTTAGTATCAATGCGCCACACCAGGCTTTATTGACTGCTGTTCTGCAGAATCAACCGAGCAAAAGTATTCAGCTTGGGTTTTTTGAGCAAAATGACACGCGTTGGGTCGTTTGGGATGGAATAGGGCTATGGCGATGGAAAATGGAAGCCTACAGGCAGACAAAATCCCACGAATCATTTGACGCCTTTCTGGGAATTCTTGGGAAGTATGTCACGAAACATCAGGAGAAAAGCGTTCTGAAGGTCAACTTTAAGTCAGTCTATTCACAGCGCGCCAAAGCTGAGCTCTATGCTCAATATTTAGATAAAACGGACGAACTTGATTTGTCTGCTGATCTCGAAATTAGGTTAATTCATCAAGAATCTAAACGCGAAATCATCAGACCTATGCTGGCTGATTCAAAGCAGTATAAACTTAATCTTTCGGATTTAGAACCAGGGATTTACAATTTCACCATTCGTGTTTTGGGCACAACAGAACAAAAATCAGGGCAATTTGAAATTGATCCAATCCAACGTGAAATGGGACAGGGATTCGCGAAAATTCAGCCCATGAAATTTTGGGCTGAGTTGAATCAAGTACCGCTGTATCATCTGAGTAAAATGGAAGATTTAAAAGAAAAGTTATTGACGGAACAGGAATTTATACCTAGAGAAGTTGTGACTGAGAAAAAACTAGACTTTATTAGATGGTATTACGCCTTAGCTTTCTTAATTTTGATGTCTACTGTTGAATGGTTCATTCGAAAATTTAACGGTCTCACCTAAAAAACACAATCTATTATGGATAAATTACCCAAAGCAGGTATTCCTGCAATTACAATAATCATTATTGCCGTTATTATTTTGGCAAAGTCGGCAATTACAATTGGCTCGGGAGAGGCTGGCGTTTTATATAAAGTTTTTGATGGCGGTGTTGTTACCGACCAACCACCATTGGGAGAAGGATTTCATATTATTGCCCCTTGGAATAAGGTCATTATATATGAAATACGTCAGCAAGAATTATTTGAGAAGATGAAGGTGCTTTCCTCTAACGGTTTAGAGATTCAGATCGATGCCTCTGCATGGTATAAGCCTATCACCGAAGATTTAGGAAAACTTCATCAAGAAAAAGGGGAAAATTACCTCGAACGTATTATCCAACCTGCAATTCGCAGTGCGGCAAGAAGTGTTGTAGGGCGTTACACTCCAGAACAATTGTATTCTTCTAAACGCGATGCGATCCAAGAAGAAATCTATGAAGAAACTAAAAAGATTTTGGATAAACAATATGTACAACTCAATGAGGTTCTTGTTCGAGATGTGACCCTACCAGGAACCATTAAAGATGCGATCGAACGAAAATTAAAGCAAGAGCAGGAGTCCTTGGAATATGAATTTCGTTTGGTAACGGCACAAAAGGAAGCCGAACGTCAAATTATTGAGGCCCAAGGTAAGGCAGATGCCAACCGCATTCTTAGTGCTTCATTGACCGATAAGATTTTGAGCGACAAAGGAATTGAGGCGACCATAAAATTATCTGAATCTAATAATTCAAAAGTTGTTGTCATCGGTTCAGGAAAAGACGGTCTGCCACTGATTCTGGGTAATAACTAGAGTTTAGCTTCAAGAAATGTCCAAAATAGTCATCATAAATGGGCCCAATTTGAATTTATTGGGCAAACGTGAGCCGGAAATATACGGGGCTCAAGGTTTTGATGATTATTTGCCAATGCTTAGTCAAGCATTTCCAGAGCACGAATTGATATATGCTCAAACCAACGTAGAAGGAGTGCTTATCAATCTGTTGCACGAACATGGATTTAGCGCAGATGGTATTGTTCTCAATGCCGGAGCTTATACTCATACCTCAGTTGGCATTGGGGATGCAGTTCGGGCTATTGAAACCCCTGTCGTTGAAGTCCATATTTCAAATACTTTCGCAAGAGAGGACTTTAGACATCGATCTTTTATTGCCCCACATGCCGCCGGTGTAATCGTTGGATTCGGGCTCAAGGTCTATGATTTAGCACTAAACTATTTTAAATAAAAAAATCCTCGAAAGAGGATTTTTTTATTTAAAAAGGTGCCGAAATTTTTGGGCCGTAAATTTATATGCGTTCTACAAGTGAATCACTTCGTCATAAGCTGCTGCAACGGCTTCCATCACGGCCTCGCTCATGGTTGGGTGAGGGTGGATCGCTTTCAATACTTCGTGCCCTGTAGTTTCTAACTTGCGCGCTACGACGGCCTCAGCAATCATATCCGTTACTCCAGCCCCAATCATATGACACCCCAGCCATTCTCCGTATTTAGCGTCAAATATTACTTTTACAAAACCATCTTTGGCCCCAGAGGCACTTGCCTTACCACTGGCAGAGAAGGGGAATTTCCCTACTTTAATGTCATAGCCTTGTTCTTTTGCCTGAGCCTCAGTAAGACCGACACTCGCAATTTCAGGAGAGGTATAAGTACACCCAGGAATATTTCCATAGTCAATTGGTTCGGCGTTCAGACCGGCAATTTTTTCAACACAAGTAATTCCTTCTGCTGAGGCTACGTGAGCCAGTGCAGGACCAGGGACAACATCGCCGATGGCGTAATAACCCGGAATATTAGTTTGGTAGAATTCATCCACCATGATTTTGCCTTTATCGGTGACAATACCAACTTCTTCAAGCCCAATGTTTTCAATGTTTGCTGCGATACCCACTGCTGAAAGGACTATATCGGCGTGGAGTTCTTTGATGCCATCTTTAGTTTTGACCCTTGCTTTAACTCCTTCCCCTGAAGTATCGACACTTTCTAATGCCGCATTAGTCATCACATTGATGCCATTTTTCTTGAATATTTTTTCAAACTGCTTTGACACTTCCTCATCTTCCAAAGGCACAAGATTGGGCAAGTACTCTACGATGGTCACTTCGGTACCCATACTGTTGTAGAAATTAGAAAATTCAACCCCGATCGCCCCGCTTCCCACGACAATCATTGATTTGGGTTGTTCCTTCAAGGTCATGGCCTCGCGATAGCCTATTACTTTTTTACCATCTTGAGGGAGATTAGGTAAGGCTCGTGAACGTGCCCCAGTGGCGATGATAATGTGGTCTGCGCTGTATATTGTCCCGTCCACATCTACTTTTTTTCCTGGCTTAAGGGTTCCATAACCGTTAATGACTTCAATCTTATTTTTTTTCATTAAAAATTGAACCCCTTTACTCATCCCATCGGCTACAGAGCGACTGCGCTGGACTACTTTTGAAAAATCTTTATCAAAATCACTTACGGTTATTCCGTAATCATCGGCATGTTTGATGTAGTCAAAGACTTGAGCACTTTTAAGCAAGGCCTTGGTTGGAATACAACCCCAGTTTAGGCAGACACCACCGAGATTTTCCTTTTCAATTACCGCGGTTTTTAGCCCTAATTGAGAAGCTCGAATCGCTGTTACATATCCTCCTGGTCCACTGCCGAGTACTATTACGTCAAAAGATTTCATTTTTTCAAAAATTTTTTGGGTTGAATGCCAGCAAATTTACAAAATAAAAACCCGGTTTTAAACCGGGTTTTCTTCAGATTTTTCATCAAAAGTTATCGAGAGAGAATTAACACAGTATCTCTGACCCGTATCGGTTGGACCATCGGGAAAAACATGCCCTAAATGCCCACCACAATTTTGACATAAAATTTCGGTTCGATACATTCCATGACTCGTGTCTCGCTCATAAGCCACGGATTCAGGGACACTGCGATCAAAAGAAGGCCAACCACATCCACTGTCAAATTTTGCATTACTGTCAAAAAGGTGCGTGCCGCAGCCACCGCATTTATAGACCCCTGAGCGGTATTCATTATTTAAAGCCCCTGTGAAAGGACGTTCTGTGCCTTTTTGGCGCAATATGTGATATCGCTCTGGACCTAATTCTTCTAGCCACTCTTGTTCTGTTTTCTTCATCAAGGGATATTTATGTGGGGGATTTTTGCGGGTTTTCTAAATAGGAATTTTGTTTTGGCACTAATCCTGACGGGACTTTGTTTTGTTCTGATCAGGGATAAACTTGAGTGCTGCTCCGTTAATACAATGACGCATTCCTGTGGTTTCTCTTGGTCCATCAGGGAAAACATGTCCTAAATGGCCACCGCATTTAGCGCAGTGTTCCTCTGTGCGGGCATAACCTAAATCATAATCGGTGCTGTAAGCGATTGCTTTATCGATGGGGCGATCAAAGGAGGGCCAGCCAGAACCGCTCTCAAACTTAGCCGTTGACTCGAATAGTGGAGCCCCGCATCCCCCGCAATAAAAGGTACCAGAGCGATATTCTTTGTTGAGTTTACTGCTATTTGGTGGTTCAGTTGCTGCTTGTCGCAGTACTCGGTAGGCCATAGGACCCAACTCCTTTTGCCAAATAGAATCTGGTTTTTCTATGGGAAATACCTCCTCTTTTTTTTGAGCTTTTGAACTACATGAACCCATGAAAAGGGTTATAAGGACTAAAAAAACAGAATAAATACGCATAATTAATAACCTAAAAATTCAAAATTACCAGAGTGTTCAATGTCCTGCATACTTAAGGATGCATCTCCGTATTCAGCGGGAACTATTGCGATGCGAAACAGTTGATTTTGTGTCCACTCGGAACCCAGGGTATTTAAATTAAAGTTTCC
>Ga0075474_10000808_pt1 | contig 12547 bp, 9 predicted proteins | sample DEB08_DNA_2_FD_71485 | JGI IMG/M metagenome (GOLD analysis project Ga0075474, IMG submission 71485) | Aqueous microbial communities from the Delaware River and Bay under freshwater to marine salinity gradient to study organic matter... | ecosystem: Environmental > Aquatic > Marine > Coastal ...
CGACCGGTCAAAGACCACCCGCTGATGCTGCTGGCCGATGCCGGTTTTCGGGTCGGTCTGAACCCGGATGATCGTTCGATCACCACCACCACTGCTCGCCGAGAGTTTCAACTCGCCGAAACCGAACTCGGGGTGAGTCGGGTCATGCAGGCGGCGATGACCGAACGGGCTGCCGCCGCAGCCTTTGTCGAGGAGACTCGCCGGGCTGAGCTCGTGGCCGAGGTGCGGCGGGGCTGGGATGTCACGGTGCCACGGCTCGTGCATCTGGCCGAACGAGACCGTTGGGATACCGCTTGCCAGTCCGGTGCGTACCTGCCGGGAGAATTCGCGACGGATGGCTTCATCCACCTTTCAGGGTTGCATCAGGTTCTGACTCCCGCCAACCGCTTCTATCGGGGACGCCGCGATCTGGTAGCGCTCGTGGTCGACGCAAGGATGCTGACCGACTCGTTGGTGTGGGAACCGGGAACGGGAACGGTCGAATACTTCCCGCATCTGTACAGCGCCTTGGATGTTGACGCGGTGATCACCACGGTGCCGTTTCCACCGTCAACGGACGGCTCGTTCCTGCTTCCCCCGGAACTACTCCGAGCGGCGCGCTGCTGAGGTTGGTGAACGGCTGAGGTTGGCGCGCGGCTGAGGTTGGCGCGCGGCTGAGGTTGACACACCAAAGGAGCTACTCGCCGCGGAGAGGCTCCATCGGGTCCATTCCGAACTGGCGGAGCATGGTTCCGTAGTCGGCGCCTCGGCGGAGGTTCTGGCCACCGTCGACCGCGAAGTTCTGGCCGGTGATCCACGATGACTCGGGCCCGATCAGGAACCGAACCATCTCGGCGATCTCTTCGGGCTGGCCGATCCGTCCCAGAGGGATCTGCGGAAGGTAATCCTCGAGCAGGTCACCACCGGCCGTGATCGGGGTCATGAGGTCGGTGCCGACGATTCCCGGTTGGACCGAATTGACTCGGACCGAGAACTCGCCGAGTTCATCGGCGGCGATCCGGCAGAGATGGTCAAGACCCGCTTTGGCGGCGCCGTAGGCACCAAGGCAGCGGAAGCTGTCGGCTCCGGCGTGGGACGAACAACCAATGATCGAGCCGCCGCCGCCCTGACGAGCCATCTGGCTTCCGCCGTGTTTGATGCACAAGAAGGTGCCGATGTAGTTGAGCTCCATGGTGGAACGCATGGTTTCGACGTCGGTGGTGGCCAGCGGCCCCACCCCGGTCGATCCTCCGGCACAGGCGAAGAGCCCGTCGAGGCGTCCGGTAGTTGCGCTAGCCGCAGCCACCGCGGCGGCAACCGAATCCTCGTCGGTGACGTCAGCGACAACATGGTTGACGGTGGCGCCATCAGCAGCCCCGGCGGCGATGCGTTCAACCGCTTCGATCAGTTTGCTTTCGGTGCGTCCACAGATGGTGACGTTCGCTCCGTCGGCGGCCAGACGGGCCGCAGCCGCTTCACCGATGCCGCTACCCCCTCCGGTGACGAGAACCGAAAAGCCTTGAATAGATCCCATCCGATGTTCCTCCTGCGCGGGCGTGTCAGGACCCTAGCGGGTGGGTTCGGTCCGGTTCGAACGCAACCGCCGCAGAATTTCTTCTCAGAGACGGCGGATAGCTACCGGGTGCACGACGGCGCGTTCCTCGGCATCGGACGCGGCAAAGTCCACGTCGGCCTCGAGCACCCATTCGTGAAAGCCTTCCGGGTCGCAGAGCGTCTGCACCACCCGACCGGTTTGCTGATCGAAATCAAACCAGCGGCTGGCTCGGGCGTCGGCGTCCACCAGAATCTCGTCGTGTTCGTCCCAGTAGGCGGCGATCTGGTCGGCCAGCAGATCGCCGGTACGAAACGCCAGTTCCGAAACCCGACGGAACACCTCGTTGCGTACCAGTACCGCGAAGACGCGGCGGTTGGCGGTGAACGCGGTGGGTTCGAGGCGGGTTTCGGCCGCGACCTCAGGGTCCGGGTTGCGGAGCCGTTCCCATTCATCGATCAGGCTGGAATCAACCCGGCGGATCATCTCGCCTAACCATTCGGTGAGGTCATCAAACTCGGGACTTTCGACCTCGACCGGCACCGTCTGGACCATGGTTTTGTAACAGTCGCTGAGGTAGCGCAACACCGCCCCTTCGGACCGTTTGAGACCGTAACGGGCCACGAACTGGTTGAACGTCTCGGCGTGTTCAAGCATGTCGCGCACGACCGACTTGGGATTGACCTGTTCGCGACCCACCCAGGGATGGTGACGGGCAAAAACCGCAAAGGCCGGTTCGAGAAACTCCGCTTCGGGCTTGGGCCAGGTCACCTCGTCAAGCCGGGCCAGCCGTTCGTCGTACTCCACTCCGTCGCGTTTGAGTTCGCTCATCAGGGTGTCTCGGGCCTTGTCGAGTTGAGCGTTGAGCACCACCATCGGGTTTTCCAGCACCGACTCCACCACGCTAAGGATCTGCCAGGCCAGATCAGCGCTCTCCAGGTCGAGGGCACCGATGGCTTCCAAGGCAAACAGGGACAGCGGCTGGTTGAGTCGGAAGTCGTCCTGAAGGTCGAGGGTGACTCGTATGCGCCGACCCGAAGCGTCGGCTTGCGGCAGGATCTCAAGCACCCCGGCTTCGACCAGCGACCGGTAGATGGCAATGGCCCGACGAATATGTTGACGCTGGCGGGATCGGTCCTCGTGGTTGTCGATGAGCAGTTTGCGCATCGCCTGATACCCATCACCGGGCCGGTCCAACACGTTGAGCACCATGGCGTGGGTCACGGCAAAACTTGACGACAACGGTTCGGGTTGGCCGGTCGAAAGCCGGGTCAGGGTGTCGGCGTCCCAGTGGGCGTAACCCCGTTCGGGCGGCTTGCGTTTCACCAGCTTTTTGCGCTTCTTCGGGTCGGTGGCGGCCTTCGCTTCGGCTTTCAGGTTTTCAACGACGTGCTCCGGAGCTTGCACGACAACCGAACCCGCCGAATCGAAACCCCGCCGACCGGCCCGCCCCGCGATCTGTTGAAAGTCACGGACGGTCAATACCCGAACCCGTCGACCGTCGTATTTGCAGAGCTGGGTGAACAACACCGTACGGATCGGCACGTTGATGCCGACGCCGAGGGTGTCGGTTCCGCAAATGACTTTCAGCAGTCCCTGTTGGGCCAACTTTTCGATCAGGAGGCGGTATTTGGGAAGCAAACCGGCGTGATGTAGGCCAATGCCGGCCTGCACGAACCGCTTCACGTCTTTGCCGATCGGTGTGTCGAAGCGGAAACCACCGATGGCTTCCTTGATGGCGTCTTTTTCGTCGGTGGTCAACAGGCTCAGGCTGGTAAGGCTCTGCGCCCGAGCGGCGGCGTCTTTCTGAGTGAAATGCACCAGATAGATCGGTTGGCGCCCCTCATTGAGCAGATCGTTGATGGTGTCGAGCAGGGGAGTTTCCTGATAGGCGAAATCCAACGGCACTGGCCGTTCGGCGCTCGCCACCAACGTGGTGGTCCGTCCGGTCCGGCGATGGAGGTCGTCACGCAGAAAAGTGGTGTCGCCCAAGGTTGCCGACATCAACAAGAACTGGGCCTGGTTGAGTTCCAGCAGCGGCACCTGCCAGGCCCAACCCCGGTCCCGGTCGCCGTAGTAATGAAATTCGTCCATCACCACCAGGTTGAGTTCGCTCGCCGACCCCTCGCGCAGCGCCCGGTTGGCGAGGATCTCGGCGGTGCAAACCACGACGGGGGCCTGCGGGTTGACTGCGGCGTCACCGGTCACCATCCCAACTTGTTCCGGGCCGAGGGCGGCGACGAGTTCAAAGAACTTCTCGCTGACCAGCGCTTTGATGGGAGCGGTGTAGGTAGCCCGACCACCAGCGGCGAGCGTGGCGTAGATCGAAGCCAACGCCACCAACGATTTACCCGAGCCGGTCGGGGTGGCGAGCACGACGTTGTCGCCGCCGAGCAGCGCAACGATCGCTTCTTCCTGATGAGGGTAGAGGTCGTATCCCTGACCTTGCGACCAGTCAAGGAACGACGTCAGCAGGTCATCAGGAGAGGAGCCGTCGAGGGAAAGGTCAAGCAGCGGGCGCTCACCCGGTGAAGGCAAGGTGTGCTTCCCGAAGCCCAAACACGAAGGCGTTGGGCAGTTCCACATGCGCCGAACCGGGGATCGGCGCCAGTTCGGTGACCCGGTTACGAAGGCGATCAAAGAACGTCCGGATCTCGAGCCGGGCCAGCGACGCCCCGAGACAGAAATGGGTGCCGAAACCAAACGAGATGTGGTGGTTGGGGTCGCGGGTGATGTCGAACGTCTCAGGGTTCTCGAAATGGGCCGGGTCGCGGTTGGCTGCCCCGTAAGCCAGAAGCACCTGCTGTCCGGCTCGGACCGTCTGACCGTGGATTTCCATGTCCTGAGTCGCGACCCGACAGAAGTTGTGGACCGGTGTCACCCAGCGGATGAACTCTTCGGTGGCGATCTCGATGTCGGCCCCACCCCGGAGTTTCTCCCATTGTTCGGGATGATCAGCCAGCGCCAGCAGGGTACGGGCGATCACCGTGCGGGTGGTTTCGGCCCCACCATCAAGCAGCAGCAGACAGTCCGAGATGATCTCGTCAAGACCGAACGGCGAGCCCCCAACGACACCCCCGGTTTCTTTTTCGACGTCGATCCAGCGGCTCATCACGTCGTCGGCGGGGCAACCCTGCTTCTCTTCGTAGAGGTGAGCGCAGGCTCCGGCAAACTCCATGGCCGAGATGATCCCTTCCTCGTTGTGGTAGCGAGGCCCACCGCCGAGCGCGATGGTGGTTTCGGACCAGTGCTGAAGTTTCGGCCACATCTGTTGAGGAAAGCCAAGCAGCAGCCCGATCATCTGGGCGGGGAGGGGGGCCGCCAACTCGCTGACGATTTCCGCTTGACCGTTGGCGATGACCGGGTCAAGGAGTGCATCGACCGTGTCGCGAACCTCATCCTCCCAGCGGCTCACCGCCCGAGGGGTGAAGCGACGCGACACCAAGTTTCGGCGGGCAAGATGCAACGGGTCGTCGCAGGCGATGATCGAAGAATCGGCCGGGATGTTGGGCCGATACCCACCTTTTTCTTTGTCCGAGTTGATGAAGACCTGCTTGTTCTTCTCAATCTCGACGATGTCGTCGTAGCGGGTGATGACCCAGAGTTCGTTGATGTCATCCCAATGGCACGGCGAATGCTCCCGCAACCAGGCGTAGCGCGGGTAGGGATCGTTGACGTAGAAGTCACCGTCGAGGATGTCGAGCGGGCGCGGATCGATTTGCTCCATGCCCCGAGACTAGGTCCGCTGATGCACCAAGCGCCAAGCAGCGCCCGGACTGCGGGTGCTAGTTGAGGCGTTCCACGATCATGGCCATGCCCTGACCGCCACCAACACACATGCTTTCCATGCCGATCGTGCCACCGGAGTCCTGCAATCCGTTCAGCAAGGTCGTCATGATCCGAGCTCCGGTCATGCCGAAGGGGTGACCGAGGGCGATAGCGCCACCGTTGGGGTTCAACTTGTTGAGGTCGATCCCGAGTTCATCGGCCGAACCGAGGACCTGCACCGCGAAGGCTTCGTTGATCTCCACGTGGTCAATGTCGTCGATGGTCATCCCAGCCCGAGCCATTGCCTGACGGCAGGCGTCGATCGGACCCAAGCCCATGATTTCCGGGTTCAGTGCCGACACGCCGCTGGAAATGATGCGGGCGATAGGGGTAAGCCCAAGTGCCTTGGCCCGAGTGTCGCTCATCACCAGCACCGCGGCGGCTCCGTCGTTGAGTGGACAGGCGTTCCCGGCGGTGACGGTGCCGTCGGGACGGAACACCGGTTGGAGCTGGCTTACCTTCTCCAGCGTGGTCCCGGCGCGGATGCCGTCATCGACCGACACGACCGTGCCGTCGGGAAGGGTGTAGGGCGTGATTTCACGTTCGAAAAAGCCGCGGTTCAACGCAGCCTCGGCCCGGTTCTGCGAGCCGACACCCCATTCGTCTTGGCGTTCACGGCTCACACCAGTGTGTTGAGCAACGTTCTCTGCGGTCTGACCCATCGCGATGTAAATGTCGGGAAGTCCAGCCGGAGCCGACCAGATGTCGGCACCGCCAACGGAACGGTCCTTGGTTCGTGCTTCGGCATCGGCGAAGTTCGGGTTGTGCGGGCCACTGTCGGCCGCACCGTGCATGTACCGGCTGACGGTTTCGACACCACCGGCCACGAAACAGTCGCCTTCGCCAGCTTTGATGGCGTGGGCGGCCATTCGAATGGTCTGAAGCGACGAGGAGCAGTAGCGGTTGACGGTCACCCCAGGCAGGTCCAGTCCCTGCATGGCCGAAATGACCCGGGCGATGTTGTAGCCACCTTCACCACCAGGCTGACCGATCCCCCAGATCACGTCCTCAACTTCGCTGGGGTCAACGTCGACCTTGTTGAGCACGTCATTGAGAATGAATGCGGACATGTCGTCGGGTCGGGCATCCACCAGTGAACCCTTGTTGGCCCGGCCGATCGGCGTGCGTGATGTTGAGACGATGACGGCTTCTGCCATGGCTGCTCCTTTGAACAATAAGTGAGCGAACACTAACAGAACGGCCCGCCAATTCGGTTGGCTGGCTCGGACCTGCCCCGTGGTCTTGGAAAGACATCGGGAAAAGCAGGGCCGGGTTTCGGTGCCGAGCCGAGTCCTGACGTATCGTCAGGAGATGAGCGGCATTGACGTGGACAAGAAGTGGAAGTTGTTGATCAACGGTGAATGGGTTGAACCCGCTGCGGGGACCTATGACGTGATCGATCCGGCCACCACCAAGGTGGTTGGTCATGCTCCGGAAGCTTCAGAGCAGCAAGCTCTCGATGCGGCCGCGGCGGCCCGTCAGGCAGCCGCCGACTGGAAACGGATGCCAGCCGCGCAACGCTGTGAGCTGATCGGGCGGCTTGGTGATGAAGTGGAGGCCCGTTCGTCGGGTTGGGTGTCAACGGTGCAGGCCGAGACCGGTGCGCTGCAGCGAATCACCGAGACGTTGCAGGTTGGTGGCCCCGCGGTCGATCGGTTCCGCTACTACAGCAACGTCATTGACCTAGACGAGTCGCTCCGGCCTATCCCGATCGAGAAAGGCCCGCTGGGTCCGGCCGGGTTGATGTCAGCTCAAGTCAAGCGGCAACCGGTCGGTGTGGTGGCCTGCATCACGCCCTACAACTTCCCGGTCACGAACGTGGCTGGCAAGCTGGCGCCGGCCCTGGCCGCGGGTTGCACGACGGTCATCAAGCCAGCCCCGCAGGACCCGCTGGGGATCTTTTTGCTGGGCGAAGCTATTCAAGCGGCAGGGTTTCCGCCTGGCGTGGTCAACATCGTCAACGGTTCGACCCCGGTGGTGCCCGCCGCGTTGGTCGACACCCGTGACGTGGACATGATCTCGTTCACCGGTTCGTCTCCGGTGGGTTCGGCCATCATGGCTAACGGCGGCAAAACCATGAAGCGGCTTCTGATGGAACTCGGAGGCAAAGGGGCCTGCATCGTTACCGACGATGCCGATGTGGGGGTAGCGGCGCAGGCCATCGCCACCGTCTGGGGTTTCCATTCGGGACAGATCTGCACGGCTCCGACCCGGGTGATCGCCCACCGGGCCATCTACGACCAGTTGGTCGAAACCCTCAAGACGTTCGCCGGGTTCATGGCGGTGGGTTCACCGACCGACCCGGCCACGGTGGTGGGTCCGGTGATCACCGAAACCCATCGAGACCGGGTGGAGGAGTTCATCAAGAGTGGTGTCGACGCGGGGGCCACGTTGGTCGTCGGTGGACAACGCCCCGAACTTGATGGGTACTTCGTGGCCCCGACGTTGCTCGCTGACTGCACCCCCGACATGCATGTGGTTCGTGAGGAAGCGTTCGGGCCGGTCATCGTGATCATGCCCTACGACGACGATGATCAAGCGGTGGCGATGGCGAACGACTCGGAGTACGGGCTGTACAGCTACGTGTTCTCTGGCGACACCAAACGGGCCTACTCGCTTGGCGTTCAGTTGGAGACCGGCAACGTCGGTCTCAACGTGGTCCAACCCCACATGGAAGCACCGTTTGGTGGTTTCAAGATGAGCGGTGTCGGTCGTGACCGGGGCAAGTGGGGGATCGAGGCCTACAGCGAACTGCAGTCGCTTAGCTGGATCGGGTAATGCCCGCTCCGCTCGCTGGGCTGCGGGTTGTCGAAGGGTCGGCGTTTGTCGCTGCACCGTCGGGTGGCATGACGTTGGCGCAGATGGGTGCCGATGTCATCCGTTTCGATCAGATCGGGGGTGGCATCGACTACCGCCGTTGGCCGCTGTCTGACGAAGGCGAGTCGATCTACTGGGCCGGGCTCAACAAAGGCAAACGTTCGCTAGCGGTTGATCTGCGCAGTGAAGCCGCTCAAGAACTCCTCACCGAACTCATTGCCGTTTCGGGGACGTTTCTCACCAACTTTCCTGCCCGGGGCTGGATGGGTTTCGAGGCGTTGTCAAGCCGACGTCAAGATCTGGTGATGTTGGCCATCACCGGGAACCGGGATGGTTCAACCGCGCTGGATTACACCGTGAACTGCGCCATTGGTTACCCGCTGGCGACCGGTCCGGCCACGGAATCTACGCCGATCAACCATGTGCTCCCGGCCTGGGATCTGATCTGTGGTCAGACCGCAGCGTTGGGGTTGCTGGCAGCCGATCGGCAGCGTCTGCTCACCGGGACCGGTGCGTCGATGACGTTGGCGCTATCCGACGTTGCCTTGGCCGCAGTGAGCGCCCTCGGTCACGTGGCTGAGGCGCAGGTGCTGAACCGTGAGCGCGAACGCCTCGGTAACGATCTCTACGGCGCCTACGGGACGACGTTTACCTGCCGCGATGGAGTCATCATCTACGCAGTGGGGATCAGCCCTCGGCAATGGTCAAGTCTGCTCGAAGCCACCGAGGCCAGCGAGCAGGTTGCTGCGCTTGCCACCGCGGCCGGGGTGGACTTCGCCGACGAAGGGAACCGCTTCCGGCTTCGGGACGCCATCACCGAAGCGATCGCCCCGTGGGTCGCGGCCCGGACGGTGGCGGAGGTCGCGGCCCGCTTTGATGCGCTCGGTGTGTGCTGGGGTCGTTACCAGACGTTCCGGGAACTGGTGGCCGACGATCCTCGGTGTTCCACCGACAGCAGCCTGTTTCGCGAGCTGGAACAACCAGGAATCGGTACCTATCTCACGCCAGGGTCACCGGTGGCCTTCGGTGGGGAACTCCCGTTGGAGCCAATCCGGGCCCCTCGACTCGGCGAGCACACCGAAGAGATCCTCGCCGAAATCTTGAACCTTTCCCCGGCAGAAATCGGCCGGCTCTGCGACGATCAGATCGTTCACGCAAACTGACCGGCGACCTCGGTGGGTTGGATGACGGGGCTGGTGTATTCGTTGGATAGTTGGCGTCTGGTGCTGCTATCGGCAACAGCGATACCTGCTAGCATAACAACCTATCGACGGTGAGCAGACGTCGCCGCGACTTCTCCCTAGATTGATCCGGTAGCCGAACAAGGAACCGAGCAGTCCATCCCGATGGTGGACCAGCGGTCCTCAGGGAAGCGAGTCACCATGATCGAAATGTTCGACACCGAAGTCCAGGCCCCCGTTGGACCCACCGATTGGATGGAGACTGCGGCCTGCAACGGGAAGAGCGACCTGTTTTTCGCTCCGTTCGCGGAAAGACCCGAAGCGAGAGTTCGACGCGAAGCCCGAGCTCGTTTGATCTGTCAGGGCTGTCCCGGTCTTGAGATGTGCCGGACCTACGCTCGGACCAACCGGGAGCTGGGGTTCTGGGGCGGCGAATCAGAGTCGGAACGGTCCGACGCAGGGTTCCCTCCAACCACCCCCATCATCGGGCGCAAACGGATCGCCGAAGAGCGGGCCCGCAGCGCCATGGCGGCAGCTTCCTGAACTGGTCTCGGTCGCCAGAGCGTGCATTCAGCGGGCTCGGCGGCACACTGGAGCCGTGACTTCGCCGTGTTGCTCTCCCAACCGGGAGCCAAGTGTCGGATCCGCACCGACCACCTTGACGAACGCAACGGCGGCCCACCCTTCGGGTGATTCCTTGGTGGTCATTGACGGTGGCCCGTTTTTGATGGGGTCCGACGATGAACGGTTTCCTGCCGATCGAGAAGGTCCGGTCCGTTCGGTGGACGTCACCTCGTTCTCGATCGGTCAGCATCCGGTCACCAACGCCGAGTTTGCCGCGTTCGTGCAGGCCACCGGCACCGTGACGCTCGCCGAAACTGACGGCTGGTCGTTTGTGTTTGCCGGGCTCCTGCCCGACGATTTCCCGGAGACTCGAGGGGTTGTCGGGGCCCCGTGGTGGCGGGCCGTGGAAGGCGCCGACTGGTGCCATCCCTTTGGTCCCCAGAGTTCACGAGACGGCCTTGACGATCACCCGGTGGTGCACGTCAACTGGTTTGAAGCATCGGCCTATGCCGCCTGGGTTGGGGCCCGGCTACCGACCGAAGCCGAATGGGAAAAAGCGGCTCGGGGCGGACTTGTCCAGGCCCGGTACCCCTGGGGAGATGAACTCCAGCCGGCGGGAGCACATCGGTGCAACATCTGGCAGGGCAACTTCCCGACCCGTAACACCGGCGAGGACGGCTGGATCGGTACCTCACCGGTTGGCAGCTACCCACCGAACGGTTACGGGCTGGTGGACGTGGCCGGCAACGTCTGGGAATGGACCGCTGACTGGTTCGACGAGCGCTGCCAGCAGCGAGCGATGCGGGGTGGTAGCTACCTCTGTCACGAGTCCTACTGCAACCGCTACCGGGTCGGGGCACGAAGTTCCAACACCCCCGACACGCCAACTGGCAACATCGGATTCCGGATCGCCCGAGACCGCACCGAGCCGGAGCGCACCGTCGGTGATGATCAGGCTCCGGCCTAGGTGATCAGGCTCCGGCCACCGAAAGGGCTCCAGGCACCAGCTGCAAGCTGACGGCTCCCTGCCCGACCGGTTCTCCGTCACCCCACAGCCGTAACCCTTCGGCCTGCAACGCAATGTGTTGTCCGCGATGGGTGTGCACCTTCGGGTGGGTCACGTGCCGGCCATCAAAAACCAGCCGCAGGAACCACAGCAGTTCACGACGGGAGACGTCGGCAACGACGGTGACGTCAAGCATCCCGTCGGTGGGGTCAGCCCCCGGGCAGATCTCCATGCCTCCACCGAACCAGGCGGTGTTGGCCACCGCCACCATCCCCGCCTGATAGTGAAACGATGACCCGTCCACGGTGATGGTTGTTGCCACGCACCGCATCCGGGGCAGCTCCCGCACGGTGGCGACCGTGTAACGACTCTGACCCCGCGGCCGAGCCATGCGGTTGGCCCGTTCGTTGACCGCCGCGCTGAACCCGGTGGTGGCCACCGACGCCACCCAGCGGTCGTTGACCCGAATGGCATCAAGCGGACGAGTGTCGCCCAACGCCCGGGTTACCGCGGCGTCGATACCGAGTTCCTGGGCAAAAATTGCTCGAGAAAAGTCGTTGGCGGTGCCGGCAGCGATGATGCCAAGCGCCGTGTCGGTGCCGGCTACGGCCTGAACAGCGAGATGGACGATTCCGTCACCACCAACCACCACCACCCGGCTGCATCCCGCCGCGACTTCCTGGCGAAGGTGAGCCAGCGATGCTTCACGGCTGGCCCCGGTCACATCAACCGGTTCGGCCCCTTGGGCCCGCAGTGCGGCGAGGACCTCAGCGGCGGCGCGGCGGGTGGATCCCCGGCCCGCCTCGGGGCTGATCAGTACCGGTATGCGGCTCACAGCCCCAGATACCGTCCACCATCGACGGCCATGGTTTGACCGGTCATGTGTCGGCTCAGCGTCGAGGCCAGGAACACCGCGACCGGACCGATGTCGGCTTCAGGATCACCGATCCGTCCGAGCGGGGTACGGGCCCGCAACCGAGCCTCCAACGTTGGATTGGCGGCGGTGGCGGTATCCATCGCCGATGTCCAGGCCACCGGTGCGATGGCGTTCACCCGGATCCCGTCAGGGCCCCACTCTCGGGCCAGGCTTTTCAAGAGGCCCCGTTGGGCACCTTTGACCGTGGCATACACCGGCAGATTTCCTGAACCTTCCATACCGGCCGGCGACGTCAAGAGGATCATCGTGCCCTGGTTGGCGCACAGCTGTTGATGGGCGGCTCGGGCCAGAAAGAACGCGGCGGTGGTGGACGTAGCGATCTGACTGGTGATCGTGTCAGGCTCAACTACCTCCACCGGACACGGTTTTCCCGGTGGCGACACCGCGTTGTGAACCACAATGTCGAGCCGTCCGAACCGCTCCACCGCGGCCTGGACCGCAGCCACGACATCGCCTTCCACCCCAACATCGCAGCGCACAAACGTCGCCTGCTGCCCCCGGTCGATGATGGCCTGCGCGGCGGGTTCTCCGTTGGCGGCTCTCCGGGTAGCGATCACCAGCGCCGCACCCGCCGCTGCCAACGCCCGGGCGATCCCCTCGCCGACTCCCTGCCCCGCGCCGGTAACCAACGCCACTTTGCCAGCGAGCAGCGGCGGGAGCGCTTCGTTGCGTTCGGATTCTCT
>Ga0075474_10000815_pt1 | contig 12495 bp, 13 predicted proteins | sample DEB08_DNA_2_FD_71485 | JGI IMG/M metagenome (GOLD analysis project Ga0075474, IMG submission 71485) | Aqueous microbial communities from the Delaware River and Bay under freshwater to marine salinity gradient to study organic matter... | ecosystem: Environmental > Aquatic > Marine > Coastal ...
TCGTTGAGCACCGTCGCCGCGGTTCAGGTCGCCGTGGTCGGCAGCGCCAACCTGGACCTTGTCGTTGATGTCACAACCATCCCGTTGGTGGGAGAAACCGTCATGGGTGGTGATCTGCGACGGATCCCGGGCGGGAAAGGCGCCAACCAGGCGGTAGCCGCGGCTCGGCTCGGCTGCACGGTGGCGATGATCGGCCGGTTGGGTGACGACGAAGGCGGACAGTTGTTGCGCCAGGCCCTCGAACAAGACGGGGTGGACACCGAGCATCTGTTGACCACCGCCGGCGTTGCCAACGGTGTCGCACTCATTGCAGTAGCCGCCGATGGTGACAACGCCATCGTGGTGAGCCCCGGCGCAAACGCTCGGGTAACCGGTCAGGACGTGCAGGCTGCGGCTGCGGTACTGGCCTCAGCCACGGTCACGCTGCTGCAACTCGAAGTTCCCACCGAGGCGGTGATGGCTGCGGCGTCACTGGCCGGGGGAACCGTCATTTTGAATCCGGCGCCGGCTCCCCTCGAACCACTCCCCGCTGCGCTGCTGGCTGCCGTTGATGTTTTAGTCCCGAACCAGACGGAGCTGGCGACGTTGGCCGGATACGACGGTCCGGTGGATCTCGACCGTGCCGCGACACTCGCCCATCAACTCCCCTGCTCGGCGGTAGTTGTCACGCTCGGTGCCCAAGGCGCGTTGGTAATCGAAAACGGTGACGCAACGCATGTGCCGTCACCGGTCGTCACCCCGGTTGACACCACCGCGGCCGGCGACTCGTTCTGCGGGGCGCTCGCCGATGGGATCGTCCGAGGGTTGAACCTGGTCGATTCCGCGCGTTGGGCGGTTCGGGTTGGGGCTGCGACCACCTTGTCCGCCGGGGCCCAGCCTTCGCTACCCACCCCCGCCGAAGTAGCGTCCCGGCTGGACTAACGCCTGGCAATCGACGGGCCACGCGGCGGGGCGTAACCTCTGGCTATGACCCTCCCGACTCTGCTCATCGACTGCGATCCCGGCCTTGACGACGCCATTGCGCTTCTCGCTGCCGCCCAACTCGGCAACCTGATCGGCATCACCACCGTCAACGGCAACATCGGGATCGAGCACACCACCCACAACGCCCTCGCCATTGCGCAGGCCACCGGTCAGGACATTCCGGTGCACCGGGGAGCGGCCCGCCCGCTAATCGCTCCGGTCATGGACGCCTCGTATGTGCATGGACCTACCGGTTTGGGAAACGTCACCATCCCGGAGGTCACCGGAAGCGTCGCCTCTGACGATGCCGTGGGGTTCATCTTGGACATGGCTCGAACCGTCGACGACCTCCACCTGATCGCGGTCGGACCGCTCACCAACATCGCGTTGGCTCTCCGGCAGGATCCGACGTTGCCTGACCGGCTCGGAGGGTTCACGATCATGGGCGGTGGTGCCCACGTCGGCAACGTGACCGCAACCGCCGAGTTCAATGTCTGGGCCGATCCCGAAGCAGCCGCCATCGTGTTTGAAGATTTCCCGATGGTCACCATGGTGGGGCTCGATGTCACCCACCGGGTGCTGATGCGAACCAACGATCGCAACCGGTTGCGCGACGCGGGCGGCACGGCAGCCACGCTGGCCGCCGACCTGCTCGACTACGCGCTTGAACGGGCCGGTTCGATCCGGGGCACCGACGGTGCACCAATCCATGACGCCTCCGCGGTGATCGCTGCGGTCGCTCCTGAACTGTTCTCCGGTACCCACCATCGGGTCGTAGTAGAGTTGGCCGGTACCCACACGCGGGGGATGACAGTGGTGGATGAACGTATCGGCGGACGCGATGGACATGAAACGTCAACGGCCAACGCCCTTGTGCTCCGCGACGCCAACGAACAAGAGGTGATCGACGCGGTCGTCGACGCCATCATCGAGCTTGACCGGAACGCGTGATTCGAGAGTTTGTCGCCGATCAGTTGGCCAACGAACGTGCGGTGTTTTCGTTTGCGGTGGTGTGGGGGATCGTGATCGGGCTCTGGATTCTGCTGGATTCGTTGAGTGACAAGAACCGGGGCCGCTTTCGACCGATTCGGATCCGTCGCGAACAGGGATGGCTGCTGCGGACACTGGACTCGACCAGCACCGGCGCCCCAGGCGACGAACCAGTGGACACCGACGAACCTGACGACGAACCTGACGACGACGAACGCTAGTTAGCCGGTTGGTGGACCATGGCCTGCCAGAGCGAACCCGGTTCCACCACCTGGCAGAGACCGGTCACTGCGGCAACCATCCAGCCCACCACGTCAAGCAGGTCGACGTTGTCCGGCAACGCCATCACAATCCCGTGCTTGGCGTGGTCTTGACGTTTCACCCAACCAGAGGGCCGCGTGACCCCTTGTGTTTCGAGCCGGTCCAACCCGTTGGATCCGGTCCCGTGGGCCAACCCGAGTTGAGCCGGCACCGGGCGAGCACCAACCGTCGGGGGCGTCCAAGTGGCGAGCGGCAACGCCGGACCTCGACCACTGAACCAGCCCGCGAGTCCGCTCCGCTCCGGAACCCGCCCGAATTGATCGGCCGATAGGCAGGGTTGAAGGTTGACCCACCCCAGACCATCGCCGCGCTCGTGAAGGTTCTGCATCGCCGCCACCACCTCGGCGGCATCGTCGCGATCAAACACGATTTCGGTCACCTGAAACGCCACTCAAGGACCCTACTCGCGACCCGCCGCGACCCGGCGAGAAGTTCGCTACCGAAACCACCACCGAAACGACCCGACGGGACGGTCCCACCCGACTAGCGTGGCACCAGTACCTAACGTGACGTACCGGTCGGTGCGGATAGGAAGGCTGGACGGTTCTGCCATGAGGAAGCTGACGAGATGAGGTTTCTGCGGTCCGCTCGACGGACAGGCCTGCTGCTCACCTCTGCGGTTGTGGTCACGCTGCTCGCCACTGCGTCTCCCGCCCCCGCTCAAGCCGACCGGGAATTGGCCGACCTCGAAGCCCGCCGCAGTGAGCTCAACGATCAGCTCGCCGTCCTCGATTCGCAAATCGCGGCTAGCCGCTCTGAGATCTCCGATCTGGCGCTGCGCAAGCAGGTGTCGTCGGCTCGGATCGAACTGGTCGCCGACAACTACGAATCCACCGCGCATGCCTGGCGCGAACCAGCGACAACCCGGATACAGATCGCGATCATCGGGTTCACCAACGGCGACCCTCGTCAGTCGGCGCTCATCGACGAAGTCCTGGCGCTCCAAGGATCAGACGAAGGAGCTCGAGCCCGAGAGCTTTACACGGCGGCGATCGAAGACGCCCAGAGCCGGCTTGAACTGATCGAAGAACTCCTGCGAGGGATAAGCGATGAGCTCCGCCAAGCCCGCGGCGCGTTGACCGCGGTGGAGCTGCTGCAAGTCGAGGCAAACGAGCAACTCAACGAGTTTGAGGCGCGTCGAGCCGACATCGCCGACGAAATCGCCACGGCTTCCAGCCGCATCACCTACCTCAAGTCGTTGCAGACCACGGCCGTGCTGACCGGTGTTCGGGTGGAGCAGCTCGTCAACCGACCGGCGCTGGCGGTCAAGATCGACAACGTAGGACCCGCCCGCCCGCAGTCAGGTATCGCACTGGCCGACCTTGTCTTTGTCGAGGAAGTCGAAGGTGGGCTGACCCGCCTCGCGGCCGTGTTCCATTCGCAGACCCCCAGCGAAGTTGGCCCGGTGCGGTCGATGCGGACCAGCGACTTTGACCTGCTGGCCCAACTCAGCTCACCGCTGTTTGCCAACTCTGGCGGTAACCGGACCGCTCGCCGCCTGCTGGCAGAATCTTCGCTGGTGGACATCGGTGCGGCCAGCCACGGAAACCTCTACTTCCGAACTTCTCGAGCCGCGCCCCACAATCTCTACACCAACCCCGGAAACCTCTGGTCGGTGGCACAAACCGGCGGGTACGCGACCGGCACCCCGAGCCCGATCATCGGGTTCCGTTCAGCGACCGAGCCGGCGCCGGGAACGGTCAGCGACAGCGCAGGGGTCGATGTTCGGTACGGACAAACCAGCGTGAGCTACCAGTGGAACGGGTCCGGTTGGGAGCGTAGCCAGGACCGTTCGGCGACCAAGGACGCCAGCGGAACGCGCATCGCTCCGGCAACGGTGATCGTGCAGTTCATCAACTACACCACCTCCGAAGCCGATTCGCGTTCACCCGAAGCGGTCACGATTGGTCAGGGAACGGCCTGGATCTTTACCAATGGTCAGGTCAGCGAAGGCACTTGGAGTCGAGGTTCGGCGTCGGAGACCACCAGCTATTTCGCCAGTGACGGCAGCCCGATGAAAGTGATCCCGGGCCAAATCTGGGTGGAGCTGCCCCGGCCCGGTCAAGCCAGCCTGCGTTGACCTTCACCGGGTAGCACCGGCAAGTTCACGCCACCGGCAGGGTCACGCCACCGGCAGGGTCAACCCGCCGGGTCGAGCATCAGGTCGTGCGCGCAGGCTCCGGCCGGGGTGACCGTCAAACGCTCCGCGCCGCTCTCAGCTACCACCAGTGTGTGCTCAAACTGGGCGGTGCGGGTCCCGTCAAGCGTGACCGCTGTCCAGTCATCGTCCCACATCAACGCGTCGGGTTCTCCCAAGGTCAGCATCGGTTCGATGGTGAACGTCGTGTTGCGTTCCAGTCGAGATGTCAACCGTCGCTCGTAGTAGTGCGGGATTTGCAGGTTTGAATGAAATTCGGTTCCGACCCCATGGCCGATGAAGTCGCGAACCACGCCTAGCGAGAAGCGGCGGGCGTGGCGTTCAATCGCCTGCCCGATCTCGTTGACCAGCCCGTCGGGACGCACCGCGTCGATGCCAAGTTGCAGGGCCCGGGCTGTTTCTTTCACAAGCTGACGCGACGCCTCATCTACGTCACCCACAAAAAACGTTGCCGAAGTGTCACCGTGGACACCTTCTCGGTACAGCGTGACGTCAATGTTGATGATGTCGCCATCGGCCAACGGGCGCGAGTCGGGGATTCCGTGACAGATCACTTCGTTGACCGAGGTGCATACCGATTTCGGGTATCCCCGATAGTTGAGCGGGCTGGGATACCCACCGGCGTCAACTGACGCCTCGTGAACGAACCGATCGAGTTCGTCGGTGGTTACCCCCGGTCGAACCAGTTCCGCGACCCGCAGCAGAATTTCGGCGGCAGCGGCACCGGTGCGGCGCATCGCCGCCAGATTCTCCGGGGTCTGCACCAACGGCGCCACCGAAGGGCCCGGATCCCCGGTTTCGGCGTACGGAGGCCGGGCGATGTCGGCGGGAACTCGGCGGGTCGGACTGATCAGTCCCGCTCGAACCGGTGGCAGGGAAGGCCCCACCGTTCGCTGCCGCTTTTTACGTTTAGCCACGTATCTATCCTAGGCGGATTGGTCGCAGGTCATCGCCGTCGGGTCAGCGCAGGAAGCGGCTGACCGACTCCACCACACACGCCGGTTTCTGCGCACCCTCGATTTCTACGGTGATCGTGATCACGGCCTGTACCCCACCGGAAATTTCCTCGGCTGAGGTCAGCACCGCCGAACCACGAACCCGCGAACCGACCGTGACGGGCTGCGGGAACCGGGCCTTGTTGACGCCATAGTTCACCCCCATCGACACATTGTCGACCTGCACGATTTCGGGCAGGAAGTAGTTGGTGAGGGCCAGCGTCAAATAGCCGTGCGCGATCGTCGCTCCGAACGGGCCGTCCGCGGCGCGTACCGGATCAACGTGGATCCACTGATGATCGCCGGTGGAGTCAGCGAACCCATCGATTCGTTGCTGGTCGATGGCAACCCATTCGGAATGGCCGAGGTCTTGGCCGACCGCAGTCAGCAGAGCGTCTGGAGAGTCGAACACGGTGGTCATTCGCTTGACGTTAGCCAACCGGAACCGGTTCCAGCTGCCAGACTTGCCCCGTGCCCCATCTTGAAACCGTGATCGAACCGGTGGTCATCGATGGCGAACCATTCGGATCGTTCGCCACCATCACCATCAACAACCCGGACCGTCGCAACGCCATGACCGCAGCGATGTACCAAGCCGTCCCCGATGCCTGTGCCGAACTGTCCGTCGCCGAGGATCTCCGCTGCGTGGTGCTCCGAGGCGCCGGAGATCAGGCGTTCTGCGCCGGCAGCGACATCAGCGAGTTTCGTTCTCGGCGCATGGGTGGCGCTGCGGTCACCTACGACCAGGCCGAGCATCAGGCCTGGACTGCGTTAGCCGAAATCCCGGTTCCCGTAATTGCTTTGATTCATGGCCCCTGCCGCGGTGGAGGGATCGCCCTGGCGCTCCATGCCGATCTGCGGGTGGCTGCCGCTGACGCCAGCTTTGCCGTACCACCGGCCAACCTTGGGATCGCCTATCCGCTCGAAGCGACCCGCCGGCTCGCGGCATTGGTCGGTCCGGGAACCGCTAAACGCCTGTTGTTCACCGCCGAGGTGCTCAGCGCTCACCAAGCCCTCGACCTTGGGCTGGTGGAACAGGTAGTGGATGCCGGTGATCTCGACGACCATGTAACGGCGCTGGTTCAGCGAATCGCCACTAAAGCCCCCCGAACGTTACGGGCCGCCAAAGCCAGCATTGACGCCATCGTCAGCCACGCAACCGGCGACCCCGACGCCGAGGCCCGGTTGCAGCAGGCGCAAAACCTTGCCGCCGACTGTTACGACAGTGACGATTTCCGCGAAGGGGTTCAGGCCTTCAGCGAGAAACGCGCACCTCGCTTCCAAGGGCGCTGAGAACCGTTCAACCAGCCACTTCAGATCGCCTACCCTTAGCGGACACACTGTTGTCTTTGCTCGCTACGTCAGGTGACCAGAATCATGACCGCCACCCTTCACACCGCCACCCACAGCCCGTCGCAACCCGCCGACGACACCGCCGTGCTCTGGGTCCATGGCGTCGATTCGGACCTTCAACTCTGGGATTCGGCGGTCGGGTTGGTCGCCGAGCAGCGCCACTGCGTGGCGGTTGACCTTCCCGGCCACGGCCAGAGCCCGGTTTGGGAACACCCCGACGACTACCAGCGAGAACCGGTCCTCGCCGCGATCGACGAGGTCATCAAGGACATGCGGTCAACGCAACCCACCCGACCCGTGATCTGGGTTGGTCACAGCCTTGGTGGCTACCTGGGGATGGCACACGCGCTGACCCGCACCGGCGACCACGCCATCGACGGGCTGGTTCTGGTGGCTACCGGCCCCGGATTTCGTGACCCTGATGCCATGGCCGACTGGAACGACCGGGTCGCAGCCAACGCCCCGTCGTATTCGGTGAGCGAAACCGCAGCCACGATCGCGTTTCATCACGACTCGATGGTGATGGATCGGCTCAGCGAACTCACCCTTCCGCTGGCGTTAGTGATCGGCTCCGACGACCGTGCCTTCCTCGGAGCCAACGACTATCTCGAACGCAAACTTCCTCACGCCACCCGAACCACAGTGGACGGGGCCCGCCATTTCGTTATGCGCTCACATCCCGAATCGGTGGCTGACGCGGTCCGTGCCGTCGCCACTGCCATCACCAACGCCTAGGGCAACCCGGCGCCGCTGGTGCGAGCGGTCGCGGCTTAGGCGACCGACACCCCGACGAGGCTGCCGATCAGATACGTGGCGCCACACGCGAACGCGGCAACCAGCACTTGGCGGGCTGCGGTTGCCACTCGGCTTCGTTCGGTAAAGACCCCAACCAGCACCCCAACAGCCGCCGCCGCGGTGCCCCCGATCACGATGGAGGACAAAACCGCAGTGTTGCCACTGGCAAAGAACCAGGGCAACAACGGAACTACGGCACCCAGCGCAAAGGCAAAGAACGAAGCCAACGCGGCTTGGATCGGTGAACCAACCCCACCCGGGTTGATCCCGAGTTCTTCGCGGGCGTGAACATCGAGCGCAACCTCCGGGTCTGACATCACCCCGGCCGCTACCTGCTCAGCTTGTTCGGCGTCCAACCCTCGATTGCGGTAGATCGCAGCAAGTTCTTTCGTTTCTGCTTCTGGGTTGTCGCGAAGTGACCGTCGTTCGATCTCCAACTCGCGTTCGATCAACTCGTTTTGGGCCCGTACGCTCACCCACTCGCCTGCCGCCATCGAGATCGCCCCGGCCAAGAGGCCAGAGATCCCGGTGAGGCGAACCAGCGACGCATCCGGTGACGCCCCGGCGATCCCCAAGATGAGGGCGACGTTGCTCACCAGTCCATCGCTGATGCCAAATACCGCAGCTCTGGCGTTGCCGCCCTGAACGTCTCGATGATGGTGAACCATGTGATTATCGTCGTGCCCGCGCAACTGCATGGCACGAGTCTGCCACGTCAACCCGGGGGGTCACCACACCGCCCACCCGACAACCCGGCCCCGGCACCCTCAGCCACCCGAACCCGGCATCGTGAAAGGATCAGTTCGTGAGCCGTGGACGCTTCGCCCCCAGCCCGACGGGGCCCCTTCATCTCGGCAACCTCCGCACCGCGTTGGCGGCCTGGCTGTTCGCCCGTGCCGCCGGAAGCGAGTTCGTTCTCCGCTTTGAAGATCTGGATCCGATCGTGACCAGCCGCGACCACGAAACCCGCCAACTGCGGGAGCTGGAACTGTTCGGTCTTGACTGGGACGGCGAACCGATGCGGCAATCCGAACACCTCGACCGCTACCGCACTGTCGTCCAAGAACTTCGAGCACGCGACTTGAGCTATCTCTGCTGGTGTACCCGCCGTGAGATTCGCGAAGCAGCGCAGGCCCCCCACCACCCCACCGGGCATTACCCCGGTACCTGCCGTTTGCTTACCGACGAGGACCGCCAGAAACAGCAGGCCTCTGGTCGACCCGCTGCGGTTCGCCTCGCAACCGGCGGTGAGTCGTTCGAAATCGTTGATCGTCTCACCGGACCTCACCGGGAAACGATCGACGATCTCGTCCTCGAACGGGCCGACGGCACCCCGGCCTACAACCTCGCCGTCGTCGTTGACGACGCCGCGCAGGGCATCGAGGAAGTGGTGCGTGGCGACGATCTGCTCTCAACCACCCCCCGTCAGGCTTACCTTCAACAGCTTCTCGGATATCCCGAACCGATCTGGGCTCACGTCCCGTTGGTGCTTTCACCGACCGGTGAACGACTCGCTAAACGCGACGGTGCGGTCACGCTGGAGGACCGAATCGCACTCGGTGACCGTCCCGAACGGGTGGTGTCGGTGCTGGCGGCAAGCCTCGGGCTGCAACCACCTGATCGCGAGGTTCGCCCGGCCGATTTGCTTGAAACCTTCGATCCGAGTCTGATCAGCCGGTCCCCGTGGACGATGTCCCCGACCCAAATCGAGTCCTGTTGGTGAACACCACCCCTGCCCTGCTCACACCCCGGTTCGTTTCGCTGTGCCTCGGAGTAACCCTGTACTTCCTCGGGCTCAACATGACCCTGTCGGTGCTTCCGCTCTTTGTGGAAGGCGAACTCGGCGGCACCAACACGCAGGTCGGGATCGCGGTGAGTTCGTTCGGGTTAGCGGCCGCCTGCGTGCGGCCGTTGATCGGCCCGTTGGGTGACCGTCAAGGTCGTCGGCGCCTGATCGCAGTGGGGGCCACCACCGCCGGGCTCGCCACCGTGCTCACCGCGTTTGCCACCAGCATTCCGATGGTGGTCAGCTTTCGTGCCCTCGCCGGTCTCGGTGAGGCCGCGGTGTTTGTCGGTGCGGCCAGCGCCGCTCAAGACCTAGCCAGCGACGAACGACGGGGTGAAGCAGCCAGCTACTTTTCGTTGGCCATCTATTCATCGCTGTTTCTCGGCCCCCCGTTCGGTGAATGGTTGGCGGGTGCCACCAGCACCTCAACCGCCTGGCTGGTGGCCGGGTTGTTGGCGATCGCTGCGGCGTTCAGCGGAATGTTCGCACCTGGACGACCCGAGGTGGCCCCACCTCGACCCGAAACCCGTCACCTGCTGCACCGCAGCGCACTCCGGCCCGGGCTGGTGCTGTTCCTTGGACTGTTGGGGTACAGCGGTTTCCTTGCGTTCGTTGCCCTCCACGCCCGGTCGGTTGGGATCGACAACACCGGAACCGTGTTCACGGTGTTCGCGGTGGTCGTCATCTTTTTGCGGGTGGTCGCAGCCAAACTCCCCGACCGGTTCGGTCCGGTCACCACCAGCCGGATTTCGCTCGGGGCCGGGTTCATTGGTCTTGCCGTGTTAGCCGTCTGGGATCAGCCAGCGGGGGTCTATATCGGCGCCGCCGTGCTCGCAGTCGCCCAGTCGTTTTTGTTCCCTGCCTTGTTTGCGCTGGTCGTTGACCAGGCCCCCGACGCCGAACGAAGCCATGCCATCAGCACCCTGTCAATGTTCTTCGACCTGGCGTTTGGTATCGGCGGTCCGCTGATCGGCGCGATCTCGGACGTGATCAACCGGTCGGTGGCTTTCGGTTTCTGTTCGGCGTTGGCCTTGACCACCATGTTGAGCTGCCATCGAATCCTCGGTGACCGACCGGTGGCGACCTCGATTCGACAGATCGGTCCCCGTAGTCGCCGCTAGCTCCCCCGGTACCCGGTTGGAACGGGGCCGGCATCTCGCGGCACACTGGGTCATGAACGATTCTGTCCCCGACTGGTTCACCAACGCGCTGGCGACAGAACCGGAGTCTCACCGGGTCACGGTTGCTGGAACAAGCATCCACTACTTGGCCTGGGGTGAACGAGGTCGGCCCGGTCTGATCTGTATCCACGGTGGCGGGGCCCACGCCCACTGGTGGGCCCACGTCGCTCCCGCCTTTGTCCCCAACTATCGGGTCGTAGCGCTCGACCTGAGCGGCCATGGCGACTCGGACCGCCGTGAGCATTACACGCTGGATCTCTGGACCGACGAAGTGCAGGCGGTCAGCAACGACGCCGGGTTTGCTTCAGCCCCGGTGCTGGTTGGCCATTCGATGGGTGGTTTCGTGACCATCGCGGCGGCGGGCCGTCACCCCGACGCATTCGCGGGGGCGGTAATTATCGATTCTCCGGTGGTGGAGGTCGATCCCGAAGTCGATCATGCCCGCCGAACCGACGATTTCAATCGGGTCAGAATCTATGACGACCCGGCGGTTCCGATCGGCAATTTCCGAACCATCCCTCCCCAGGCGGTGTACCTGCCGTACGTGATCGAACATGTCGCCCGTAACTCGCTTCGTCAACGCGACGACGGCCGCTGGGAATGGAAGTTTGATCCGTCGATTTTCGTGCCGCGCCGGGCCGAACCGAGCACGTACCTTTCTCAGATTCGTTGCCGGGTCGCGTTGTTGCGTTGCGAACACGGCCTCATGACCCCAGACATCGGCGCCTACATGTACGAACAGCTCGGGCGGTTGGCTCCGGTGATCGAATTGCCAACCGCAGGGCACCATCCGATGCTCGACGTGCCGCTGATTCTCATCACCGCGATCCGTTCACTGCTGGCCGACTGGGACCATTCGACACCGTTGAACGGCTGACACCGCCGCCCAAGCCAGGTTCCCGATGGTTAGTCGCTGAAACGAGCGACGAGGTTTTCACCCATCGCCGGGATGGTGGTAGCCGGATCGGCGAAGAACAAGAACGAGGGGATCGCCAACCGGTCCAACCCCCAAGCCGCGGCTTGTTCAACCGCAGCCGCCGGGTCTTCGCCGAAAATGCCGGCGTGCACCCCGGTGATGTCCAGCGCCGACGGGTCACGTCCATGATCCGCCGCGGTGGTACGAGCAATGTCGACCAGCTCGGCCATGTCACCTTTGGCCGGGAAAAACCCATCACCAACCCGTCCGGCGCGCTCAGCAGCAGCCCGGCTATGGCCTCCGATGGTGATCGGCACCGAACCGGAAACCGGTTTGGGGTTGCTGGTCATCGACGAGAACGACACAAACTCACCGTAGAAGGTGACGTTGTCCTCGGCCCACAGCGCCCGCATCACCGCCATGTATTCTTCGGTCCGAGCGGCGCGCCGTTCCCACGGAATCCCCAGCGCATCGAACTCTTCACGAAGCCAACCGATCCCGATACCGAGGTGAGCACGCCCACCGGTCATCGCATCGAGGGTGGCTACTTCTTTGGCATAGGGAATCGGGTGGCGTTCCGGCAGCAAGCTGATCCCGGTCGCCAACGTCAATTCGCTGGTCACCGCACCAACAAAAGCCAGCCAGACCATCGGGTCGGGAATGGGGTTGCTGCCGGTTCCTGGCATCTTGCCGTCAGGAGCGTACGGATAGGTCGACTGGTAGCCCTCGGGGTAGACGACGTGCTCAACGGTCCAGACCGAATCGAAACCTGCTTGCTCAGCGAGCCGTCCAAGTTCCCGAGCTCCTTCACCGCTGGCAAACGGACCGGTGTTGGCAAACGCAATCCCGAACTTCATGAATGGACTCCCTGTCGTAGTTCCCCCCATCATGGCGCACCCACGACGTCTTTGCGATGTGCAGATTCGCTCAGGCTCAACCAAGGTCGCGTAATTGGAGCCGCAGCATGTTCAGCGACTGGATGCAGGTGAACTGGCGAACCTGTTCGCGACCGAACGGCAATTTGAGGAACTGGGCCG
>Ga0075474_10000823_pt1 | contig 12453 bp, 9 predicted proteins | sample DEB08_DNA_2_FD_71485 | JGI IMG/M metagenome (GOLD analysis project Ga0075474, IMG submission 71485) | Aqueous microbial communities from the Delaware River and Bay under freshwater to marine salinity gradient to study organic matter... | ecosystem: Environmental > Aquatic > Marine > Coastal ...
GCGTTCGAGCAGGTCGGTTCAGTAGCCGCGGAGGTAGCGGCGATCGGGGTCGCTGGTCAGCAGCACGGACTGGTGGTGCTCGATCATTCAGGGGTGGCGTTGCGGCCCGCGAAGCTCTGGAACGACACCGAATCGGCTGGCCACGCGGAACAGCTGGTGGCGCGTCTCGGCGCCGAAACGTGGGCCGGGCGAACCGGGTCGGTACCGGTGGCCTCATTCACCATCACCAAGCTGGCGTGGCTGGTCGCCAACGAACCTCATCTGGTAGCTGCCATCGAGCGGGTGATGCTGCCGCACGACTACCTGAACTTTCGTCTTTGCGGAAGGTTCGCTACCGACCGGGGTGACGCGTCGGGGAGCGGCTGGTTCGATCCGTCCCGCAACGAAATCGCCCACGAGTTGCTGGTCGAAGTTGGTGGACGCGACGACTGGGCGGCGCTGGTCCCTGCGGTACTGGCCCCTACCGACGTGCTCGGCACGGTTACCGGGCCGGCGGCCACCGCGACCGGTCTCCGGGAAGGCATCCCGGTGTCGGTCGGGACGGGGGACAACATGGCGGCGGCGTTGGGTCTAGGGCTTTCGTCAGGTGATCTCGCTCTTTCGCTCGGCACTTCCGGTGTGGTGTACGCGGTGTCGGAGACGGCGTCGTCAGATCCCACCGGGGCGGTCGCCGGGTTTGCTGACGCCAGTGGACGGTTCTTGCCGTTGGTGTGCACGCTCAACGCCACCAAAGTCACCGATACGGTCCGACGTTGGCTGGGGTTTGACCAGTCGGGATTCTCCGACGCTGCGCTCAGCGCGCCACCGGGGGCAAACGGGGTGCGGCTCACTCCCTACTTCGATGGGGAACGAACCCCGAACCTTCCGGACGCCACCGGAACCTTCGAAGGGCTTCGTAACGACACCACACCGGCGGACCTTGCTCGGGCTGCCCACGAGGGGGTGTTGAACGGTTTGCTGTTTGGGATGGCCGCGTTGGCTCAAGCCGGAGCGGCGACCGGCGGGCGGCTGCATCTGATCGGTGGTGGAGCAAAAAGCCCGGCCTACCGGCAGTTGCTGGCTGACATGCACGGTGCGCCGATCCGGGTTCCTGACGCCGAAGAAACGGTGGCGACCGGGGCTGCAGTGCAGGCCGCAATGATGCTCGGTCATCAACTCGACGATCTGGAATCAGCGTGGCGGCTCGGGGCCGGAACCGATGTCGACCCCGACCAACACCCCCGTTGAGGGAACGGTCGGGTCGTTAGCCGATAACCCCGCGTTGGCGGAGATCGTCGATTGCTTCCACCGACAAGTTGAGTTCGTTGGCCAGAATCTGGTCGGTGTGTTCACCTAGCCACGGCACCCGAGTTTCTGGTCCTTCGGCAACCCGAGACAACTTGACCGGATTGCCAGGGATCAGCACCGGCGCGCCACCGTCGGGTGGGTCCATCGCGACCAGCATGTGCCGCGCTTGGACGTGCGGGTCCCCAATGAGGTCGTCTGCGGTGTAGCTCTCACCAGCGGCGATACCGGCCGCGGCGAGCACGTCGACCGCTTGACGTTTGGTCATCGGTGCCGCCCAGCGTTCAATGTCGGGACGGATCACCGTTTCGAGATAGTCCCGCCAGCCTTCCCGGGTCGCCAGTCGAGGGTCGCTAAGCCATTGCTCGTTGCCGGTGGCTTCAGCGAGCGCCGTGAACTGGTGTTCGCGCACGACCTGCACAATGAAATGCCCGCTGCCAGCCTGGAATGTGTCGATAATTCCCACCGTGCTTGCCGACTCGTCGGGGATACCCATCGACGCAAAGTTGGTGACCAGATCGGTCATGGCCATGGTGGCATCAAGCATGGCGATGTCTACCCGTTGGCCTTCGCCGGTTCGATCACGGTCGCGGAGTGCAGCCAGCACACCGATCACACCGAACAGGGCCGAACTAATGTCACCTAACGCTCCGACCGGGTTCACGATCGGTGGCCGGTCGGCCCGGCGCTTGTATTCGTAAATGCCAGACATCCCTTCAACCACCGCGGCGTAGGCGGCGCGGTGGATGTGGGGAGAAGCCGAGTCGTTGCCGAAACCGGACACCGACAGGTAAATGACTTCCGGATTGACGGCTCGTACCGCCTCGTAGCCGATACCGAGTCGCTCGGCGGTGCCGGCTTTGAAATTCTCGGCAACAATGTCGAACCCTTTGGCCAGTTCGAGGAATAACGCCACCCCGTCGGACTCTTTGAGGTTGATGGTCAACGACTGCTTGTTGAGGTTGTTGCGAAGGAACGTGGCCCCCACCGTGCGCCCGTCCGGGTCGGTGATCGCCGGCATCGAACCCCGTCCGCTGTCCCCAGTCTCGGGGGGTTCGACCTTAGTAACTTCAGCCCCGAGGCGAGCCAGAAGCTGGGTTCCGAACGGCAGCGCCGCCATCTGCTCAACCGCCAGAATCCGAACCCCGGCTAAAGGCTTGTCTCGTTCGGCGTAGGCGTCGTTGGCGATCTCTCCGAGCCGCATTGGTTGTGGTTCTGGCATGTCTGCAGTCTGGCGCGTCGAAGCAGCACACGGGGAATTGTCGCTTCGGTTCTTGCTGCTGGCCGGACAACCTTGCCGGAGTCGAACGGCGCAACCAACCGGGGTGCGGCCGGGTTTGGGTTCACGCCGACGCGTCGATGGCCTGCCGTAGTGCCTCAACGTGGCGGTGTTCGGTCCAGGTCGAACCGATCGAAACTCTCAGGTACCGGCGGTCGGCGGCGGTGGAAGCGGTCACTGCGAAACCGGCCTGGTGCAACGCTTCGGCGAGTCGGTCGGTGGCTTCGTCACCGTCGACATGGGTGAAGCAGACCAGCGCGAAGGTGGTTGGTGCGAACCGTTCCAGTCGAGGATCGCGATCAACCCAGTCGCTGAGTTCCTGAGCCCACCCCACGTGGGAACGGATCATCTGCTGGAGCCCCTCTACCCCAAACGAACGAAGCACCCACCACAGTTTCAGCGCTCGGAAGCGCCGTCCCAACGGCACGTGCCAGTCGCGGTAGTCGATGACCTGCCCGGAGTCGCTGGCCTGGTTACGCAGATAGGGAGGCACGACGCTGAGCGTGTCGATCAGCGAGCCGCGGTCAGCAACCCAAAACACCGAACAGTCGAAGTTCGTTGCCATCCACTTGTGCGGGTTGAAGGTGTAACTGTCGACCGTTTCTAACCCGTCTTGATGGTGACGGAACTCGGGGCAAAGCATGGCGGAACCGGCGTAGGCCGCGTCGACGTGCAGCCAGATGTGCTGGTCGGCACAGATCTCACCGAAACGCCGGACCGGGTCAATGGCGGTCGTGCCGGTGGTGCCCACCGCGGCGCAAACGAACGCGGGCTGGCGGCCAGCGGCCAGATCTTCAGCGATGGCCGTTTCCAGCGTGCCGGGCTCCACCGCGAACTGGTCGTTGACCGGGAGTTGGCGAACGTGTCGATATCCGGCGATCGCTGCCCCTTTCGCGATCGAAGAATGCGCCTGATCGGAGGTGTACACCACCATCGATTCCACTGCGGCACCGGTCCGGTCACGGCAGCGTTCCCGGGCCAGCACCAACGCCAGATGCGTCGAGTCAGAAGCCGACATCTGGATGACGCCACCGCCGGGACCGTCGGATTTCCACCCGGTGGGCACCCCAAGGAGGTCAACGAGCCAGTCCAGTACGTGGGTTTCGATTTCGGTGACCGCCGGGGATGTCGACCAGAGCATTCCCTGCACCCCAAGCCCGGCTGCGGCGAACTCGGCCAGGATCGAAGCCGGTGACGACATCGCAGGGAAGAACGCAAACCAGTTGGGATGCTGCCAGTGAGCAAGGCCCGGTACCACCACTTGGTCAAGGTCGGCGAGCAGCTCAGCGAACGGTTCGGGATCACGAGGTGGGGTGGCTGGCAGCTTGGCTCGCACCTCGCCCGGTTCGACCGGTTCGATCACCGGTCGCTGTTCTAGCCCGGCCAGATAATCGGCGATCCACTCGACCAACTGGTGGCCGTTGCTACGGAACGCGTCAAGGTCGAGCGGGCCCCCCGCCGGTGGGTGGGGATCGTTGGTGGCGGCGTCGGTCATCGTGTGACGCTAGCGCGACCGGTTGCGGCAGACATGGCTGCTTGGAGGCCCGACAATCCGGTGCGTCCGATCGTTAAGCGCGGGTGGGCCATATAGCGATCGGAGCGAACCGGGCGTCGAGCACGGAAACGAACGCGTCGGGGGAAACGCCGACTTCGAGACCGCGGCGGCCTCCGCTGCAATGCACCCGTAGGTGGTCAAGCGCCGACGAATCCACGATGGTGGTCTGGTTGCGACGTTGACCAAATGGGCTGATCCCACCCACGACATAGCCGCTGCGACGCTCAGCTTCGGCGGGGTCGGTCATGCGAGCCTTTTTGGCGTCCGCAGCCGTAGCGATGGCTTTCAAGTCGAGGGTGCAACGGACCGGCACAATCCCGATCGCGGTGCGGTTGTTATCAAGGGTGACCATCAACGTCTTGAAGACCTGATCTGGGTCAAGGTTGAGTGCCTCGGCCGCTTCCAGGCCGTAGGATGCGTGTCCCGGGTCGTGCTCGTAGGAGTCGACCGTATGGTCAATCCCTAGTCGCCGTAGAAGTTCGATTGCCGGAGTCATCGTCCTGCATTGTGACGGAACGGCGACTGACAAGCAAAGGAACGTTCATGACGTCAATCACTCTTCGTGGAAACGAAATTCAGCTTTCGGGCGACCTGCCCGCGGTCGGTAGCCAAATCCCCGACTTTTCACTTGTCGGGTCGAACTGGGCTGAGGTCTCCAAGGAGAGCCTGGCTGGTCAGAACGTGGTGCTCAGCATCTTCCCGTCGGTGGACACTGCGACCTGTGCGGCGTCGGTTCGTGCCTTCAACGAACAGGCCGCCGGTTTGGACAACACCACGGTGGTTTGCGTTTCGGCTGATCTGCCTCCGGCTGCGGCCCGGTTCTGCGGCGCCGAAGGAATCGAAAACGTGGTCACCGGTTCGACCTACCGCAACCCGGAACTGTTGAACACGTTGGGTCTTCGCATGGTGGACGGCTTGCTGGCCGGTTTGGCCGCTCGTGCCGTGCTGGTTATCGACGCCAACGGTGTCGTGCAGCATTCGCAGCTCGTCGCAGAGCTCAGCGAAGAACCCGACTACGACGCCGCGCTGGCAGCTCTTCGTTCGTAAACCCCGCACTGGTTTACCCCGCACTGGTGAACCCCGCACTGGTAAACCCTGCGCGGGGCCAAGTCGGTGGTTAGCTCTGGCCCAACCAGGTCTCGGCCGAGTTGAGCAGATAGTCGATTCCGATCCGGGCGTCTTCGTCGGCGGTACCTTCTTGGTCGCCCATCGCCCCGTGGGCGTAACGAAAGCGAACTCCTTCGCTGATCGCCGCTAAACGCCAGTGTTGAAATGCCACATACCAGGGCAGGTTGGTGAGGTCTCGGTCGCTGCGTGAGGCGTACCGGGCAATGACTTCGTCAGAGCTTCCGAATCCGTCGGCTCGGGTTGGAACATCGGCGAGGCGACCTTGAGCGTTTTCGTCGTCACCCCACCACATGACGACCCCAGCCAGATCGGCGAGAACGTCACCCAACGTACAAAGCTCCCAGTCGAGCACGGCGGCGATCGTTCCCTCCGAACTCGCCATGCAGTTATCGAGTCGGAAATCGCCGTGGACGATTCCGGCGCCTTGCTGAGGGGGAACACTGTCGGTGAGCGCGGCGTGGAGTTCTTGAAAGAGAGGCAGGGCCCGATCTGAGCCTTCGTCGATCTGTCGTTTCCAGCGGCGAAGCTGGCGACCGCAGTAGTCCTCGGTTCGTCCCAGATCACCAAGTCCGACCGTGGCGGGGTCGATGGCGTGGAGATCGGCGAGGGTGTCGACCAGCGAATCGCGGAGTTTGGGTCGGAGCGCTTCGGGATAGGCGTTCCCGTCGGCGTAGTTGAACACGATCTGCCCGTCGACGAACCCCATCAGGTAGAAGTCGGCTCCGTTGACGCTTTCGTCCTGACACAACCCGAACGTGGGAGGCACCGGTACCGAAGTGTCGGCCAGTGCCGCAATGATCCGGTGCTCGCGGGCCATGTCGTGGGCGCTGGCGAGTACATGGCCAGTGGGGGGTCGGCGCAGCACCCAGCGGTTCCCGAGTTGATCCGCGACCCGGAAGGTCAGGTTGCTTGCCCCACCGGTGATGAGTTCGAACGAAAGCGGTGGAGCTGCGTGCGGGACTCGTTGGCAAAGCCAAGCGGTCACGTTCTCGGTGTTGATGCCGGTGGGGGCAGTGCTCATGGTTGACGGGGCGCCAACGCTTCGAGCACTCTCCAGTCGGGCTCGTTGCTTTGGGCCGGGTCGATGGGCTGGATGCAGACGTGGCTAGCACCCGCGTCGTAATGTTCTTGGACCCGCTGCGCGATTGCTGCTTCGTCTCCCCAAGCCATCACTGCGTCAAGAAAGCGGGTATCTCGGTTGGCGATTTCGTCTTCGCTGAACCCGAGGCGTTTCCAGTTGTTTCGATAGTTGGGAAGGTCGGCGTAGGTACCGAGTTGACGGTTGGTGACGTCATGAGCGACCTCGCTCACGGTGGTCAACACGCATTTCTGTTCGACACACAGCCAGGCGTCGGGCCCCATGATCTCGCGGGCTTGCGCGGTGTGGGCCGGGGTCGTCCAATAGGGGTGGGCGCCGCGGGTCCGTTCCGCTGCGAGTTCGAGCATCTTTGGTCCGAGGGCGGCGAGCACTACCGGTGGTTCCTGCGCGGGGGCTGCCGCGAAGTACATCGATTCTTCCATGGCGTCGAGGTAACGGCGCATGGTGGTCAACGGCTTGTCGTAGCTGAGTTTTCGGATCCCTTCGACCAGCGGGGCGTGGGAGACGCCGATGCCGAGAACGAACCGTCCTCCGGAGAGTTCGGCGACGGCGTTGGCGCCCTGTTTCATCATCCCGGGGTGTCGCATGTGGATGTTGGCGATGCCGGTGGCCACCACGAGTTCAGTCGTTGCTTCCAGCATCAAGGTCGCGGTGACAAACGGGTCGCGTCCGAGGGTGTCGGGTATCCAGAGCGCGCTGTAGCCGAGAGATTCGAGCCGTTGGGCGAGTTCTCGGGTGCGTCCGGCGTCGAGGAGGTCGGGGAAGAACCAAACTCCGGGGGTGGTGAGGCGCTCGTTGAGGTCCATATTCCGTCAACTTTGCAGTTGTGGCCTCACAATGCCAACTGGCAGCATGGTCTCATGACCCATTCAGCGCGCGACGTCATCGTTGTCGGAGCCGGGTTCGCCGGGTTGTACACCGTGCATCTGGCCCGGAGCCGCGGGTTGCGGGTCGAAGCGATCGAAGCAGGGGACGGGGTGGGTGGAACCTGGTTCTGGAATCGCTACCCGGGGGCCCGATGCGATGTGCCCAGCATGGAGTACTCGTTTGGTTTCGACCACGACCTGCAACGGGACTGGGAGTGGACGGAACGGTACGCCACCCAACCGGAAATTCTCCGGTACCTAGACCATGTAGCCGACCGGTTCGACCTTCGGGAAAACATCACGCTGTCAACCCGGGTGGAGTCCTGTCGGTACGACGCTGACACCCGAAGGTGGGAAGTGCAGGCCAGCGACGGGATGGTTCGCACCGCCCGATTCCTGGTGATGGCGACCGGGTGCCTGTCGGCGGCCAACCGGCCTGACATTCCCGGTCGGGATACGTTCGCCGGGCCGGTGTACCACACCGGAGCCTGGCCGCATCAGGGTGTCGATTTCTCCCGGCAGCGGGTGGCGGTGATCGGAACGGGAAGTTCGGCAGTGCAGTCGATTCCGTTGATCGCCGAGCACGCCGAGCACCTCACCGTCTTTCAACGCACCCCGGCCTACGCGGTACCCGCCCACAACCAGCCGCTTGACCCGGCTGAGGTGGCGGCGATCAAAGCCGACTATCCAAACTGGCGGGCCGGCGCTCGCCAGACCAGCACCGGTTTTGGCGGTCATCTGCGACGAGGGTTGACCAGTGCGTTGGCGGTTAGCGATGACGAACGAGCCGCTATCTACGAACGGCGTTGGGACGAAGGTGGTCTGGTATTCCTCGGGGCGTTCACCGATCTGATGGTCGACCCGGACGCCAACCAGACCGCAGCTGAGTTTGTGCGATCCAAGATCGCGGCCATGGTTGATGACCCTGCGACCGCCTCGGCGCTTTCACCGTCAACGGTGATCGGCTGCAAACGCATGTGTGTCGACACCGACTACTACGTCACGTTCAACCGAGACAACGTTTCGTTGGTTGACGTCTCATCGACTCCGATCGAAGCGATTTCTCCGACCGGTGTGGTGGTCGACGGTGAACTTCACGAGGTGGACGCCATCGTGTTCGCTACCGGGTTTGATGCCATGACCGGAGCGCTCGACCGAATTGACATTCGGGGGGTGGATGGCGCCACGCTGCGAGACACCTGGTCGGCTGGTCCGGTTTCCTATCTGGGTTTGCAGGTGGCGGGGTTCCCGAACTTGTTCACGATCACCGGTCCAGGGAGCCCGTCGGTGTTGACCAACATGGTGGTGGCGATCGAACAGCATGTGGAACTCGTAGCTGACCTGATCGACGAAGTCTCCCGTCGAGATGCGTCGTCGGTTGAGGCGGTGGGAGAGGCGCAGGCGGGCTGGGTGGAGCACGTCAACTTGGTGGCCAGCCTGACCTTGTTTCAGGGATGCAGCAGCTGGTATCTGGGAGCCAACGTGCCGGGAAAACCCCGAGTGTTTATGCCGCTGCCGGGGTTCCCGGAGTACAAGCAGATCTGCGATCAGGTGGTCGCGGCTGGTTACGACGGGTTCCGGTTCGTCTAGCTGGCCGGTGGCCCGGCCCGGTCAGCCGAACGTGCCGTGGCTGCGAAGCGTGTCGATCTCGTCGCGGCTTTTCCCGAGCACCTCGGCGAGCACCGAGTCGGTGTCCTGACCGACCGTTGGCGCCTTGGTTGGGCAAGGGAGCGGTTCGCCATCAACGAACACTGGGAGCGGTAGTTGTTCGCAGCCGAGCGACTCGGTTGGGTAGAAACCCATCCGGGCTTGGAACTGCGGGTCGTCCCCGATGTTGGCCGGGGTGTTGACCGGAGCGATGGTCGTGTTGAATTCGGTGGCGAACGTCAACCATTCGGCACAGGTGCGGGAACGGAAAATCGTTTGCAGTTCCCGTTGGAGTTCCACATTGCCGCGGGCGTGATCGGCGTAGGTAGAACCCGGCCAGGTTTCGAACAGGTCCATCCGGTCGACGCCTTCACAGAAGTTTCGCCAGAACGCCTGCTCGCTGGCCATAAACAAGACGTGTCCGTCGCTGGCCTCGTACATTTGGTAGCGCACGCCTTCCCACATGCCAGCTAGCCCCGCGGGCCGCCGGACGTAGTCGTCGCTTGGGTTGCCGGTCACTTCGCTTTCCGGCCGCAGGTACGCCCGTTCGCTCTCGATCCGGTACCAGTCCATGTAGGCGGCGGCATCCGACTGAGCCATTTCCATCTGGCAGCCTTCACCGGTTTCGCGGGCTTTGATGATCCCGGCGAGCACCGCCATGGCAGCCACCATCGGTCCGACGTTGATCCCTACGTTCGGGAGGCTCGGGGGGATACGGCAGAACCCGTCGTCGTCAACGACTGGTTGAACGATCCCGGCCCAGGTGTCATAGGCGATCCCGTGGCTCGGCATGTCTTTGTATGGTCCGGTCGCGCCGTACCCCGAGAGGGTGGCAAAAACGATTTTAGGGTTGATGGCCTTGAGGTCTTCGTAACCGAGCCCGAGCTTGGCGAGGGCGCCGGGCCGCATTGCTTCGATCACGACATCAGCGGTGGCCACCAATTCCTTGTAGAGCTCGCGACCCTCATCGGTCTTGAGATCAAGGGTGATGCTGCGTTTCCCCCGGTGGGTGTGGAGGTGAAGCAGCGAAACGCCCTCCACGATCGGCCAGGTCATCTGCCGGATGTAATCGCCGCTCGGAGACTCGACTTTGATGACGTCGGCACCCATATCGGCGAAAAACGTTGCAACATGGCCAGGACCAAGCAAACTTGACTCAATTACTCGGATATTCTCGAGAAGCACGAAAGTAACCTAGCCACATCGGTACGGAAGGCCACAGACCATGGAGATTCTTGATTCGGTACTCGACATGGTCGGGAACACGCCACTGGTCAATCTGAAACGGATCGCCGCCGGGAAGCCGTGCAAAATCGTGGTCAAAGCAGAGATGGTGAACCCCGGAGGATCGTCGAAAGATCGACCGGCGGTGGCGATGATTGACCATGCCGAACGCGAAGGTTTGCTGAAGCCGGGGGGCACGATCGTTGAACCTACCTCGGGCAACACCGGGGTCGGGTTGGCCATTGTTGCCGCCCAACGCGGATACAAGTGTGTGTTCGTGATGACCGACAAGGTCGCTCCCGAGAAAGTCGATCTGCTGCGGGCCTACGGGGCCGAAGTAGTGGTGTGTCCGGTTGCCGTTGACCCTGACGATCCGCAGTCCTACTACTCAACCGCGGAACGACTCGTCAAAGAGATCCCGGGGGCGTACCGACCGAACCAGTATCACAACCCGACCAACCCACTGGCTCACTACGAAACCACCGGTCCGGAAATCTGGCGTCAGACCGACGGCAAAATCACCCATTTCGTGGCTGGCGCTGGGACGGGGGGAACGCTCTCTGGGGTAAGCCGTTACCTGAAAGAACAGAACCCTGACATTCAGGTGATCGCCGCGGACCCTGAAGGCTCGGTGTACTCCGGTGGGTCGGGACGGCCGTACCTCGTTGAAGGGGTGGGTGAAGATTTCTGGCCCGGAACCTACGATCCGGATTTGGTGGATCGGGTGATCGCCATCAGCGACGCCGAATCGTTCCTGATGGCCCGACGGGTGAGCCGTGAGGAAGGACTTCTGATCGGTGGTTCGTGCGGTACGGCGGTAGCGGCTGCCATGCAGGTCGCCGACGAGTGCGGCCCGGATGACTTGATCGTGGTGCTCACCCCAGATTCAGGGCGCGGCTATCTGTCGAAGGTGTTCAACGACGACTGGATGGCAGGTTTTGGTTTCTTGCACAGCTCCGGCCCGGTGGTTGGCGATGTGATCTCGCAGCGTTCCAGCGGCGTGCCCGACCTGCTCTATGTGCGGCCCGACGATCTCGTTCGTGACGCGGTGGAAATGATGCGGTTGCATGGGGTGAGCCAGTTGCCGGTCGGTAAAGGCGAGATGCCGTTGGCCGCCGCCGAAATCGCTGGTTCGGTGAGCGAACTGCGGTTGATGGAGTTGGCGTTCGAAACCGAAGCGGTGCTGGACAAAACCGTCGAGGACGTGATGGCACCAGCGTTGCCCACCATTGGTGTTGGCCAATCGGTGGCCTTAGCGGTGGAGATGCTGGAACGCTGTTCGGCGTTGCTGGTGCTTGACGGAGGTCGACCCCGCGCCGTGATCTCCTCTAGCGACGTATTAGGTTTCTTGTCTGAAGCCCAGCAGAGCTGAAAGGCCGGAGGAGGATCCCATGGCTGATGATCAATTCGCCGACCCGCAGGCGTTCGGGTTTGAGACGAGAGCGATTCGGGCTGGGCAGCATCACGACCCGACCAGCGGCGCAGTGGTGACCCCGATCTCTTTGGCTACCACGTTCGTGCAGGAGTCACCGGGCCGGCACCGAGGTTACGAATACGCCCGGACCAACAACCCGACCCGGCAAGCGCTTCAGGAGTGTTTGGCCTCGTTGGAGGGCGCCACCCACGGTCTGGCCTTTGCCTCGGGGCTTGCCGCCGAAGACACGCTGCTGCGTACGTTGTCTTCCGGTGATCATCTGGTGCTCGGCAACGATGCCTACGGGGGCACGTTTCGGCTGATCTCCGCGGTGGTTGCTGCGGCAGGTATCGAATGGACGGCTGTTGATCTGACCCAACCCGAACAGTTGCGTGCCGCGATGCGTCCGGAAACGAAAATCGTTTGGGCTGAGACGCCCACCAACCCGCTGCTAACTGTGGTTGACCTAGCCGCGATTGCTGAAGTGACCCATCAAGGTGGGGCTCAGCTGGTGGTAGACAACACCTTCGCTACCCCGTACCTTCAGCAGCCGTTAGCTGAAGGCGCCGATGTGGTGGTTCATTCGACCACCAAATACTGCGGTGGGCATTCCGATGTGGTCGGTGGCTTCCTGGCCACCAACGACGATGAGCTCGCGGCTCGTTTGGCCTATTTGCAGAACGCGGTTGGCGCGGTGGGTGGTCCGTTTGACAACTATTTGACGTTGCGAGGGTTGAAGACGTTGGCGGTTCGCATGGATCGGCATTGTGACAACGCGGAAGCGGTAGTTGAGCTGCTGCTGGCACATCCCAAAGTCACCAAAGTGCTGTACCCGGGGCTCAGCGACCACCCTGGCCATGAAGCTGCCCGTCGCCAGATGCGGCGCTTTGGTGGCATGGTGTCGTTCCGGGTTGCGGGGGGTGCGGACGCTGCGATGCGTCTGACGACAGCCACCCA
>Ga0075474_10000826_pt1 | contig 12430 bp, 10 predicted proteins | sample DEB08_DNA_2_FD_71485 | JGI IMG/M metagenome (GOLD analysis project Ga0075474, IMG submission 71485) | Aqueous microbial communities from the Delaware River and Bay under freshwater to marine salinity gradient to study organic matter... | ecosystem: Environmental > Aquatic > Marine > Coastal ...
GCATCGGGGAAATTGGACACTGTTGCGAGGGCCGCCCATTCGGAGACGTCGAGACCTTCCCAAACAGCGACCGACCGAGCTGTCACGTCGGCATCGGACACGATCGACACGGTGGAGATAGTCCTCAGTTCGTCGAGGGCGACTGAAGTGAAGGCTTCTCCGGCGCCCACAACGGTGATGAGGCTCGGAGCCAACGACGCCAATCGAGATTTGGTGTATTCGGGAAGCGGACGAAGTCCGTCGATAAGAACGAACGCGTCGCCGAACACCGCGGCCGCAGTCGACGCGATGAGTGGATCGGCGAAGTCACGCCCACTCGCGACCCAGACCCGGTCACTCACGTAGCCATCCCAGGCGTCACCGGTCAAAAGATCAGCCGTTTCGTAGCGATCGAGTCCGCCCTCACGCTCGATGGTTGCCCCCGTGAGAGCGCGAAGTTGATCCTCGACGGCCACGCTGATGGCCGCCGGTCCACCCGCTAAGACGATGGTCGTGGGGGCCAGGCGTTCGAGAAGGAGCCGGGTCGATTCGGGTACCGAATCGGGGCGGACGAGAAGGACCGGCACACCGTAGGCACTCGCGGCAGCTCCGGCGGCCAAAGCATCGGGGAACTTGGCTCCGGTTGCCACGAAGACCGTGCCAGCCTCTTGCCAGATGGCTCCGACTGCAGCCGCCGTCTCGTACCGATCGAGCCCGAACACTCGAGTGATCTCGAGGCCCGTGGACGGGAGACCGGCACCCGACCCGAGTGGAAGGCCGGTCTTCGACCGTATCCAGGTGAGAGCACTCGGAGTCCACGCGGCCACGGAATGGCCATTACATGCCACCGGGCCATAACTCGTGACGCCCACCACGGTGTCGACTCCTCCGACACTGGCGACGACCGGGCCACCCGAGTCTCCGTTGCACGACGACACGCCCGTGGCAAAGGTACAGATGGCTGTGCTGGCGTCGAAGACATTGCCGAGCGACAAGTCGAGGTCGGAACAGCTCGACTTGTCGACGATCTGCATGGTTCCACTCAACATGGTCGGCGAGACGCTTCCGCCAGGCGCCGTGATGCCCCAGCCGATCGCCTGAACGGTGGTTCCCGGCGCCCACGAAGCCGTGTCGTCGTACGACGCGATCCGAGGCAACGACGCGACATCGATTGCGGCTGGTGAATCGAGGCGATACAGACCGAAGTCGTAGATCAGCTGAAAGGCGTTGTACGAGTAGTACGGATGGGCATACCCACTCGCCCCGCCCAGCGAGACGAGGCTCGGCACCGACGTCGAACCGACCGAAATGGTGGCTCGATCCTCGATGCAATGACCAGCGGTCAGGACCCACTCCGACCCGAGGAGGGTGCCACTACACAGGGCGCCACCGATGTCGATCCGAACGACGACCGACCCCCATTTCGCAGCTGCCGGAACTCCGCCGATGATCATCGGTTGCAGGTGATCATCGGTCACCGACGTGTCGGCCGTGGCCGAGGACGTGCTGGTGAGTCCGAGGGCCAGAACAAGTGCGATGGATCCGAGCACCCGCCTCCGCAGCATGCCCCGACCGTAACCCGATGGTGCTGCGCTTGGTTGACCCCGGCGGTGAATTTTCGTCACCCGTGCACCGCCTGTTTTGCGTGTCGAAGGGGGGACTTGAACCCCCACGATCTTACGATCACTAGCCCCTCAAGCTAGCGCGTCTGCCTATTCCGCCACTTCGACGAGAGACGTCACGATACCGGGACGACATTCAGGCGACCAACCGTCAACGGACGAGAAGGAAGCCCAGACTGAGGATCGACACCACCCAGATCAGAACGAACACGAAGGCGATCCGGTTGAGATTGCGTTCAGCGGCTGCCGATCCGAGGGCCGCTCCGCCTCCGCCTCCGAACATGTCGGAGAGGCCGCCTCCTTTGCCACTGTGCATGAGAATCGCTGCGACCATACCGATCGCCGACAACACGTTGACCACGACCATCACATACATCACCAGATCACGCACGGCCCCCGATCCTAACGGCTCAACCGGGAAAGTGGCAGGCGACGGGATGACCCTGGCCACGATCCACGAGGGCTGGCTCTTCCTCGGCGCACCGCGCCTCGGCCCGAGGACACCGGGTGCGGAAACGGCAGCCCGACGGAGGATCGATGGGCGATGGCACGTCACCCTCGAGCACGATCCGACGTCGACCTCGCTCGGTCACCGGATCAGGGACCGGGATGGCTGACAGCAGCGCCTGGGTATAGGGATGAGCTGCCTGGGCGTACAACGTCTCGGCATCGGCCATCTCGACCAATTTTCCGAGGTACATCACGGCAACGGTGTCCGAGATGTGGCGCACGACCGAGAGGTCGTGAGCGATGAACACGAATGCCAAACCGAGGCGATCCTGTAGGTCTTCGAGAAGGTTCACGACCCCGGCTTGGATGCTGACATCGAGTGCCGACACCGGTTCATCGAGGACCAACAAGCGCGGCTCGCTCGCCAATGCACGGGCGATCCCGATGCGCTGTCGTTGCCCTCCGGAGAACTCATGGGGAAAGCGGCGGGCGTGATCCGGTGACAGCCCGACGAGCTCGAGCAGCTCACGAACCCGCGCTTCATGGTTGCCGGGGATCTTCTGAACGTCGAGCGGTTCGGCGATCGAAGCGCCGACCGTCATCCGGGGATCGAGGGACGCGTACGGGTCCTGAAAGACGATCTGCATCCGACGTCGAAGGGAGCGGAGATCACGCGGACCCATACCAACCAGTTCTCGCCCTTCGAAGGAGATGGAACCAGCGCTCGGTTCGAGCAGCCGAAGGACACATCTACCCACCGTTGTCTTGCCCGAACCAGACTCGCCAACCAGTCCAAGCGTCTCGCCAGGTCGAACCTGGAACGACACGTCGGAGACTGCTTGCACGATCCTCTTCGAAGCGCGAAGACCACGCGAGCCGCGAACCGTGAAGTTCTTGACGAGATTTCGAACCTCGAGAATGGAATCGGTGCCGCTCATGCTCCCACGACCTTCGACAATTCGTCGGCTCGCCAACACGCCGATTCAACGTCTCCCACGGGGAGCAACGACGGCATCTCGTCGGCACATCGTTCGATTGCGTGTGGACAGCGCACGCGGAAGGCGCAACCCGACGGAGGATCCATCATGTTCGGAGGTGCACCGGGAATTGGCTGCAGTCGCTCACGTCCGACCGTCGGCAACGACTGGAGGAGCCCTCGCGTGTAGGGGTGGGATGGGTGGTCGTAGACGGACTCCACGCTCCCCCGCTCGACCACTCGGCCGGCATACATGCCCTGCACCCGATCAGCGACCCTGGCCACCACTCCGAGATCGTGGGTGATGAGTACGACGGCCGCGTTCAACTCCGACTGGATCCTCTGCAAAATCTCGAGAATCTGCGCCTGTACGGTCACGTCGAGGGCCGTGGTGGGTTCATCGGCGATCAGAACTTCTGGATCGTTGGCGATCGCCATGGCGATCATGACTCTTTGTCGCATACCGCCCGAAAATTCGTGCGGATACTGCCGGGCACGCTCGGCCGGTTGGGGAATACCCACCTCGGCGAGAAGTTCGATGGCTCGCGACATCGCCGCCTTCGTCGAGACCTTGTTGTGGGCCTGGATCATTTCCACGATCTGATCGCCGATGCGATGGGTGGGATTCAGCGCCGACAACGGGTCCTGGAAGATCATGGCCACTCGTCGGCCCCGAACTTCGCGCATGATTCGGCTCGATGCGCCGACCAACTCGGTGCCGCCCACCGTGGCCGAACCGCTGATTCGCGCCGACTTCGGCAAGAGACCCATCACTCCGAGAAAGGTCACCGATTTACCGGAGCCCGATTCGCCTACCACTCCAAGAATCTCACCGGCCCGTACGTCGAGGTCGACACCGCGAACCGCCTGCACGTCACCGAACAGCGTCGGAAACGTCACCCGGAAATCTCGAAGGGACAGAACGTTCTCGGTCATCGGGTTCCGTCCAATTTCGGATCGGTCGCATCACGGAGTCCGTCACCGATGAAGTTCACACACAAAGTGGACAGAACGAGAAGGACACAGGGGAAGACGACGAGCCACCAATAGCCCGGTAACAGCGCTCCCTTGGCTCCGCCAACCAGCTTGCCGAGGGATGTCGATCCGGCCCCCGGCTGAGGGCCGTACCCGAAGAAGCCGAGTGTGGCTTCACCGATGATCGCCGACGACACGGCAAACGTGAGAGCCACGAGGATTGGACCGATGGCGTTGGGCAGCAAATGTCGCACGACGATTCGAACCGGACCGGCACCGAGTGCCCTGGCTGCTTCCACGAACTCGCGCTCTTTCAAGGCCAAAACCTGACCACGCATGAGACGAGCCACTCCCATCCAGCCGAAGAGCACGAACAGCACGATCACGAAACGAATCGACGTCGGTTTGCCGACGAAAGGTTCGAGCCACGACACGCTCGACATGACGCTACGTAGAACGAGAAGAGTGACCAGAAACGGAAAAGCCAAGAACAAGTCGGTGACTCGCATGAGTACATCGTCGATCCAGCCGCCACGCAAACCGGCGATTGCACCAATTGTCACGCCGAGAACGGTTCCGAAGAAGGCTGCAGCGAGCCCGATGAAGATCGACACCCGTAAGCCGTAGATAAGACGGCTGTAGAGATCGCGTCCGATGTCGTCCGTCCCCAGCCACGCGATACCACGAGGCGACAGAAACTGATTCGGATTTTCGATCGACGTCTTGAAAACTGCCTCGTTCACCCCGTAACGGGCTGTGAACGGGGCGAGAATCACGAACAGGATCATCGTCCCGAGAATGATCGACGAGACCAGAGCGCCCCGATGCCTGACGAAGCGCCGAAAGGCCATCCGTCCCGGCGACAGAGATTCAGCCGTCAGGCCGACTGCAGCATCTGAGGAAGTGTTGTCAGCGTCCAAGGCGAATCCTCGGGTCCAGAACCGCGTACGAGACGTCGGCAACGAGATTGAAAAAGATCACAACGAGCGTGAAGAAGAACATCCAGGGCATCATCTGCGGGAAGTCGCCATTGTCGTAGGCGCCCAGGAAGAAGTCGCCGAGTCCGGGGTAGGAAAAGATCCGTTCGGTGATGATGAGGCCACCGAGAATGGCGCCGATGTCGATGGCCGCCACGGTGACGATGGGGATGAGAGCGTTGCGTAGGGCGTGACGCACCAGCACCCGGCGCTCGCTGATGCCCTTGGAACGTGCCGTCCTCATGTATTCGGAATTGAGAACTTCGAGCAACGATGCTCGCATGTAACGCGTGTAAACGGCGACGATCTGGATCACGACCACGGTGACGGGAAGGACCATGTGTTTGATCATGAGAAACAGGTCGAAACCCCTATTTCCAGGGGGATACACACCCGACGTCGGAAGGAGAGACGAGCCGAACCAGCGATTCCAGTACACGGCGAAGACCAGCTGGAGAATGAGCGCTGAGACGTACGGGGGTGTGGAGATTGCGACGAACGCACCGGTGTTGACCGTGGTATCGCGCAGGCCTCCGGGCTTCAGCGCGACGAAGACCCCGAGCGACAACCCGATCAGAATGCCGATTCCGGTAGCGGTCAGACCGAGCCGGAGGGTGTTCATCATCGCGTCGCGGAATTCGGGCCACACTTCACGGCTGCCCTTGATGGAGCGAGGCCAATCAAAGGTCACGAAACCTTGCAGCCACTGGAAATATCCCCGCAGGTAGCCCCCGAAACCTTCGTAGAGGCCATTGGTCTCGATGTATTGCTGGATCTTCTTGGCCGAGGCGCGTTGATTGACCCTCAAATAACTCGCGAGAGGGTTGGTTCCCACTCGCAGAGCGACGTACACGAGAAAGGTCACGATCAGAACCATGGGTACGGCCCACAGCAAGCGTCGCACAACGAAACGAAGCATGATCGACCTCCCCCCTTTCCGATCGGTCGTAACAGAACAGTATTCCCGGGTGGCCCGGGACAAGTACTGGGGGCTGGCCCGCAGGCCAGCCCCCAGACACTCGATTGGTCAGTAGTTCTCGATCAGAGAACTTCGACCGTGGGCTCTCCGGCCACCAAGTTGGTGATCTCGAAGGTGCCACCGTTGGTGGTGTCCCAAACGTTGGGCAGGACCGGGAACGCCGTGGTCCAGACCATCCAGGACGAGTTCGCGCACTCGGTGACGGGGTTCAGACACTCGGGCCACTGCTCGGCTCCGAGAATGATCTGGCCGTCACCATCCACATCTTCCCACTGCGAGAAGTTGTTGAACGCGCGGTAGTTGTTCAACTGTGCATCCACCGGACCGCCGAGGCGATCAGTGCGCCAGAAGCCGGCCTTCGGGAACTGGAACAGCGGCAACATGACGTAGTCGCCAGCCATGAGATCCATGACCTGCTTCACCAGTTCGGCGCGAGGACCCTCGTCGACGGTGATGTCGGCTTCCTTCAGAAGCGCAGTGGCTTCCTCGTTGCACCAACCCGTCGAGTTCTGTCCAGCGTTGTTGTTCGCGTCGCTCGGGATCTGATCACAGGCGAACGAGGCGTTCAGGTAGGCCGGGTCCGGCGGTGCGGTGCTGATGTACATGGCCATGTCGTAGTCGAGAGCTGGGAGACGCTGCTGGAAGTAGCAAGCGGCATCACAGTTGTCGGCGACCACGTTGAAACCAGCGGCCTGCATCAACGGAATGAGATACGCCTGGGTGTTCTCACGACGAGTGTTGCCGGTGTTGATGATCCAACGAATGGTCGGTGCTTCACCGCCGTCCTTGGCCCAGTAACCGCTTCCGTCCTTGGCCCAACCATTGGCCTCGAGAAGCGCCACTGCACCCTCGGGGTCATACTGGCCGACGAAGGAATCGTTGCAGTAGGGGCCGGGAACGATCGGACCACACTCGAGGAGCTTGCCCTGACCGTCCGACAACGGGATGTAGATCTGCTCGAAGACGCCCTGACGATCAAGGGACTTCACGAAGGCCTCGCGGAAGATCGGGTCCGAGAACGGGCCACCACGGTTCGGATCGGACTGGAAGTAGAAGCCCTCGTAGTCGCCACCGAACTCCACCTTGTTGGTGATGTTGGCATCGGACAACGCGTCGGTGATTCCAGCGAAGAACTGCGGATAGATGAAGTCGACTTCACCGGCCAAGATGGCGGCGCTCTGTGTATCGAAGTCGGCGAACGGCACCATGACGACGCGCTCGGTCGACGGCGCATCGCCCCAGTAGTTCGGGTTCGGTGTGAACACGAGCTGCTCAGGACTCCACGAATCCATGATCCATTCGCGTCCCGAGATCTGGATGCTGTCGGCGAAATCAGTTGAGATGTCGTTGCAGTCCTCAACGGCCGACGCCTGGATCAAACCACCGAAGAGGAGCTTGTACGGCGCGTAGACCTCATTGAATTCCACGACGACCTGCTGATCGCTCGCTCCGGCCTCGATCGAAATGATCTTGTCGTAACCGGTCGTGCTGATCGAGCCTGGCGTGTTGAGAGTCGCGTTCACCGAACACTGGAAGTCGGCAACGGTGATCGGACAGCCGTCCTGCCACACCGCGTCAGGGTTGATGTCGATGGTGATGCGCATGGCAGCTTCGCCTTCGGCTCCGCCGGCGCCACCCTCGAGGGTGCCCGAACCGCAGGCCGAAGTGTCGGTGTCGCCACCATCACTGGGTGCTTCGGTGGCCGGAGCCCCCGTATCGCTTGACGATGAGTCGCCGTCGTCGCCGCCACAGGCCGCGATCACGAGCGACGCACCGGCGAGAAGGGCGAGCACTCTGCTCGTCTTCTTCGTCATGGTTGACCTCCTGGTCGATGTATGGAGGGAATTCCTGGGCCATGAGGCCACGGGATGACCCGCCCGACGACCATCCTCCCCGAAGGTCGCGGCGCCGGAAGACTACCAGCGCGCCGATCCGTCGACGGCCAGGCTCCCGACCACTCTGGTCGCCCGTCGACCGGCGTCAGCGGGAGTGCTGGGGATACTGAACGATTCGAGCGAATTCGTCGGGGTCGAGGCTGGCCCCGCCGACAAGGACTCCGTCCACATCGGACCCGTCCATGATCTCGGCGATGTTGCCGGCCTTCACCGATCCTCCGTACTGAAGGCGGGTCGATTGAGCGGTGTCGTCGTTCCAGGTCTCGGCGATGGTCCGGCGAATCGCCTGGCAGACGGTCTGAGCATCGTCTGCTGTGGCAGTCAGTCCGGTTCCGATGGCCCAGATCGGTTCATAGGCCACGACGATTCCCGCGACCTGATCGGCGGTACGTCCGGCCAGCGATCCTCGAACCTGCCCAGTCACGCGCTCGAGGGTCTGACCGGCCTCGCGTTCATCCTGCGTCTCGCCCACACACACGATGGGGGTCATGCCATGAGCCAAGACGGCACCCACCTTGGCCGCGACGACGTCATCGGTCTCGCCGAACATCTGACGTCTTTCACTGTGACCGCAGATGACGTATCGAACTCCCAACTTGGCGAGAAAGGGCGCCGCCACTTCTCCCGTGAAGGCCCCGGAGTTCTCGTGATGGCAATTCTGAGCTCCGAGGACGAAGCGCAATTCGTCGGCCTCGATCAGAGTCTGGACGCTTCTCAAATCGGTGAAAGGTGGGTGAAGTGACACGTCGACCTGCTCGAAGTCGTCCTTGGACACGAGATAACTCAACTTTTGAACGATCTGGATCGCCTCGTAATGATTGAGATTCATTTTCCAGTTGCCACTCACGAGAGGGCGACGTTGCGACTTACCCGACATTGGGTGCCTTTCTGAGAGCGGCGAGCCCGGGAAGGTCGCCCAGTTCCAAAAGTTCGAGAGATGCCCCGCCACCTGTCGAGACATGGTCGATCCGGTCGTCCAGACCGAATTGCGCAAGAGCTGCCGCCGAGTCTCCCCCGCCCACCACCGTGAAGGCTTTGGTCTCGGCCATGGCCTCGGCCACCGTCCGGGTTCCTTTGGCGAAACGTTCGTCTTCGAACATTCCCATCGGCCCGTTCCAAAAGACGGTCCGCGCGTCCATGATGATGTCGCTGAACGCCGCGGCCGAACCAGGTCCGATGTCGAATCCCTTGGCGCCCGGAGGAAGTCGTCGTCCAAACGTCGCGTACGCCCCGTCCGCATCGACGCCCGTGATGTCTTCGGGAAGGTGGATCGGCTTGCTGCTGTCCAGCAGACGTCGACACGTGTCGACTTGATCCGGCTCGAACAACGAATCGCCGATCGGATACCCCTGGGCGGCAAGGAAGGTGAAGCACATCGCCCCGCCGATGACCAATCCGTCGACCACTTCGAGCAGAGCCTCGACGACGCCCAACTTGTCGGAAATCTTCGATCCGCCCAGAACCGCAACGAACGGATGCTTGGGATGATTCCGAAGTTCCAGCAACACTTCGACCTCGCGAGCAAGGAGTCGACCCATGGCCGAGGGCAGAGTTCGCGGAGGACCCACGATCGATGCATGGGCACGATGAGCGGCGCCGAAGGCGTCATCGACGTACATGTCGATGCCGCTCACGAGGCGAGTCACGAAATCCCCGGAATCTCCCTCCTCGCCGGCGTCGAACCTGAGGTTCTCGAGCAGCTCGACTCCTGGGGCCAGTTCACGAAGACGTGCGGCGACCGGCTCCATGGAGTACCGGTTATCGGGTGCACCTTTCGGACGCCCGAGATGACTGGCGCACACCACCTCTGCTCCCCTCTCGGTGAGCCATTGAATGGTGGGCAAGGCGGCCCGAATACGAAAATCGTCGGTGATCCGACGGGAACCGTCGGCCAACGTCTCGAGAGGAACGTTGAAATCGGTTCGAACGAGCACTCGACGACCGTCGACATCGCCGAGGTCCTCGAGGGTCGGGAGGCCGTCGATCATCGATCAGGAACGCTTGATTCGAGCACCGGCATGGAGGGTGAGATCGACCAGTCGGTTGCTGTAACCCCACTCGTTGTCGTACCAGGCCAGAACCTTGGCCATTTTGCCCATCGATGCAGTGAGTCCGGCATCGAAGATGCTGCTGTGCGGATCGGTGACGATGTCGCTCGAGACGATGGGATCCTCGGTGTAGCGAAGTACGCCCTTCAGCGGTACCGACTCGGCGGCCTTCTTGAAAGCTGCGTTGATCTCGTCGACCGACGCAGACTTGTTCAGATTGACCGTGAAGTCGACGATCGAACCAGTGGGCACCGGAACCCTGAGTGAGGTCCCGTCCAGCTTCCCCTTCATGCTTTCGAGCACCAAGCTGGTGGCTCGTGCGGCACCCGTGCTCGTCGGAACGATGTTGATCGCCGCACCACGGGCACGGCGCAGGTCCTTGTGCGGACCGTCGACCAACATCTGGTCCCCGGTATAGGCGTGGACGGTCTGCATCAAACCTTCGCTCACTCCGAACGCATCGTCGAGAACCTTCACCAAGGGAACGAAGCAATTCGTCGTACAGCTGGCATTCGACACCACTTGATGGCGTGCATGGTCGAAGTCGTCGTGGTTGACGCCGAACACGAAGGTGGCGTCGGCATTGTCGCACGGTGCCGAGACGATCACGAGAGGAGCACCACCTTCGAGATGGGCGGCCGCCGAATCACGCTTCGTGAATATTCCCGTGCTCTCGATCACGAGATCGACTCCGAGATCGCCCCACGGAAGGCTCTTGGGATCGCGTTCGCTCAGGACTTTGATCGTTCGTCCGTCGATCGAGACGCCGTCTCCGCTCGCCTTGATCTCGTTCGGAAGGACGCCGAGTACCGAGTCGTACTTGAGAAGATGAGCCATCGTCTCGAGAGACCCGAGGTCGTTGACGGCCACGATTTCCACGTCGGCCCCACGACTTTGCACGGCCCGGAAGAAATTTCGGCCGATGCGACCGAATCCGTTGATTCCTACTCTGACGACCATTGCTGCACCTTTCCGTCGGGCCGGCCGACTCTTCGTCGGAGAACCTAGTTCCAGTGATCGATCGCCGTTCGTATCCCGGGACGTTCAGCGACCGACGTCACGATGTCCGGTCCGGACCGGCTGCCCGCTCTGGCGCAGTCGATTGGCCACTTCTTCGGCCACCGCCACCGACCGATGACGACCACCCGTACAGCCGATGGCGACCGTGAGGTAACTCTTTCCTTCGTGCACGTATTCGGGCAGAACACCGCTGATCAGCATCATGAAGTCGTCGACGAACCGAGTGGCGGACCCTTGCTCGAGGACGAACCGACGGACGGGCTCGTCCAGTCCGGTCATGGGTCGCAAGGACTCGTCCCAATGGGGATTGGGGAGGAAGCGCACGTCCATCACGATGTCGGCGTCGAGGGGGATCCCGAACTTGAAGCCGAATGATTCGACGGTGACTTCCAGGCGTTCGGCCCCACTCGACTCGAACACGCCGAGCAATCGCGACTTCAGCTGGTGAACGTTCAGATCGGTGGTGTCGATAGCGAGATCGCAATCGGCTTTGATCGACTCCAGCAACGTCCGCTCTCTCTGTATGGCCTCGAGCAGCCCGCCTGCTTCGTCGGCGAGCGGATGGCGACGACGAGTTGCCTCGTAACGGTTGACCAACTCCTGATCAGATGCGTCGAGATACACCACTCTGACCCGATGGCCCGCCGATCGAAGACCAGACACTTTGGGCATCAGCTCGACATGTTGACGACCGGCCACCAGCGCAAGCTTCTCGATCGACGAGGACGGTTGGCTGGCCAGTTCGACGATCGTGTCGACAAGAGTGGTGGGAAGATTGTCCACGACGTACCAACCGAGGTCCTCCAGAACCGCCGCAGTTGCGCTGCGACCGGCTCCGGACATTCCGGTGATCACCAAGATGTCGGCCACTGAGATCGACGTTAGCAAGATCGGCTCGTCGAGCTTCCTCGATCAGCGTTTCTCGGCCTGGATATGAAGAAGCCGAGGAATGGTCGCCGCTGCCTCGTACTCGAACGCGCGGGCGAGGAAGCCTCGAGGAGGTGCCGGCTCGTCCAATCCGGTGATGACGAAGCCACTGTGGACCAAGGCACCCACGTAGCGCGACAGCGGTCGATGGATGAAGGGAATGAAAACGTCTTTTTCGACCTCTTCGATGCTCTCTTCCTCGATGAGATACGGCCCGATTCTCCAGTACTGCTCGGGAGGGTCGAGCACCTGATCGTCGATCCAACCACTCCCCGGCGTCTGAAGGAGAGGATGGTTCAGGAAGAACGAAAAGCGCCCTCCCGGACGAAGCACACGCGCGACCTCGTCGATGGCCGAGTCGACTTCTCTGATGTGCTCGAAGACCAGGCACGCCACCACCGCGTCGAAGGATCCGTTTCCGAACGGCAGGCGATCGGCACCGGCCCGAGCCACCGACATCGACGCACCCTGCTCTCGGTCGCTTCGCTCTTTCGCGACCCTGATCTGATTCCATGTCGGGTCGATTCCGACGACATGACAACCATGAGCCCGAGCCAAGGCGCGACCGATCTGACCGTCGCC
>Ga0075474_10000828_pt1 | contig 12427 bp, 10 predicted proteins | sample DEB08_DNA_2_FD_71485 | JGI IMG/M metagenome (GOLD analysis project Ga0075474, IMG submission 71485) | Aqueous microbial communities from the Delaware River and Bay under freshwater to marine salinity gradient to study organic matter... | ecosystem: Environmental > Aquatic > Marine > Coastal ...
CTCATAACCCAGAGGTCGTAGGTTCAAATCCTGCCCCCGCAACCAAGGTCATTGCCCCCGACGGCACCACTATCGCCTCCGCCGGAGTGGACATTGCCGCCGCTGCCGTGACAACCGTCCCCTTGCGCACCGGACTGACCCCCGCCAGCATCCTTGGACCTGCGATCACCACCGGAATCACCCTCATGGCGATCGGCGGACTGATGGTGTTCGGCATCCTGCACCGCATCCCACGCCCGAATGCCTCGATCCCGAGAAGACGAATCGCACGCCCGCACCAGATGCTCGGTCTCTCGACGGAATCGACCTGCTGACCTAGTTTGCAGCGCCCAGGCAGGTTGTACAGCCGTGTGATGGGTGGGGCCTTGCTGATCGCAGGCCCAATGCCCCTGCTCACGTGCCACTGAACGACGGAATCTTGTTCGAAAGTGCTGGTACTTGCGTCGACCGATGCCTGAAAACTGAAGGCGGCTGGAAGATCGCCCATGGAGCGGCACGCGTCCAATCGCGATCAAGAGGTGTCGAGCGTAGTGACGCTCCTATTGGCGATTCCCACCCTGGAAACCAGGGAAAAAACCGAACGTGCGGGATCTAGTTGCCAGTACTGCCGCTGACTGTGGGGGATTGGGAACCACGAACGAGTGCTGGCACCAGCCGCACGAAAAGCACCATGACGACAAGCTCTACGAGAGTCTGGGTTACGACGGCCAGCGGAGCGATAGCCAGCTCTACGGGGAGCGCGAGGGCAAGTGGGAGTACGACAAGTGAGTTTCGGGTCACACCACTGAAGATCACTGCTCCCGTGCCCGGAGTGTCGAGCTTTGCAACCCGGCTCGCACCTACTCCCACGAGGAGCATAATGATCGCGAAACCCGCGTACAGCGGCAGCAACCTGAGAAGCGTGAGCGCCTCGCTACCGACTGCGGCGATCTGAGATCCGATGATCACGGCGAGGGTCAGCATCATGAGGGGTACCATCGCCGCCGCCATCACCTCTTCGATTCGGCGACCGATCGCATAGCGACGGGCAATGGCTTGCACGATGGCCGCCCCGACGAGCGGAATGACAATCAGAATGACGAACGCCTCGACGAAAGGCTCGATCTCTACCAGTCCGGTGAGGTCCGGGCCGGCGATCACCAGGAGATAAAGCGGCAGCAGCATGATCTGCAAAAGCATCAGCAATGGCGTAGCTGCCAACAATCGCACTTTCGCGCCCCCGGCTAAACCAGTGAAGACGATGACATAGTCGACGCATGGCGTGAGCAGCACCAGCAGCAGTCCGAAAAACAGCCCTTGCTCATCTTCCACAAACCGAGATAGCCCAAAAACAACGATCGGAACGATCACGAAGTTGACGACCACCACAGTGCTGAGGAACTTCCAGTCACGAAAGGCCCTGCCGAGCTCGATGATCGGCACGCCAAGGAACGTCGCGAAGAGGAGAAGAGCAAGCACCGGGTTCGTCGCGGTCTCGAGGACTGGCGCGACGCCCGGCGTGACAAGTCCGATGATGCCCCCGACAGCGATCGCCAACAGATAGAGCGCGACCTGATGTGAGTCCCACCAAGAGATCACGCGGCGTAGCGACACGGTGGTCACATCACGAAAACGTAGGGAAACCGCACGACGATCGTCACGACGATGAGCGCGTAGTTCGCGACGATGACGGCCACCACATACGGCTTGAGGGCGAGACCAAGAGTGCGCGTCGCTCCTCCGCTCCACTGCCCGTTGGCCATGGTGAACACCAAGGTGGCCCACCATAGGGGAATTGTCGCCGCCCACACCACCAAGCAGTAAGGGCACAGCACTCCGATGACGAATGCGCTCTGCACGAACAGCCAGGTGACGAAGGCCCACGCTCCGAACAACCCCAGAACTACGATTCGCCAAAACCACGGCGCGAACCTGGCACCAGCAAGCAACGCGAGGCCGACCACGATCGGGGCGACGAACCCCGCCACCCCGATCACAGGGTTCGGAAATCCGAGCAGAGATGCCTGCCAACGGTCGAAGAGAGCACCGCACGACACGAAGGGGCTGATGTCACACGCAAGAGCCTCCTGCGGGTTCTGCAAAGAACGAACCCGCTCGATCAACAGTGCGGTCGATGCCAACCAGCCGATCGCTCCGCCAATGATCAACAAGATTGACAATGGAAGCCATGAGCGCACGTCGCTCGCGGCTCGAACATCAGCCTGAAGATCGACCATCGATGGTTCTCTTGTCGTGACCACTCGCCACCTCACCTCTCGCTTCGAGTCTAAGGTTTGCCCCTCCGCAGACGACTCGAAGGTCCACGGGTACGATAGAGCGGTGGAAGCCTTGAACGGAGAGCGCCGTGCGGCGCACGAAGCTTTCGTCTTCGCTCGTCGCCTGCTTCTGGTTTTTGTCGCAGGGATCCTGTTCGCTGTCGGAGCTATGACAGCCGACCACATCGAAAACATCGGCGCATCAGTTAGCCCCGGCTCTGCGACGGTCTTTGACGTTCGAGACGCGAGTGGCGTCACAACCGACTTGTCGATGTCGACGGCCGGCGCCGCCAGTGAGGGCAATGAGTGGTCCACCGGTGACTTGGTACTCCTGACGTGCTCGATCGTCGCCCTGCTCGTGTTGCTTGTCCACATCTTTCGAGCTGGATCGACTGTGGGCTCACCGCGACGACGCATACACCAGCACGCGACTCATCTGCTGTCCGCGCGCCTTCGCATCAATATCGACGGACCTGACCGACTAGCACTCTGCGTCATTCGCACTTAAGAGCCACCGGGCCGTCCGTCGTCGCTCATCACGTGACGCCAGCGGCACCCTCCTCTCGCGTCGTCGAAGTCGGCGTCTCTCTTTCGTGCGCTCTCCATACTCTGAAAGGTTCTTCCGTGAACGCCAACACCAACGTCAAGATCTCCCTCTTGCTGACAGGCCTCATGATCGTCGTCGTCGTTGCCTTCATCATCGTCGCCATCGTGCAAGCGCCCTCTCCCGCCGCGGCGCCCGGCACCGACGAGGTCACACCGAGTGAATCTGTCCTCCAACCCGACACCCACATTCTCGATGACGCCGGCGAGGGCGCTGTGACCCTCGTCGAGTTTCTCGACTTCGAATGCGAGGCATGCGGCGCCTTCTACCCCGTCGTCGAAGAGCTTCGCGAGGAGTTCGCGGGCGAAGTGACATTCGCCTTCCGCTACTTCCCTCTACCGGGCCACGTCAACTCGACAACCGCAGCGCTCGCAGTGGAAGCGGCCGCGCAGCAGGGCAAACTTGAAGAGATGTTCGCCCGTATGTACGAGACGCAGACCCAGTGGGGCGAATCGCAAGAGTCGAAGGCGGATCTCTTCCGCCAGTACGCCGACGAGCTCGGACTCGACCTGGTCGAGTACGACGTGGCGGTGGCTTCACCCGAGACACTCGAGCGGGTGAAAGCAGACTTCGAGGACGGCGTTTCGCTCGGAGTGCAATCGACCCCGACGTTCTTCCTCAACGATCGGCCGGTGCAGCTGACATCGTTTGACGACCTCCGGGCAGCCGTCGAGGCCGAGCTGCAGCGATGACGATCAGGCGACTACGCTGATGACCCTCGTGACGACTCCCCTGGCGCCCCCCGGCCTTGACGAGTTCTTGGGCCTGTCAGCGACGACGTCCTTCGCTCTTCCGATCGCGGCGATGACGATTGCCGTGCTGTACCTCATCGGCGCGATCGGGATGTGGGTTACTGGCCGACGTTGGTCGGTCGCACGCACCATATCTTTCGTCATCGGGTGTGGGGTGATCGCGGCCACGACGGGTTCGGCTCTTGAGGATTACAGCCAGGTGATGCTGTCGGTGTTCATGTTCGAGCAGCTGACACTGATGATGCTCGTTCCGCCGCTTCTGGTGCTCGGCTCGCCCGGGCGCCTGTTGCTGCGCACTGTGCCGCATCGCGGGTTGGGCCGAGTCGTGCTGATCGCGATTCTCTCAGCGCTGCGCAGCAGGTCAACGCGATGGCTGCTGCACCCAGCGTTCAGTGTTTCTATCTTCCTGCTGCTGTTCTACGGCCTCTACCTTGGGGACCTTCTCGATCCCATCCTCGGGCTTCCCATCGGGCACGCTTCTCTCGAACTCGTCTTCTTGATTGCTGGCATCGTGTTCACCATTCCCATCCTCAGCGACGGTCCGCTTCCGATCCGCATGTCGTACCCGGCGCGAGCGTTAGACCTCGCAGCCGAGGTGGCCCTGCACGCGTTCTTCGGGGTCTTCCTGATGATGAGTCCAACGCTCTTCACCGACTATTTTGCCAACCCGCCGGCATCACTCGGTATCGATCCTCTTGTCGACCAGGGGGTGGCCGGCGGTTTGGCGTGGTCGTACGGCGAGGCGCCGACTGTGCTCGTCCTCATGTATATCCTCCATCGATGGTTCCGAGACGACACCGACAAGGCGACAGCGGCGGATGCTCGCGCAGACCAGCACGGAAATGCCGACCTCGACGCCTACAACGAGTATCTGGCGCGTCTGCGCAGCCGCGGTGGCTCAGATTCCTCTCCTGCTGGTGAACCCGGATGACACGGTCGCAGCGCGCGAACGAGCCTGAGCCTTTCCGCCGCATGGCGCTCGCACCCGGCCTGCTGGGGGCCATCGCAGCTATTGTCGGGGTCTTCGCCATCGGCAATGAACTGTTTTTCGTCGTCAGTTTCGTGATCGCCGTGCTCGCGCTCATTATCGGATGGTTTGCGGTCCAGTCGCGCCAGTGGTGGTGGTTGCCATTTCCGGCCGCGATCGCAGTGGTGTGGAACCCGGTGATTCCGCTCGCATTCGCGGATGCGGTCTGGCTCCCGTTGCAGTACGCGGCTGCCGCCGGGTTCATCGTCGCTGGTCTTGTCATTCGCGTGTCGGACCACGATCGATAGTGAGCAGATCGCGGAAGTCACTCTGATTTGGGGCAACGAGCCTGGCATCGGGCGGGGTCGGTCTCGCGCTAATGGTGTTGCCTCCTTTATGGGCAGGTTGGCGACGAAGTTGGTGTTGTTGCCGCCCAGAGACCCGGAGGCCGAGGGCATCGTGGAGCGACGCAGGCGTCACGCCGCCGCGGGCTCGGGCTTCTTGCGCGGTGGGGCATCCTCGTGGTCGATGCCCTGGTGCTCCTTATCGCGCTCGAAGTTCAGCAAGCGCAGCGCATTGGCGACCACGATGAGGGTCGAGCCCTCGTGGATGAGCACGACGGCGCCGATGTTGAGCCCGGCGAATGTGGCGATGATGAGGAACGCCACGACGGCGAGGCTCGCGATCAGGTTCTGGCGAATGATGCGGCTCGCGGCACGGCTGAGGCGTACGGCGAACGGCACGCGGCCTAGGTCGTCGCTCATGAGGGCGATGTCGCAGGTCTCGAGGGCGACGGTCGAACCGGCGGCACCCATTGCGATGCCGACGTCGGCCCGGGCCATGGCCGGGGCGTCATTCACGCCGTCGCCGATCATCGCGATCGGTCGCGATTGCTCGGACAGCAGGGTGATGTGGGTCACCTTGTCCTCTGGCATGAGGTCGCCGAGCGCGGTGTCGATGCCCACCTCGCGGGCGACGGCGTCAGCGACGCGCTGGTTGTCGCCGGAGATCATGACGAGCTGGTTCACTCCGGCGGCGCGCAGAGCAACCAGCACCTGCGCGGACTCGGCGCGCGCGACATCCATCACGCCGACGATGCCGAGGAAGCGGTCGCCGCGGCGCACGATTATGATGGTCTGCCCGGCGTCGAGTACGCGCTCGTATTCGGCGCGCAGCGGCTGCGGCAGAGTGAGTCCCTGCTCGTCGAACATGCGGAGGTTGCCGACCTCGACCAGCTCGCCCTCGACCGTCGCGCGCACGCCGCGGCCGACGACCGACGTGATGTCCGTGACCTCGAGGCGGTCGCGTTCGCCCAGCTCGGGAGCGAGATCGCGAAGGATGGCGGAGGCCAGCGGATGATCACTGAGCGCCTCGACCGCGACGAGGGTTGGCACCAGCAGCTCGCCAGCTTCGCCTTCGCAACGGATCACGGAGCTGACGCGCGGTTCGCCCCAGGTGAGGGTTCCGGTCTTGTCGAAGGCCATAGTCGTGACGCGGCCGAGTGTCTCGAGCGGGCCGCCGCCCTTGACGAGCACACCGGCCCGCGCGGCGCGCGCGACCCCGGCGAGCACGGCGCTCGGTGTGGCGATCGCGAGCGCACACGGGCTCGCGGCGACCAGCACAGTCATAGCGAGGTAGAACGCGTCGGGGAACTCCTGCCCGAACCCCCAGAGCGATGCCCCGAGCGTGACCGCTACGCCAACAATGACGATCGGCACGTACCAGCGTTGGAACGTGTCAATGAACTGCTGAGTCGGCGACTTCGCCTGGTCCGCGGTGCGCACCATCTCGATAACTTTGCTGAGCGTCGAGTCGGCGGCGGTAGCCGTCACCTCGATCTCGAGCGCTCCTGCGCCGTTGACCGTGCCAGCAAACACGCGGTTTGCCGCCGGCAAGGTGTTGGAGTTGCGCAACGCGCGCTCGGGGTCGTCGACCGGCGATTTCTCGACCGGGATCGACTCGCCGGTGACGGCGGACTGGTCGACGGCCGAGACGCCCAAAACCACGAACCCGTCGGAGGGGATGCGCGAGTTGGGGCGCACCACCACGATGTCGCCGATATTGATCTCTTGCACGGGCAACTCGACGGGCTCACCGCCGTTGCGTCGCACCAGCGCCGTGCGCGGTGCGAGTTCGGCGAGGGACTCGATCGACTTCTTCGCCCGGCTCAGCGCATACTCCTCGAGCGCGTGACCGAGGCTGAAGAGGAACAGCAGCACGGCACCTTCGGCCCATCTTCCGATCAGGGCGGCGCCGATCGCTGCGACCAGCATGAGGAAGTCGACCTCGAACTTACCCCGCAGAGTCGAGGAGATCGCGCCGCGGATCGTGAAGAACCCGCCGAAGAAGTAGGTGCCGAGGAAGAAGGCAAGCGGCAGACCGACCGAGGGCAGGCCGAACGCTAGTTCTGAGATCATGCCAGCCCCGTAGGTTGCGCCTGCGGCGATAGCGAACCACAACTCGATGCGGGAGGAGCCGTGAGCATGTTCTTCGTCGGGCTTCGCCGCGGCGGTGGTCGTCGTGGTGGATCTGGGTCGCGTCATGATTGCCACTATACATCACAACATATTGATGTATTAGGAGTAATCACTCCCGTCACTGGCTCGTCGGGCAGAATGGTGCGTGTGAGAACGCCGGAGGCAGCACACCAGCACGATCTGCTGAGCAAGTCTGACGCAGAACGACTTGCCGAGCTTATGCAGGCCCTCGCCTCACCGGTGAGGCTACGGATTCTGAGCGCACTGCGCGGGGGACCAATCACCGTCACTGAGCTGACCGAACGGCTCGGAATCGGGCAGACGACGGTGTCGAACCACCTGCGACTCTTGCGGCACCTCAGCCTGGTGGACGGCGACCGCCAGGGGCGCCACATCTTCTATTCGCTGTTCGACGAGCACGTCGTCGACCTGCTCGACGACGCGGTTGGTCACGTGGTGCACCTACCGCGGTATGGCGAGCGAGGCTCCGGCGGTCTATCGATTTAGTCCGAGGGTCCAGACCCGATTGTCGGTCCCTGCACGACGCTAGTTCAGTCCGTATCGTGCTCGACCGCGCGCCACGACCTCATCGAGGTCACTGCGACCAGCGGCGTACTCTTCACCGTGTGCGCGAGTAGCCGCCGGGGAGGGGCTCGGGTCTGATCGCGCTCGGCTGAGTCGTCCCTCAACCACTGCAATCTCTCCGCAGGACTCACCCGATTCGTAGCCTGTCGCACGAATCCAAATAGTCTGATTTCTGCTGGGGAAGCGCGTTATCTGTTTTCACGATAGAAGGCGGCAGCGAATCACGCTGAGACGGCGTCGGCATCGCTTGACAGTTTGCGAACCGACCAGGCCGTCTGCCGTCACCGTGAGTTGCTTCTGCAGAGGTGAAGTGGTCGCGGGGCCCTCTTGCCGTCGACCGCAATCGATGCCGTGGGGAAACTGATCTTCGGCATGGCGGCAGCCTCCTCGAGCTTCTCGGTGGCTTCGGCCTATTTCTCGCGAGCCGCTTTCGTCTCGGTGAACGGCCTGTCTTTTCGAGCTTGGATGCCCGCATTGCGGGCGGCGTCACTTCGAGTCTTCTCGGCCGTGTCGTGGTCAATTTTCGCCACGGACCGCTCCTCAATGGAGGGCCAGCGCATCGCCATGGTCGACGATGACTCCCGGCAAGATGGCGTCACGGTCGCACAGCAGTGCGATGCGGTGAGAGCGTCTCGCTACAGCCCCAACAGTGCCCGCCGGAATCGGGACCTCCAGCCGCGGCAGTGCAGTTCAGCTTCGGTGTCTATAGGCCCGAATACGAGTGCAACCCCTTGAAGAAGAGGTTGACGATCGTGTAGTTGAAGATCACGGCGGAGAAGCCGACGATCGCCAGCCACGCCGAGCGCTCACCACGCCAGCCACGCGTGGCACGTGCGTGAATATAGCCGGCGAAGAGCGTCCAGATGATGAAAGTCCACACCTCTTTGGTGTCCCAGCCCCAGTAGCGACCCCAGGCGCGCTCGGCCCAGATCGCTCCCGCGATGAGGGTGAAGGTCCAGAACACGAAACCGACGACGTTGACGCGATAGGCGAGCGACTCGAGTGTCGTCGCCCCGGGCAGCGTGTCGAGAAAGCGCAAGCCTTCGGCCTTGTGCGCGGCGCGGCGAGCGCTCAACAGCTGCATGATCGAGAGCCCGGCGCCAATAGCGAAGAAGCCCGTCGCTAGTGAGGCAACAAAAACGTGGATGACGAGCCACACAGACTGCAAGGCCGGCGGAAGAAGATCCTTAGGGAGGCGGAGACACGCTTTCGATACTCGGGCCTCCACGCCGTACGTGCCGGGCTCAGATACGTTGCGAGATCGTCAGCGGTGACTTGCAAGAGCGGGTGGAGGTTGGCCAGTCGGGCCACATCGCCTTCACGCTGCAGAACGGTTCCACGGGCGTACCCCTGGTCAAGAAGATGGTGACGAAACTGCCGCGTCAGAGTCGAGCATATATCGTTTCGACTTTGCGGCACGGGTCACCAGCCTATCGACGCGAGACACTGAGCGGTCTACCCCGTAAGGGGGCCACCCCGGCAAGCTCTCGTCGACCGGTCGGTCGAGGACGCGAAACCGGGCGGCACGCTCGTAACCCAGAGGTCGTAGGTTCAAATCCTGCCCCCGCAACCATGACAAAGCCCCCTCTCAGGAGGGGGCTTTGTGTTTCCCGCTTAAGCTTGAGCTATGTCAACCCTTCGCGTCACTGTGGTGCAGTTTGCACCGGGAGAGAGCGCTGCGGCGAACTTGGACGCCATGGCGCCCTTCGTCCAGGAAGCTGCGGAGGCAGGCTCTGAGATGGTGGTCTTTCCCGAGTACAGTCATGCCTTCACCCCCACCTTGGGTGAACAGTGGGCTGCGTCTGCCGAAAGCGCTGAGGGAGAATTTGTCCGAGGACTCACGGCGCTCTCGACCGGGCACGGAGGAATGGTCATCGTCGCGGGGATGTTGCTGCGCTCGCTGGGTGATGAGCGACCGGCCAACACGCAGCTGGCGGTGGGGACAGAGGGAATTCTTGCTCGTGCCGAGAAGATTCACCTCTATGACGCCTTTGGCGCCACAGAGTCCACCTGGATTCGACCAGGAGCCCTGAGCGAGCCCGAGTTGTTCTCGTGCGGTGGTCTTCGGATCGGGATGATGGCCTGTTATGACCTGCGCTTCCCCGAAGTGTCGAGGCGTCTTGTGGATGCTGGAGCAGAGGTCATCGTGACCCCAGCGCAGTGGGTGCCGGGGGAGTCAAAAGCTCACCATTTTGAGACCTTACTCACCGCACGGGCTATTGAGACTCAAACATTTGTGGTGGCCAGTGACCACCCGGAGCCCTCGGGTGTGGGCCTCTCACAGATTGTGGACCCCCGTGGTCGTGTTGTCGCCACAGCAGGTGTCGATGCTGGGGTTGTTCATGGCGAACTAGAGAGCGCACTGCTCCACGAAGTGCGCGAGGCAAACCCCATGTCGGCGGCTCGACGCTTTGGGGTGACCCCGCTCTAGGTTGCCTGTGGAGAAAATCTGCGGGGTGTTTCTCCTTCTTTCTACACTCCGAGGATGAAGCCTCTCCTCCTCATTACTCTTCCTCTTCTTGCCCTGGTGGGGTGCCAGACCCTGGAGCAGGAGATTGTTCTCCCCGGGGTGGATGAGCCGCCTCCCGCGGTTCTCTTGGGCCATGTTCCTGGTGGGCTACCGGCAGATTTTTATGAGGACGCAGCCGAGGTCACCGGTGAAGCAGTACTTCGCTACGTTGCGCTCTCTGACCAGATCACTACCGAGGGCGGGGTAAATCCCCAATCGATGAAATCCCTGGTGTCCCCTGAATGGTGGGTGGTGGAGCAAGAGGGCTTTGCCTACTTCGTCGAGGAGGGCTTTCGCACCCAAGGAACGAGTGAGGTGTCTCGGTTCCTGGTGCAAAGTGCTCGCCTCACACCGAGAGACACCGTCGAGGTTGGCGTCATCGCCTGCGTGGACACCACGGGAGTCATTGTTTTTCCTTCTGAGAGTCCTGATCCACCCGACATTCTGTGGCAGTGGCATCCGGCGTATGAAGATTTCGAGGGTGAGGAAGCCGACTGGGCGGCTATTGAAGAGTTCCTGGAGGACCCTCGGGTGTCCTGGGGCTCGCCTCAGGCCGTGGTGTTCTGGTTCGAGGGTCCCTCGATGGACTCACTGCTTCTGAGTAGTTCAGAGCCGTGGTGGGGTGTGTACTCATGTCTCTGAAGGTGATGGCCACGGCGGTTCTGGGCATTGCTCTTGCTCTTGGCACCCTCACCCCAGCCCTCGCGAGTGAGTGCACCCACGCGGAGCGAACGAGTGGTCAGTGCTCAGGCGTGGGTGCGGTGGTGACCAGAGAGGGTGTCACCGTGTCCGGAACGCAGGTCACCCCGGGTAGTTCGGCCGGCGGCTACCGAGGGTCCTGGAGTCCCCCTCCGCCCCGAGACCCAGTGTTGGGCTCCGCACAGTGTGAGGTCAAAATTGCTGGTCTCTGCCGGGGGTCGTCACCCTCCAGGGACGTGGTGGAACGAGAAGAACCCACTCCGCCACAATCACTGAGTGATGTGGCGCAGTTTGCGCCAGGGGGCGCGGAGTTTGTCCAGGAACCCACCGGGTGGAGTCTTCCGCTACTGCCCACGAACGTCTTCTCCACGTCCACAGCGACCACAGAATCGGGGGAGTTGCTGGGATGGCCGATCGAGGTGCGATTCACCCCGGTCGCGTACACCTGGAGTTTTGGCGATGGGACAACCAGGGTGGATAGCTCACCGGGTGCGACCTGGGGGACGCGTCAGTTCAGTGTGACTCCGACCTCCCACAGGTATGAGATCTCCGGGGATTATCGGATTAGCCTCGAGGTGACCTACGAAGCGTCTTATCGCTTCGACGGGGGAGCTTTTCAATCCTTGCCCGGTCACATCACTCGATCCGGTGGCGAAAAGGTTGTTGAGGTCCTCAGCGTGACCCCGGTTCTCGTTGACCGGGGATGCCACTCCGAAACCCTCGTTGCAGGGCGATGTTAGGGAAGTCACCAGGTATCGTTAGGGATTGCTGAGGGGTTCGTTCAGGTTTCACTCCCACACTGGTGCTCTCAGGAAGGATTCGAAACGTGACTCAGACTGATCCCACGCCGGAGAGCAGCGACTCTCCCGACACCGCTCCCGACACCGCTCCCGAGACGGTGGCGGAGGCTGAGACTGCCCCAGAGACTGCGATTCCAGAAGAGGCAGATACGGCCACTGCACCTTCCACCCCATCTGCTCCTGTTTCTGTGTCTCCTTTTGACCCCTCCGTATACGGTGGGATTTCCGACAGCTACACGCGTGCCCAGGCTCGACTGAGGGAAGCCGACAAGAAGCGTGCCAGGACTCTCGGTGTCTTTGTGACCGCCGCCTTGCTGGTCGGTGGCTTGCTGGGTGGGACCGCTGGCGGTGCCTTTGCTATCTGGAATCTGTCATCCCGGGGTTTGGTGACTCCAGGAGTTCAAAGCCCCCAAACCATCACGGTGAACGCTCCTGCTGATGCCAGTGAGATCACCGCTGTCGCTGCCACCGCTATGCCTTCCGTGGTGACAATCGAGGTAGCGGGGGCGCAGGGCGCGGGTAGTGGCTCTGGCGTGATTATCTCTGAGGAAGGGCACGTGATGACCAACGCTCACGTGGTCTCCAGTGGCGCTCAAGAACCCGCTATTCGGGTCACCACGTCCGATGGACGCCTTCTCGGCGCCACGGTGGTGGGGCGAGACATTCTCTCTGACATTGCCGTGATCAAGATCGACAGCGAGGGACCTTTTTCCGTGATGGCAGTGGGCGACTCTGATGCCCTGAACGTCGGGGATGAGACCATCGCCATTGGAGCCCCC
>Ga0075474_10000835_pt1 | contig 12408 bp, 7 predicted proteins | sample DEB08_DNA_2_FD_71485 | JGI IMG/M metagenome (GOLD analysis project Ga0075474, IMG submission 71485) | Aqueous microbial communities from the Delaware River and Bay under freshwater to marine salinity gradient to study organic matter... | ecosystem: Environmental > Aquatic > Marine > Coastal ...
CCGAATGGCAGAAAGGGGGCTGGGCAATCCAGCCCCCTTTTTTATCGGGAAGACCAATGAGCATTAAATCCTCAAAGCGCATCGCCAAGGCAGACAAGGCCGAGGAGCCAGTTGTAACCCCGCCTCAGCCAAAATTCGTCATTTTCCGCAGTTCTGGCAAAGAGACGCATGAGTTCGAGATCATGGGCATCCGAGGCGTCCGTGGCGCTGACCAGCGCCTCAGCTTTGGCGTTCCTGCTGCTGATGCCGACAAGTTTGCGCAGCACGCACATGTAGTCTCTGGCCGAGTATCCCGCGTTGGCTAACGACAGCTACAACCCCCAGCTCTCAGCGGCGGTCAACTCGCCACTCGAGACGCTCGCTCGCCAAGCGTTGCGCCGTTACGGCGACAACGCTGCTGGCGTTGTTGAGGCTGAAGCCCTGCTCATGTTCATTGAGCTGGCCAACTTGGTCGTGGACGACTTCCGTATGCATCCATACGGCACGTCACTCGACCACCTGATCGACTACTACCACTCGCTGCAAGATGCTCGGGCGATCCCCGACAACATCATGATCCAAGGGCTGCTCTTCCAGTACAGCCTTCAGCAAGCCAGCGACCGAGCGCAGGTTTACACCGGCCTCTACTACCAGACCCTGAACCGCGAGATGCTCCGCCGTAAGGACGGCGTGAAGAGCTACAGCTTCATTCCAACCGATGGTGGCTCCTCGCCAGACGCTCGCACGTCCGACTTCAATTCGAGCACAGGCGCGCTTATCAATGACGACGAAAGTCAATAGCCGTACCCGTACTCGGTACGTCCCCTACCAGAACTTCACTGGCCTCGACAGCTCGCGTGACCTGTTCAACCAAGACGACGGCGAGCGGCAGGCGCTGCACGTCCTCGAGAACGCCTTTGCGGACTTCCGTGGCCAGATCGTGCGAGATGGCCCAGCCGAGTATCGCTTTGGCTCTCATCCGATCAAGCACGTCATCCACTACGACACCGACACCCTTGTCGCCGTCAGCGAGAAGGGTGACGGCCTGCATCTGGAAAGCGAGCAAGGCTTCAGCTTCGACTTCGTTTACCCGTCCTCCGCCATTGTCACGAGCACGGTCTTCAACCGACAGATCATGCTGACAGCGCGCGGTCTCGCGCCCACTATCTTCGATGGCAACATCTTCCGTGCCTCCTCAAGCAGCGCTGCCACCGTGGCTCTGCCAGCCTTCTGCACCACTGTGCAGCAGCGCCTGTGCATCGCTGGCCTCGCAGCGAGTGACACGCAGATCATGATCAGCGCGGCCAACTCCATCGACACCTTCTTTGGCGACGAAGAGGTGGACAGCCAAAACCCGCTCCGCTCGGGCAACCTCGACATCGCCAACCTGCTCGGCACTGCTGACAAGATCACGGGCATCAGCTCATTTGAGACTGACAAGCTCTGCATCTTCACCAATGACCGCGCGTTTGTTTACAAACTAGACCCGGACATCACGCTATGGGAGTTGCAAACGGAGGCTTCCGCCACCTATGGATGCGCAAGTCACAACACCATCGCAGAGGCGGGGTCCGACCTGCTGTACTGCTCTCGGTCGGGCATTCATGCGCTCCGTCGAGTGACGGACAACGGACTTCAGATAGCGTCGGTGAACCTGTCCGATCAAATCGACCAGATTTACCGTAGCCTCTTCAACAAAGTCACCGACCCACAGCAAATCACCGCCGTTTGGGATCAGGACGAGGGCCAGTACCACGTCTTCTTCCCCATTGCTGGCACCGGAGATTTCAACCGCCTGACCATGACCATCAACGGCGGAAGCGATGGCATCCGTACCAGCTTCAGCACGGGTGAGTTCGTCAATGCCACCTGTGGCACCAGCCTTGGCGGCAACCTTGTCTTTGGCACCAAGCGAGGCGTCTATGACATCAACAAAATCGAGAGCAACGAAGGAGCTATGCCCTTCGTGCGCATTGAAACGCCAGTCCTGTGGATGGGAGAGCTCGACGGCACGAAACAAGCCAAGTCCATCACGCTGCAAGCATTCGGCGACGGAGAGCTCACCATCACTGCAATCGACGATCAAAACCGAGACAAGTGGCAGACCACGGTGATGCTGACCGATGAGGACGACGATGGCAGGCGAACTGTGCCACTACAGAGGCAGTATGAGCGCCCCATGTCGATCCGCTTCCGTGGGCTGCGCTTCAAGTTTGAATACAAAGGTACAGGGCTCTTCCGCATTATTGGTTTTGCGGTCGAGCTCGTTTAGGAGTTGCCATGAGCCGCCTGCGCCAACTACGAGCCTACGAGTACGGATCGAGCAGTGCGATCCAGACCGAGTTCGAGAGCATTGTCCGCTATCTCCAGAGCGCTGAGGTCGGTGGCCAAACGCTGTCCGAGACCATCAACAAGATCACCGACGACAACGGCAACCTGCAAAGCAACGTCGAACTGCGCAACGACGCCACCAATGGCATCCAGTACCGTGTTGGCGAGTACACTGACGCCGAGGCAGGCTGGACGACCATCATCTCCGCCGCTGACTTGCGTGGCCCGAGTGGCGTGGCAGTTGGCGAAATCGGTGCGCCGATCTTCAACAGCCGAGTGGACTACACGGTAGTTACTACCCTCAGCGATCCGGTCGATAACACCGAGATCCTCGCAGGCGGAACCGTTTTCAACTACTCGCACCTCGAGAGTGACGAACTGCTCGTCTACAAGAACGGCATTCTGCTCACTCCAACTGTCGATTACACCTCGGACCACAACGGAAACAGTGGCACCGGCACGGTCACGCTGACCTCTGCGTTCGCGACCGCCGATCCAACCATCACCACTGACAACTTCACGATCTACAAGGTCCGCTCGACGGCGATCACCAACTTCCGTCGCCTTGATGCGACTAACGACACTGGCGCAGACTTGTCGTTCGTCAGCTTCGACCTCAGCGACAGCACTCAAATCCTCGTCTACGTCTCCGGTATCCTGTACCGAGAGCCAGACGACTACGCCCGTGACCCGATTAACGACCGAGTTGTGTTCACGGCAAACCAGTACATCCCGCAGGGCGCAAACTACAGCATCATCACTGTCGAGGACGCGGACGTACAGACCGTGACCGGCATCATGATGGAGAGCGCCTACACGGACATCACCACTGGCCTGATCCAGTTCAACAAACTCGGCATCTCTGACGGGGCCATCACTCAGCCCAAGGTCCAGAACCTTCAGACTGATCTCGCAGCTCGTGCCAAGCTGTTTACCACCACGCCGTCCGCAGCCGATCTGGCGAGCGGCATTGTTGACGACGCCTTCTACAAGCGCACGGTCAACAACGCGACTGAGGTCGTCTACTACGATGGCACGAGCAGCATTGTCCTCAACCCATCCACCAGCCTGCCGACAGCGTCCGATACGGATGTGAACAAGGTCGTCACCGTGGACAGCGCCGGTTCATACGTCCTGTCTCTGGTGGACCTGAGTGGCGTCGTTGAGAACACTGATAAGAACGCAGCAAACGGCGTGGCCGCGCTCGACGACAACGCCAAGATCGTCAAAGACCAGTACGCCATGTCTGGCGACAACAGCCTGCTGAGCAGGTTCTCAGGCTCGCCGCACATTGAGTTCTTTTACGACCCACAGCAGGGCAGCGATCCGCCAACCTCCGCCATAATCCAGCTCGGCGACTACCGTGTAGAGCGGTTCTACGGCCAGAACTTTAAGATCACTGGCTTGGAGATCCGATGCAGCGGTGGCTCTGGCAACATCCGCCTTAAAAAATCCGGTGCGGTTGTGGGCGACACCCACACCGTAGACATCGCTGCTGACCCGAGCGGAGCTGGTCTCGGCGTTCGCCGCGTGTCGCTGGGCTCCGGCTTCATTGGTATGGACAGCCGAGTGAACAGCATCCTGCTGGAAGTGGAAGTCACCCTCTCGACCAACCTGACCGCACTTGAGGTCATCTTCCAAACCGAGCTGTTGGAGAATGCGTAATGAGCAGCTTCCTCAAGCAACTCGGCTTTCAGCAGCGCGGAAACTCCCAGACGAACCCTTCGTCTGGGGTGAGCATCTATCGCGACCGCTCCGGTCAGCAGATGTACTCGGCCCCATGGATGCAGAGCCCGCAAGTCTACAACGGTAACTTCGCCAGCCAAGCGGGCCTACGTCCGCCACAGTCCAGCACGCCCTCGACGACCAACAGCTACAGCAACGCGAACAGCGGCATCACTGTAACTGGTGGCAACACTCAGCCAGCCTCGCAGCCCGCACCACAGCCAACTGCCTCTCAGCCCGCCGCCCCCGCATTCGACATGGCGGCGTTTCTTCAGGCGCAGCAGGACGCACAGAACGCCGCCGCAGAGCGCGCCGAGCAGCAGGCTCAGCAGCGCCTCGAGCAAGAGTTGCGCGGGCAGGCAGGCATGCTGTCCGGCATGTCGGCTGGCTTTGGCATCAACGACACCTCGCAGATTAACGCTGCCCTTGGTCAGCTCCGTGGCCTACAAGGGCAAGCCGCCGCGTCCGGCGTCTCCCTACCGGACGTGGCGTCCTCCATCTCGCAGCTTGAGGGTCTCCTCTCGCAGCGAACCGCCGAGCAAGGTCGCTACCAAGACTTCGTGAACCAGTTCAACACTGCCGTTCGCCAAGCTGGCAACTATGGCGTCAACGACGTGGACGCGATCAACTCGGCGATGCAGCAGTTCCAAGACTACCAGTCTGGCGCTACCGGCTTCAGCTCGCCACTGAGCGTGGACACCTCGTTCGTGGCCCCTCGTTCGCAATCTGCAATGGATCAGCTCCAGCGCACACTCGACGAGCGTGAGCGTCAACTCGGCGTCGTCTCGGACACCCGTTCCCAACTCGAGGACTTCATCGGCAACTTCGGTGACGCCTACAATGCTGTAGACTTCCGCAACGCCGATCAGATCAGCTCCCTCGAACGTGGCCTTGACCCGATTACCACCGGCACCATCGACGGCATCGACGTTGATTTCGACTTCTCAGACCTCGCTGGTCAGACCGCTGGGTTCACCGACATGATCGGCAACCTGCGTGAGCGCCGAGGCCGCGAGCTTGACACCTTCGGCGGCGACGTTACCGACTTCTCGACCTCGCTGGGCGGCATCGACGCCGAGGGCGACGACTTCAGCGCCAACCAAGTGTACGGCGCACGCGATGACTATCTTGGCCTCCAGCGTGAGCTCGGCAACTTTGGCTCCGGCGACCGCGTGAACACCTTCCGTGAGCAGCTCTTCGGCCTCGACGAGCAGTACGCTGGCCTCAGCGACGCACTGCGCGATCGTCAAGAGGGCGTAGAGAGCAACGCTCAGGCGTTCGTGGACAGTCTCATGGGTGGCCAGTTCACCGACATCAACCAGCTCTCCGCCGAGGAAGCACGCCTCGCCGAGCTGCGCGCAAACCGTGGTCGGTTCGACGCCTTCCAGTCCGATGACGAGCTCAGCCGAGCTGAGCAGTTCCTTGGTGACACACGAGGCCGCCTGCAAGCTGAAGCCCTTGCGCGTCAGCAGCAGGCAGAGCGCGACCGCATGCTGGGCGGAAACACTGTAATGACGCCAGCGTTCGCGCGTCAGTTCATGAATGACGCCGAGTATCAGGCATTCCTCGCCTCGCTCGAGCAGGCCCGAGAAGGTCAGGACAGCGGCGCACGAGCGACCGCTTTCGCCCGCAGTCTCGGGTTAGCGTAAGGAGACAGCCATGGGTTGGGGTGCAATCATCAGTGCGGGGCTTCAGGCAGCCCCCGCCATTATTGGTGGGTTTAACGCCTTCCGAGAGGGGCGGCGAGCCGAAACTCGTGCCGAACAGGATTACGCTGCCCAGCAGGCCCGCACTCAACAGATTGACGACATGGCCCGTCAGCAGATGCGCCTGTTCGACATGGAGTACGCTGCCCGCGAAGAGCAGCGCGACTACTACCGCAACATGGACGAGATCAACCGCGCCATTCTCCAGAATGAGCGCGACTTCGACATGCAGCGGATGTTGCGCACCGACGCGCAACTCGCCTCCGAGCGCGACTTCTACATCAACCGCCAGATGGACCTCGACCGTGACGCCGCTGCCGAGCGTGCGCGTCAGCTTCAGCAGCTCATCAACAACCAGATGCTGGCTGCCTCCGAGCGGGACGTGGCTCTCGACGAGCTCAAGCGCGCCCAAGAAATTGCCGCTGGCGAGCGCGAGACAGACCTCCGCAACTTTCACGAGGCGCAGTTCCAAGCCCGTGCCGAACGCCAGTTCGCCATTGAGCAGATGGAGCAGAAGCGGGCGACCGCCCGAGCTGAGCGTGACTTCGAGCTGGAGCGCCGCAACGAGCTTGAGAACCGCCTGACCGACTACGGCGCTGCCATGGCCCAACTCCAAGAGAGCTTTGGCCCCGCACGCCGTATGCGCGAGCTGACTGACGCCGACATCGACCGCGAAGTAGGCCGTCGCCGTGACCTCGTGAGCAGTGCCTACGACCGCGTGATCGACCGTGTATCCGGCACCAACGAGGCCGACCTGATGCGCCGAGGCATTCAGGGCACCGATCCGGGCGACACCCGCGCACGCATTGCGGCACGTCTTGCCGACGATCTGGCGATGCAGCAGATGGCCGCCGAGGACAGCGCGATCAACTACCTGAGCAACGAGCAGAACCTCATGCTCAGCAACATTCAGGGTGATTATGCGACCCGCGACATGGCCTACCGCGATATGACCGCAGGCCAACTCGCAGGCTTCAACGAGTTTGCCGGCCTACTCAACTCGACGCCGTCCGCCAACAACTACAACCTCGATGTGGGCATTGGCTCCGCCGTGTACGACCGAGGCATCCAGTCCGCCAACCAGTATCAGGCCCCACTCGCAGTCAACTCGGCGATCTACGATCAGGCCATCGGCTCCGGCTTCGGCCAGACGCTGGGCCTGCCATCCGCCGTCAACAACCAGCAGCTTCGCAGCGCCGCACTCATGGGCCCATTCGGCTCAACCAGTTTTGCTGATGCGTCCTACCTCGAGGCCGCAAACAAGAACCTGAACACTCTGCTTGCTCAGTCCACCAATCAGTACGAGAACAACATGGGCCTTGCAGACGCGCAAGACGATGTGGTGGGCGACGCCTTCACTTCCGTTGGCAACATCGGCTCGGGACTTTTGGGCCAGCTATTCCCCGGCACGTTTGGCACCCCTGAGCCCTACACTGAACAAATGGGGGGCACCATCATGACGGGCTCCGGCATGACTGGTTATGGCCGATCCTTCGGCTCAGTTTACGGGAGCAAATAAATGTTCGGCGCAGGATTTTACCGAGGTCACAAGCGGGCCCAAGAGCGGACCAATACCCGCCGCGCCAAGGTGTTCGACGCTTTCCAACGCTGGAAGGCCGACAACCCCTACGCGACTGCCGCTGACTTCCAGAACGCTGTCCGCGCCATTGGGGGTGGCGACCTGACGGTAGCCAACTCGCTCCCCGGCCAGCAGGCTATCCAACGCATGGCCTCCGAAAACCAGCGGAGAAAGCAGGAAGACGACCTCCGAAAGAAGCGCGCCGCCATCAGCGAGCAGCTTCAAATGCAGAACACGATGCTTGGCCTCGTCAGCAACGCCGTGCAGATGTACGGCGATAAGGTTGACGCCAACATGCTGTCTCAGCAGTTCGGCGTCCCTGCCGACATGATCCAGCCTGCACTCGACCAAGCACAGGCCAAGGCCGCGCAGGCGAAGGCCGAGAAGGACCAAGCCGCTCAGCTTGAGGCGCTCAAAGAATACAACATGGCCGCTAACGCTGCGCTCAGTAACGGCCTCACGGTAGACGACGCCATTGCAGCGGGGCAGGCGGCATCCAACCGCTATCTCAAGGCGGCAGGTGTGGATGTAAGCCTTGGCAACGTCGGTGCCCCCAGCCAGTTCGCTTCCAACATCGACGCGGCTAACGCCGATCTGCAAGCGCAGTACGATGCGCGCGTCGCGAAAGAGGCGCGGGACGCGGCAAACTCCATCCGCACTCTGTTTGGTAGCAACGCTTCGCTACAAGACCTCCTGATCAACGACGAACAAGAGGCGATCAACGCAGCATTCTCGTTCGCTGGCCTCGATCTGGACGACGATGTGGCAGCGGCTGTCCGCGCTGACCTTGAGGGGACCATCGGTGAGATGTCTCGTCAAATCCGTGAGCAGCGGGACAATGCGGCGGTGCAGACCATCACGCCGCTGTTCGAGAGCGCACGAGACGCCGACCCGAACTCTGTCGTTGACCCGCAGGCCGCCGCTGAGGCCGCAGTTAATGCAGCCGTGGCCCAAGGCAACATGACCGCCGAGGTTGCCGAGGCGGCAATTCAAACCGTGCTGAGCAATACCGAGCGGGCTCGCACCGAAGAATACAACGCGCAGTACCAGCCTGCTAACCCAGCCGACGTAATCAATGCGGCGGTCGCAGAGCGAGCTCGAGCGGCTGGCGAAATCGTTGCTGCCATGACTGGCAAGCCGAACCAAAACGGCGTCACAATGTTCGGCACTGAACCTGTCATCACCGGAACCCTCGACCCCGCCCTCATTGCGGACGCCCTTTCGGACATCGACTACGACAGCCCCGCGCAGGCGCAGGACATCGCCACTTTCATGGCCAAGACCATGATGGAGATGAAGGGCGACAAGAACGGCGGCACCGCCACCAAGGAGCAGTTAATAAAAGCCGTAACGGACAACTTCGAGGTTGATACGTTCAGTGGCTACCTCGCAGGGGAGCAGGACACCCTGTTGTTGGAGATCAACGACAACTTCGCCAGCACTGCTGAGCTGATCGAGGTAGATTTCGAGCGTCAGGAAGCCATCGACCAAAACTATGGTGATCTCGACATCACTCGAGCCGGAATTGCAGAAGCCTCGGTCGGCACGAGATCGGAACGGCAAGCAGCGTTGGGGGCAATTCAGGCTGCACTGAACGATATGATAGCTCAGGCGCGCGCTTACCAAAAAGCCTTTGCGCAAGGGCGCGTAGGCATTGGCAACATGACGGGCGTTGATCCGCAGGCAAGACTTGCCTTTGGAGCGGAGCTTGACCGTGAGGCGTTCGCCGCAGCTATCCAACAACGCATTGATGAACTTGAAGACCGTTATCTCCTGACGGAACAGGCCATGGCCTCAAACAGCAGTGTGGTCAACACAGCCGACGCTGGCCTAAATCCACGCCGCATGGGTGACGCAAAGCCTATCACCAGCTTTATTACTGTTGGCGGGCGAGGTCGGGCCACCGGCAAGCATGTATCCTTCACCGAAGCAATCAATGCTGGGCCAGAGGCGCGCAAGCTGTTCGAGGACAGCATCACCGCTACGTTTGAGGCCAACGGGCAAAGGGCAGGCAATGCCTTGGGTCTTGCTGAAGGTGCGCCGACGATTTACGCAGCAGTCATGGCCGCCGTGCCTGATGAGCGAGTGGTCACTGCCTTGGCGCAGGGCCTTGAAGCGTTCGACTACTTCCATGCAGCGGCACCACGAGGCCGGTCCAACTCGCAGACTAATGGCCGCTACACCTCGCTTGCCGCACAGCTCGAGCTTCCCGACAGCGACAAGAGCGGCGTAGTAGATCGCGCCGTTAGAGACAGGCACGCCCAATACTTCGCCCTGTCATGGTTCAGAGACGCCATTGCAGGCATGGACGAAAGCCAGCAGGACGCTCTCGTTGACGACTTCATCAAGATACTCGAGGCCCTAGACCGAGGAAGCATGGAAGGCGCATCGCCTAACCTTCATGGCTTGATCACGCTGGATCTGCCGAGGCTGCGCGAGAGCGCTTTCTGATCGGGACGACTGAGCGCCTAAAACCATGGCACTGAATAACGACAACCAGTTATTCAGAGGCACGCCATGGCTTTCGGCTCTCGTTCCGGTTCTGCTACCAGCAGCACCCCTTCTTATGCTCGCGATATGGACGGTACTTCGCTGCTGCGAAACCCGTCATTCCTTGCTGACCTTCGTGACTACTACGGTAAACGCGGCGTCTACATTGACGACGACTACGAGCTAGTCCGCCGCTTCCACCGTGACCAGACGTTCATGGGCATGAACACGCTGGGCGGTATCGGCGGCATCCTGAAGGCCAAGTCAGCCAGCAAAGAGAACCGAGCGCAGCAGCGCCGCCTCCGTGACGCCTACCAAAAGCTACCCATGTTCTTTGAGCAGGGTGGTGTCGGCTCCGACATCGGCCTGTCGAACATCGGCTCAGCGCTGGTCCTCGACCCACTGAACCTCGTTGGTTTCGGCGCTGGTGCAGCAGCAGGCGCAGCAGGCCGAGTGGCCAAGGCAGGCGGTACTGCCGCAATGGCCGCGCGTTCTGCCGCTCGAGCTGGCGCGGTGCGTGGTGCCGTAGCCGAGGGCGTTGTCGGCGCAGGGTCTGAAGCCGTCATGTCCGGTATTCAGCAGGGCATCGACCTCGAGTTGGGCTTGCGGGACAACTTCTCCGTGGGTCGTCTGGCACTCGACGCAGCCGCAGGTGACGTCATGGGCGGCACACTCGGCGCTGGGTTTGGTGCAGCCGGTGGCGTAGTTGGCGCTCTCAAGGCTCACCGTCCAGCTCGTATCGCCGCGATGCAGAACCTCGACTACACCCCCGAGCAAATCTCCGCCCTGAGCGACGACGAGATCACGGACATCCTGCGCCAAGCAGGCATGAAGCCCGAGGAGATCGACAAGGCTGGCGCAGCCATGGACGCCGCAACTGGCCCAACGCAGCCCGAGCAGCCCGAGCAGCCAACCGCTACTTTTGACGGTGCGTTCGGTGGCGGCTCTCGTGACCCCGCCCTAGATAGCGACCGCTCTCTCCCGGTGGCTGAGGGTGAGGGCGCACAATTCGGCGGCATGGACCCATACACCCAGCGCGGCTACCGCTCGCTGATTGTCAACCTGAACGATGAGGAGCTTGCCAGTGCCAAAGCCAACGCTGTTGCAGAACGCCGAGAGATCGAGGCAGACAAAGCCGCCGACCCGGACTACGCACCAGAGGACGCCGAAGCCGACAACGCAGCCCTCAATCGCGCCATTGACGAAGAAATTGCTCGCCGTGCCGCCGAGCAGCCAAAGGCAGAGGAAGCACCTGCCGATGGGGCACCGGCACAAGAGGGAGCAGAAGCTGCTGATACCCCAGACGAAGCTCCTGTAGCCCCCAAAATCCGCATCCACCCGTCCACGCGCAAGCTGGCCGAGGACAACGGCGTGGACGTGGAGACTGTCTTTGCTGGACAGAAGCGGGTCAACAAGAAGCAGGTCCAAGACTACATCGCCGCTCGTGACGCCGAGCAGACGGCAAGCAACCCTATGATGGTCGAGGCTGAGGCCACCCTGTCTCGCACCGTGGCCGACATCGAGACCGCTGGTGGTGACGTAACCAACCAGAAGGAAGTCTTCGCCGAGCTCGAACGTCTGATCGAGGATGAGGAGCTGCGTCGCATGGCGCAGACCCTTTACAAAGAAAGCCGCGAGTTCACTCAGAAGAGCGTCCGTCGCGAAGCCCCTGCTGCCCCAGCTCAGGGCGCGTCTCTCGACCGCGTTCAGAAGATGCGGGTTGCCAACAAAAAGGCCGACCTCATCGAGAACGATCCGAACATGTCGGAAGCTGAGGCTGAGCGCATTGCCACTGCATCAGTGCTTGGCACCAAGACCGAGGAAGTTCCGAGCAACTTCGGCGAGAGCCGACGCGGCTCCAGCGCTGCACGCGCTGAGCGCGAGCTGGCCGAGGGGCCAGTAACCACGGGCCAGACCATCCAGCCTCGCACTGATGTGCGCACGGGCGAGCGCTACTACTCCACTCGGGTCTCGAAGATCCTGCGCCGTGGCTTCAGCGTAGGCGATGGCCGCACCGTCACCGACCGCAACCTTGTGCCCACTCGTGGCGACATGCCGCGCGAGGAGGCCGTCGCTCGAGCCAAGATGAACGCCGAGAACGGCACCGGCCCGACCTTGGTCAGCTTCACTGCCAAGGTGTCCACCCGCGCTCAGAACGGCAAGGTGATCGAGCGAGGCGAGACTGGCTACGCAGATGGCGTGTCCGGCAAGATCTTCGCATCCAAGAGCGACTACGAAGCGGCAACCGGGCGCAGCACGCTTGATGCTGGCCTGAGTGAGCGCATGCTGATCGAGGCAGACTACCAGAGCGGCAACATTTCCGCCGCTGAAGCTGCCCGCCTGATCGGCCAGCACGAGGCCAACGAGACCGCAGGTACGTTCAACTCGCTGCACTCTATTCCCACCACCAAGGGCAACCTTGTTGCTGCCATCCGCTACATTCCCGGCGACATCTCCGACCCCGTCCGCATCCTGTCTCCAGCGCAGGCAGCAGCGGGCAGGGGCGTCCGTCCAATGCTGGCCAAGAAGGGTGGCCCTCAGAGCAACCCAGCGAATTGGGAGCTGGCCTACGTCGCGCGTCCGACTGAGAACGGAAAG
>Ga0075474_10000847_pt1 | contig 12332 bp, 9 predicted proteins | sample DEB08_DNA_2_FD_71485 | JGI IMG/M metagenome (GOLD analysis project Ga0075474, IMG submission 71485) | Aqueous microbial communities from the Delaware River and Bay under freshwater to marine salinity gradient to study organic matter... | ecosystem: Environmental > Aquatic > Marine > Coastal ...
GCAGGGCAAACTTCGCCAAACGCTTCCGCAAGGTGAAAAAGAGGAAGAAGAGTTTGACCCCGATGCTGAGGCTGAACACCTCCGTCGCATCATGAACTCTCGTGATGTTGCTATGCGTGATGCTTTAAGTCTATTGAAAAATCTGCAATTTCCTGCTGATGCTGGTAATAGACGGGAGTTCCAACGAATGCCGGGTGAAAAACACGGCCCTAATGACAAGTTTTTCCGATATGGTGAAAATCCGTATGTACCAAAAGGACACGGTGAGAAACCAATGAGGGCAGAAAGACCGCATCCCTACAGTCAATTGGGGGCTAATGTAATGGAGGATTACCAACTCATGCAAGAAGAACCCGAAGACAACCAACTTCTTACCCCCGATGAATTAGCATTTGCTCAATCCATTGCTGAAAATGACGGGCAAATGCCTCCTGCGGCAAGAATGCCAGCACCTACACTACGACAAGGAATGAATCAGTATAATCCACCCATTAAGACCTCCCACCAAGTTCCTATGCGTGATGCTTGGAGCGTGTTAAAAAATGATTTTTTTAATCCACCGGAAGTTCCGTGTGCTAAATGTGGAAGGCCGACTGAACCAATGATGTATTACGGTTCTAATCAAATGGGGCCACAGCACAACACGCTTTGCGAAAAATGTGAAGACATCCCAATGATGGAAGACCAGTGAGGGAGGGTAATGTATGCCAGTAGTGTTCAGTCCCGGTGAGCCGGAAACCCGGCCTCTTGACCCCACTGCTGTCGTGTACTGCACCGCCCAACAAGTTGCTGACTTACTGGATATTGGCCCTCAAGAGGCTATCCTCATGAGTGCTGACGCTGACACGGACGCTGTGTATGTCACAGGCAACGAGTATCGTCAAGTAGGCTTTAGCGTAGGCGACAAAATCCGTGTGTACAGCGATGCTGACCCATTGGGTGAAGAAGAGTTGACCATCACCGCCATCGGTAAAGGGACGGGTGGCAAGTCGGGGCATGTCAAAATCACCTTTAGCGGAGCAACGCTGACAGCATCGGACTATGAAGTGGCTGACAACGGGTATGTACAGAACAAAGCCTCGTTTACCAACGGGCGTGTTCGTGGTATGACCAAAGCAAAGGTGGAGCATGTAATTCTCAAAATGCAAGACCGCATTGACAACATGACCCGCAACGCATGGCGACCGTATTTGGTAGCCGCTGAGTACATCAACTTTGACACTTACAAGCCATATCGCCGCCGTTACTATACGGATTATGTCGGTACAAGCCCTCTTTTGTTCCGAAATGTGCAACAAATGTTACGCATTGAACTGTGGCAAGGTGACGATTATCGTGAAATTGGTGCCGCTGAATGTCGTATCAAACTCAATGATGTATCATCTCTTTCATCAGCAAACATTTACCTTTCACCCGGCAACGGCAGTGTGGCTACGCTCGCACAAGGCACGGGCACAGGCCAATGGCGTGACGATTTTGATGCCACCACCGTTGCTCAAAACCTTGCTGACCTCATCAACAAAGAGGACAGGGTGGATAAGACGGCTGTAAACTTTCTCTTTACTCCAACTGATGCAACCACCACATTTACCTTAGAGGGTAGCACAAACGCCGTAGCAGTTCACAACGAGTTCTTGGCATCAGCCAACAGCGACTACGGCACAGGCGTGGTCAAGGTCACCTCCATGCGACCTGTCAAGGCTGGTGAGGTTTGTAGTATCGTTACCACTTCAAGTAATATAGAACTTGACCAAGTGCAAAACAACAGCACCACCTTTTCAAGTCTTGACAGCACTACAATCAATGTAGCATCAACAGAAGGATTCGTAAATGCTGGTGTGGCTATTGATGCAAGTGGCAATGTGTTTCGCTACACAGGTAAAACGGCTACCTCTTTTACAGGCTGTGTTGCTGTCACTGGCAGTTTGGATGCAATCACTGGTACGATTACACAGAAGTCCTTCCTTGTTGACCTACAAGGTGGTAGCGGTAGTGGCGATGTGGGTCGTCTGCGAGACTGGTGGATTGACCATGAAATGGGCATCGTGTACTTCAACAACTCCTATCCGTTCTTTGAGTGGAACGCCATCAAGGTGGCTTACATTTATGGTGAGCGATATGTGGAGAAAGCCATTGAGGACATCTGCACAAAGATGGTAGCCATTGAATTATTGATGGCTGACGACCGTAGCGTGCTGATTCCCGAAGGCACACAGAACATTGACCTCGCCAGCAAGGTGCAACTATACCAAGCAGAGATTGAACGAACACTACCAAAGTACATTGAGATGGTGGTGTTTGAGTGAATCAGCGTGACTTCAACAAACAAGGTGAAACAATTCATCAGCGTATGATTGAAGAGGTTTTCAAAAAAGACAAGCAAATGCAGGCGCAGTTTCGTGAGCAATTTACGACACAACCTGCCGCTTTCCGTGAACAAATGGAGCGTATTGAGGCTGGTGCTAAGGGCTTCACCATGCAAGACGGCGTGGCCATCAATAACAAGACTGGCGAGCCAGCCAGTGAGGTAGAGAACAAACTCATTCAAGACGCTACGGACAAGGCCATGATGCGTCAAAACCCCGACCTTGAGCGGTACAACATGCGCCACGACAACGGTTTCTTTATCCCCATTGACTTCAAGAAAATCATTGAGAAGGAGGGGCTGTGATGGTCGCTACATGGACAGAAGGGCTGGACGCTCTCATCAACCTCTTTCAGTCCGATTGGAACCGTGGAAACACCAGCAACTACCGCCCTGTCGTGCTTGACATTGCAGATACTTCAGCCGAGAAAGGAAAGCGTCTTGACTTGGACAAACACGATTATGTCCTGCTGTATGAAACAGCCCATAACGAAGAAGCACCCGAACTATTTTACGACTTTGTAACGACACGCATAAATATCACGGTTGATGTCCGTACAGTTAAGGGGCGTAAGCATTTACAGGCTCTTGAAAACGAAATTCGGAGGGTGATACATACAAAGAGGAAAGGCGACGGTACAAACTTTGACCGACTCGTGTTCAAAACCCGCACCGATTTAAGCGACCGAAGCAAATTCCTTTTCCGTATGACCTTTCAAATTGAAGTCGTGATTTTAGCGGAACTGATACCATAGGTGAACAAGAATGCCATCAACAGTGTACAAGGGCGATTTGGCGGAGGTTTCTTTCGCTCCCGAAGTTGGAATAAGTATCGTATGTGCTTCGGGCAGTGATGGAACATTTGTCCTTTCACACCCCGCCGCTGGCGACCACTCAAAATTGGTGTTCACAGGTGCAAACGCCGTGTTGTTTGACACCAATGATTTGCGATACCCCGATGGAATGCTGGTTGGCTCTCAAGTGAAGTTCACCCGAAGTTCGGGAACCGCTATTGAAAATGGCGACTTAGACCGTGTGTTCACCATCGTGGGCAATGACGGGCCAAACTTGTACTTGTCTCCTAAAATGCTCACAGGAGCAGGCACGATTGACGATGCAAATGTTTCTCTTCACATTCTTCCTTACAAAACCCCTCCTCTTGATTCAGCAATGACACAAGGTGCTAACAGCGAATCTGTTTTGACTGACCAATTCCTTGGTATCGCTAACGCTCTTACCCTCCCCGAAACCAAAATGGACTTGAAGCGATTCCATGTTGTTGGTCTTGGCCGAGATACCAGCGTGCAAGTGCCGGGTAAGTTCATCACCGAAGGTGGCTCGTTTGAGGTTGCTATGCACAGTGCCCGATGGCTCAAGTATTGTCTCGGTGGTGAAGTTGTGACCAACGGTACTACTTCCGATGTCAATACCACCACTGCCGCAGATACGGAAGAAGGACAAAGTTTCATTACAGTTGCATCAGCAAGTGGATTTGCAAAGAATGAATATGTCATCATTCAAGACATAACTTATGTTCCAGTAACAACCACTCATGATGCTGACATCAGTGATGCCGCTTTGCAGTGGGATGGTACTTTCACCGATACCCGATTTGACACGGCTCTTCGCAGTGAGGCTCGCCGCATTATCGGCGTTGATGGAACCAAGATTTACTTGGATGAACCTCTTCAATACCCACACGCTTCCGGCTCAACAGTGCAACTGAGAGAGTACGGCACAAACGCCGCCGCACGAAACTCCCCACTTGTTACCGTGTCGGGTAGCACAGCAACGATTACCGATGCACAAACCCACCTTCTCTTCACCAACACCTATCAGCCATCATTCAGCCTTGAGGTGTCGCAACGCCGCCGAAATGTGGACTCCAACGAAGGGGCCGTTGATGGTGGCCCTACTGACTCAAAGGAACTAACCCGTGTTTTCCGTGGATGCAAAGTCACTGACTTCACCATGACTACGGACAACGATGCCGCTCTTCGTTTGGCCGTGAACTTCAACGCCGCTTTGTGCTACACAGATACGGCTCGTTTGAACGGTAACCCTTCAAAATATGCCGCTCGTCGTATGTTTGACGATACTGCCAACACGGACACCAACAGATACATTTCGGGTATTGCGCCCTGCACTCAAAAGCCATTCATGTTTTACAATGGCACCATCAACATGGCAGGTGTCCAAGTTGCTCAAGTGTTGAACTTCAACCTAACTGGACAAACTGGTATGCAGGCTTTCCACACTATCGGAGGTCAAAGTAGCATCAATTCCGCTACTGAGCAAGTTCCATTCGGTGGTTCTCGTAACACGAACATTATGGTTGAGGGTCAAACATCTTATGAGATGACCATGGAAATTGGTGTGGATGACCCCTTGTTCTTCCACAAAATGCGCTCGGCTACCGAGTTCAACGGTAGCAAAGAAGGAAGTGCTGACAATCAAATTCGCATTGACTTTGAGAAGACGACCACTACTGGTGAAACTGAGCGCATGATGCTCATTATTGATGACTATTACATCATTGAAGCCCCACTGCAAATTCCCGAAGACAAGGGTATGGTGAAGTCCACACTCAAAATCATGCCAAAGACTATCAAGGTTATTGCACGGGATACCATCATCAAATACTGAGGTGAAAGCATGAAAAAGTCACTACAACAATACCGCCGTCTTGGAGCACTCGGATATGCCCGTTGGGTGTGCGAGGCTAACGGTGTGGAGTTTGACGATGAAATGGCTTCGCTGTTAGACAACCACGCCATCCACGCCTGTGTGGAGGGTAAGATGGCTCCTGTGCCTGCTCCTGCTAACGAACCAGCACCGCTGGTAGAAGAAGAGGTCGTCAACCCCTTCCCGGCTGACATTCAAGAATACGATTCATTGACCGTCGCAGAACTGCGTGCGCTTTGCAAAGAGCGTGGCCTGCCTGTGTACGGCACCAAGGCTGAAATCATCCTGCGCCTCAAGCAGAATGACGAAGGTATCATTCCCGAAGAAGACCCCGAAAGCCCTGCTGAAGAAGCGGCCCTTGAAGGTGATTCGGAAGCCCCTACCGAAGAGGTAGCCGCATCCAATGGAGAGGAAACAAATGAAAAAGACAGTGGTAACCAACAAGAGCCTATTATTGAAGAATGACGATACGACCAAGCATGTGATTGGGATTGACCCCGAAAATGAATCACAGGTCATTGAGGTATGGGTACGAGATATATCCTTCCTTGACATTCAAGCCGCCGCACAAAAAATGCTTCGTGTGGAAAAAGGCGATGTAACTCTTGATTTGGCAGGCTACTGGGAACATGCTTTCTCACATTGGATTACCAAGACCAACCCCAGTTTAACTACTGATGAATTACTTTCCCTCAAAGGACATGTTGGAGAACAGGTCTGCAAGGTGCTACCACAACCACAAGAGTTGGCGGAGGCACTACAAGGGGGGTTTACCAAGCCGACCGAGTGAGGGTAGAGAGTTTCCTTAAGAAAGACAAGTATAATGCGATAGAAGATTTTAGCACACAAATAGAATTGTGGGCTTATATTATCGCAAAACACTTTAGTATTTCGTTGCTGGAAGTTTACTCAATGCCCCCTCACTTATTCAAGCAATCGCTTGTTTGGGCTATGGTATCAACCGAAGAGAACAATAAGGAGATTGAGCGTAAGAAACAACAGGCCAAAGCCGGAGATAGGGAAGTTGTACCATTGGATTATTCGTTTTTAGATTGGGAGTGAAAGAATGTCGCTAATTTCCATGATTTCGTCCATGTCCAGCATGGTGTCGCAAATTGGGCCGGGTTTCAAAGCGGCTGGAACGATGGCGATTGAGGCTTTCAAAAGTGTCATTAAATGGTTCAAGGACAATGTGATAAAACCAATAAACGACAAATTGGACGCTATCTCGTGGGATTCTATCAAGACAAAAGCCGAAGAAGCGTGGACGGCTATCAAAACCAAAACCGATGAGGTACTTGGTGCCTTATGGGACTTGTTGCCCGCCATGCCCGAAGCCCTCACATGGGACTACTACTTTGGGGAGGGTGGAGTCTTTGACTGGGATTTGGACTGGGACAGTTGGTTTGACTTTGACTTGCCCGACGAATTGACCTACGACCACTACTTTGGTGAAGGCGGTGTCTTTGATTGGGACTTTGATTGGGATGGATGGTTTGACTTTGAACTGCCGGATGAACTGACCTATGACCATTACTTCGGTGAGGGCGGTGTTTTTGACTGGGACATAAATTACGATGCCCTGTTTGATTTCTCACTGCCCGACGAGTTGACCTACGACCATTACTTTGGTGAGGGAGGAGTGTTTGATTGGGACATCAATTGGAGTGGTTTGTTTGACTTCTCACTTCCCGATGAACTCACTTACTCTTACTGGTTTGGTGAAGGTGGAGTCTTTGATTGGGATTTGTCAAGCGTGCTTGATTTTGACGCATGGACTGACTTGCTACCCGATTGGAGTTGGAGCGACATCATCCCCGATAACCTCAAGGATTTCTTTTCAATGGACACTCTTGAAACCACTTTCACCGGCATTACAGACGCTATAGGGAGTCTTGCTGGTACTCTTATTGAACCTGTACGAACAGGTATTAACGATTTGTTAATTGATAATTTGAACAGCATTACTGGGTACGATTTACCAGTGATTGGAAGTATTCGTTCTATCACCGGGTTTGCAAAAGTTCCTCACCTTGCTAAAGGTGGTATCGTGAACAAACCCACACTCGCCATGATTGGTGAGGACGGCCCGGAGGCTGTCGTTCCGCTTACTCAACGCAATAATCCAAGTGGTGCTGGTATGGGCGGGGGCACCTTCAACATCACTGTCAACGCTGGCGGCATCACTGACCGCACGGACAAGCGTACACTGGCCCGTGAGATTGGCAACATGATTCAGCAAGAGATGGCCCGCAACATCGGCGGCACCACCATGAGAGGGCGGTACTGATGGGCACCCCAATTCGCCTTGTACGCAACGATGGCGGCATCATTGAGTTGATGGCCACCACCCTCACCATGAATGTGGACAGGGGTGTTACGCCTCTTCCTATGCCCTTTGCTGGCGGTTCTCGTTTTGCCTTTGACCTTAACCTTCCCAAAGCCCTCATCACCATTGAGGGTGTGATGACAAATGATAATTTGATTGATACCAGCCTGCAACAAGAGGCGAGTGCAACAATTGATTTTTCTCGTTTTCATGGAGACACTGCTGATTCACCGGCTCGTTGGGATGCTTCTTTTACAAGCAATGGTATTTTGGATGATGTGGTAAACAACGACATTACAACGGCTACTCACGCTATCAAAATCAACAACACCCACGAGGTGTGGCTTGCAAAGAGCAGTTCGGCCAATCAAGGTCTTGATGGTGGCAGTGGAAGGTATTACATCACAATTCACAACAACACAACAGCACGCTCCGCCGCTGACATAGCGGCAAGCCTCGTGTCTCTTGTCACAACATACAGTAGCACATTTGCCCTTACTGCCGCTACAATCAATTCACCGATAGATGGTACTGTAAACACCGCTGTTTCACTCGTTCAAGTCAACAAGGGAAAAAGTGGAAACATGGCTCATCCGTCGTTTGGTACTTGGCCTACTGCATCCACAAGTACAAAACCGTATCATGTCCGATACGCAGGCGGAAGAGATGGCTCCACATCAGCAAACAAAAGTGCTGGTGACAAAGTGGCTGAACTTTATGCGGTGTTAAACAACAGCAACAACGGTGGCGGGGGTGCAATAGCAGGAGGGGCTTCATTTACTAATATCTTAAATAATCCATTTGATGATAGAGAAATAAGCGGCCTTGATAAAAAATATGGAGATTATATCATCGCTATTCAAATCCCCTTTTCTTCAAATGTAAATAGTAACGAATCTTTGTTTTATATGCCAACTGGCGGTCTAATGGAAATTACTGATAAAACCGCTGATAGAGCAAAACCAGCAGGCTCGGAGTACACTGGTACGGGGGATGAATACACAGCAATCAAAGGTACAGTAGCCAACGCAACATTTGTTCAACTTGGTGGCGAACCACTTTATTCGTACACCATCAACTTTGCACCGATTGACTGGATATTTTGAGGTGAAAGGATGGTTGCAATCGGTCGTAGTAGTCACGCCTTCTTCTTTGATGGCGTGAGCGATTCAGTGATTATCCCTCAAGGACGCTTCACCAAGACGGGTGTAAAAGATGCTGACGGTAACAAATTGATGACCAAGACGCTACAGGGTAGCGGCGACATCGTTTCAATCAACAATAAAGCAACGGCTGATTTCGTCATTGAAGCATGGGTCGTACCCGATTGCGGTGGAGTGATTGCTCACCGAGAGGGGCAGTTTACCCTTGAAATGGGTACTGTGGACACTCCCGGCCCCGCTGTGTTTAGCGTCAATGTTGAATCTATCGCTGGCCCATCGTATTTTCGCTTGGCTACTGCCTACGATGCCAGCACCCGATGGGACGGCATCGTGTACCCACAGCAAGAACACGGCGGCATTCACGACTCGTACAATCGCTACGACACAAGCAACTACGGTGATGCTACGAATCTTAATTTCAACAACCGACCGTTGTACCATGTCGTGGCTGGTATTCAAAAGAACCGTGTTTTCTTAGCCGTGAACGGTGAGATTGTCTCCGAGCAAGACATCCCGCCCGAAACTCGCCTTGCTCGCTCCACTGAGCATGTGTACCTCGGTGGTAAGGGCGGTGAGTTCCGTGGTGCAATTGAAGCCATTCACTTCTCAAATGAGTTTGATGAGAATATGCTACAGCCGTCCATGGCGGTGAAGGGGCAGACCACCTCGGCTTTGTTCCGCTTTGAAGAGCCGATTGATGTCGTGCAAGAGTCTTACGAGTTCACCGCCTACACCGTAACCGATGCCAGCACCACAACGCTAACCATGACGGCGGCTGACGCACAGACGCTCATCGCTCGGTTGACTGGCAAGGCGTATGACGCAACCTCTCCAACGACCACCTTCACTTCCACGCCGTATAGCATGGGCAACTACAAGGTTGTGGACTACTACACCAACAGCGGCACAGCCGCTACCCTAAGCGTAGCGCACACTCCTTACAACCTACTCATCAACCCCGGTGCTATCAATCGCAATACGCAGAAGCCCAACCAATCCCCACCCGAAAGGGTGCGGCTGGAAAGCATCAACGGAAGCACGGGCGTTGTCACCTTCAACAGCATTCACATTGACTTCATCAACGGCACAGGTGGATTGCGAGGTGCCTTGCATACCCGTACCACGGATGTGGACAACTACTTCGTGGTCGTTGGGGCTGACTCGTTAATTGACAACGGTACGGGCAAGCCCTACCAGCCACCTCACTACGGCACGCAAATTTTTGACAAGACAGGGCAAATGATTCTTGATGAAAGCGATGTGGCCAACCACGGTATGGTGTACTCGTCACGGATGGCCACCGATACGGCCACTAACGCCTACGCCGTGAACTGGCCCGCTGACCTTGACACCCTGTTCCAAGTGGGACACAGTGGGCGACACACCTTCTCGCATATCATCGGCCATGAGTACATGCGTCGTTATCCCAAGCCCAGTGAACTCATCGTTGACCAGCAGGCTGACGGCTCGGCTGACATTGTGCAGATGGCCTACGATTCAAACACTCGTGATATTGACGAGATGTTTCCGATGAACTCACTGATTGACTTTTACAGCGAAACGCTGGAAGCACCCATCGCTCGCATTGAAAACTCGTCCAGCGTTGCTACCATCGTCAATAACGGTATGCCTGCCAGCAAAAAGGAACTCATCGCCATTGGTGGTAGCGGATTCAAGTACGCTCCGTTCATGCTCAAAGGCCCAGTACCCGAAGTAGGCGACATTGACGAAAACAATCGCCTCTACCACCTCGTGCCGGAAGCCGAGAGCCGTGTGGCTCTCTTGCATGTGCCCGACCTCAAGACATCTCACAACCTTGCTCCGTATGTTGAGGTGCATTACAACGCTATAGACCTCACAGGGGCAAGCATGGGACAATCCAACCCCATGCTCATGGTCACCAAGACCGTACCAGCAGGTTCTCACATTCTCACTGGCACAACACGGGTGTTGGATGTCATCACTTCCGACCTTGCCAACACCACACTCTATTCACCCGGTGGCGTAATTTACCTGTCAAACGCCATCAGCGGTTACGGCTCGCTCATGCAGGAGTCGCACACGCTGATTGGCGACAACACAGGTGGACAAGACAGCGATACCGAACTTGACCTCAGCCGCACACCTGCGTTGTACACCCCACCAAATGATGTCAATGCTGAACCAGCAAGCCCACCAAAGGCCATCGCTCGCTCACACAACAATGCTACACACGAATCGGTGTATCACCGCCTTGCTATTGAAGCGATGTCGTCCAGCCAAAGCGACACCATCACCGATGAAGGTGCTGGCAAGCGCACACGCCAACCCACCACTGATAAGTCGGGTACGGGTGTGTTTGACCTCGGCCCGACCACACATTCAAGTCGTGTCTTTGAGATGTTTAACATCATTGACAATGTGATAATTACTGATGAAGCGGGAATTTTGGCGAAAATTTTCGTTCAGCCGTCTGTTAAATCACGAGTAAATCAATTGTCTTTGGTGCGCTCTCTTGGCGCAGGTGATACACCCAACATCGCCAGCATCATGTTCCTCATGAGCCGCTGTCGGGTGCGTGGGGTGTCTAAGCAGGAAAGCCCCGAATCCAACATGTCCACGGTGGTTGTTACGGCTTCGGGCATCGCTGACTCCTTCGTAAACGAGAATGTCTCTGCTGTTGGTAGTGGGTCGCCCGATTCACATGTGGTGAAAGAGATTGAACCCAACGCACCCGTTGTCACAGTCACTCTTGGTGGGCCGGGACAGGGCGGTGTGAACACCAAGCCTACCTTTGACCCAAGCCCGCTGATGCGACTTCCCGGTTCTACTCGCCGCAGTTGTGCGGTACAAGCGAGAGTAGTATATACGGCTGGCACAAACGGTACTTTGAGCGTTACGCCTTTGAACAACGGTTCGCCCGACCTTAAATCGTGGGGAACTATTTGTTTTCCTCAAGTCGGGCGCATATTTCTTGAAGATGGTGCAAGTGCCGCATATACTGAAAAAATTGGTGCTGGTTTTACATTCAGTGGAAATAACGCCGTAGCCAGTCGCACCTTCTTGGATGCCGCTGGTGTTGCTTATGCGACCTTTCACGACTGGTGTAACGCCACAGGGGTAATTGAGCCAACAGCCAGTACGGGCACCTACACAACATCAGTGTATGTGTTTAACGATGGTGACTTTGACAACGATTCGCTGGCGCAAGATGGTAGCACAGTCAATGACCGTCTTTTCCAATCGCTTGACGATGTAACACATGATTATCAATTGGGTACGCAGTATGCCAGTACCCGTGCCATGGTTGAGATTCCTGTGTTCCCACAGCAATTCTTTGACCACACCGAACTCGGCATTTTCCCCGGCCCCGACAACAGCATGAAGTTACACATTGACGCAACTTACACTGCACACACATGGAACCCAACTCCTGTCGGTCGGCGTGCTGATGACATCGGCGTGGCTGACAAGAGTAGCAACTCGGCGTATTCGTACACCATCAACAACCGGGACTACATTGAGTCGGCTACGATTTTGCGTGTTGAAAAAGTGTCCAACGCCGCTCAAATCTATGTTTCACATCCAAAGATGTTTCCCAATGCAAGCCAAACGGATGACTTTGGTAATTTAACCGACATCAATCGTTTGCGTCGTGTTTTTCTTACCAGTAACGAATGGGCTGTGTACAATAATGACCCTATCACAGATGGGTATTTGTCCGTACCGTTGAATGGTACTGGTGGCTATCACGATGGTTTTACCGAAGACTTTTTTGTGCAAGCAACCGTTGGTGCAAAACTGCACATCG